>Ga0209958_1000081_pt1 | contig 324626 bp, 263 predicted proteins | sample ThiBio_inoc_plan_FD_183942 | JGI IMG/M metagenome (GOLD analysis project Ga0209958, IMG submission 183942) | Wastewater bioreactor microbial communities from Cape Town, South Africa - Thiocy_inoc_plan (SPAdes) | ecosystem: Engineered > Bioremediation > Thiocyanate > Unclassified | place: South...
TACTCACCCCGGTGTTCCTGCACCAGGCGAACCGCCCGTTCACGCACTTCCCGGGAAAACTTATTCGATTTGTTCATGGCTCCATTCTCTCAAGAGTTGGAGCCTCCTCAAAACCCGGGGCGGTTCAGTTCAGACATCTCGGTCTCACGGCCGATGAGACGCTGCAGTCGTGAACAAATCTGTGTGTTAGAAACTGCTGATGCAATTACTGCTATGCGCGGCCCTCGCATGCCTATCTGAATCTTTCGCCGGGGCTGGATTTCGAGACGCGCCTGTTCGCCAAGAGCAACGCCGCCGAGCGCCTGCGCGCCGAACTCGGCAAGCCGGGTTATGCCTGCGAACCGATCACGCTGGGCGCCAACACCGATGCCTATCAGCCGATCGAGCGCGAGCATCGCATCACCCGGGAAATCGTCGAAGTCCTGCACGCCTGCCGGCATCCGCTGACCATCGTCACCAAGAACGCCTTAGTCGAACGCGACCTGGACCTGCTGGCACCGATGGCGCGCGACGGACTGGTGCAGGTGTTTGTTTCCATCGGCACCTGGGACAACCGCCTGGCCAGCACGCTGGAACCGCGCGCCACCGCGCCGCACCGGCGCATGCGCATCATCGAAAACCTGCATGCCGCCGGCGTGCCGTGTGGCGTGCTGGTCGCGCCGATCATTCCCGCCGTCACCGACATGCACATCGAGCACGTGCTGGAGCAGGCGGCGGCGAGCGGCGCGAACATTGCCGGCTATACCGTCCTGCGCTTGCCGCTGGAGCTGAAGGACCTGTTCCGCGAATGGCTGCACCTGCATGTTCCCGATCGCGCCGAGCATGTCATGAGCCTGATCCGGCAGATGCGCGGGGGCCGCGACTACGACGCCCGCTTCGGCTTGCGCATGCGTGGCGAAGGCCCCTATGCCGATCTCATCCGCCAACGCTTCGCCCTCGCCTGCCGCAAGCATGGCCTCAGCCGCTCACGCGACCTCAGCCTCGATTGTTCGCGCTTTCTGCCACCGCGGCCGCCCTCGCCGCAGGGCGACCTGTTCTGACTGCAAGCGGCACGAGCGCGCGCGCGGGGATGCTCCCAGCCAGCCGATTCAGGCATACACTGGCCATCCCGTTGCGTGTCGGATCGTCAGGAAATCCTGCCATGTCTGAGCCAAACGCTTCGCTCGCCATGTCCGCTTTCCTCTTCGCCATGGCCCTGGCTTCCACCGCGCAAGCGGGAACGGCCGTTGTCGTCAATGGCAATTTCGACACGAGTCTCCTTGGCTGGGATTTGTCCGGCACGCCCGCACCGACCTGGTCCATGCTCGATTACCAGAACAATCCCGGCTCCGGTTCCGCCTTGTTGTCCAACGCCGAAGCACAAGCCGGCGCACGCCTCTATCCATTGCGCCAATGCGTTTCCCTGGCCACAGCCGGCAGCCATGCCATCGAAGCCGATGGCTTCCTGCCGGCGGGTCATGCCGGTGGGCGCCTGGTGGTCAGCTTCGCCACGCGCGCCGTGGCCGATTGCAGTGGCGGTGCCAACTCATTGGGTGGCTATTTCGTGCAGAGCAATGGCAGTTGGGTGCATGGCAGCATGGACTTCGTCGTCAACCCGCCCTTCACCTATCTCGATGTGACCCTCGGCATCGAGAAGGATGGCGCCGGCGGCTTGCTCAGCGGCAATTTCGATGCCGTGCAGGTAATCGATCGCGAGCGCATTTTCGCCAATGGCTTCGAGGTGGCAGGTCTTCCCTGAAGCACGGCTCAGGCAGCCTTGGCCGCCGTTTCTTCGAGGATTGCCTGCGCCGCCCACTCGCCGGTTTCAACGCCGCCTTCCATGAAGCCCTGGTTGTCGAACGCGCAGTGTTCGCCGGCGAAATGCAGGTTGCCGACGCGTTCGCTGATGGCGCCCCGCAGCGTCGTCCACTGGCCCGGACGGAAACACGCGTAGCTGCCAAGCGTCCACGGCTGCGTCGGCCAGTGCATGCGCGCATCGCGCATGCCGGCCCGTGCGGCGGACAAGCCGGGGAAGATCGCTTCAAGCTGGCTGCAGGCGAGATCGGCTTGCGACCTTGCCGATCCGCTGCCGATCTCGAGGCCGTGGCGGCCGCCGACGAAATTGGTCAGGATGCCGGCCGCGCCCGCCTGCATGCGACTGGTTTCCCAGGTCGTCTGGCACGGCAGGTCGCTGTAGCTGGCACCGCCAAGGGAATGCCGCGTGCGCCAGACGCGTTCGTTGAAGCCGATCATCAGCTTGGCATTCGTGCCATAGCCGAGTTCGTTGATGGCGCGGCGCTTGGCGGCGGGCAGTTCGAGATCCAGTTGCACGCGCCGCAGCGTCGTGAACGGCAGTGCCAGGATGACGCGCGACGCGCTCGCGTCGAATGCCGCGGCACCACGCTTGAAACCCAATGTGTAGCGGCCAGCCGCCGACTGGCGAATGGATTCGAGGACGCAGCCGGGCTGGATTGCATCATCCAGCTTCGCGCCCAGTGCCTTGACGATGAGGTCGTTGCCGCCGCGCACGTGGAAGCGTTCGTCGCTCTCGCCGAAGATCTTGAACGACTCAAGGCCCGGATCGATGAAAGTGAGGAAGTTGAGTGCCGATTGCTCCTCGCACTCAAGGCCCATCTCGGTGGTGTAGGCGACTTCGATCAGCTTGCGCAGCCAGCCCGATGCGCCATTGCGGTCGAGCCACTGCGTCATCGTCTCGCCATCCAGTCCCTCGCAACCGCCGGGGTTCGCGTAGGTGATTTCCGCGTCAGGCAAGGAATCCGCATCGCGCTGGATCGCCGCGGCCAGCGGCGCGAACGCGCGCAGGATCTCGACTTCGCTGTAGCGGCGGCCATCGGCAAACCAGATGTCGCCAAAGGCGTGCGTTGGATCCTCGGCGAGATCATCAAGCACCAGGCCGAGTTCGGCGGCGAGGGCGCGAATCCGAGCATGGCCGCTGTCGATCAATTCGCCGCCCAGCTCGCAGACCTGGCCATCGGCAAAGTGGTTGCGCAGGCTCAACATGCGTCCACCGACGCGCTCCTGCGCTTCGTAAAGCTTCACGCCGACTCCGGCCTGGCGCAGACGCCAGGCGGCGGTCAAGCCAGCCACGCCGGCACCGACGACAATGACCTCCTCGGCAGCGTCCGCACGCATCAATCGCGTCGGTGCGCAGGCACCGAGCATCAGCGCGGCCGACGCACTGATCGACTGGCGCAGGAAACGCCGCCGCGAGGCATCGGTGCGCAGGGCGAGGTCGCGCTCGATCGCTTCATCGAGCGGCTCACCCGATTGCCTTGCCACTGCCGAAATCGCCGCTGCACGTCGCAACAAATCCACCAATGCAGTACGAGCCATGATCCCTCTCCCCGAAGTTCGCGCCGCGCCGACGCCGGGCGAGCCTAGCGCGAAAAGCCGCACATTGGCACCTGTGCGGAGTGCCGTGATCGGTTGAAGTGGCGCAATGCCGATGTGCGCCTGCAGGCCGCGAAGCAACGAGGTCAGCACTCGCTTCCATAGCGATGGCCCCGGCCATGGTCCTTTTCCGTGTTTGCCCATGAAGGCGTCCGCTGCGGGCGCCACGATCACACGCATGGGAGACCGACCGCACATGAAACCTCTGATCCTGGCAACGACGCTGCTGGCCAGTTTGGGCATGGCCGCCTGCAGCCATGCAACTTCGACACCCGAGGCACTGGCCAAGGCCGTGCAGGCGGCATTCGACAAGGGCGATTTCGATGCCGCACGCAAGCTCGCCGACCTCGACGACGCGCCGGCCGACCTGCATTTCTACTTTTTCGAGAACGTGCGGGAATGCTCCACCGAATCGACATGCAGCGTATCCGCAAGCCCGGCAACCGACGAGGATCGCGCTCAATTGCAGGAAACAGCAAAGCAGCTGAATGCGCAGGCGCCTGCGGTCGACGGCATGATCACGGTGACCACCAAGGCGAAGGACGGCTCCAGTTCCGGCAAGATGACCATGCCCTACGCCAAGGTCGGCGACGGCTACAGGATCGTCACCATCCGCTACTCGGAAAGCGAGCGTGCGGCGCTGCGTGCCAAGTCGGACAAGGCACTGGTCGATGAATTCTTTGCCCAGGGCATTCGTGATTCCAGCGGCGAATTGCGAACCGACTGGGCCAGCGCCGCCACGGCATTGCCCGCGGATGGCGGTGCTCCCGGCAAGGCATTCGTGGCGCAGACCCGGGCCATGTCGGCTGCGGTCGATGCCAAGGATCCCGATGCGGCGATGAACTCGGGCGGGCAGATGGCAAGCATTGTCCATCGAGACAAGGATTTCGATGGCAAGCCGATTCCGCTTGTCGAGCGCCAACGCAAACTGCACGTGCAATCGCTGCGCATGTTGCGCGACGTCAAGGTCAATGGCGGTTACCAGCTCGGCGACGATGTCGTGCTGTTGATCGAAGCACGCAACGGCATCGGCTGGATCGAGCGCGGGCCGATCCTGCTCTCGCGCGACGGCGAGTACTGGAGCAAGGCCGGCGACAACCTGGTCAGCTATCCGGCCACTCCGTAAGCGGCTGGCGAAACTCGCGGGAATCCCTTCGGCGGCGAGCGCTGCGCAGCAGTGCCGAGGGGACATGAACCCTCCTCGCCTCATGCTCAGCCGAGCGGTATCCGCGAGCGAATCTGGCCCCTGTGCCGACGAGCTTGCGTAATTGCCAACAACAACCTTCCTGGATCCACGGGAGCTGCACCATGCACCTTTCATTTCCATCCCGCGCGGAAACATCCGCACTCACGCTGGTGGCGCTGGCGCTTGGCCTGGCGTTGTCTGCCGTGCCCGCCTCGGCACGCGAACACCTGGGCCCGTACAACAATATCCTGCTGAAGAACCCGTACCTGGATGCTGCAGGCAAACACTACGGACGCGGACTGGCCGCTGGCGATTTCGATGACGATGGCATCAGCGATCTGGTGGTATCGGAAGCGGGCGGCGATCGCTTGCGCGTGCTGCGCGGGATGGCGTTCGCGGTCGGCAGCAATCCGCTGCTGCAGTTTCTCTCCACCACGATCAACATGCCCGTGCACAGCTACACGATGGCGAGCGGTGATTTCGACGGCGACGGGCGCGACGAGATCGCCGTGTCGGCGATGAACGCCAGCGCCGGCGGTCAGGCTGCGGCCGGCAAGGTCATGATCATCAATCGCCTGGGCAATGGCACCTACGAGGTGCAAAGCACAATCCAGGCAGGCGACACCTATCCCGGCGCCACGCAGGCAAGCGCCAATCTCGGCAACAGTCTCGCCGCCGGCGATTTCGACAACGACGGATTCACCGACCTTGCCATAGGCATCCGCGGCCAGATCGTCAGCGCGGTCGCGAATGCCGGTGCCGTGATGATCGTCTACGGCAGCGTGGCGGGGATCCAGCCCGACCGCGCACGGATCTTCAACCGCAATACCGATGGACTGGGCTTCAATCCCAGGAGCGATGATTTCTATGGATGGTCACTCGCTGCCGGGGATTTCGATGCCGACGGCAACGACGACCTCGCCATTGGCATCCGCAACGGAACCTGTCCGAACGGCACCGATCGTGGCGGTGCGGTCGTCGTGCTGCAGGGATCGGCCAGCGGCGTCAGCAATGCCAACGCGCAGATCTGGCGCCCCGGCGTGCTTGGCATCGGCGGCAATTGCGCGACGGCGGGCAATTTCGGCGGCAGCCTGGCCACGGGCGAGTTTGGCGATCGCGGTTTCCTGGAGACGAACTACGCCGACCTCGCCATTGGGGCGCCTGGCACGGATGGCGACCAGGGCGCTGTGCATGTGATCCATGGCTCGAGCACGGGCCTGGTTTCCACCGGCAACCGTTTCATTTCCCCGCCGTCGCTGCCCGGCGTCGTCAGCGGCAATGGCCGCTTTGGCAACGTCTTGAAAACCGGACGGCTCGCCTATGCGTGCGTGAACTTGAACTGCGATGGCGACAGCCTCGCTGTCGCCGCGCCGTTCGCCACCATCAATGGTGCCGCCAATGCGGGCATGGTCTGGATCTTCGATTCAGGCAGCGACGACGAAGGGCTGCTGCTCGCCACGCCACAGCCGATCCTGCCCCTGCCGCCGCTGAAGATCGCTGGCCCGCACGAGAACGACCAGTTCGGCAACGACATGGCCATCGGCGACTTCAACGACGACGGCCGCGCCGACCTTGCCATCGGCGCCTATCTCTACGACGACGGCGTCGACGCCGATTCCGGCGCGGTCCAGGTGCTCTATCAATCCGAATTCCTGTTCAGGGATGGCTTTGACTGACGCCCGCGCTGCCCAGCCTCAGCGCGCGGCCAGCTTGCGGGCGAGGACTTCAGCCTGGCGCAGTTTCGGTGCGTGTTCCGGAGCCTTGAGCCGCTTCAGCGCTTCGCCGATGTCGGCGTCTGCCTCCTGCCGATGGCCGCGGACAAGATGCAGCCGGCCGCGCTCGAGATAGGCCGACCCCAGGGTTGCCTCGTTCTCCGCCTCGCGTTTGTGCTCCAGGGTGGCGAACACCGCTGCAAGCAGGGATTCGGCCTCGTCGAGTGCGGCGGGAGCCGCGCTGGCGATCAGGCTGGAAGCCAGGGCAATGCGCGCCTGGGCAGTCTCGACGTGCTCGCTGTCATAGATCTTCTGCATGCCGGCAAGGGCACGACGCAAATTGGGAATCGCATCATCATGGCGACCTTCCGCCAGGCGCAGGTTGCCAAGCACCGAAGCGGCGTAGGTGTTGTTGTATTCATCCTCGGGGGCAAACCGCTGCAGCGCGGCCACTGCTTCCCCTGCCCGCGCATCGGCCTCGCGGTAACGCCCGGCGTCGCTCAGCGCGGTGACTTCCAGCAAGGCCGTGAGCCAGGTGTAGACGCTGTCTCCGGTGGCCACGCGGAACACCTCGAACGCCTTGCGGTAGCGCTCCACGGCGAGGTTGAACTTGCCCTGCGCGCGGGCAAGGGTGCCGTGGGTTTGCAAGGCCTGGGCGTACTGGCCTGATGAGGTCTTGCCGAGTATCGCCAGTGAATCGGCAAAGCTGCGCTCGGCGGCCTCGAAGCGGCCCAGGCGCCGCTGCAGGTCGCCTAGCCGCAGCAAGGTGGCACCGATATACAGATGATCCGCCGGCAATGATGCGCGCGCGATGCGCAAGGCGGCCTCGTAGTTGCGCCCGGCCTCCTCGTACTTGCGCTGGATGCGCAGGACATCGCCGATGTTCACGCGCAGCAACGCCGTGCGCACGTGCTCCTCGCCGTTGTTCCTGGCAACGATTGCCAACGCTTGCGCATAACTTTCCAGGGCATCGGGATAACGCCCTGCTTCCTGCTGGATCTTGCCGAGCACGCCCAGGCGCGCGGCAACCTGCACATGCGATGCGCCGTAGACGGTGCGAAAGACATCGACGCCGTGGCGGGCAAGTGCCTCGGCTTCTGCATTGCGGCCAGCGGTCAGTTCGATGTTTGCCAGCGTCGATTCGGCAAGGGCGGCGCGTGGCAGGTCCCCGGCACCGGCAGCACGCAGCACCCGCAGGGCATCACGGATCAGTGTTTCCGCTTTCGCCAATTCGCCGACGGCATAGACAGCGTCCGCATAGGCGGCCATGGCTTCGGCCGCGGCGACACTGTTTGCGCCGCTCAATTCCGACTGCATTTCCCAGGCGCGCTTGAGCGTCGCCTCTGCCGCTTCGCGATCATCGAGACCGACCTGGATCTCGCCGAGATCCTTGAACAGTTGCGCCTGCAAGGCGGGATCACCGGCAAGGCTGGCATCGACGATGCTGATGCCGTCGCGAATCATGGCCCGTGGCGAACGTGCCGTGGCACTCGCCCGACTGAGCGGATCCTGTTCGCCGAGCAGGGCCAGGATGAATTCCTTGACCCGCTCGCTGCGGGCCAGTTGCAGCTCGGCCTTGTCGCGCTCGCTGTCGGCGCGGCGGGCCTCGGCCTGGGCAATGCGTGCCTGCCACAACGCGACACCAAGACCCGCAAGCAGTGCAAGCACAATGACCACCGAGGCGGCAACGCCGTAGCGGTGACGGCGAACGAACTTGCGCAGCCGATACGCGGCGGAATCGGCGCGTGCCGTGATCGGTCGTGCATCCAGCCAGCGGCGCAGGTCCTCGGCAAACGCCGCGGCCGTCGCATAGCGCCGTGCCGGTTCGCGTTGCAGGGCAGTGGCGATGATCAGGTCGAGATCACCGGCCAGATCGCGCGCCAGGTGCTGCGCATCGGCCCCTGCGCCATAGAGTTCGCGCAGCTGCCCGGCATCGAGCTTCGCCGCCAGCGTGCTGGCGCGTTCGACGACTTCCAGGCTGGCATCGAGAGCCAGTTGCGACGGGTTCGTGTCACGTCGTTGCCGCGGCAGTTGCCCGGTCAGCAGTTCGCACAACATCAGGCCCAGTGCGTAGACATCGGTCGGCGTGCCGATGGCCTCGCCGAGAATCTGCTCGGGTGCGGCGTAAGCCGGCGAGAGCACGCGCATGGCGGTGCCGGTGCGGGTCTGCTCGCCGCTTTCCTCGATCAACTTGGCAATGCCGAAATCGAGCACGCGCGGCTCGCCTTGTTGATCGACCAGCACGTTGGAGGGCTTGAGATCGCGATGCACGATCAACTGCGTGTGCGCGTAGGCAACCGCATCGGCAACCTTGACCAGCATGGCGACGCGCGCGCGTGGATCGAGCGCGGCGCGGCGCGCGTGCTCGGTGATCGACAGGCCGTCGACCACGTCCATGACGTAGAACGGCCGTCCATCCGCGGTCATGCCGCCATCCAGCAGGCGCACGACATGCGGATGCTTCAGCCGCGCGAGGATGCGGCGCTCCTGCAGGAAACGGCGCAGGATCGCGTGCGTGTCCATGCCTCGCTTGAGCACTTTCACCGCCACCTGCTGCTCGTAGGCGCCATCGGTGCGCTCGCCCAGCCAGACCATGCCCATGCCGCCCTCGCCGAGCAGCCGCAGCAATCGATACGGGCCGGCCATGCCATCGGCGGGCTTGCCATCACCTTCCCGACTGAGCATGCCGGGCACGGCAGCGGCAGCGTCGCCATCGAGCAAGCCGCTGATGTCCTCGTCGGCAGCCAGCAAGGCGCGCACTTCCTCGACCAATTCCGGGTCGCTTGCCGCCAATTGCGCAAGTCGCCGCGCGCGCCGGTCGGCATCCAGCTCGACCAGTTCGTCGAACAGGGCGGAAATCCGCGACCAGCGATCGGGCGAGGTCGTCATCGCTCAGGCCGTCGTCATTTCGCGCTGCAGGAACGCACGCGCGCGGCGCCAGTCGCGCTTCAGCGAGCGCTCCGAGCGGTCAAGCACATCGGCGATTTCGCTGAGATCGAGGCCGGCATAGAAACGCATTTCGACGAGGGCAGCCAGCGGCGCATCGATGGCATCCAGGCGCGCCAGGGCGGCATCGAGGGCGAGCACTTCCTCACCGCGATCTTCCGCCGCCGCCTGCAGGGCATTGGTATCCAGCGAGGCAATCTGCACGTCGCCGCCACGCCTGAGCGCCGCGCGCGAACGCACATGGTCGATGACGATCTGCCGCATCACGCGCGCGGCAACGGCAAAGAAATGCCCGCGATCATTGACGTCGAGGGCACCGTGCCGGGCGATCTTCAGGTACGCCTCGTGCACCAGCGAGGTCGTGCGCATCATCTGCTCTCCACGCAACTGGCCGGCGGCGAGACGCCGCAGATCGTCGTACAGCAAGACGAAAAGGCGCTCCGAAGCCGCCTGCTCGCCAGCGCGGGCGCGCCCCATCAGTTCGGTGATTTCACTCATGGCAGAATGCTTCTAAGGCTCCCAGGCAACCCCGCCGGCAGCCATTCAGCACCGACTCCCCAGCACTGTGCGATCCCGGCGCAGCGCGTGCACCGCAGAGAATAGCCTCAGCGCCGCGCACTTGTCCTGCTTCCACTCGGGCCGGCGGACGAAACCCGGCGCGCGCGGCAGGCGACGTCAATGTGCGCCGATGCCGATCACGCCGAGGCTGCGCAGGTCCAGCAAGGGGCTGCGCATCACGGAATTTCCGATTCGTCCGACCGGCGAATGCATCACATCAGCGGATCCCCGCCCGCAGGGCGTCGCGCGGCCGACCCTGGCCGCCGCGTCGGCGCAGTCGATCAGGGTGTCGCCGGGTCGAAGCCGTCCTTGAAGATGCGGTCGTCCTCGACCTCGCGGCAGGCGGAAAACTCCGAGGTGTGCCCGCCCGCGCTGGTCGCCGTGGCGGTGATGAAGTGCCCTGCAGGCACATCGCCGAGGATGTGGAGCTCGAAGGATTTCCTGCATTGGTTGTCCGGGCCGACGATCGCGCAATCGAGATCGACATTGGCTGCGCCGAGCAGGACGGCTCCCTCGCCATGCCCCGTCGCATCGCAGGTGCTGCTGCGGTGGAACTCGATGCGATAACTGCCGAGGGTCGAGGACAGCTCGCCATTGGCGATCAGGTAGCGCAACGAACCGAGGCTCCAGGCGCGTGCGCGCGACAGCTCCGGGAAATTCTGCCCGCGGTTCGCGCTGCCGGGCCAGTCGAACAGCGGATCAGGGTCGTTGGCATCGACACCCGTCGTGCCGAGATCGATGGCGAGATCGCCATTGCCCGAATAGGTGTTGCCGGCGAGGCGGTTCCAGCTGCCTTCGACGAGACTGATGCCGTCGCCGCCGTTGCCGGCGAAATAATTCCCGGGGCCGATGCGGTTGCGGCTCGCGCCGCCGGAGACCATGAGGCCATGCACGCCGTTGTTGATAATCGTGTTGTCGCGCACCGTGTTGTGTTGCGCGGTCTCGCTGCTGAGGACGATGCCGAGGCTGGCGTTGTGCCTGACGAGGTTGTCCGCGATGAGGTTGTTCGGCGAGTAGACGAACATGCCGACCGAATTCGGCAGCGCTTCGAAGATCGAATCGCCAAGCGCATTGCCGAGCACCTGGTTGCCGCCGATATCGTCGAGGACGATGCCGAACGAGGCGTTGCCGATGAGGTTGCGCTGCGCCGGATCGCTGCCGCCGATCTGCGCATCGGTCGCATTGTCCTGGACCCGGATCGCGGTGCCGACATCGACGAGCGGCGTGGCGGCGACCGATCCGCCGAACTGCAGCCCGCTCAACAGATGGCCACGGCCGGAACGCAGGCGCACGGCATCACCGGTGAACCCCGAGAACGCGATCCCGCCCAGCTTGAGGTCGTCGTCGACCTCGGTCGAGTTGAAAACGATGCCGTTGGCGACGCCATTGCCGGCCCGCAGGATGACGCACGGCGTGCCGTTGTAGCCGAGCGAAATCGTGTTCGCCACGCTGCCCGGTTGCGTATCACCGAGGATGTCCACTTCGTCGGCGAGATTGAGTGTCTGCGCCAGGGTGATGACGCGCGGACAACTGCCGGCGATGTTGAAGCGGATCACCTGGCGACCGTTCACCGAGTTCGCACTGGCGACGGCCTGGGCCAGCGAACCGGCGCCACTGGACAGCGTGTTCGTCACATCGAGGTAGAACGAATTGTCGACTGCCGTCTCGTAGGCGCCCATGTCGGGGTCGGCGCCGACCAGGCGCGGATTTCCGGCAAGGTCGCGCGCAGGCAAGCCGCCCGGCACGAAGCGCGAGCCGGCATTGACGACCGGTGAACCATTCGCCGGCACGCCGCCGGCGCCAAGCTGCGCCGGCGCATTGATGTTGCCGCTGTTGGAAGCAAACGTGCCGCCGGACAACGACAGGCTGTCGAAGCGGTTGCTGCGCGCATACAGGTCGGCATTGGCGACGACGACTTCGGCGCCGTCGTTCTCGAACACGTTGCTGGTGACCTGGACCTGGGCGAACGGTGGCTGCTGACTGGCGTCCCGCGGCCGGTAGTCGATGTGCAGGCCGCCGTTGCGGAAGGTGCTGTTGGCAACCGCGAACAGCGTCAGCGGCTGGCTTTCGAGGCGCAGCGCTTGGTAACGCACGACGCTGTCGTCCGGCGTGCCGGCGCGCGCCGTGAACATCGAGTTGGCGATGAGGACGTCGTAGTTGGAGCCGGATAGGCTGACCAGCGTATCGAGAAAACGGACGTGGCCAAAGCGCTGCGTGCCGGGTTCCTCGTCATAATCGATCCAGTTGCTGACGGACCAGTCGATCGCGTTCGTGGTCAGATATTCGATGTTCAGCGCATTGTCGATCAATTCGATGTCGACCAGGCGCTGGCCGCCGCTGCCATTGAGCGTCGTCGCGCCCTGGGTCGTGCTGTGGCTCGTGCAACCGGCGTTGTAGCCACCCCGGATCGTCAGCTTGCCGTAATTGCCGCTGGCGTCGCCTTCGGCGCGGTAGCGGATGACGAGATTGCTCGACAGCGTGTAGGTGCCGGCACGCAACTTGAGCGTGATCGCGCTGGTGCTGCTGCCGTCGATGTCGGCGACCGCCTGGTACAGCGCGCTCGTGCTTTCGATGCAGATCTCGGTCTGGGCGAAGGCCGGTGCGGCGAGGCAAGGACTCGCGCCAATGAGGGCCTGCGCCACGCGACGTACCCACGGTGACGATGACGGCATCTCGGAGCTCCAAAGTTCGTTGTCAGACGAACCACGGAAAAGCCTGCCGCGAGGGGCCATCGACGGCATCCGCCGCACAACCATCATGCGTCGCCGTGCGTGGCCGCCGGGGCACCGCGCGGTTCGGCAACGTGCGTCGACACCGTTGGAGAGGCCTTCCAGCGGAAGGCCTCTCCCTCTTGCGCAGCCGGGTCAGTGCTGCGGAAAGTCCTGCGTGGTGCCTGCGTCGATGCTCACGCCATCGATCAGCACGCTGCCATCGTGGCCGCCGAACGAAACGTACTCGAAGCGGATCTCGTGCTCGTTACCGTCGGCAAAGCGCGCGATGTCGACCGACTGCCGCGTCCAGCCCGCATCGGCGCCGTTGGCGACGAGATCGGTCGTGGCGACGAGTGTGGCGTCGACGTAGACGTTGAGCGTGCCGCTGCCGCTCGGCGCGACGAGCGCATTGCGGCGATAGCCGAGGCTGCGCGCGCCATGCGCCGGCAACCTCACCGTCTGCGCAAACACCTGGGTACCGGACGAAGCACCCCAGCCACCAAGCCAGGCGGCACCATCGCGCGCATGCACGCTGCTGTCGAAGGCCGAGCCCGGATAGAACGGCGTGCCACTCGCCGGCGCATTGCTGTCACTGCCGGTCCAGTACGGATTCAAGCCCGCATGGCCATCGGTCAGTGCGAACTGCGGATCGCGCAGCACGCTCGAGCCTTCGCCGTCTTCGAATTCACTGGCGAAGATCCGGTCCGGCGGAACCACCTTGAAGGTCAGCGGGATCTCGAATCGCGGATGCTGCGGGTCATTCGTGTTCACGCAGACGAGGCTGCGATGCGTGCCGATCGCCAGCCCGGCCGCATTCGCATTGACCGTGATCGGCGCGCTGCCTGCACCCTCGATGCGTCCCGACGCGGGGCTGATGCTGAGCCACGGCTGGATCGCGGGGGTGTCGCAACCCAATGCCGGATCTCCCACCGGCCCGACATCGAGCACCATGATCAGGTGCGAACTGACGAGGCCGAGCGAATCGGTCGCGACCGGTTCCGGCAAGCCACACGCCACCGTCGAGAGGAACGACTTGTGCGTCTGCGCGGCCCCGTTGGCACCCGGCAGGAAGAATGCCTGCGGCGAACCGTCGATGTGGTATTCGACGACGATATCGACGGCAGTCGTATCGACCACGACCGTGTTGTAGAGCGGAATCGTCGATGTCGCCAGCGAGCCGCCAACCATGCCGCTTCCGCTGCCCACCAAGGTCAGTTGCGACGTCGGAATCGTTTCCGCGGGAACGCCTCGCGGAATCGTGTACACGTTGATCGTTGCCGGGATCGCCGCGCCGGTTTCCGAGGCCACGGTCACTGCGTTGATCTGCGTGCTTGCACCGACGCCCGCATGTTCGTCCGGATAGAAGCGCCGCCACCAGCTGTTGTCCGCTGTCGCCTCATTGCCGATCACGCAGGCAAGCCCGAAGCCGGCACGCGGCGTGTTGTCGGCCATCTGCGAGATCTGCGATTGGCCGAGCACGAACGGCGTGCCGGACGCATTCGTCGTGCTCGCCAGTTGCGCCAATCTTCCCTGCCCGCCCGCTGCGGCGACGGCAGACGCACGTTGTTGTGCCGCCTGCTTGGTCACGAGCAGGCGTTGGGCGTGCGCCGCAATGGCCGCGTCGATGTCGAACTGCAATGGAGCGACGGCGGCGTTGTCGATCACCAGCCCGCCACTGGCGCTGCCACCCGCAAGCGCCTCCAGGTTCAAGGCCACGGGCGAAATGCTTGCCTGTGGATACGGCGAGACATGATCGACGAAGATCGTGTAGTCCTCGGCCTGGCCCGCGCCGGCTTGCGTGCACGGGGACGTGAAGAAATTGTGGTTGTTGATCACGCGCATGCGGGTCGGGCCCGCCGGCGTTCCTGGCGGCACCTGGATCTCGGCGCGCGCGAACTGGCCGTCCAGACCTGTCGAGCGATGCAGGTGGCCGATGAAATAGGCTTCGTCGTCGGTGAAGACACCATCCTGGTTCCAGTCGAAATGGGCACCGACCCGGCTCGTCATCGACGTATCGATTGCAAAGTACGTCTTGGCCGTCACCGTCATCGTATAGGTGCGGCCGGCCGAGACATTGGCGCCCGGGACATCGAGGAAGCCTTCGTGGGATGCGCTCGATGCGACATCGCTTTCGTTGTAAAGGCCGGCAAAGCGCACGCTCGTGATCGGATCCACTTCAAAATGGAAGAACGCGCTGCAGTAGGGTTCCGGGAACGTGTAGCTGCTGCTGACACGGTACTCGGCCGAGGCGGGCATGTTGTTCTCGCCCATGTCGGTCTTGAGATCACCGGCGTCGATGAGGACGGTGTAGTTGCCGGCAATCGCGGAAGTCAGGCTGGCGACGATCTCGCAGTCGCCGCTGGCCGGTATCGCCGTTCCCGCAGCAAGCGTGATCGTGTTGCCACTGGCAGCGACCGATCCGGGACAGGTCGTCGTCGCCGAGGTCGCCTGCAGGCCCGCCGGCAAGGTCAGCACGTTCGCCGCCGTGAACGTGGCCGGCACCGGATTGATGTTGCGCATCGTGATGCGGGCCGAGGTCGACGTGTTGACGAGACCCATGGCCGGGGTCAGCGTGACCTCGACGCGCGGCACGGCCGTGCCGGCGACGACGTTGACTGTGTAGTCCTCGCCCTGGCCGGGGCCACCCGCATTCGAATCGCAGGCGTCGATGGCGGTGAACGAGTTGCGCATCACGCGCATGCGGGTCGGGCCCGGAAGTGCATTCAGCGGAACCGGAACGGCGGCCGTCGCGTGCTTGCCGTCCTCTCCCGTGGAATCGGCAATGCCGCCGATCTCGACGCTTTCATCGGCATCGAAGACATGGTTCTGGTTCCAGTCGAAGAAGGCCGTGACGATTGCCGGGAACGGGCCGATGATCGCCGTCTCGGCGCGCAGCGGCAGGTAATCCCCGGTGACCACGGTTGCCGTCATCGCCGTGAAGTCCTCGAGCGGAAGCTCGGTGTACATCGACGCGCTCGTGCGGTTGTCGATGGTGTCGAATTTCACCCGCGTGATCGGCTCCACGCCCGAATGGAAACGCGGGTTGCAGTACGGTTCGGGGAAGTCGTAACCGACCTTCAGGGTCGCCGTCGCCGCCACGGCGTTGCTGCCCAGTGAAGTCTGCAAGGCGGCCGCCGGAATCGTGTTGTAGCGGAAACCGTTCGCGGCGGACACCACGTCGACCGCGACCGAACAGGTCGAGCCGGCCGCTATCGAGACCGCGCCCGACAAGCGCACCGTGCCGCTTCCCGGCGTCGCTTCGAGTTGCCCGTTCGCACAGGTCGTCGATGCGTTGGCAGGGGTGGCGATGAGCAGCCCGTTCGGCAACTCGTCGACAAGTGGTGCTGCGAGCATGGCGGCGGTGGTGGCATGGCGATTGGACAGCGTGATCGACAGCGTGCTGACCGCACCTGCCGGCACGAGGGCGGGCGTGAACTGCTTGGCAAGGGTCGGCGTCGTGTCGGCCGGGCCGACGACAAGCGTGTATTCCTCTGCCTGGCCCCAGCCGGAATCCTGGCAGGCGACCGGGGCACCGCCGTAGCGCTTGAGCACGCGCAGGCGTGTCGCACCGGGCACGGCGTCGAGCGGGATCGTCACCTGGGTCTCGACTTCCTGGCCGTCCTCGCCGGTCGAATCAAACAGGTCGCCGACGTAGATGCGCTCGTTGGCGTCGAACACCTGGTTCTGGTTCCAGTCGGCATACGCGGTAACGCCTTCCAGCCAGGGCCCGTCGGTATTGCCTTGCACGCGCAGTCGCATCGTGTTGCCGGGGACCACGGTCTCGACGATATCGAGGAAGTCCTCGTGGTTCGGCGACCCGTACATCTCGGCGCTGCTCGTGTTGTCGATGCCGCCGAAGCGCACGCGCGAGATCGGACTCGTGCCATTCGGGAAGTCGGCCCTGCAGTACGGTTCCGGGAACAGGAAGCCCGTCTGCACCTTCGCGCGCGCCATGTAGGCGTTGTTGCCGAACGTTGTCTGCAGGGTATTCGGCGCGATCACCAGCGTATGGATCGCGTGCTCCGCCGACTGCACGTCGACGGAAAGCGAGCAGGTCCCGCCCAGGGCGGGGATCTTCGCCGCAGCCGAGAGGGCGAACGAATCGCTTGCCGCGACTGCAGTGATGACACCGCCCACGCACGTGGTCGATGCATTCGGCGTTGATGCGATCTTGAGTCCTGCCGGCAAGGACTGCGTGAACGGCGCGGCGAGCTGCGCGGGAACGGCGGCGTAGCTGGCGAAGTTGATGGTCAGCGTTACGGGTGCGTCGACGAGGACGCTGGCCGCGGAAAAATCCACGGTCAGGCTCGGCGGCGCACCATTCAGGCAATAGCTTTGCGCAGCCTGGACGGCGGCCAGGGCATTGACTTCACCCCAACCGGTCGCCTGGTTCGGAATATTGCCCGGACCATCGGACGGGCTGCCGGTGAACCGTGCAATGCGCGTGGCGGACTGCATCAGCAGCGTGTTCGTGCGCGCAACATTTCCGCGCAGGCACGGCGCCGCATTCCACATCAGCGAAATGACGCCAGCCACCATCGGCGCCGACATCGAAGTTCCGGTGAAGTTTCCGTACGCGGAAACACCCGACGCCAGTGCCGAGCGGATGGCTACGCCGGGTGCCACGAGGTTGGGCTTGAGATCCCGGTAACCAAAGGTTTCGGCGTAATACGGCAATCCCGGCGCGAGATCCGTCGACGGACCCTTGTTCGAATGACTGGCATAGGCACCGTTGGTGGTGCCGGTCGAGCCGATGCCGAGCGCCTTGCCGGAGCTTGCGGGTGTGCCGACGGTCCCGAGCGGCGGGTTGACGTCGTAGCCGCAGTTCGAGTTGTTGCCGTTGGAGAACGTCGAGGCGATGCCGGCGGCGGTCCATGCTTCGATCATGCTGTCGTAGGCGTCTTCATGGCGCGACGTGCAGGCCGACCAGGAGTTGTTGACGACATGCGGGCGCTTCGCCGGATTTGCCGTGGCGACGGCGCCGCTCGGATCGGTCGGAGCAATCATCCATTGGCCGCAGGCGAGGATGCCTGCCGTCGACGCTGCGCCGCCGCTGAGTCCGAAGCCGATGCAGTTGACCCACTTCGCGTCGGGAGCGACACCGATCTGCTCGGCGGCACCATCGTCGCCGACCATCGTGCCCATCGTGTGGCTGCCATGGTCGCCGGTAACGCGCGGTGCCGGCGAATGGCCGTAGGGATCGAACCAGTTGTAGACATGGTCGTAGACGCCTGGCGACAGCGTGCCGCGGTATTTGCCGATCAGCGCGTTGTGCTCGTAAAGGACGCCGGTATCGATGTTCGCAACGACGGTGCCGGCACCCTTGTAGCCGAGCGCCCAGACATCCGGCACCTTGATGCGGGTCAGGCTGCCAATGATCGCGTCGAGCCCCGGCGTCAGGCTGAGATCGGGCTCGGCTTTCGGGTACGGGATGATTTCCTGCAGCTGGATGCGTTCGACATCGGGTGACGCTTCCAGCTCGACCAGCATGGCCCGCGTCAGTGATTCGATCGCGATCGCGTTGGCGATCCACAGCACGCGCAGCGAACCGTTCACTTCGTTCAGCGCATGCGAGGAGCGGAGCATCTGCAGGGTATTGCCTTGCACGCGCTCGGCGAACCCGGTCAGCCGCGCATGCACGTATTCGCCCTGCGCTTCACGATCGGCGATGCCGGCGGCGGCCGACAGGTCGGCTTTGCCGCGAAAGCGGACGATGACCGCCGGCGTCTCGTTGCGCGCAAGCGCATCGAGCACCGCCGGGTCCGTGGTGACGGCTGCCGCGGGCGCGGCCTGTGCAGGGCGGCCTGGACCCGCGGCGCCGCCCGGAACGCTCCAGCCCGCCGCCGCCAGCAGGGCCACTGCAAGGGCGACGGAACTGGAGGTCCGGCGACGACCGATACGAACGCTATGGTGTGGTGACATGCAAGCTACACTCCCGAATATGGTGAAGACTGGCCATCGCCAGTGCGTGTCAGCGTCGTCTCCTGCCTGCAGCGGCCCGGCCGTCCGGATCGTGTGACGACAAGCCTCAGCGAATCGCTCATGCGGCGACTGACCATGTGGACGCTGCACGTTACACTGCCGAACAGATGCAACGCGCGCCTAGAATTCACCTCAAAATTTGCTCAAGAGTGGGTCATGGGCCAAGAAGCACCACGCAGAAACAATGGCTTGTACGTTTTCCCTCCGTTCGCGGTGGATCTCGGCCGACGCCTCCTCCTGCGTGACGGCGAGCCTGTTCGGCTGCGTCCGAAGGCCTTCGACCTGTTGCTGAACCTCGTCGAATCGGCGGGCACCTCGCGCAGCCGCGAGGAACTGATCCGCGCCGTCTGGCCAGATACCATCGTCGAGGAACACGGGCTCACGGTCGGCATGAGCGCCCTGCGCAAGGCGCTCGGCGACGAGGACGGTCCTCCCCGATTCATCATGACGGTGCGTGGCTATGGCTACTGCTTCATTGCCCCCGTGCGCTACGAGCCTGCCCAGGCGGGCGTTGCCGACGAGGCGCCACCACCGGCAGCGGCGCGCCCCGCCTACCGCTGGATCGTTCCGGCCGCATTGGCCCTGATGCTCGCCGCCGGTCTCGGTTACTACGCGAACCGCGACGAAGCCCCGCAGCGCGAAGCCGCCTTGCCCGTGGCCGGCGTATCGGCCGCGACCCCGTCGATCGCCGTCCTGCCGTTCGAGTTCATCGGAGAGGAGCAGGGCAACGCCTACTTTGCCCTGGGCATGCGTCAGACCATCCTGGCAAGGCTCGCGCGCATGGCCGGAATACGCGTGATGTCGCGCACCTCGAGCGACGGGTATCCGAGTCATCCGGAGAACCTCCGCGAGATCGCCGCAGCACTCGGCGTCACGACCGTGCTCGAAGGGCATGTGCAGGCGTCCGGACAGCAGGTGCTGATCAACCTGCAGTTGATCGAGGCAGACTCGGGACGGCATCTCTGGGCCGGCAGCTATACGCGCACGCTCGATGACGTGATCGAAGTCGAAAACGATGTCGCCGCGCACGTGGCGAGCGCGCTCGAAGCACGCCTGCTGCCGGCCGATACGATGCGCAACGCGCGCGCGCCGACCAATGACTCCAATGCCTATGTCGCGTTCCTCAAGGCGAACTATTTCGAGGATCAGGTCACCAATCGCAACAACGCCGTGTCACCCGATACGGCAGCGGCCGAGGCAACGACGCTCTATCGGCAGGCGATCGAGCTCGACCCGGAATTCGCACTGGCGCACGCCCGCCTTTCCATCCTGCAGAGCTATGCCTACTGGTCCAGCATCGTGCGCACGCCGGAAGCGATCTCCTCGGCGCGCAATGCGGCGACGCGCGCGATCGCCCTCGACCGCTCGCTGCCCGAGGCGTGGCTGGCCATGGGGTACGTCCACTACTACGGCCAGCGCGATTACGCGACGGCGATCGCGGCCTTCGAGCGCGTACTCGAACTGGTTCCAAGCGATGTCAACGCCAAGGTCGCGATTGCGTATATCCAGCGTCGCCAGGGCCGACTGGACGACGCCATTGAAGGCATGCGACAAGCCAGCCTGCTCGATCCGCGCAACTCGCGCTGGCCCTATGAAATGGGCCTGACCCTCATGGCACAGCGCAAGTACATCGAGGCGGACGAACAGTACGCGCGCGCGCTGGCCATCGAACCGCTCAACTTCGCGAGCATCAGCAATCGCGTGTATGCCGCGCTGCTCGCCGGCGACAAGCAACGTGCGGTTTCCCTGTTGGACGACATCGCCTCGGTCGCCGACCCGTTGGGGCAGATTTCCGCGCTGCGATTCGAAATCGCGCGGCTGGAGCGCAACGCCGACCAGGCATTTGCCAGCCTGCCCAAAGGACTCGACTGGGTGCAGGTGCCAGACATGGGCGGCAACGTACCGCGCAGCATGATGGAAGCCGAGGCATGGGCCCTTCGCGGCGACAGGTCGCACGCGCGCGAAGCCCTGGAAAAGTCCAGGCAGATGCTGCAGGCCGAGCTCGTCGCGCAACCGCACAATCCCGACACATGGAGTGCCCTGGGCATCGTTTTCGCCGGCCTTGGCCAACGCGAGGAAGCGCTCGCGGCGGCTCGGCGCGCAACCGAACTGGTGCCTGTCTCGCGCGACCTCGTCGATGGCGTGCTCTACACGACCGTCCTCGCACGCGTGCACGCACGCCTCGGTGAGGCCGCGATGACCGTGAAGCTGCTGCGCGAACTGCTGCAGATGCCGGGCGGCATGTTCATTTCGGTTCCGATGCTGAAAATGGATCCGCAATGGGATGCGATCCGCGCCGACGCGGCCTTCCAGGCGCTGTACAAAGACTGAGCAGTTCGCCAGTGCGCACGCAACAACGCCCTTGCCGGGTCGGCAGCAGGCGTGTCGGCGATCAGCACGAACGAAAAAGCCCCGCATCGCTGCGGGGCTTTTCCTGTAACGGTATCGCTGGGTGGGGCGCTATCAGAAATCCATGCCGCCCATGCCACCCATGCCGCCCATGCCGCCGCCACCGCCGTGGTTGTGCGGCTCTTCCTTCTTCGGCGCTTCGGCGACCATCGCTTCCGTGGTGATCATCAGGCCGGCGATCGAGGCTGCGTTCTGCAGCGCCGTGCGCGTGACCTTGGTCGGATCGAGGATGCCGAGTTCGACCATGTCGCCGTATTCACCGGTGGCGGCGTTGTAGCCGTAGTTGCCCTTGCCGTCGGCGACCTTGTTGAGGATCACGCTGGGCTCGTCGCCGGCGTTGGTGACGATCTCGCGCAGCGGCGCTTCCATCGCGCGCTTGGCGATCTGGATGCCGTGGTTCTGATCTTCGTTGTCACCCTTGAGCTTGCCGAGATTGGCCAGCGCGCGGATCAGGGCGACGCCGCCGCCCGGAACCACGCCTTCCTCGACCGCCGCACGCGTGGCGTGCAGGGCGTCTTCGACGCGCGCCTTCTTTTCCTTCATCTCGACTTCGGTCGCCGCGCCAACCTTGATGACGGCAACGCCGCCAGCGAGCTTGGCCACGCGCTCCTGCAGCTTCTCGCGATCGTAGTCCGAAGAAGTCTCTTCGATCTGCGCCTTGATCTGCTTGATGCGCGACTGGATGGTGGCGGCTTCGCCGGCACCGTCGATGAGGGTGGTGTTTTCCTTGGTGATGACGACCTTCTTGGCGCGGCCGAGATCCTTCAGCGTGGCCTTTTCGAGTTGCAGGCCGACTTCCTCGGAAATGACCTGGCCGCCGGTGAGGATGGCCATGTCTTCGAGCATCGCCTTGCGACGATCGCCGAAGCCCGGCGCCTTGACGGCGGCAACCTTGACGATGCCGCGGATGGTGTTGACGACCAGGGTCGCCAGCGCTTCGCCTTCGACTTCCTCGGCGACGATCAACAGCGGCTTGCCGGACTTGGCCACGCCTTCGAGGATCGGCAGCAATTCGCGCACGTTGGAGATCTTCTTGTCGTAAAGAACAATGTACGGGTCATCCAGTTCAACCTGCTGCGAGGCCTGGTTGTTGATGAAGTACGGGGAGAGGTAACCGCGGTCGAACTGCATGCCCTCGACGATGTCGAGTTCATTGTCGAGGCCGGAACCTTCCTCGACCGTGATGACGCCTTCCTTGCCGACCTTGTCCATCGCCTCGGCGATGAGCTTGCCGATCGGCTCGTCGCCGTTGGCCGAGATGGTGCCGACCTGGGCGATCGACTTGGAATCCGCCGACGGCTTGGAGAGCTTCTTCAGCTCCTCGACAGCGGCGATAACGGCCTTGTCGATGCCGCGCTTGAGATCCATCGGGTTCATGCCGGCGGCGACCGCCTTCATGCCATCGCGGATCAGCGCCTGGGCGAGGACGGTGGCCGTGGTGGTGCCGTCACCGGCAACATCGGAAGTCTTCGAAGCGACTTCCTTGACCATCTGCGCGCCCATGTTCTCGAACTTGTCGGCCAGTTCGATTTCCTTGGCGACGGAGACGCCGTCCTTGGTGATGGTCGGCGCGCCGAAGCTCTTGTCGAGCACGACATTGCGGCCCTTCGGACCGAGCGTGGCCTTGACCGCATTGGCCAGGGTGTTGACGCCGCGCAGCATGCGGGCGCGTGCATCTTCGGAAAAGCGGATTTCTTTGGCAGCCATTTCGTGGAGCTCCGGGAATAGGGAATAGGGAATGGGGAATGGTCAGAGCAGAAGCAATGGAATCGGTTGCTGAGGAGGGAGTCGGTGCGTCAATGCGCTTTCACGATTCCCGATTCCCCATTCCCGATTCCCGGCTCTTACTCAATCACCGCGATGATGTCTTCTTCGCGCATGACCAGCAGTTCCTCGCCGTCGACCTTGACCTCGGTGCCCGAGTACTTGCCGAAGAGGACCTTGTCGCCGACCTTGACCGCGATCGGGCGGACCTTGCCGTCGTCGAGGATCTTGCCGGTGCCGGCAGCGATGACTTCACCGCGGATCGGCTTCTCGGCAGCGGAATCCGGGATCACGATGCCGCCAGCGGAAATCTTCTCTTCTTCCAGACGCTTGAGGATGACGCGATCGTGTAGCGGGCGAAGTGCCATGGTTTTGATTCCTTCAACTGGTTGATTGGATTGAATTTATGTCGGGCTGTTAGCACTCTGCCCGAACGAGTGCCAATTCTACTCGCGTAAAAATGCCTGCGGAAGTCCCCAGGCAGCCGGTCAGGCCATGTCGCTACGGCGATTTGCAGACTTGCCGGAAAGGACCAGCAAGCTGCCAAGTTTGGCGTGCCCGGAACATGGGGCTGCGGCAATTCGTTTCAATGGCCCGGGGTCAGCACGGCGCAGTGCAACATTCTTTTGTAATGCGGCTCACCTATAATTGCAGGTCGCGCGCGCCCTGCCCTCGGGTGCGCCCACTACGGGAATCCCCATGAACTTCATGCAAGGCGCACGTAGCGCCATCGCCATTCTTTTTGTCGCTTTTCTGGGCAGCGCAAGCGCCCAGGTCGTGTCGCTGGTCGGCGGCACGCCGGCGGTGCAGGATTTCGACAGCCTGGCCGCCTCGGGAACCAGTGCGGCATTGCCGGCCGGCTGGTATCTGGCGGAATCCGGGACCAATGCCAACAGCGAATACCGCGCCGGCGATGGCACGTCGAATTCCGGCGACACCTACAGCTTTGGCAGCGGCACGAGCACGGATCGCGCACTGGGGTCCTTGCTTTCCAGCTCGCTGGCCCCCCGCTTCGGTGCACAGTTGCGCAACGACAGTGGCCAGGCCCTGAGCGAAATCGCCGTGGCGTATACCGGCGAGCAGTGGCGGCTTGGAACCGCAGGCCGTGCCGACAGCCTGAAGTTCGAGTACAGCGCCAATGCGACATCGCTGGCCGATGCCGCGGCAACCTGGGTTGCGGTCGGCGCCCTGGATCTGGTCGCCCCGGTTACTGCCGGAACCGCTGGCGCGCTGGATGGCAATGCCGCCGCCAACCGCGTCGCCATCAGCGCGTCGATCAGCGGCCTCAACCTTGCCAACAACGGCACGCTGTGGGTGCGCTGGACCGATATCAATGCCACCAGCAACGACGATGGCCTGGCCATCGACAACATCAGCTTTGCCGTGGCCGGTGATCCGCCGGTCGATGTGCCACCGACCGTGGTCTCGATGACCCCGGCCAACAACGCCGTCAATGTCGCCCTGGGCGCAACGCTGAGCGTGGTGTTCAGCGAAGCGGTCAGCCTGACCGATCCCTGGACCACGCTCAGCTGCAGCATTTCCGGCAGCCACGCCGTCACCCTCGGCGGCGGCCCGACCAGCTATACGCTGACGCCGTCGCTGGCCTTTGCCGGCAATGAATCGTGCACCTGGACCATTCTCGCCAGCGGCGTGAGCGATCTGGATGGCACGCCGGATGCGCTGGCGGCCGACGTCACGGTGATGTTCACCACCATCGATCCGGGCAGCATCCCGGCACCCACGGTGATTTCGACCCTGCCTGCGGACGGGGCGACGCATGTGCCGCTGGCCAGCGATGTGCGCGTCAACTTCAGCGAAATCGTGACGACGACGCCCGGCGCATTTGCCCTCGCCTGCAATTCAAGCCCGATCAGCCTGACCGAGACCGGCAGCGGCAACACGCGCACGCTGACTCCGGCGACCGTCCTGCCAGCCAGCGCGAATTGCGAATTCACCATCGACGCGGCGCATGTGCGCAATGTTTCCGACATTGCCATGGAGCAGTCGCTGGTCATCCATTTCACTGTCAGCGATGGCTCGACCAGCGGTTACTACTCCTCGGTCAACACCAGCAGTCCCGGGCAACTGCGTTGCAGCCTGCATCTGCTGATCCGTGGCCACACCGCGTATCCGTACAGCGGCTCGGGCACGAATACCTGGACGATCCTCGAAACCGCGCAAGCGGTCCCGGGCAATCCCGGCAAGATTCTCGATGTCTACAAGAACCGCCTGTACAACGCCATTAGCGACCGTGCCGGCACCGGTGGCGGCGTCACCTACAACCGTGAACATACCTGGCCGAACTCGCTGGGTTTCCCGAGCACGACCGGCAATCTGGGCCTGCCAAATGCGCCCTACACCGATACGCACATGCTCTGGTTGTCGGACACCGGCTACAACTCCGATCGCGGCAACAAGCCGTACGCAAACTGCCCAAGCGGCTGCGGCGAGCGCGTCACCGAAGTCAACGGCGGCGTCGGCGGCGGCAGCGGCACCTATCCGGGCAACTCGAACTGGGTCAACAGCAGCTCCTTTGAAACCTGGAACCACCGCAAGGGCGAGATGGCCCGCGCCGTCATGTACATGGCGATCCGCTACGAAGGTGGCACCGATCCCACCAGCGGCCAGACCGAGCCCAACCTCGAGTTGACCGACAACCGCAGCCTCATCGTCGGCACCAGCAACTACAACGCTCCGGCCTACATGGGCCTGCTCAGCGACCTGCTCGCCTGGAGTGCGGGTGATCCGCCGGATGCCGAGGAAGTTGCGCACAACGATGTGATCCAGACCTTCCAGGGCAACCGCAACCCCTTTGTCGATCATCCGGAATGGGCGACATTGGCCCTGTTCCAATCGAGCAACCCGGCTACCTGCGAACCGATCAGCAACGATGTGATCTTTGCGGACGGGTTCGAGGCAGCGGCAGCGGCTACGATTCATTGATCGAAGCGGTGCCTTGCAGGAAGCCCGTTCACGGGCGATGCTCTTGTCGATTGAACAAGGGCATCGCCCCCAAGTGGGGGCAAGCGGCTGAAGCCGCTTCCTGCGCGTTGCCTGGCGAACGGCAGCGCAGCTGAAATCTCCGACACGAAAGGCGCGGCAGCATGAGCATCGTCCTCGTCCACTGCAGTTGTGCCGCCGATGGCAGCGCGGATCGGATTGCCGCACGCCTGGTCGAGGAACGCCTGGCGGCCTGCGTTTCGCAGCTGCCGGGCATGCGTTCGACCTATCGCTGGCAGGGCGAAACGCACACGGATGACGAGGTGCTGCTGCTCATCAAGACCACGCGCGAGCGCTATCCGGCATTGGCTGCGCGCCTGCTCGAACTGCATCCTTATGAACTGCCGGAGATAATTGCGGTCGATGTCAGCGCTGCCCACCTGCCGTATGCGGCCTGGGTCGCCCACGAGGTCGGAGTATCCTGATGCGCCCCGCATCCGCCTGCCGATCGTGATTCCTGCAATCCGGAGTGTCGCCTTGTTCCGTTACCTGCTGCTGGTCCTGCTTGCCCCGCTCGTTTTTGCCACGACTGTCCAGGCGCAGGAACAGGATGGTTTGCTGCCGGTCGAACAGGCCTATGTGCTGAAGGCGGAACTGGCCGGGCCGGATCGCATCGCCCTCAACTGGACGATCGCCAAGGATTACTACCTCTACAAGGGCCGCATCAGCGCCCGCAGCAGCCAGCCTGGCCTGAGCCTGGGCAACCTCGATCTGCCGCCCGGCATCAAGCAGCACGACGAGTTCTTCGGTGATGTCGAGATTTATCACGACACGGTCCAGGGCAGCCTGCCATTCACCTTGAGTGATGCCAACGCCGCCAGCATCGATGTCACGATCACGGTACAGGGCTGCCACGAGACCGAACCGAAGATCTGCTATCCACCGCATCCGGTGAAGCTGTCGTTGCCGCGCGACCTCGCCGCCATTGCCGATGCGACCAGCCCGCTGGCGCAGAAGCTGGCCGGCGGCATCACCCTGGGGGCCAACGCCGATCCCTTCGATGCGGACGAGACCCTGCCGCCGGAACAGGCCTTCGTCTTCGAGGCGATCGCCATGAGCCCGACCGAGGTGCTGGCGCGCTGGAGCATGCCGAAGGGTTACTACCTGTATCGCGATCGCAGCGAACTCAGCGTCGTCGACGGGCGTGATGTCGAGGCCGGCGCGGCGCAATGGCCGGCCGGGGTCGATCATACCGACGAGCATTTCGGCACCGTGGAAGTCTTCTACAACCAGGTCGAGGTGCCGCTGCCGCTGCGTCGCGCCGACGGCCAGGCGCAGACGATCCAGGTGCAGGGCGAGTTCCAGGGGTGCAAGGAAAACGGCATCTGCTACCCGGTCATGCAGCGTACCGTTGCCGTTGATCTCGATGCGGCCAGCGTCGACGAACTTGCCGCGGCGGCAAAATCCTTCGTGCCGGCAGCCAGGCGCGCGCCGGATGCAGGCGGCACGAATGCGTCCGCGGAAAATGCCCTGCGTTCGCTGCCCCCGGCCACCACCTCGATCGGCATCCTCGCCGCCCTGCTGTTTGCCTTCCTCGGCGGCATCATCCTCAACCTCATGCCCTGCGTGTTGCCGGTGCTTTCGTTCAAGGTGATTGGCCTGGCGCAAAGTGGTGAAAGCCTGGCCAAGGCGCGCAGCCATGCGCTCTGGTACACCAGCGGCGTGCTGGTTTCGTTTGCCGCGGTTGGCTTGCTGGTGATCGCCTTGCGGGCGGCCGGGCAGGCGCTGGGCTGGGGTTTCCAGTTGCAGCAGCCGGGCTTTGTCGCCTTCCTTGTCTATGTGTTGCTGGCGGTGGGCCTGAGCCTGTCGGGCGTATTCACCATTGGCGCGCGTTTTGCCGGCACCGGCCAGGGTCTCGCCGCGCGATCGGGACCGGCCGGCGATTTCTTCACCGGCGTACTCGCCTGCATTGTCGCCAGTCCATGCACGGCACCGTTCATGGGGCCGGCACTGGCCTTTGCCTTTGCTTCCTCGTCGATCGTGGCCTTGCTGATCTTCCTTGCGCTCGGCTTCGGCCTGGCCCTGCCGTTCCTGCTGGTCGGTTTTGTGCCGGCGCTGGCCTCCCGCCTGCCCAGGCCCGGCGCGTGGATGGAAACCTTCAAGCAGGTACTGGCCTTTCCGATGTACCTGACGGCGGTCTGGCTGGTCTGGGTGCTGGGCAAGCAACGCGGCGTCGATGCCATCGGCTACGTCCTCATCGGTGCCGTCGTGCTGGCCTTGTCGCTGTGGTGGATCGAGCACGCGCAGAGCCGGGAGAAACCGCTCGGACGGGTCTTTGCGACGATCCTCATGCTCGCTTCGCTGTTGCCGATCTGGATGATCGCCCGGCTCGACGCTCCAGCGGCCACGGCCAGTGGATCGGATTCGGCCGTTGCCTATTCCAGCGCCAGGCTCGACGCCCTGCGCGAAGAAGGCCGCACGGTGTTCGTCAACATGACCGCGGACTGGTGCGTGACCTGCAAGGCCAACGAAAAGGCCGTGCTCGCCAGCGCGCATTTCGCCGACCTGCTCAAGCAAGCCAATGCCGTCTACATGAAAGGCGACTGGACCAATGTCGATCCGCAGATCACCGCCTTCCTGCAGGCCCATGGCGCGGTCGGCGTGCCGTTGTATGTCGTCTTCCGCGGCAAGCAAGGCAATGGCCAGGTGTTGCCGACGGTGCTGACCTCGGGCATCGTCGCCGATGCACTCGCGGCACGCGCGCCTTGATGCACGCGCACGCGACCCACTGACACCCGGCACGCATGTTCAATCGAACCAATCTGCTGATCGTTGCACTGGCCATCGCCAGCGCCTGCCTCGGCCTCGCCCTCAGCGCCCTGCTGCGACCCGCGCCGCTTGCGCCGACGGCCGCCGCGGCGGAAGTCGCCGAGATTGGCGAGAAGGTCGATGCCATCAGCCTCGCCGATGCCGACGGCAAGCCGCGTGCGCTAGCGGAATGGAACGGCAAGCTGGTCGTGCTCAATTTCTGGGCGAGCTGGTGCGGACCGTGTCGCGAGGAAATGCCGATGCTCGATCGCGCCCACGCCCGGCATTCCGCGCAAGGGCTGGAAGTGATCGGCGTCGCCTACGAGGAGGCGGCCGCCGCGCTGGCCTTCCTCAAGGACAATCCGGTTGCCTATCCGATCCTGATCAACGCACCCGATGATCCGCTCGATGCCTCGCTGCGCCTAGGCAATACGCACGGCGTGCTGCCCTTCACCGCCCTGATCAGTCGCGACGGCCACCTGCTCAAGGTGCGCGTCGGCAATTTCAGCGAAACCGCATTCGCGGAATGGATCGCCCCGTACCTGTGAACGCGTGATGCGTCGGCCATGCACGACAGACGCAACCTGAATGCAGCAATCCGCCAAACCCGCCAGCGAAATCCACAAAGCCGAGGAACCTGCCATGTCGACTCCCGCCTATGCCGTCGCCGATTCCAAATCACCACTCGCGCCGTGGACAATCACGCGCCGCCCACCGGGCCCGCACGATGTGCAGATCGAGATCCGCTATTGCGGCGTCTGCCACTCGGACATCCATCAAGCCCGCGGCGAATGGGGCGGCGGCATCTTTCCGATGGTGCCCGGCCACGAGATCGTCGGCGAGGTCGGTGCCGTGGGCAGCGCGGTGACCCGCTTCAAGGTCGGTGACCGGGTGGGTGTCGGCTGCTTCGTCGATTCCTGCCGCGAATGCGCGGCCTGCAAGGATGGCGAGGAGCAGTTTTGCGCAAGCGGCATGACGGCGACCTACAACAGCCTCGAGCGCGGCACGCAACAACCGACCTATGGTGGTTATTCGACACGCATCGTCGTCAACGAGGATTACGTGCTGCGCGTGCCCGATTCGATTCCCCTCGATCGCGCCGCGCCCTTGCTCTGCGCCGGCATCACCACGTATTCGCCGCTGCGCACCTTCGGCCTCAAGGCCGGGGACAAGATCGCCGTGGTCGGCCTTGGCGGCCTTGGCCACATGGGCGTGAAGATTGCCCGCGCCATGGGTGCCCACGTCACCGTGCTCAGCACCTCGCCGTCCAAGCGCGAAGATGCGCTCAGGCTCGGTGCCGACGATTTCGCCGCCACCGCCGACCCGCAGACATTCAAGAAGCTGGCCGGGAGCTTTGACTTCATCCTCGACACCGTGTCGGCAGTCCACGACTACAACGCCTATCTTGGCCTGCTGCGCCGCGACGGCACCATGATCCTGGTCGGCCTGCCCGATCAGCCAACCCCGCTGGCGGCCGGCCCACTGATCATGCGCCGGCGCCGGCTCGCCGGATCGCTGATTGGCGGCATCCGCGAGACCCAGGAAATGCTCGATTTCTGCGCCGAGCACGGCGTCGCCTCGGATATCGAACTGATCCCGATCGGGAAGATCAACGAAGCCTACGCGCGCATGATCAAGGGTGACGTGCGCTATCGTTTCGTCATCGACTGCTCGAGTTTCTGAAGCCGGTCGCGCTGCCGGGTTCGGGATTTGCGCCAATTGGCGGCCTGGGGCCAGGCCTCAAATTCGCCGATCTTCGTCGAACTGGACACATTGATCCGGTTCGATGACACTAGCCGCCCTGTTTGAACCGGTCACTCGACCGCAATCCGGAACGCCGTTGGCCAAGATCCTCGTCCTGCATGGCCCCAACCTCAACCTGCTCGGCACGCGCGAGCCGGAGATTTACGGGCGCGCCACGCTGGCCAGCATCGATGCCGGCCTGGTTGCCACGGCCAAGGCAGCCGGGCATGAGCTGCAGGTCTTCCAGTCCAATGCCGAGCATGCGCTGATCGAGCGCATCCATGCCGCGGGCGGCGAGGGAGTGGCCTGGATTGTCATCAATCCCGGCGCCTACACGCATACCAGCATCGCCCTGCGCGATGCCCTGGCCGGCGTGGCCATCCCGTTCATCGAAGTGCACCTGTCCAACACCCAGGCACGCGAGGCGTTCCGCCAGCATTCGTATTTTTCCGACATCGCATTCGGCGTCATTTCCGGATTCGGCGCTGCCAGCTATGCGCTGGCGCTCGACTTCATCCTGCGCCGGCAAGCCAGCCACTGAACTGAATCATCACCACCCGGGGCGTCGCGTCGGTCGCGTCGCCCCCATGCAAAGGCGACTCCCATGGATCTGCGCAAGATCAAGAAACTGATCGATCTGCTTGAAGAATCGAATCTGGCCGAACTGGAGATCAAGGAAGGCGAGGAAATCGTGCGCCTGTCGCGATACCCGAAGAACATGACGCCGACCTACGCGGCGGCGCCGGCCAGCCCTGCGCCCGTTGCGCCGGCAACTGCGCCAGCGGTTGCGGCAGCGCCCGGCGATTTGGCGGCAACCGTCGAAAGCCGCGTGCTGCCACCCGGCACCACCGTGCGCTCGCCGATGGTCGGCACCTTCTACGCCTCGGCCAATCCCGACGCGCCGCCCTTCGTCAGCATCGGGCAGAAGGTCAAGGCCGGCGACACCCTCGGCATCATCGAGGCGATGAAGATGTTCAACCAGATCGAGGCGGAAGTATCCGGCACGGTCATCGCCATCCTCGCCGAAAGCGGCCACCCGGTGGAATTCGACGAGCCGCTGTTCGTGATTGGCTGAAGGGCGGGGATTCGGGATTCGTGATTCGGGATTCGCAAATGCGACCTCATGAACGGCTGGACGTCTGGCAAGACTCCATGTCGCTGGTAGTTGCCGTCTATCAGATGACGGACTCCTTTCCAGAGGCCGAAAGATTCGGGCTCGTCAGTCAAATGCGTCGCGCTGCAGTCAGTATTCCTTCCAACATCGCTGAGGGTGCAGCTCGGCGGTCGACCCCCGACTACCTTCGATTCCTTGCCATCGCGCGCGGCTCGCTCTCCGAACTCGACACCCAACTGAACATCGCACTCCGTCTTGGATTTGCTACCCCCTCCGCAGAAACACAAGAACTCCTGCACAGGACATTTGCCCGCATGAATGCATTGATGCACGCGCTGGAGAAGCGTCCGATCGACGGGCGCCTTTCCGAATCCCCAATCACGAATCCCGAATCCCCGCCCCCATGCTAGACAAAGTCGTCATCGCCAATCGCGGCGAAATCGCGTTGCGCATCCTGCGTGCCTGCCATGTGCTCGGGATCAAGACCGTGGCCGTGCATTCGACGGTTGATCGCAACCTCAAGCATGTCGGCATGGCCGATGAATCGGTCTGCATCGGCCCGCCGCCGGCGGCTGAAAGTTACCTCAACGTGCCGGCGATCATCGCCGCCGCCGAGGTGACCGATGCCCAGGCCATCCATCCCGGTTACGGATTCCTCGCCGAAAGCGCCGACTTCGCCGAGCGCGTCGAGCAATCGGGCTTCGTCTTCATCGGCCCGCGCGCCGACACCATCCGCATGATGGGCGACAAGGTCGAAGCAATCCGCGCGATGAAGGCTGCCGGGGTTCCCTGCGTGCCGGGATCCGGCGGCCCGCTCGGCGATGACCTTGCCGAGAACATGCGCATCGCCCGCGACATCGGTTATCCGGTCATCATCAAGGCCTCCGGTGGCGGTGGCGGTCGCGGCATGCGCGTGGTGCATACCGAGGCGCACCTCGCCAATGCCGTATCCATGACCAAGAGCGAAGCCAAGGCCGCATTCGGCAACGATCAGGTGTACATGGAGAAGTTCCTCGAGAACCCGCGCCATGTCGAGATCCAGGTGCTGGCCGACGGCCAGGGTCACGCCATCCACCTTGGCGAGCGCGATTGCTCGATGCAGCGCCGCCACCAGAAGGTGGTCGAGGAAGCCCCCGCTCCGGGCATCAGCGAGGAACAGCGCCAGGCCATCGGCAAGGTCTGTGTGGAGGCCTGCCTGCGCATCAACTATCGCGGTGCCGGCACCTTCGAATTCCTCTACGAGGATGGCCGCTTCTATTTCATCGAGATGAACACGCGCATCCAGGTCGAGCATCCGGTCACCGAGATGATCACCGGCATCGACCTCGTGCGCGAGCAGTTGCTGATTGCCGCCGGCGAGAAACTTTCCATCCGCCAGGAAGACGTGCGCATCACCGGCCACTCCATCGAATGCCGCATCAACGCCGAGGATCCGGAGACCTTCATGCCGAGCCCGGGCACGGTCAAGCGTTTCCTCGCCGCCGGCGGACCCGGCGTGCGCACCGACACGCACATCTACGACGGCTACCGCATCCCGCCAAACTACGATTCGATGATCGGCAAGCTGATCGTGCACGGCCGCGATCGCGACACCGCCGTCGCGCGCATGCGCCAGGCGCTCGCGGAAGTCGTCATCGAGGGCGTCAAGACCAACCTGCCACTGCAGATGCGCATCCTTGCCGATGGCGGTTTCCAGGCCGGCGGCATGAACATCCACTATCTGGAAAAGCGCATGGCCGAGGCCAAGGCGACGGCGCTGGGACTGGAATGAACAAGATGGACACGCGTGCATTCGCCTGCACTCCCGCCGCCGGTGCACCGACGATTGCGCTGGCAGCGATCGTCCTTCTCCTCGCCGCTTTCAGCATGCAGGCCACGGCTTGCGGAACGTTGCCCTCGGAGCAGCAGCAACAACAGGATGCCGAGCAGTTGCAGCGGCTGCGTGCGCTGACCACGGACATGGCAAGGAGCGCCGATGCGATCTTCGTCGGCAGCGTCACCGCACTGCAGCGGCCCGACCGCGCCGCACGGCGCTCCGGCGAGGTGAGCCTGGCCGTTGCCAGGACCTTGAAAGGTCCGCAAGCGCGCGAGCAGACGCTGGCGTGGGACGATCACTTCATCTATTCCTGCAATCCTGCCGAAAGTTTCGACAATGTCGGCTTTCGCGACGCTGGCACGTACATCGTCTACATCAAGAATGCGCGGGTGATCCGCTCGGCCGCCGCGGATGCGTTGCGCGATTCCGCCCTGCTCAGCCTGGCCGACGAGATTTCCCTCATCGCCGCGCAGGAAGGCAAATAGCTTTCCATCCCGCTCTGTCCGCGCGACAACCGCCGGTCGCGCCCGCCTGACCCTTTCCGGTGAATCCATCCGCAATGAACTGGCTTGAACTCTCAGTGACCCTGCACGCCAATCAGCAGGAAGCCGTCGAGGCGGCGCTTGAGGATGTCGGCGCACTCGCCGTCACCCTGCTCGATGCCGATGCCGATACCGGCAACGAACGGGCGATCCTCGAACCCGGCGTCGGCGAAACGCCGTTGTGGTCGCTGATCGTGCTGTCGGCCTTGTTCGAGGCCGATGTCGATCGCAGCGGCCTGTTGCATGTGCTCGGCGAGTTGCTGCCGGATCTCGATCCGACACAGATCACCTTTCGTGAAATTGCCGACCAGGACTGGACGCGCGTGTGGATGGACCAGTTCAAGCCCATGCGATTCGGCAAGCGCTTGTGGATTTATCCATGGAACACCGAACCCGCGGCAGAACCTGATGCGGTGGTGGTGCGACTCGATCCGGGTCTCGCCTTCGGTACCGGCACGCACCCGACCACGGCACTGTGCCTGGAATGGCTGGATCAGGCCGACCTCGCCGGCAAGCGGGTGATCGATTACGGCTGCGGCTCCGGCGTGCTGGCAATCGCTGCCGCCCTGCTCGGTGCACGAGAAGTCATTGCCATCGACAATGATCCGCAAGCCATCGAGGCCAGCCGCGACAATGCCGAACGCAATGGTGTCGCCGCATCGATCGCGCTGTTCTTGCCCGATGCCGATCCCGGTGCCGTCGCCGACGTGCTGGTGGCGAACATCCTGGCCGGCCCCTTGCACGCCCTGGCACCGGTGTTTGCCGCGCGACTTCGACCAGGTGGCGCACTGTCCTTGTCAGGCATCCTCGTCAGCCAGCGCGATGAACTGCTCGCCCGCTATGCGGAATGGTTCGATGATCTTTCGGCAAGCGTGCGCGAGGACTGGGTGCGCATCGACGGGCGGCGGCGCTGATCCCACCTGCGCCACTTGATCAGCGTTGCCCTAGAATGCCCTGCATGTACACCCAGTGCCCGGAATGCCTGACCATCTTCAAGCTTGGTGCCGCCGAACTTGCCGCGGCGCACGGCTCGGTGCGCTGCTCGCACTGCAACGCGCTGTTCAACGCCTTGCCGAGCCTCAGCGAGCAATTGCCGGCAGAGCCGATCGGCAGGCTCGACAGGCATGCCGAACAGCTTTCCCCGCCGCAGCTCGGACTTCCGGTCTTTCGCCCGCACCGCGGCACCCAGGGAACCCTCTTTCTCGATCCCGATGACCGGCCGCGTGCACACGAGCGCACGGCCAGCCCGCCGCAATTCACGCGCGCATACAATCCGGTGCCATCACGCGGCAACGGCATCTGGGTGTTCGGAAGCTTCCTCCTGCTTGTCCTCCTCGCCGGCGAGATCGCCTGGGCGGAACGAAGCATGTGGATCAACGATTCAAGCCTGCGTCCGTGGATTGCCGACGCCTGCGCGAAGATCGGCTGCCAGGTGCCCTTGCACAAGGACGACGACCTGCTGCAACTGGCCTCGCGCGACATACGCCCGCACCCCTCGGTGCCGGGTGCCTTGATCATTTCGGCCACGTTGCAGAATGCCGGCGATTTCGCGCAGCCGTTTCCGGTCGTCGCGATCACCCTGTCGGACCTCGATGAGCAGCGCATCGCCATGCGCCGCTTCCAGCCGCGCGAATACATCAGCGATGCCCGCGCCCTGGCCAACGGCCTCGCGCCCTCGGCCAAGGCGGCACTGGTGTTCGAGGTTGCCGATCCGGGCAAGAACGCCGTCGCTTTCGAGTTCCGTTTCGAATAGCGACGCGACAAATCCTGGCCCGCTGGTCACTTTCCAGCGCGGCGGCGTCGATCGGCACTTACCAACTGCGCCATGCGGCGCTACTATGACCGACCCGCAACGCGGAACGTCGGGAGCGTTTCGCCGCAGGGGGTCTGTCATGTCGATTGCCTGGGGGCCGTAAAAGTGAATGCCGTAACACCGTTGCGCACGGATGCCGCGCACGACCCGGTTCTGCAACCCGCGTTGCGTGACTGCGTTTCACGTGCCGTGCGCCGTTATCTCGTGGACATTGATTCGCATCCGGCCGAAGGGCTGCACGCGCTGGTGCTGGGCGAGGTCGAAATGCCGCTGCTGCGCGAGGTGCTCGACTGGTACGGCGGCAACCAGAGCCGCGCCGCCGCCGCACTCGGCATCAACCGCGCGACCCTGCGCAAGAAGCTGCAGCACTACGGGCTCGGCTGAGCGCACCGCGCACGCCACCGCTATACTGCGCGACCAGAACGCTCCTGCGGTTGATCCCATGTTCGAGACACCCCTTGCAACTGTCCGACGCGCCCTGCTCAGCGTGTCCGACAAGACCGGCCTGCTCGATTTCGCCCGCGGACTCGATGCCTTGGGCATTGCCCTGATCTCGACCGGGGGCACGGCGCACACCCTGCGTGATGCCCAGTTGCGGGTCACCGAGGTCGGCGCGATGACGGGGTTTCCGGAAATCATGGACGGTCGGGTCAAGACCCTGCACCCGCTCGTGCATGGCGGCCTGCTCGGCCGGCGCGGCATCGACGATGCGGTGATGAGCGAGCATGGCATCAGTCCGATCGACCTGCTCGTGGTCAACCTGTATCCCTTCGATGCCGTCACCGCGCGCCCGGATTGCTCGCTGGCTACCGCCATCGAGAACATCGATATCGGTGGCCCGGCGATGCTACGCGCGGCGGCCAAGAACCACGAACACGTCATCGTCATCAGCGATCCGGCCGACTATGCCGAAGTGCTCGATGCCCTGGCGCATGGCGGCACCAGCATCGAGATGCGGCGTCGACTCGCGGCCAAGGCCTATGCGCATACGGCCGGCTACGACGGCCGCATCGCCAGCTGGCTTGGCGCACGCGCGCAAGGTGAAACCAGCGAACCCTTCGCCCCGAGCCTGCACCTTTCCTACACACGCAAGCAGCTCCTGCGGTACGGCGAGAATCCGCATCAGGCCGCCGCCCTGTATGTGGAAGCCAATGCGCCTTCCGGCACCATCGCCGGCGCACGCGTGCTTGCCGGCAAGGAGCTTTCCTACAACAACCTCGCCGATGCCGATGCCGCGCTCGAGTGCGTCAAGGCATTCCAGCGCACTCCGGCCTGCGTCATCGTCAAGCACGCCAATCCCTGCGGTGTCGCCCTCGCCAGCAGCGCGCGCGAAGCCTACGAGCATGCCTACGCCTGCGATCCGTTGTCGGCATTCGGCGGCATCATCGCCTTCAACCACCGCCTCGATGGGGAAACCGCCGAGCTGGTGCTTGAACGCCAGTTTGTCGAAGTCGTGATCGCCCCCGAAGTCGACGAATCCGCGCTGGCGGCCTTTGCGAAAAAGCCGAACGTGCGCGTGCTGGCGACTGGCGACTGGTCCGATTCCGCCAGCCAGAGCGTCGACTACAAGCGCATTGCCGGCGGCATGCTGGCCCAGGATGCCGATCGCGACACGCTGATGCTGACCGACCTCAAGGTCGTCTCCAGGCGCGTGCCGACCACCGACGAATTGCGCGACCTGCTGTTTGCCTGGCATGTCGCCATGTACGTGAAATCCAATGCCATCGTCTACGCGCGCGAAAGCCGCACGATCGGCATCGGCGCCGGCCAGATGAGCCGCGTGATCAGTGCCCGCATTGCCGCGATGAAAGCCGAGGAAGCCGGCCTCGCCGTCGCCGGCAGCGTGATGGCATCGGATGCGTTCTTCCCGTTCCGCGATGGCATCGACGCCGCCGCCGCAGTCGGCATCCGCGCGGTCATCCAGCCCGGCGGCTCCATGCGCGATGCCGAAGTGATTGCCGCCGCCGACGCAAACGACATGGCGATGGTGTTCACCGGCGTGCGGCATTTCCGTCACTAGCGCGCAGCGCTGGTGCGGGAATCAAGAGTGGGGAATCGGCAATCGCTAGAAGCGAAACTGAAGCACATGCAATTTGAGGCCGTGATGCATTTCCCATTCCCGATTCCCCATTCCCGGCTCCCCAGGCAATGAAACTCCTCGTCATTGGCGGCGGTGGCCGCGAACATGCACTGGCATGGAAACTTGCCCAGTCCCGGCGCGTGCGGGAAATCATTGTCGCCCCCGGCAATGCGGGTACGGCGCGCGAGCCGCACATGCGCAATGCCGACGTTGCCGTGGATGACCTGGACGGGCTGCTGCGGCTCGCCCTTGCGGAAAAGGTGGACCTGACCGTGGTCGGCCCCGAGATTCCGCTGGTGCTCGGTGTCGTCGACAAGTTTCGCGCCGCCGGCCTTGCCTGTTTCGGCCCACGTCGCATCGCCGCACAACTGGAAGGATCGAAAGCCTTCGCCAAGGCCTTCCTCGCCCGGCGCAACATTCCGACTGCGCGCTACGCGGTATTCCAGGAGCTGAACCCGGCCATTGCCTATGTGCGCAAGCACGGTGCGCCAATCGTCATCAAGGCCGATGGTCTCGCCGCCGGCAAAGGCGTTGTGGTTGCCCTGACCCTCGGCGATGCCGAACAGGCGCTGCACGACATGCTCGGCGCGCACTCCTTCGGTGATGCCTCTGCCAGTGTCGTCATCGAGGAGTTCCTCGAAGGCGAAGAGGCCAGCTACATCGTCATCTCGGATGGCCAGCATGCCCTGCCCATGGCCAGCAGCCAGGATCACAAGCGTGTCGGCGAAGCGGATACCGGGCCCAACACCGGCGGCATGGGTGCGTATTCACCGGCACCCGTGGTCACCCGCGAAGTCGACCGGCGCATCATGGAAGAGGTGATCCGGCCAACCCTTGCCGGCATGGCGGCCGAAGGCGCCCCGTTCATCGGCTTCCTCTATGCCGGCTTGATGATCGACCGCGATGGCGCGCCAAAGGTGATCGAGTTCAATGTCCGGTTCGGCGATCCGGAGACGCAGCCGATCATGATGCGCCTGCAATCGGATCTGGTCGAACTGATTGAAGCGGCCCTCGCCGGGCGCTTGCGCGATATCCATCTGCTCTGGGATCCGCGTCCCGCAATTGGCGTGGTCATGGCCGCCCACGGTTACCCGGGCAAGGTGCGCGGCGGTGATCCGATCAGCGGTCTCGATCTCGCCATGGCCGACGTCAAGGTGTTCCACGCCGGCACGCGCCTGCGCGACGGCCAGGTCGTCAGCGCCGGCGGGCGCGTGCTCACGGTGTGCGCACTGGGCGCGGACCTGCCTGCGGCGCGCGAGCGGGCCTACACGGCGCTTTCAAAAATCCATTTCGATGGCGGCTTCCACCGTCGCGACATTGGCCATCGCGCCCTTGCGAGGGGCAGGAAATAGGGAATGGTTCAAGCGTAGCGCGCTTCGCTTCTGCGCTTGCGCTTGCCTTTATCGAATCCCGAATCCCGAATCCCGGCTTAAATCGGCAAACGCACGCGCAAGTGGTTTTCACCACGCCGATATTGATGGACGAACTCGCGGGTCATGGCCCGCACCATGGCAATGCCGACACCGCCGATGTTCGCCGCGGCGATGGTCGTCGGCAAGTCCGCCACGGCAATCTCCGTCGGATCAAACGCGGCGGCGCAATAGCGCAGGCGTGCAACCAGCTCATTGCCGCCACGACGCAGATGCACATGCACCGGCCCGCGCACATCGTCGGCATGCATGATGACGTTGGCGAGCAGTTCATCGAGGACGGTCGCCAGTGATTGACGCACGCCCGCAGGCACGCCGGCGGCGTCGAGGTCATCTTCCATGCGATCGGCGAAGGTGCCGATCGCGGCGCGCCGCACCGGCACGCGGTAACGCCAGCGCTTCGCAGCGCTGTGATGCTTGCGGTGCTGATCGACCCCCTCGGCCATTCCCCACTCCGCTTCCCGCGCCCATCGTGGATGAAGCGCGCCGTCGAGGCAACTTTGCGCTGCCGTGTCCGCAAGGTGGCCTGCTCTGCTAGATTGCCGCAGTCATTTCCCTGGTCCAGCCCATGTCCGAACACAGTCAGTTCACCCTGCTCGGCAAGCGTCGATTCGGCCCGTTCTTCGCGACCCAGGCACTCGGCGCGTTCAACGACAACGCGTTCCGCCAAGGCATGGTGGTGCTGATCGGCTTCCACCTTGGCCTGACCATCGAGGCGGTGAGCTTTTACGCAATGATCGCACCGGCGGTTTTCATCCTGCCGTTCTTCCTATTCTCGGCCAGCGCCGGGCAGATTGCCGAGAAGTTCGAGAAATCGCGCCTGATCCGCTACGTCAAGCTGTTCGAGATCGGCGCCATGCTGATGGCCGTGTATGCCTTCCATGCGCACCAGGTCTGGTTGCTGTTTGTCGTGCTGTTCCTGATGGGCCTGCACTCGACTGTATTCGGCCCGATCAAGTACGCGATCCTGCCGCAGGCGCTGAAGACCGAGGAACTCGTCGGCGGCAACGGCCTTGTTGAAATGGGCACCTCGATGTCGGTGCTGATCGGCATGATGGCGGGCGGCTCGCTGATGGCGCTTGGCGATTTCGGCACCACCGCCGCCTCGATCCTCGTCGTCGGCGTCGCCGTGCTCGGATACCTGGTCAGTCGCGCGATTCCGCCCGCTCCGGCCAGTGCTCCCGACCTCAAGTTCAACTGGAACCCGGTCAGCGAAACCGTGCGCGTGATGCGTTACGTGACCAAGGATCGCACCATCTTCAATGCCATCCTCGGCATCTCCTGGTTCTGGTTCTTCGGCACCGTGTTCACCGCACAATTGCCGGCCTATACGCAGACCTTCCTCGGTGGCGGCGAAGGCGTGCTCAACCTGACCCTGGCCTTGTTCTCGGTCGGCGTCGGCATTGGCTCGCTGCTCTGCGAACGCCTGTCCGGGCACAAGGTGGAAATCGGCCTGGTGCCGTTCGGCTCGATCGGCATGACCGTATTCGCTGCAGACCTGTATTTTGCCCGGCCAAGCGCAGCGAGCGTGCATGGCCTTGGCATCGGCGAATTCCTGCGCGCCGCCGGCAGCACGCATATCGTCATCGACCTGATCCTCATCGGCCTCTTCGCCGGCCTCTTCATCGTGCCGCTGTTCGCCCTCGTGCAGAGTCGCACCGAACGCAGCGAACTTTCACGCGTGATCGCCGGCAACAACATCCTCAATGCGTTCTTCATGGTCGTCTCCGCCGGCCTCGGCCTTGGCCTTACCGCACTCGGCCTGAGCATCCCGCAGATCTTCCTCTGCGTAGCAGTGCTCAATGCCATCGTGGCGATCTACATCTACACGCTGGTGCCGGAATTCCTCATGCGCTTCCTCTCCTGGATCCTGGTCAACACGCTGTACCGGATCCGCACCGAGGGGCTCGACCACGTACCCGAGCACGGCCCGGCCCTGCTTGTCTGCAACCATATCAGTTACATGGATGCGCTGATCGTCGCCGGCAGCGTGCGGCGCCCGGCACGCTTCGTCATGTACTACAAGATTTTCCGGATGCCGATCCTGAGCTTCATCTTCCGCACCGCCAAGGCCATTCCGATCGCCTCGGCAAAGGAGGATCCAGGCCTCCTGGAAAAGGCTTTCGACGAGATCGACCGTGCCCTCGCCGAAGGTGACATCGTCTGCATCTTCCCGGAAGGCGGCCTCACCGCCGACGGCGAGATCGCGACCTTCCGGCCCGGTGTCGAACGCATCCTCGCTCGCCGCCCGGTACCGGTCGTGCCATTGGCAATCCGCGGCCTCTGGGGCAGCATCTTCAGCCGTCGCGACAGCAAACCCGGACGCATGCGCCTGCCACGCCGTTTCTGGTCGCGCCTCGTTCTCGCCGTCGGCGAACCGGTTTCAGCAAACGATGCCAGCGCGGCAGTGCTCGAACAACGCGTCAGGGCACTGCGCGGAAGCTGGGCCTGATCCAACCGCCATGCGCCAGCCGCGACGACCCGCACGATCCGGAAAGTGGCGCAGTCGAATGTGACGCCCGGCGGTGAGGAGTGACATGTATCCGGTGGTCCGTGCATGCCGCCTGATGTCGGCACGGCCGACGCTGCCTCTCTCGGATTTGATCCCGGGTTTCACGCACGCACAGTGCGCGCAGGGACCAGGCGCGGCAAGGCACGGCAGCGGGCTGCGACGAGTGCCGGATCGACCTGCGTTTGCGCGGTATCATGGATTCGTGGACACGTGTTTGTTCCCGGGAAAGGAAGCCGGAGCACGGATCAGGCAATACATTCCGATGGCATGCGAATGCGACAGGTTGACGTGAGCGTGCGTCTGCGTGGGCAGGCGTGGTGATTTCCTTGGGGGCTGGACGAATGCATGGCGAGTACAAGATTCCGGGAGGCAAGCTGGTCGTGGCTGATCTGAACGTGGTCGATGCGCGGTTGACGGATGTCCGGATCAGCGGTGATTTCTTCATCGAACCCGATTCGGCGCTGGATGTCATCGATGCGGCGCTGCAAGGATTGCCCGCCGATGCTTCGCACGAGGCGTTGACGCTGGCAATCGAAGCGGCGCTGGATGCCGAGGTCACGCTTTATGGAATCACGCCGGGCGGCGTGGCGATGGCAGTGCGCCGCGCCATTGACGGGGCAACGCCATGAATCGCACGGCCTGGCACGAGCATGAGTGGCAATTGATCCATGCCGGTGCGCAATCGCCGAGCATGCACATGGCCCTGGACGAGGTGCTCACCACGGAAGTCGCCAGCGGTCGCCGCAAGCCGACCCTGCGCGTCTGGGAGTGGGCAAGTCCGGCCGTCGTCATCGGTCGCCACCAGTCGCTGCGCAACGAGGTCGACAGCGATGCCGCGCGGCGGCATGGCATCGAGGTGGTGCGCCGCATCAGTGGTGGTGGCGCGATGTTCATCGAACCCGGCAATACCATCACCTATTCGATTTGCGCGCCGATGTCGCTGGTGGCGGGCTTGTCGTTCCAGGAGTCCTACCAGTTGATGGACAGTTGGGTGATCGATGCGCTGGCCGTGCTCGGCATCCATGCCAGCTACCAGCCACTGAATGACATCACCTCGCCGGCCGGCAAGATCGCCGGCGCGGCACAGACCCGGCGTGGCGGGGCCGTGCTGCATCACGTCACCATGGCTTATGACATCGACAGCACGAAGATGCTCGAGGTGTTGCGCATTGGTCGCGAAAAACTTTCGGACAAGGGCACGCTCAGCGCGGCAAAACGGGTCGATCCGCTGCGCAGCCAGACCGGCCTGCCGCGCGAGACGATCATCAAGCGCATGATCGAGACCTTCCGTCTCAAGCATGGCTTGAGCGATGACCGCTTGGGAGCGGAAGAACTGGCCCTTGCCGAGCAGCTGGCCGGACAGAAATTCTCAAGCCCGGAATGGACGGCGGCCGTGCCCTAGCAGTCACGGCGGACGCACGCCGCCGTGACTGGCATCGGCTTCGGCCTAGTTGTCGAAGCCGTTGTCGAAAATGTGATCGGAGACGAACTTCGAGACGACGCCATCCTGGTTGTTGGCGACATAGAGGTTGCCGAACTCGTCCTCGCCAAAGCCCGAATAGGTGCCATAACCGTTTGCATCGTCACGCCAGGTCGTGTAGGTCCAGGTGTTGCCGGCGGCCGGCTTGCCGAAATAGATTTCGCTCGTGCAGGCTTCGGCAAAGATATACATTCCGTTCAGCGCGGCGATCGGACCACGGAAACGGAAGCCACCGGTGATCGCACAGCGTCCGTTGGCATGCGTGTATTCCATCACCGGCAAGACGTTGGCCGGCGGCACTGCACAGATGTTCTGGCTGTTGTAGGTGGCACTTCCTTCGAGGCAGCGCCAGCCGTAGAAGGTCGGCTCGGTTGAAGTGCGGGCGCGAAAGTCGATTTCCTCGCGCGAGCCCTGGCCGACATCACCGATCCAGAAATCGCCGGTCACGCGATCAAAGCTCGTGCGCCATGGATTGCGGAATCCGTGCAGCCAGATCTCGTCGCAGGTATTGCTCGTGCCGACATGCGGATTGTCGGCGGGAATCGAATACTGCGGCGGGTTGATGCCGTTCGAGCCGCACATGTCGGCGCTCGCCGTGGCAGCCGGATTGTCGACGTCGAGACGCAGGACCTTGCCCATCAGGAAATAGGTGGGCGTGCCACTGCCGCAATTGCCCGGCGTGTTGTCTGCCGCTTTCTTCCACAGGCACATGGCGAAACCGTTGGGATCGCCCTGCACGCCGCCGTCGCCGGTGGACATGTACAGATAGCCATCCGGGCCGAAATGGATGTCGCCGCCATTGTGGTTCGAGGCGATGTCGGGAACGCGCAGGACCAGGGTTGCCGTGGTGTTGGCAATGTCCGGGTTGGCGGAAACCGTGTAGCGGGAGAGGACGACATCCGGCGACGAGCCGAGTTTGGGATCACTGCTTGGTCGATTGAAGGCGACGTAGAATTCGTTGTTGTGCGGGAGCGCCGGCTTGCCGAAATTCGGGTGGAAGGCGAGTCCGAGCAATCCGCTTTCGCCACTGAAAGTCACCGGCACGGTGAGGAACGGAGTCGGCAGCAGCGTGCCATTCTTGACGATGCGGATCGCGCCGTTCTGGCCGACGATGAAAATTCGACCGCTGCCGTCGGCGGGTGCGCGAATCGCGACCGGTGATGTCACGTTGGCGACGGTGACAAGGGTGAGGTCGCTGGGCGCGGTTTGCGCCAAGGCCGATGCCGACGCCATGGCAAGGAGAAGGCCGAGAGTGTTGCCGAAGGGACGCATACGCAGAACTCCATCAGGGGTGTTGGATCAGGCTGGGACCGGTCGACTATCCGTGGGCTCGATGTGCGCGATGCAGCCATGCATGCTGGTGAAGCCGTTGCGGGCCCGCCCACGCCGACGCCACCTTGCCAGAAGTCTACCGCGACAATCTGGTCAACCCGTCACAGGCGTTGGCTCGGCACGCAGCCACGTCGCCCGCAAGGCCGCCGACTGCGTGCGAACAAGGCATGAAAAAGTCGCCTCAGCGCGCACCTCGCTTGAGCCGGATCAACGCCGAGATGTCTTCATCGCCATGGCCCTGCGCCATCAGCACGGCGTAGTCGGCCAGGGATTTCTCGATCACGCTGCGATCGGTTCCGGCATCGCGGGCAAGCTCGCGGACGATCTTCAGATCCTTGTGCAACAGGGCAAGCTTGAAGCCGACCTTGAACTCGTCGCGCAACATGCTCGCCCCGCGCTTGTCGAGGAACCAGTTGCCGGCCGCGCCGGTGAGCAGGGTCGAGATCAGCGTGTCGGCATCGAGCCCGAGGGCCTCGCCGAGGGCAAGGCCTTCGCAGACACCCTGGGCAATGCCGGCGACCAGCACCTGGTTGACCGCCTTGGTGTTCTGTCCTGCACCAATGCCGCCCATGTGGTTGATCCGCGCCGCATAGCATTCGAGCACCGGGCGCACGCGTTCGAGCACCGCGGCTTCGCCACCGACCATGACCGAGAGCTTGCCGTTGCGCGCGCCTTCGACACCACCGGATACCGGCGCATCGATGAACTCGCCGCCGTTCCGGAGCATGCATTCGCGTGCCTCGCGTGCGGTCACCGAGGACACCGTGGAATGATCAATGACGATCGTGCCTGCCTGGGCGTTGGCGGCGATCACCGCGACATCGGCGAGCACGTCGGCATCGGCCGGCACGCACAGCGCGATGACATTGCAGCGCGTGGCCAGCTCGGCCAGCGAGGCCGGTTCATGCAGGCCCAGTTCCGCGGCAATGGCACGGGTATTGGCCGGCGTGCGCGTCCATATCGAAGCAAGCAATCCGGCACGTGCCAGGTGCCCGGCCATTGGCTGGCCCATGGCACCGAGGCCGACAAATCCCGCCTTGATGTCGCTCATTCCGCCGTCTCCGCAAGATAGGTGTAGGCCGTCAATCCGGCTTCCAGGCTGGCTTCCAGCGCTTTCGCCTCGTCGCCGACAATGCCGACCGCGGCAATCTTGTCGCGGTACTCGGCACGCAGGGCACCCAGGTCATAACCGACGTAATCGAGCATCAGGTCGGTGGTATCACCGCGGCGCTGATGACTGATTGCGTAACTATCGCCATCGATCTTCACGCTCACCGCATCGGTGTCGCCGAACAGGTTGTGGATGTCGCCCAGGGTTTCCTGATACGCGCCAACCATGAACAAACCAAGCAGGTAGGTTTCGCCTCTTGCCGGCGCGTGCAGCGGCAGGCTGACATCGACGCCATCGGCATCGACGTAATGATCGATGCGGCCATCCGAATCGCAGGTCAGGTCGGCAATCACGCCGCGCCGATCCGGCCTGCGATCAAGTCCGGCGATCGGCACGATCGGAAACACCTGGTCGATGGCCCAGATGTCCGGCACCGACTCGAACACCGAGAAGTTGACGAAGTACTTGTCGACCAGGGTCTCGTTGAGCTCATCAAACACCTGGCGATGCGAACGCTCATCGGGTTTCAGGCGCGCGCGCACGGCGTTGACGATGGCGTAGTAGAGATCATCGAGCTGGGCGCGATCGGCCAGCGACAACTGGCCCAATGCATACAGCGACTGGCCTTCGGCAAGATGGTATTGCGCCTCGTGATAGAGCTCGGTGGGCGGCCGCGCGTCGATCTCCGCATGTGCCTCGCGCAGGCGGCGCAGCACGGCCGGTTCGTCCTCGCGCATGGCGGGCACCGCGCCGCGCGGCGATTCCTCGATCTCGCTGACGTTGACGACGAGCACGGCATGATGGGCGGTCAGCGCACGACCTGATTCGGTCAGCACGTGCGGCGGCGCCAGCTTGTTTTCCGCGCAGGCTTCGGCCAGCGCGCCGACCACGCTCGATGCATATTGATCGAGGCCGTAGTTGATCGAACACTCCGAACGCGAACGCGTGCCTTCGTAATCGACACCGAGTCCGCCGCCGACATCCATGTAGCGGATCGGCAGGCCCAGTTGCGAGAGTTCGACGAAATAACGCACGGCCTCGCGCATGCCGCGGGCGATGTCGCGCACGTTCGACATCTGCGAACCCATGTGGAAATGCAGCAGCTTGAGCGTGTGCGAAAGTTCGGCCGACTTGAGCTGTTCGATCAGGGTCAGCAACTGGCGCGGGGTCAGGCCGAACTTGGCCTTGTCGCCACCGGAGTTCTGCCACTTGCCCGCGCCGAGGCTCTTCAGGCGCATGCGCACGCCGAGCAGCGGCTCGACGCCCAGCGCCTTTGCCTCCTCGATCACGTAGCGCAGTTCCGAAGGTTTCTCGATGACGATGAAGACATCCAGGCCGAGCTTGCGCCCGATCAGGGCGAGGCGGATGTATTCGCGATCCTTGTAGCCATTGCAGATGACCACGCTGCCGCGGCGGGCCAGCGCCAGCACGGCCATCAGCTCCGGCTTCGAGCCGGCTTCAAGACCAAAACCTTCACCACACGCGGCAGCCAGTTCGCCGGCCACGTTCTTCTGCTGGTTGACCTTGATCGGATAGATCGCGGTATAGCCGCCGGCATAATCCCAATCACCCATCGCCTTGGCGAACGCGGCCTGCAGGCGTGCGCGGCGATCATTGAGGATGTCGGTGAAGCGCACCAGCAAGGGCAGGCGCGAGCCGCGTGCGCGCGCATCGGCGACAATCCCCGGCAAGTTCAGCGCCGGGCCGTCGGCGGCGCGCGGCTTGACCAGGATGGCGCCATCCGCGCCCACATCGAAATAACCCTCGCCCCAGTTCGCGATTGCGTAGGTGTGACGGGCGTCGTCTGTCGTCCAGGATGTGCTCACGGTGTCCTCCGGAAGAGTTCGACGTCGCAGCGGCAGGCTTGGACGCATCTGATCCGTCGGTCGGGAGCCTTGATGCCGCGGGAACCTTCGGGGCGGGCATTGTAACCATCCGTTTCATTCCTGAGGAATCCGCTCGCCTGCGCCTGACTGCGCGGTGACCGCTGGCAAATGCTGAATGAAACCCGCATCCAGAGCCGCGGACCGCGCCTGCACCGAGGCCGGCGGCTGCCGCGACGGGGTTCGAGCCGGTACAATCGCTGCCTTCATGCCAACGCCTTGTGCCGAGGCAATCTCCGTCGATTTCAAGGAAGTCCGCATGTCCACGTCCGAGCAAAGCTGGTTCACCGAAGCCCACGAATCATCGGGCTCATCCATCGGCTTTCGCACCCGCGCGCGCCTGCACGCCGAGCAGACCCCGTTCCAGTCGATCGAGATCCACGATTCGACCGACTGGGGCAAGCTCATGGTCATCGATGGCTGCATGATGCTGACCAGCCGCGACAACTTCTTCTATCACGAGATGATTTCGCACCCGGCCTTGTTCACGCATCCGCGTGCCAAGCGCGTCGTCATCATCGGCGGTGGCGATTGCGGAACGTTGCGCGAAGTGTTGCGCCACGACGTGGTCGAATCGGCGGTGCAGGTCGAGATCGACGAGCGCGTGACGCGCCTGGCCGAGCAGTACTTCCCCGAGCTGTGCGAAGCCAACAACGATCCGCGTGCGCAACTGCTGTTCGATGACGGCATCAAGTACATGGCCGATTGCGAGGCGGAATCGGTCGATGTGGTCATCGTCGATTCGACCGACCCGGTCGGTCCGGCCGAAGGCCTGTTCAATGCGGCGTTCTATTCAAGCTGCTTCAAGGCCCTGCGCAGCGGTGGCATCTTCGTCCAGCAAAGCGAATCGCCGCTGGCCCATCTCGGCCTGATCAAGTCGATGCGCTCGGCAATGCGCACCGCCGGCTTCCAGGCCGTGCGCACGCTGACCTTCCCGCAACCGTGTTATCCGACCGGCTGGTGGAGCGCGACGCTGGCGCGCAAGGGTGCCGACCTTGCCGATTTCCGCGAGCGCGGCGCCCAGACCAAGGGTTTCCCCACGCGCTACTACAACGCCGAGATCCACAAGGCCGCGCTGTCCCTGCCCGAGTTCATGCGCGAGGAACTCGGCGAGTAGGGAGGATGCGGAAATGAAGTGGCGACACTGGCTTCTGCTTCTTGTCGCCGCGCCAGTGACCGTCGCCGCGCAGTCCTGGCCGACAGCGAATTTCCGCCACACCATTCCATTCAACCAGCGTGATCAGCCGACCCAGATCCGTTTCGCCCACGACGGCCGGATCTTCATCGCCGAGAAGACCGGCGCGATCTGGATGTATCGGAACCTGCTCGATGCGGCACCCGAGCAGATCGCAAATCTTGGCGGCAGCATCCACCAATACCAGGATCGCGGCTTGCTCGGCCTCGAACTCGATCCGCGTTTTCCCGAACGACCTTACCTCTACGTTCTGTACTCGTTCAACGGCGGCCTGTTCGGCGATTCTCCGCCCCGTTGGCCGGCAACCGGCTGTCCCGATCCGCTCGCCGCATTTGCCGGTTGCGTGATTTCAGGCCGGCTTTCGCGTTTGACCCTGGCCGGCAACATCGCGACTGACGAGCACGTGCTGATCGAGGACTGGTATCAGCAATATCCGAGTCATTCGATTGGCAGCGTGCGCTTTGGCGCCGATGGCTATCTGTATGTCGGCGGCGGCGACGGCGCGGCCTTTGTCAACGCCGACTGGGGACAATTCGGCAACCCGACCTGGCCCGATCAACGCTCGCCGACAAACCAGGGCGGTGCCTTGCGTGCACAGGGCCTTGAGGTTGAGGATCAATACACGGGCCAGATCTGGCTCAATGGCACAATCGCGCGCGTCGACCCGCAGAGCGGCGAGGGCGCACCCGGAAATCCTTTGGCCCAGGTCGCCGGCGCATCCGCCAATGCGCGCCGCATCCTCGCCTATGGCCTGCGCAATCCGTACCGGTTCGCGATGCGACCTGGAACTTCCGAAATCTGGCTTGGCGACGTCGGCTGGCGAACCTGGGAAGAGATCAACGTGATCCCCGATTCGGCAGGAGGATCGAGCCTGCGCAATTTCGGCTGGCCATGCTTCGAGAACCGCGTGCATGTCGTCGACTACAGCACACGTCCACTGTGTACGCTTTTGTACGAAAACGGCAACAGTGGCGGACGCACGCCGGCATCGGCACCGTTCCACGCCTACCAGCACACCAGCAACGAGGCGATTTCCGGAATCGTGTTCTATTCCGGAACCGTGTGGCCGCCCGCGTACCGCAACGCCGTGTTTTTTGCCGACTATATCCAGAACAGCATTCGCGTGATCAAGGATACCGATCACGACGGCATTCCAGATCCGATCAACGACAGCAGTGCCGAATTGTTTGGCCAAGGCAATCTTGGCGTCGTCGATCTGACCACCGGGCCGGGCGGCGACCTGTTTTTTGTCGACATCAACAATGGTCGCGTCGGTCGCGTTTCCTGGGATGCCAACCCGGCCCAACGCAACTTGTCGCCTTCGGCGGCCATTACCCTGGACGCCAGCTCGACCGCCGACGGGTCACCACGCACGATCGGGTTCTCGGCAGCAAACAGTATCGACCCCGAGAGCAGCGCCATGGCCTACGCCTGGGATCTCGATGGCGACGGCAGCTTCGATGACGCCGTCGGCAGCACTGCCAGCGCGGTCTATTCCAGCAGCACCGCGCAACCCGATCGAATCAGGATCGGTGTGCGCGTCAGCGATACAGCCGCTGCCAGCGACGACGCTTTCATGATTGTCACCATCGCCCGCGACCTGCTGTTCGCGGATGGATTCGACGGCACCGGCGACGAGCGCATCGACGGGACGCGTCCTGGAGGGATCGGATCAGATCCGAATGGCACCCGCTTTGCGCCAAAGTCCACTTCGTCGGGACGATGACCAATTCTGTGGCTTGGCTTTTCGAGCGGATCCGCGAGGATCACAGCAAGTTCAGCACACCTGCGATCGTCGCCGTCATGAAGGTTGCGAGGGAGCCGCCGAGGACGGCCTTGAGGCCGAGGCGGGCGAGATCGGGACGGCGGCTCGGGGCGAGTCCGCCAATGCCGCCGATCTGGATCGCGATGGAGGAGAAATTGGCGAACCCGCACAAGGCATAGGTTGCGATCAGGCGGCTGTGCTCGGTCAACTGGTCGATGTGCTTGGCCATGTCGACATAGGCGACGAATTCGTTGATGACGATTTTCTGGCCGATGAAGCTGCCGACCAGGGTGGCGTCCTGCCACGGCACGCCGATGATCCAGGCCAGCGGTGCCAATATCCATCCGAACAGGGTCTGCAAGGACAACTCGATCGGATGACCGAGCTGCGTGGACAGCCAGCCATTCAGCGATGAGGACGGATCCGCGCCCCAGGCATGCGTGCCGAGCCACTGGAATGGCGCGTTGAGCAGGGCGATCAAGGCAATGAAGGCCAGCAGCATGGCGCCGACGTTGAGGGCCAGGCGCAGGCCATCGGCGGCACCGGTGGCGGCGGCGTCAATCACGTTGGCGGTGGTCTTCTCGACCTCGAGCTTGACCTGGCCACGGGTCAGCGGCTCCTCGGTTTCGGGGATGAGGATCTTGGCCAGCATCAAGGTCGCCGGTGCCGCCATGATGCTTGCGGTCAGCAGGTGCGTGGCAAAGAAGATGCGCTGGCCATCATCCTCGCCGCCGAGCAGGCCGACATAGGCGGCCATGACCGAACCGGCAATATGGGCCATGCCGCCGACCATGACCGTCATCAGCTCCGACTGGGTCATGCGCTCGATGTAGGGCTTGATCGTCAGCGGCGCTTCGGTCTGGCCGATGAAGACGCTGGCACAGACCGAAGTCGTCTCCGCGCCGGACACGTTCATCACCTTGGTGATCACCCAGCTCATGCCCTTGACGATCATCTGCATGATGCCGAGGTGGTACAGCACGCCGGTCAAGGCGGCAAAGAAGATGATGGTCGGCAAAACCTGCAGGGCGAAGACAAAGCCGAATTTCGACACGTCCATGAAGCCGCCGAAGATGAAATCCGAACCGGCGCGGACGTAGTCGAGCAATTTCACGAAACCGGTGGCGATGGCGTTGAAGACTTCGCGACCAAAAGGAACCTTGAGCACAAGAGCAGCAAAGACAATCTGCAGAAGAACGCCCGTTCCGACAAGCTTCCAGCTGATCGCGCGGCGATTGGCGGAGAAAAGAACGGCGATTGAAATCAGTACGGCCAGGCCGAACAAGCCGAACACGATGTGGCCCAGTACCTGCAACATTCGCCCATTCCCCTGTAGGATCACCCGAACCGAGCGGCGCAGCGTAGATCAAGCGGGAAGAAATGCGCAAGGAGCCTGCCCGGCGGAAGATCGAGGCGAATGGCTTTGCAACCGCGAAGCGGATCAAGCGTTGATACGCGAGGACGGGTTTCCTGCGCTTCATCGACCTGCAGTGGTTGCGCAGGCCCGCAAGCGGCGAGAATGCGCACTGGCGGGCGCGTTTGCAGTCCGCTGGACTTCCGCCACGCAGGTTCCGAGGCATGACCAACGTCTGCAACAAGGTCTGCTCCTTTCGTTTTGTCGCCGCATGGCCTCGGCCGGCAAGTGATCGTGATCAATGATGGCAGCGCCGGTGAGCCGAGATCCAATGCTCCGAACTCCAGCCCGTGGATGGCCACTCCTCCTCGATCTCGTGCTTTTTCTGTCGCTTGTTGCGGCACTGTCATGGTGGCAGGTAACGACCCTGGATCCGGCTTTCGCCGAAATTCCGCAGTCAGCGGCATCGATCGACCTGCTGCTCGTATGGCGCAACGTGGCACCGGCGCTGGTCCTCGCGCTGCTGCTGCTTGGCTTTACGCGACGCGGCATTTTCTCGATCAGCACAAGCATGGCGCTGCTGTATTTTTTGTATTTTGCCAATGCGATCAAACTCGAACTGCTCGATACACCGCTGCTGCCGGGTGATCTCAGCCTGCTTGGGCACCTTGGTGGCGGCAGTGGCGGTGCCCTGCTGGCGCGTTACCTAGACCCCGGCCAGTTGCTCTGGGCGGCAGGTGGCGGACTGGCGATGATCGGCTTGTGCCTGTTCGAGCGCGGCTGGGATTGCTTGCGCGGCCTGCCGCGCCTCGCGGTCATGCTTGTCGCGCTCGGCCTCGGCAGCAGCCTGGCACTCAACCTGAGTCCGATATCGACCATTTTCAGCGATGACAACGGCAAGTTCCTGGCGTGGTCGCCGACGTCGTCGGCAAAGCAGAATGGATTGCTGGTCACCTTGTTGAACTATCTCTGGCGGATATCCGATTCCTCCCTGCCGATCGACCGTGCAGCGGCCGCCAAACTGTTGGATGAGCACCCCTTGCCCGCATCGCTTCCGGCACCGACCGAGCTGCCCGACATCATCATCCTGCAGAGTGAATCGTTTTTCGACCCCGCACGACTGAAGCGCATCGACAAGGATCGCTCCTTGCCGGAATTGCGTCGACTGAGCACGCGCTATCGTCATGGCGATTTGTGGGTGCCCGCTTATGGCGGCGGCACCATCCGCACCGAGTTCGAGACACTGACCGGTCTGGCGATGAAGGAATTCCCGACCACCGAGTACCCGTATTTCCGGCTGACCAACAAGGATCCGGTACCGAGTCTCGCTCATACCCTTGCCGCAAAGGGCTATCGGACGCTGGCGATCCATCCGAATACGCGCGATTTCTGGAATCGTGCAGCCACCTTCGCACGCATGGGCTTTGCGGATTTCGATGCCGCCGAGCATTTCGCAGGCGCGCAGCGCATCGGTTGGTATCCTGGCGATGACGCCCTGATTGATCACATGCTTGAACGCCTCGGGCAAGCCACGGCACCGATTTTCATGTTCGCGATCAGCATGGAGAATCATGGCCCGTACGATGGCTATCCGAATGTCGATCCCGAAAAAGTCGCGGCACAGGAGGTGCCGGACGGTATCGACCCCGTCGCTGCGGCGCGGCTGCGGGGCTATCTCCATCATCTGGACAACGCCGATCGCACGCTGGGCCGGCTGGTCGGTGCCCTGGAAAAGCGCAAGCGCCGAAGTTTGCTGCTGTTCTACGGCGATCACCTGCCCGCCCTGCCGCTGGTTTATTCGGAGCTGGAATTCGACGATGGCGAACCAGCGCCTTCCCAACCGCTGCCCTGGCTGCTGGTCGATACGGCGCAGACCTCCCCGCCAACCGCTGCCGAAGCCACGGCCTCGTTTTACCTGCCCGCCCTGCTGCTCGACGCAGCAGGAATCGATGATCGGGGCTATTTCAAGCTGCTCGATGGCTTGCGCTTGAACGACCCCTCCGGCGGCGCACAAGATTTTCCCCAGGCCGATGGCATCAGCGCCCTCATGCGTCTGCAACAGCGTGGCGAACTCTCGATCCCGCAGTAACCGGGGCAGGATTGCGGATAACATGCGCTCGCGCGAACCGGCGCCAACCCGGACCCACGGCGTCATGTCAAAACGATCGATCAGCCGCATCCCCTACACGCTCGGCGCCGTCGCGAGGAAACCCGCACAAGTAGTTCGTGCCGCCGTCGATGAAACCTCGGGGCTGCTGGGCAGCAGTGGTGAACTCAAGTTCGGGCATGGCCTGATCGCAACCATCGTCGCCCTGAGCCTCGGCTTCCTCTGCCTGCTCGGCGTGCTCGCCTTCCACTTTCCGGAATACCTGACCACGCCGGAATTGCGCCACCAGTATTCGGTCGACATCCTGCGCCAGGCCATGTTTGTGGCCTTGCTGGTTGCCGGCGCGCTGTCCCTGGCCAATCTTGTGCTCGGCGTGCGGCGCAACCTCAACCTGCTTGCCTTTGCCATTGTCATCATTGCCGTGGCGCTGGGCGGCTCGCGCGTGCCGGTGGGGAATTTCCCCGACAATACGCCCTACATCGGCCTCGACTGGTTCATCCTCGACCTGCTCGGCTCGACCCTGATCTTCGTCGCCATCGAGAAGATCCTGCCACTGCGCCGCGGCCAGCCGATCTTCCGCCGCGAATGGCAGACCGATCTCAAGCATTTCGCGGTCAACCACTTCCTCGTCGGCCTGATCCTGCTGACCGTGAATTTCGTCATCCACCACGGTTTCGGCTGGATGGTCCAGCACGATTTCCAGCTTGCCGTGCAGCGCATCTGGTTCCTGCCGCAGCTGCTGCTGTGCATTCTCGTCGCCGATCTCGCCCAGTACTGGACGCATCGCGCCTATCACGAGATCCCGTTCCTGTGGAAATTCCATTCCGTCCACCACAGCACGAAGACGATGGACTGGCTGGCCGGTTCGCGCCAGCACATTCTCGAAGTGATCGTCACCCGCGTGCTGGTGGTCGCGCCGCTGTTCGTGATCGGTTTCAGCGAGGCGGTGATCAATGCCTACATCATCGTCGTCGGCTTCCAGGCCGTGCTCAATCACGCCAACGTCGGCCTGCATTGGGGACCGCTGAAATACCTGATCGTGACCCCGGATTTCCACCATTGGCACCACGCCTCGGATGACGAGGCGATCGATCGCAACTACGCGGCGCACTACGCCTTCATCGACCACCTGTTCGGCACCGCGGTCAAGGCCGATCGCAAGCTGCCCAACCAGTACGGCGTGGTCGGCGACTACATGCCCGACGGCTTTGTCGCCCAGCAGATGTTTCCGTTTCGCGCCAAGCCGCTGCCCTGAGCCAGCCCAAGCCACGCCGGCCTGATCAGGCCGGGGCCGGCGCGTTGGGGAATAACGTCCGCTGATCCGGAACGGATGGGCTGCCCCGCGCATGGCCTGGCACGGCACCATTGGCGTGCGCGGATTCGCCGGCCAGGACGGCGCGCGGCCTTGGCGCTGTTACAATTCCGCTCTTGTCCACGCTGCATTCCCCGGTATACGTCATGTCCGTCCCCGCCAGCCTGCTTTCGCCCGCCCTCGACACCGACTACACGCTCGATCACAAGTACACGCGCCGTGAAGGTCGCATCTACCTGTCCGGCGTGCAGGCCCTGGTGCGCCTGCCGCTGATGCAGCAGATGCGCGATCGTGCTGCCGGCATCAATACCGCCGGTTTCATTTCCGGTTACCGCGGCTCGCCGCTGGGCGGCTTCGACCTCGAGCTGTGGAAGGCGAAGAAGCACCTCAAGGCCTCGAACATCGAGTTCACCCCGGGCCTCAACGAGGATCTTGGCGCGACCATGGTCTGGGGCACCCAGCAGACCAACCTGTTCGAAGGCGCCAAGTACGACGGCGTGTTTTCCATGTGGTACGGCAAGGGTCCGGGCGTCGATCGCTGCGGCGACGTGTTCAAGCACGGCAATGCCGCCGGCACCTCCAGGTTCGGCGGCGTGCTGGCGCTGGCGGCGGATGACCATGCCTGCCGCTCGTCGACCTTGCCGCACGGATCCGAACTTGAATTCGTCTCGGCGATGATGCCGATCCTCAATCCGGCCGGCGTGCAGGACATCCTCGACATGGGCCTGCTCGGCTGGGCCATGTCGCGCTTCACCGGGCGCTGGGTCGGCTTCAAGACGATTGCCGAAACCGTCGAATCCTCGGCCTCGGTCAACGTCAATCCGCACCAGCTCGACATCCTCCTGCCCGGCGAGGATTTCGTGCTGCCCGAAGGCGGCCTCAACATCCGCTGGCCCGATCCGCCGCTGAACCAGGAAATGCGCCTGCACCGCTACGCCGTGCAGGCGGCCACCGCCTTCGCCCGCGCCAATCGCATCGATCGCATCGTCCTCGATTCGCCGAAAGCACGACTCGGCATCGTCACCACCGGCAAGAGCTACCTCGACGTGCTGCAGGCGCTGGAATACCTCGGCATCAGCGCAAGTGATGCGCGCGAGATCGGCATCCGCGTCTACAAGATCGGCATGACCTGGCCGCTTGAACCCATCGGCATCCGCGAGTTCGCCGATGGCCTTGAAGATGTCATCGTGGTCGAGGAGAAGCGTTCCTTCATCGAATCGCAGATGAAGGAATACATGTACAACTGGACAACGCGCCCGAGCGTGGTCGGCAAGTACGACGAGGACGGCAACTGGGTGCTGCCAAGCACCAACGAGCTGACCCCGGCAATGATCGCCCTGGTCATCGCCAGGCGACTGGCACGCTTTTTCAGCAGCGAGGCGATCCGCTCGCGCGTGGCCTGGATCGAGGCCAAGGAACAGGAGCTGACCCTGCCACGCGCGAATTTCCCGCGCGCCGCGCACTACTGCTCGGGCTGCCCGCACAACACCTCCACCGCTGTGCCGGAAGGCTCGCGTGCGCACGGCGGCATCGGTTGCCATTACATGGTCACCTGGATGGATCGGCGCACCGACACGTTTTCGCACATGGGCGGCGAAGGCGCGACCTGGTGCGGCCAGGCGCCCTTCACCGAAACCAAACACGTATTCCAGAACCTCGGCGACGGCACCTATTTCCATTCCGGATCGCTGGCGATCCGCCAGGCGATCGCGGCCAAGGTCAACATCACCTACAAGATCCTCTACAACGATGCCGTGGCGATGACCGGCGGCCAGCCGGTCGACGGCACCCTGACCGTGCCCGACATCGCCCATCAGATGCGCGCCGAGGGCGTGCAGACGATCATCGTCGTCTCCGATGACATCGGGAAATGGTCGAAGCCCGAGATCTTCCCGGCCGGCGTCGAATTCATCCACCGCGACGAACTCGATGCCGTGCAGAAGCGCATGCGCGAGATCCCCGGCACCTCGGTGCTGATCTACGACCAGACCTGCGCCACCGAAAAGCGGCGCCGGCGCAAGCGCGGCAAGCTGGAGGATCCGAAGAAGCGCGTCTTCATCAACACCCTGGCCTGCGAGGGCTGCGGCGATTGCGGCGAGAAATCCTTCTGCGTCTCGGTGTTGCCGAAGGCGACCGAATACGGGCGCAAGCGCGAGATCGACCAATCCGGCTGCAACAAGGATTATTCCTGCGTGAAGGGTTTCTGCCCGAGTTTCGTCACCGTGCACGGTGGCAGCTTGAAGAAGGTCAGCAAGGCCGCTTCCGGCGCAGTTGATTTCAGCAGCCTGCCAATGCCGATGTTTGCCTCGGATTTCGAGCGGCCGTGGAACATCCTCGTCACCGGCATCGGCGGCACCGGCGTGGTCACCATTGGCGCGCTGATCGGCATGGCCGCGCATCTGGAAGGCAAGGGCAGCACCGTGCTCGACCAGACCGGACTTGCGCAGAAAGGTGGCGCGGTCACCTGCCACCTGCGCATTGCCAAGGATCCCGCCGACATCCACGCCGTGCGCATTGCCGCTGGCGAAGCCGACCTGGTGCTTGGCTGCGACATGGTCGTGGTCAACGACTACTGGGCGCTGTCGAAGATCCGCGCCAATCGCTCCAACGTCGTCCTCAACACCTACGAGGCGATGCCCGGCACCTTCACCACCAAACCGGACATGCAGTTCCCGGCGCAGCAGATCATCGATGCCGTGCGCACCGCACTGGAAGGCGACGAGCCCGAACTGATCGATGCGACCCAGCTCGGCACCGCCCTGCTCGGTGACACCATTGCGGCCAACCTGTTCATGCTCGGCTATGCCTGGCAGAAGGGCTGGGTTCCGGTCAGTCTCGATTCGCTGATGCGTGCGATCGAACTCAACGGTGCCGCCATCGAGATGAACAAGACCGCGTTCAACTGGGGTCGCATGGGCGCGCACGACCTCACCGCCGTGCGCCGGGCCGCGGGCGTTGGCCCGGCCAGGCTGCCTTCCGGAGCGATTCCGCTCAACCTGCCCATGCATCCGGCGAAGCCCGCCGCGAAGATCGATGCCGTGTCGCTGCCGCGCGGCGCCGAGGCCCTCGATGATCTCGCCATCAGCAGCTCGCTCGATGAGCAGATTGCGCGACGCATCGAATTCCTCACCGGCTACCAGAATGCCGGCTATGCGAGGAAATACCAGGCGCTGATCGACAAGGTGCGTCGCGTCGAGCAGCAGAAGACCCCCGCCTTCACCAGCCTGACCCAGGCGGTCGCCCGCTACGCGTTCAAGCTGATGGCCTACAAGGACGAATACGAAGTTGCCCGCCTCTACACCAGCGGCGATTTCGAGAAGAAGATCCGCGAGACCTTTGAAGGCGACTACAAGATCCACTTCCATCTTGCTCCGCCACTGCTGGCGAAGAAGGATGCGGACGGTCACCTGCGCAAGGCCGAATACGGTCCGTGGATGTTCAAGGCATTCCGCGTGCTGGGCAAGTTGAAGGGGCTGCGTGGCGGCGTCTTCGACATCTTCGGCTACAGCGCCGAGCGCAAGCTGGAACGCCAGCTCATCGTCGATTACTTCAAGCAGATTGATGAACTGCTGGCCGGGCTCGACAACGACAACCACGCGCTGGCCATCGACATCGCCTCGGTGCCCGAACACATCCGCGGCTACGGGCACGTCAAGGAACGTTTCCACGCCGATGCCATGAAGCGCCAGGACGACCTGCTGCATGCCTGGCGCAACCCGTCGGCGGCGCGCAGCGCGGCCTGAGATGTCCCGGGACAACCCGGCGAAGTGCGTCGGTTGCAGCACCGCTGCCGGCCACGACGGAGTGCGTCGAAACGCCACCAAGGGTCGCGCGGCGGCGGCCGTCGCGGTTGCGATTCGCCGCCTGGCCGGACAAGCCGACCGTCAGTCCGATTGTGCCGGCGCGGCATCCGATCCCGTGGCCCGGATCACAATATCATCGACGTTCCTGCGGCACATTGCGCCTGCATCGTGCGGGTCGTTTTGCCTGCACGGCCGTCATCGCGACCGTCAATGCAACCTTTCCGTGACGGGGCATCGGCAAGCCGTGTGCTCGCCGGCCCGATGACCGAACACAGTTTGCGTATCCGAGGATCTGCCCATGCCGGTAAAATTCGACGCTGAAGAATTCGAAAGCGCGCTGCGCCAGGTCAAGCAGCCCAAGCCTGCGCCAGCCGCGCTTGCGAAAGCGCCCGCGCCGCGGCCGGCCGAGGAGCGCACGCAAAGCGAGGAGTTCAAGCTGCGCATCATCACGGCACGGGCCAAGTTGAAGTTGATGCGCGATCGCAGTGACGCCTTGCGTGACTCATTGCAGCGCTTCCGCGAGCAACAGGGCACCGCCAAGCGCGCCTGACGCGCAAACCTCATCCGCGAATTGCCGATGAGTCATCACCCCGGGCGCGGATAATCCCGCTGCCGAGTTGCATCGCTTCGAGTGACCACCCGCGCCGTCCGCGCGAACGCATCCATGGCGAAGCCATCGATGCGCCTCCGCCGCGGCTGAGCTCGACCTACTCGAAGCCGTCGGCAAAGATCACGTCGAGCTGACTGGCGCGGCATTCGGCGCCGCCGGACTCCACCACGATGTTGTCTATGGCCCAGCCGCTGCGGGTGACGCTGCCATCGCTGCTCAGGCGAAAGCGCAGGCGAACGTCGGCGACATTGTCGGTCGAAGCCGGCAGGACAATGCGATTGGCTTGCCATGTCGTGCGGCCGGAGCATTGCCCGAGCGAGATCCAACTGCCGCCATTGACCGAAATCTCGACATTGCCGAAATCGTAGCCGGCCTCGGTGTCGCAGCGATCATCGAAGCGCAACACGCTGCCGGAAAATCCGCTGAAATCGAACGCGCGGGTCAGGCTGCGACTGGCGTTGTTGCCATAACCGGGCGTGGCCCAGACGAAACTGGCATTGCCGCTGGTGGTCGTGTTCCGCACCCACGGCGTTTCCGCGGTCCAGCCATTGCTCCCGGCTTCGACATCGTCGGCAAACAGGGTGCAGATGCTGAGCAAGGCGAAATTGCGCAGCATGGAAGCGCCGCCCGTCAAGGTCACGCCGGCAAGTTCCTCGGCCATGTATCCCGGCGGCGCATCGACATGGATATCGACGCTGCCCGCGCGCATCGACCGCGCATAGCTGCCATCGCCGGCGGCGCTGAGGGTGCTGCGACTCTCGCCGCTGACCGGGTTGCGCACCTGGATGCTGGTCGCCAGCGGCGCACCATTGTGCAAGGCGGTGATCGTTCCGCTCAAGTTTGCGATCTCGCTGGCCTGGGCGACATCGATGAAGACCGCGTTCGGACTTCCTGCCTGGCTCGAGGCATCGGTGCCCTGCACGAACAGCAGATGCTTGCCGCTGGCCAGGCCGTTGGTCGGGATGTCGGCGTGGACATTCTCCACCTTGCTGTCGAATGCGCCATCACTGGCGGCAAGCGCGGCGACCGACAGTGCGCCTTCCCAGGGCAGGCCATCCAGATAAGCAGCCGCGGAGACGATGTTCTGGTCGGGTTCGGCACCATTGACGTCGTTGAATTGCGTGTCATCGATGCGCGCGCTCAGGCGCACGGGCGACCCGGCCGCGACAAGATCCGGAGCCGCACTGATGGCGGTCACATCGGGGCCGCCCGGCAAGCGATACGGTGCATGCAGGTTGCGCGCCGCATAGCGCAGGGCAGCCAGGTTGTCCGGGATGGTCTTGCTGGCCAGCATCGAACACGATTCAAAGAATGCCTGGTCCAGCTCGAAGGTGTAAGCCGGGGCGCCGAGCAAGCCGTACATCGTATCGTCCGTGGTGCCGTCGGTCGGATAGAGCGTATCGGACTGTTCCGGCGAGTACTGGTTGAACCAGGCCATGCGTCGGCCGAGGGTGCGCAGGGCTGGCCCGTTCGGTGCCGCGTTCGGCGTGTCGCCCCACGACCACAAGACCAGCTCCGCATAGCTGTGCAGGTCGAGGAACATGCCGGCATAGTCATCGGGTGCGGCCGCGCCGCCATCGCCAGCGACCGTCGACGGGTTCATCGGCCCGGCACGTCGATCGGGCAGCACGCCGCCGCTGCACACGCCATCACTGCCGCAGGTGCCGGCAACGTAGCGCACCAGATTGTCGGTTTCCGGCTCGGACATGCGCGCCGGTCCGCGAAAGGTCTCGCTGCAGATCGAACCGCTGGAGCCGCCATTGTTGGGCACGATGCCCCAATGGAACGGGAAATTGCGATTGAGATCGATGCCCGAGGTGTTGCCGCAGCTTGCCGCGACCGTGTCGGTGTTCTTGCGCCAGGAAAGCCCGGTCTCGGCTTTCTTGCGACCGTCCGGATTGGCCTGCAGGATCAGGTGGAAGTTCTGGTGATCGACCAGCCAGGTGGCCTCGGCATCGCTGCCGTAGTTGTCCAGCAACCATTCGGCGAAATGCGTGCTGACTTCGGCCGGGGCGTATTCGCGCGCATGGATCGAATTGGTGATGACCATGTTCGGCTTGTCGGGGATGCTGGAGTCGGTGGCGGAATTGCCGATGCGCAAGACGCGCATCGCATAACCCTGGCTGGCGTTCTGCGTGCGCTGCCAGGTGGGACCGATATCGATCACCCGCGCCAGCGTCGGATGGGCGGCGGCAAGGTCGTCCATCGTCTGGTAGGTTTCCTCGACCGTGCGATAGCAGGGATAGGCCGGAATGCCGTTGCGTGTATCACTGAACGCCTCGGCGTAGAACTGGCGCATGTTCGCCGTGGTGACCATGTCGATGCGGTACTCGACACCGAGTTCGTCAAGCAGGACCAACTGCGCGTCATCGGCAATCAGGCTGGCCGTGTGCAGCACGCGATCGACTTTCAGGTGCTGGAAGTGCGGTGCGATGCGCGCCAGGTCGGCGGGCGTGCGCCAGGAAACATCCAGCGCCCATTCTTCGGCGTGTAACGACGTGCTCGCGGCAATCGCCACGATCGCAGCAAGCAAGAACTGGCGCATGCAAGGTTCCCCGGGGCCACAAAGCGGCACATCCTAGCAGCAGGAAGCGGCGCTCGAACCGACGAAATCGACAAAGCCAGTCGAAACCGCTGGCCATTGTCGAATCGACCCACGGCAAGGCCAGGCCGCCCGGATTGAGCGTCGCCCGCGAATGCACATGGGCAAACATGGGCGACGGCACGCACGTGCCAGCGTCAACATGCCGCAACCTGCGGCCCGTGCGCGGATGCCCCTATCGTGCGTAACCGAGAAAATCGAGGCTGGCCTGCAGCATCGCTTCGCTGGCGGTCCTCAAGGCACCTTCGTCGACGAAGAAGCGCGGTGAATGGTTGAAGGCAACCTTGTCGGTATCCTGATCCCTTGGCGTGCCGCCGACAAAGAAATACACGCTGGGTGCCTTGGCACCGATTCCGAGCAGCGGAAAGTCCTCGGCCGCGGTCCAGCGCTTCGCCTCGAGCACGGCGTCCTTGCCAAGCACCTTCTGCAGGCTGCCGCGAACGCGTTCGGTCAATGCCGGATCGTTGAAGTTGACCGGATTGCTGCCGCTGGCGGTTGGCACTTCCATGTCGATGCTGGCCCCATGCGCCTTGGCGACGTGCTCGGCAACCTGGCGCAACTCGGCCAGGGCCTGATCGCGCATGCCGGTATCGAAGGCGCGGATCGTACCTTGCAGGGATACCCGGTCGGGCACGATATTGAAACGCTGGCCGCCATCGAAGACGCCGAAGGTGAGCACCACCGGATCCTTGTTGATGTCCATGCGCCGGCTGACGATCGACTGTGCGGCCATGACGATGTCGGCAGCGGCGACAATCGGGTCGATGCCGCGCCACGGTGTCGCGCCATGCGTCTGCAGGCCGTGCACGGTCATGCGAAAGGTATCGGAACTGGCCATGATGCCGCCGGCACGCAGGGCCACGTCGCCAACGTGGTACGAAGAGGTGACGTGCATGCCGAACACCGCGTCGGGCTTGAAATCCTTGAACACGCCCTGCTCGACCATCAGCTCGGCACCGCCCTCCTCGCCAGGCGGCGCGCCTTCCTCGGCCGGCTGGAAGATCATCATGACCTCGCCCGGCAGATCCTTGCGCAGGCTGGCCAAGGCACTGGCGACGCCGAGCGTGGTCGCGGCATGCACATCGTGGCCGCAGGCGTGCATGACGCCGACCTGCTTGCCCTGGTATTCGCCCTTCGCCCTGGAGGCAAACGGCAGGTCGACTTCCTCGGTCACCGGCAAGGCATCGATATCGGCACGAATGGCCAACCTCGGCCCCGGTTTGCCGCCCTTGAGCACACCGATGACGCCGGTATGGGCAATGCCGGTGTGTACCTCGTAACCCAGCTTCTTCAATTCGCCGGCGATGAGCTTGGCCGTGCGCGTCTCGCGATTGCTCAGCTCGGGATGTTCGTGGATGTCACGACGCAGTGCGGTGATGTGCGCGAGCCGCGCATCGATCATGCCCTCGACGGAGGTTTCCGCGGCACCCGCGACCGGCGCACAGCAAAGGCAAACACAAGCGGCAAGCAGGCGGCGGCGCATGGCAATCTCCCGGAAGTCAACGCGCAGTCAAGCGCAGACGCGTTCCGGATGCAACTGGCGGGGTGGATGTTTTCATGGCCATCAATTTCGTGGCGCGATGCTTCACGCCTCTTCGCGGCGCAGGAAAAGCATCGCGAGCAAGGAAGATCAAGTCGCTAGCCCCGATGCTCCAGTGCCAGGTATTCCTCGCTCTGCATTTCGATCAGGCGTGATTCGGTGCGGGCGAAGACGGCGCGATGTCGGCGGCCATCGTAGAGGTCGATGATCGGCACGGCGGCGGAGAGGACGAGCTTGACGGCATGGTCGTAGAGTTCATCGACCAGTTCGACGAAGCGTTGCGCGGCGTCTTCGGTTTGCGGCGTGAACTCGGGTACGCGCGAGACCAGCACCGTGTGATACGAGCGGGCCAGGTAGATGTAGTCGGCCACGCCGCGTGGGCCGTCGCAGAGCGCATCGAACTCGAACCAGATCGCGCCATCGCTTTCGCGCTTCACCAGCACCGGCCGGTCGTTGATGTTGAGGCTGAAATCGACACGTTCGGCCGCGTGCGCGACGCGATGGAAGATTGCCTTCATGGCGCGCTCGGCGGCGGCGTCGGGCGGAGTCAGGTAGACCGGGGCCTGCTTCAGCGCACGCAGGCGCCAATCAGTCGCGGAAACCAGTTCGAGGATTTCGCAGTGTTTCTCGATCAGGGCGATGGCCGGCAGGAATCTCTCGCGCTGCAGGCCATCCCTGTACAGGTTTGCCGGCGCGGTGTTGGAGGTCGTCACCAGCATCACGCCATCGGCAAACAACGCCTTGAACAGGTTGCCGAGGATCATCGCATCGCCGATATCCAGCACGAAGAACTCATCCAGACAAAGCACCCGCGTCTTCGCCGCGATGCGTCGGGCAACTTCGCGCAAGGGATCACTGTGCCCGCTCAAGGCGCGCAGCTCGGCGTGGATGCCTTGCATGAAACGATGGAAATGCACACGGGACTTTTCCTCGATCGGCAAGGACTCGAAGAACAGATCCATGAGGAAGGTCTTGCCGCGACCGACGCTGCCCCACAGGTAAAGGCCCTGCGGCGTTGCCGGTTTCTCCCCGCGCAGGCGTTGCCACAAGGACAGCGGCTGATCCGCGCCAAGCGCCTCGAACATGCGATCGAAAGCACGCAATGCAGGTTGCTGGGCGGGGTCGCCTTGCCACGTCGCGTCGGCAACGCCCTGCGCATAGCGCGCACTCGGGCACAGCGAAACCGGACTCATGCCGGATCGTTCGCCTTCGGCAGATACACGCGCATCGCGTTCTTGACCGCACCGCGCAGATCCATCAAGCGCCGATGGAAGAAATGGCTGGTTTCCGGCATGCGCACCAGGTGCGGCGAGACATCGAGACTTTCGACCCAGTCGAAGACCAGCTGCGGATCGACGACTTCATCCTCCTCGCCCTGCACCACCAGCCACGGGCAATCGGGCAAGTCGATGGCATCGAAATCCCAGCGCCCAACCGGTGGCGCGATCGTGATCAGGGCATCGGCATCAAGCGCCTTGGCGTTGCGCAGGGCAACGTAGCTGCCGAAGGAGAATCCGGCCAGCCAAAGCGGCACTTCGGGTCGCACCGTGCGCGCCCAGCGCACCACGCTGGCAAGGTCATCGCTTTCGCCTTCGCCTTCATCGAAAGTGCCGGCGGACTTGCCGATGCCGCGGAAATTGAAGCGCACGGTATCCAGGCCAAGTTCGCGCAACGAGCGCTCGATGATGGTGACTACCTTGTTGTGCATGGTGCCGCCATGCAGGGGATGCGGATGGCAGATGACGGCAATGCCGGCAGGCGGGGACTTCGCCCGGGTTTCAGCGGGCTCGCAGGCCACCTCGAGATCGCCAACCGGGCCTGGCAGCAGGAAGCTTGCGGATTCGCGTGGAAACTCGGTCGGCGCGGAACGGGAAGATTCGTTGCTCATGGTGCGCATGATACCGTGAAGCCTGTTCCGCGCCTGCCGTGCCGATGAATCACCTTGCCCATGCCCTGCTGTCCGGTGCCGACGACGGCTGGCGGCTTGGCGGCCTGCTTGGCGATTTCGTCCGCGGCCGCATGGATCCGCGTCTGCCGCTGCCCGTGCAGCGCGGCATCGCCCAGCATCGGGCCATCGATGCCTATACCGACAACCATGCCGAAATCCGCGCCATGCGGGCGCGTTTCCAGCCGCCCTATCGGCGCTATGCCGGGATCCTGATCGATATCTGGTTCGATCACCTGCTCGCCCGCGATTTCCCGGCCTGGTCGGATATTCCGCTGCTGCGCTTCAGCGACGACCTCGTGCAGCTTCTGCATCGGCACGATGCCCTGTTGCCTGAATCGCTGCGACGTTTTCGCGCCTACCTGCAAGCGCACGGCCTGCCGGCGGCGTATGCGGATCGCCCGATGATTGGCCGGGTGCTCGGCGCTGTCGGCACACGCCTTACGCGCGCCAACCCTCTGGCCGAGAGCATGCTCGAGATCACGCGCCTGGAAGCGGACCTGGACCTGGCCTTTGCGCGCTTCTTCCCGGATCTGCAGGCATTTGCAAGAGCGTGGCACGATTGAGTTCGGCACGGAGGCGTGGTCGATGCGCGCGCTTCACGCCCGCGATGTCCGAATCAGATTTCGTACGCCGATTCACCATGACAGCTGATATCGAGGCCCTCGCGCTCTTCCTCTTCCGACACGCGCAGTCCGAAGACGGCCCTGGCAATCAGGAATGATGCCACCGAGACGACGCCAATCCAGCCGATGGTGATGAGCACGGCCAGTCCCTGGATGGCTACCTGGCTGACGATCGAATAGCCCTCGCCGCCATTGCCGCCCAGCGCCGGCGCGTGGAATACGCCGGTGAGGAGGGCACCGACAATGCCGCCGATGCCGTGCACGCCAAACACATCGAGACTGTCGTCGACACGCAGCATCTTCTTCAAGCCCGTCACGCCCCAGACGCAGACCACGCCGACAATCGCACCGATGGCGATGGCACCAAACGGGCCGACCAGGCCAGCCGCCGGCGTCACCCCGACCAGTCCGGCCACGGCTCCCGAAGCCACGCCAAGCGCGGAAGGCTTGCCCTTGGCAAGCATCTCGACCGTGGCCCAGGCGACCATTGCCGCAGCCGTTGCCAGCAAGGTGTTGATGAAGGCCAGCGCAGCGCCGGCGTCGGCTTGCAGATTCGATCCGGCATTGAATCCAAACCAGCCGACCCAGAGCAGGGAGGCACCGACAAAGGTCATCGTCACGTTGTGCGGCTTTATCGCCTCGCGACCAAAACCGAGACGCTTGCCGAGGAAATAGGCACCGACCAAGCCGGCCACGCCGGCATTCACGTGCACGACCGTGCCGCCGGCGAAATCCAGCGCGCCCAGTTCCAGCAAATAGCCGCCCGGGCCCCAGACCATGTGCGCGATCGGCAGGTAGCCAAAGCTGAACCAGAGCACGGCGAAAAGCATCAGCGCCGAAAACCGGATGCGTTCGGCGAAGGCGCCCACGATCAAGGCGCCGGTGATCCCGGCAAAGGTCGCCTGGAAGGCGATGAACGCATACTCGGGCACCTTCACCGTGGCGGTGAAGGTGTCCGCAAGCGAATCGATGCCGACGCCGGCAAGGAAGAGCTTGTCGAAGGAGCCAAGCACGGCGTTGCCGCCGGCAAAGGCGAGGCTGTAGCCGTAGCCGACCCAGAGCAGGACCAGCACGGAAAAGACCAGCATGACCTGGATCAATACCGACAACACGTTCTTCGAGCGCACCATGCCGCCGTAGAAAAGCGCCAGGCCAGGCACGGTCATCAGCAACACCAGCAAGGTCGAGGTCAGCATCCAGGCGACATCGCCCTTGTCCACGGTCGCCGTCGCCACGCCCGCATTCCCGGCAAACGCGGGATGGGACGCCGCCAAGCCCGCCAGCAGCAGTGCCGCGAAGGCACGCATGGATGGCTGCCGGTGTCGCCTTGCTGGCAATCCTGCGTTCATGAGGTTCTCGTGCGGCGGCTGTCAGAGGGCATCGGCACCAATCTCTCCGGTGCGGATGCGGATCACCTGTTCAACCGCCGCCACGAAGATCTTGCCATCGCCGGTCTTGCCGGTTGCGGCTACGGCCTACAGCGCATCGATGACCGCTTCGACGCGGTCATCATTGACCACGGTTTCAATCTTCACCTTGGGCAGGAAATCGACGATGTACTCGGCTCCACGATAAAGCTCGGTATGGCCCTTCTGGCGGCCGAAGCCCTTGACCTCGGTGACGGTGATGCCGGAAACACCAGCCTGCGACAGGGCTTCGCGGACTTCATCGAGCTTGAACGGTCGCACGATGGCGGTAATCAATTTCATGGCCCCTCCGATGGATTGCGCAAGCCGACCGCCACAAGCGATCGGCCGGGTCGCCGCCGGGCACCCACGTCCCCGGCAGCGCTCAGATCGCGTAGTACATCTGGTATTCCAGCGGATGCGTGGCGGCACGGAAACGCGTGACCTCGCCCATCTTCAGCTCGATGTAGGCATCGATGAAGTCATCGGAGAACACGCCGCCGGCCTTGAGGAAGTCGCGATCCTTGTCCAGCGCGGCAAGCGCCTGGTCGAGGCTCGAGCACACCTGCGGAATGTTCTTTTCTTCCTCCGGCGGCAGGTCGTAGAGATCCTTGTCCGAAGGCGCGCCCGGGTCGATGCGGTTGATGATGCCGTCGAGGCCGGCCATGAGCAGGGCCGAGAACACGAGGTAGCCGGAGTTCATCGGATCCGGGAAGCGGATCTCGATGCGCCGCGCCTTCGGGTTGGTCACGAACGGGATGCGGCAACTGGCCGAGCGATTGCGCGCCGAGTAGGCGAGCATCACCGGCGCCTCGAAACCCGGCACCAGTCGCTTGTAGCTGTTGGTGGTCGAGTTGGCGAAGGCGTTGATCGCGCGCGCATGCTTGAAGATGCCGCCGATGTACCAAAGTGCAGTCTGCGACAGACCGCCATAGAGATCGCCGGAGAACAGGTTGACGCCACCCTTGGACAGCGACTGGTGCACATGCATGCCGGAGCCGTTGTCGCCGACCAGCGGCTTGGGCATGAAGGTTGCGGTCTTGCCGTTGGCGTGGGCGACATTCTTGACCACGTACTTGAGCATCATCAGCTCGTCGGCTTTCTTCACCAGCGAATTGAACTGCACGCCGATCTCGCACTGCCCGGCGTTGGCGACTTCGTGGTGATGCACCTCGACCACCTGGCCGAGCGCGGTCAGCACGTTGCACATCTCGGCGCGCAGGTCCTGCAGCGAATCGACCGGCGGCACCGGGAAGTAGCCGCCCTTGACGCCGGGGCGATAGCCGCTGTTGCCTTCCTCGTAGCGTCTTGACGACGACCATGCGGCTTCCTGCGATTCGATCTCGAAGAAGCACTTGCCCATGTCGTTCTGCCAGCGCACCGCATCGAAGACGAAGAACTCCGGTTCCGGGCCGATGAACGCGGTATCGGCAATGCCGGTCGATTTCAGATAGGCCTCGGCGCGCTTGGCCAGCGAACGCGGATCCCGCGAGTAGGCCTGCATGGTGTTCGGTTCGAGGATGTCGCAATTGAGGATCAGGGTCGGATCGGCCATGAACGGATCGACGTGCGCCGTACCCGGATCGGGCATCAGCACCATGTCCGATTCGTTGATGCCCTTCCAGCCGGCGATCGACGAGCCATCGAACATCTTGCCGTCCTCGAAGGTCGCCTCGTCGATCATCGACGCCGGGTAGGTGATGTGCTGCTGCACGCCACGCATGTCGGCGAAGCGCAGGTCGACATAGGTGATTTTCTGATCCTTGATCTGCTTGAGCACGTTTGCTGCGGACATGGAAACCTCGGCGTGGAAATGGTTGTGCAACACCGGTTGCAACCCCCATGCCAGCCGCTTCGGCTCTGAAAAACTCCTTGAATTCAATCTCTTGCGGAAACTGCGTCGCCGGGCGCGGGGACCAGGCGCACCAAATCCATGCAATTTCCATCAATCTTTCACCATGCTGGTGCATTGGTGCGAGCGAGGCAGCCCTGCCGAACCGGCCACGTTGCCGCGATAACAGGCGCTGTCAGCGCCCGCCATGCACGGAATGCCCGACCCCGTCGATGCAGAGGTCCAGCCTGCGCCCGAGGGCGCGCGAATCAAGCAATGAAAAACGCCGCCCGCAGGCGGCGTTTCTGATTCGTGGTGGACCCGCTCAGGGCATCATTTGACCTGGCTCATCATCCACTCGACGGTGGCCTTGACCTGCTCGTCGCTGAGCGCCGGATTGCCGCCCTTGGCCGGCATCATGCCGGTGGCGCCGGTGAAGCCGTCGATGGCGTGCTTGAGCAGGGTCTCCTCACCCTGGGCCAGGCGCGGCACCCAGGCTGCCTTGTCGGCCAGCGTCGGCGAACCGCCGGCTCCGGTTTCGTGGCAGGCATGGCAGAGGTTGCCGAAGATGGTCTTGCCGTCTGTGGTGCCGCCGTATGCCACTTCTGCGCTGGCCGCGGCCTTGGCAGCTTCCTCGGCAGCGGCGATCGCGGCCCGCCCGGTGTCGCCGGCGTAGACGCCACCGACCGGCTGCAGGCGCAGATCCGTGGCGCGCGCCTTGGCCGGATTTTCCGGAGCCGGATGCCGACTGTAGATGAAGGCGCCGAGGGCAATCAGGGCGACGGCAAGGCAGACCAGAAAGGTGATCAACTGGGCGAAATGCTTGAGAAAGACCGCATCGGTCTTGGGTACGGGATTGGTCACGGAGCCACCTCTTGCGGGCGTCCGGAGCGGTTGCCGGCGCGCCAAAATTGACGGGCAAGTATAGCCAGACGCGGCAACTCGCGGAAGTCCGCGAGCATCGATCCGCGGAAAACTGTGGCATGCGGTCGCGGCGCAGGCCGTTGTCGATCCGCCCTTGATGCCGGTCAAAGCGTTGCGCGGGCCAGACCGCGCACCGTGCCGGCCATCCCGGCACCCCGCCGAAACCTTGAGGAACCCAGCATGAACTTCCACCCGCTGCGTCCGTGGCCACGGACACTTTGTACCGCCGTGGCCCTGGCCTTGTTTGCGCCCCTGTCCCTGGCCGAAGCGGCCGAGCCGCCGCAATCCGGACCGGTCATCGAAGTGCGCTACCGGCATGAAGGCGTCGACGATGCCGCGTTCTCGCGCAACGCCAGTGCCGATACCCTGCGCCTGCGCCTTGGTTATCGCTGGGTGTTTGCGCCCGGCTGGCAACTGTATGCCGACGGCGAACACGTGCAACCGCTGTTTGGCGAGCGCTACAACAGCACCGCCAACGGCAAGACCGAGTACCCGGTGGTGGCCGATCCTGAGAGCGACGAGATCAACCAGGCCTGGATCGGCTACAGCAACGATGCCTTCCACGCCACCCTGGGCCGGCAGCTGGTCCTCCTCGACAACCAGCGCTTCTTCGGCAATTCCGGCTGGCGCCAGAACGAGCAGACCTTCGATGCACTGGCCGCCAGCTACGCCTTTGGCGAGGGTCGCCCGAGCGTGCGCTATACCTATCTCGATCGCGTCCTGCGCGTGTTCGGACATCAGAATCCAAACCCGCTGCAGCGCGAGTGGTCACTCGACGGGCATCTCTTCAACGTCAGCCAGGCGCTGCCACTGGGCGTGCTCGGCGCCTATGCCTACCTGGTCGAAAACAATGGCATCGCCAGCCAGTCCACGCGCACGCTGGGCGCGCGCTGGAGCGGCAAGCACGCCTGGGGCGAGACGCAATTTGCCTGGACGGCCGAATGGGCCAGGCAGTCCGATTACGCCAACAATCCCTTGTCGCAAAGTGCGCAATACCGCTTCATCGAACCCAGCGTCAGCGTGGGCGGGATCACCCTCAAGGCCGGCTGGGAAGTCCTCGGTGGCGATGGCCATTATGGCTTCAGCACGCCGTTCGCCACCCTGCACGCCTTCAACGGCTGGGCCGACCGCTTTCCCGCCACGCCGGTCAATGGCCTCGATGATCGCTACATCGGCATCGGTGGCAAGATCGGCAAGGCTGCCTGGGCTGCCAGCTACCATGATTTCCGCGCCGATCACGGCAACCAGGATTACGGCCGCGAGTTCGATGCCTCAATCGGCTACCCGTTCAACAAGCACGTCAGTGGCTTGCTCAAGCTGGCCGACTACCGCAGTGACGGTTTCGCCAGCGACGTGCGCAAGCTCTGGGCCAGCATCGAATACAAGTACTGATTCCCGCCCCGGGCGGCGAGCGCCTTTCGCATGCGTGCCGAGAGTCGCTTGATGTTCCGGGTATTGGCAGCGCCGCGGGAATGCGTAGACCCGCGGCGCTCAGAGCCAGCGACTGAAGATGCCCAATGGATGATGGGCGAGGGCGACACTGATGATGAATGCATAGACGAGCAAGGCGGCCACCAGGCAGGTGACGCGCAAGCCCTGCGTGCGCCCGGCGTGCAGGGCGAAGATGCCGAGCACGATGTAGATGAACAGCAACACCACCTTGACCGTCAGCCAAGACTGCACAAAGGGATACTGGTGCAACATGCTGATCAGGAACAGCGCGGCCACCAGCAAGGTGGTGTCGATCAGTTGCGAAAGCCGGCGCAGGACGTTGTGGTTGGTGTAGGGCGAACGCGCCAGCATGAGCATGCCGCGCACGCTGAACAGGCTGCCGGAGAGCACCACGCAGACAATGTGGACAAGGCGGACTTGCGGATAGAACTCGATCATGGCTGCGTGTTGAGGTCGGGTTGCGGCCGTGCTCAGCCGGGTTTGCCATCGATGCGCGGCGTGGTGAAGATCCAGATCGAGCGGATCACCCAGGGCAGGAACGCCATCAGCCAGGCAAAGGCCGCGATCACCAGCCACAAGGCGATGTTGCCGGCCAGTTCGGCGAACAGGCGGATCAGCACCACGCCCTGCAGGAGGATGAAGGTGAGCCAGGGGATGCGCCCCATTTCCAGCGGGCGCCCCGAATGGCCCTGGGTGACGCGGGTGACCATGGCAACCAGCATCGAGCCGAAGAAACCGACGGTCAGCGCATGCACCGGTGCGCGGCCAATCGAGATGGCCGAGTCGGAGAACAGCAGCAGGCTCTGCAACGCGTACAGGCCAAGCGCGATCGGCAGCCAGGCGGCGGCCAGATGCAGCACGGCAAGCAGGCCGGGACGCATGCATTTCCAGGGCTGCCAGCGCAGCCAATGGATCAGGAAGAACAAGGCCAGCGGCGCATCTGCCAGCCACAACCACTGCGGCCGGTGCGCCAGTTCCAGGCCGAGATGGGTCAACGCAAGCAGCCAGAACACCGGCAGGCTCCAGGCCGGCTTGACCATGCGGTAGCCCGGGCCAATCGCGCTGGCGCTGAAGAAGGGCAGCATGCGATGGATGACGGTGAAATATATCGGCAAGAGCAGGCCGAAGGTACCGATCTTGATTGCCGCCTGGGCCAGTTCGGCCGAGGCACCAAAGGCAAACGCGGCAAACGCGGCCAGCCCGCAAAACCCCAGCGCGAGCGCGCTGAAACAGGACAAGGCAGTGCGATCCCGGGCGCCATTGCGGACGAGGATGCGCCCGAGCACGCTCAAGGCGTACGCCCATCCCGCCAGCATCATCAGCAAGCCGACGAGCAGCAACGGCTTGTTGTCGAGCAAGCCGACATGGGTCAGCAGGTAACCGCCGAACACGCCAAGGAAGACCGGCACATAGTGGCGCTGGGTCAGGGCCGGCTGCGCCATCCAGCGTGGAAACACGGTGAGCAGGAAACCAAAGATGAAGAACGGCAGCATGCCGTACTGGGTGAACACCGCGTGCGCCCAACCCGGCGGCACCGGCGCCTCCGGCACGGCAAATCCGTAATAACCGCCGGCCAGCACGCAAGCCCACCACAACATCGAGACGATGATTGCCGAGGCTCCGGCAAAGAACATCATCCGATGCGGCGCGCTGGCCAGCAGGGCCGGCAGATCGGCGAAACGCGAGGTCGCCTCGTCGTGCGAGGAGAATTCGAGGATGAAGCCGATATTGACGTTTTCCGCCTGGATCGTGCGCGCGTTGGGAAAGCGCGGGGAGAGGGTTTCTGCAATCATCGATGTGCTCCGCTGAGCCGGGAAAATCGCGGATGCATCGTCTGACCGAAGTACCGCTCGCCGATATTATCGCGAACGATTCGCATCTGCAGCTTGACCGGGATCAGGCCAAACGCAGTCTTTCCCGCCTCTGTGGCGGCCCCGAATGGACGCTGCGACGATTTGCCAGCCCTGTCATGCGCAGTGATCGAGCGGCACGCTGGTCGCGACACCGCCAGCATTCTCTATGTCGATGCAGGTTGGCAATAGACTCCATACAAGGCGGCGATGACGCCCTGGGCCGGGCCATCGACGAGGCAATACCAGATGGTCTGCGACTCGCGGCGGGTACTGACCATGCCTTCATCGCGCAGCCTGGCCAGGTGCTGGGACAGCGCCGACTGGCTCAGGTCGGGCAGCTCCTCGTTTATCTGGCGCACGCTCATTTCACCGCCGACCAACAGGCACAGCACGCGCAGGCGCTGCGCATTGGCCAGCGTCTTCAGCAGGCGCGCGGCTTCGTCGGCGCGCTGTTGCATGGTCATCAGGGCAAGCGGATCCATCATGGCTATCGGGCCTCCGGCTATGGGCGCGGATCGCGTGTGCAAACACGGCTTCCGAAGAGTCTAATTTAGGGGCTTGTATATTAGCAACTGCTTAATTAGAATCGCTTTGACGCAAGTCACGGTGCCCACCCTGGCATCAGCGCAACCTCGATTCAGTCAACGGTGGAGGCACGATCATGGCGAAGATCCTTGTTCTGGGTGCGGGTCTGGGCGGCATGGCGGCCGCCTACGAAATTCGAGCGGCGCTGGGCAAGGACCACCCGATCACGGTGGTTGGCGACAGTCCACAGTTCAATTTCACGCCGTCCAATCCCTGGTTGGCGATTGGCTGGCGCAAGCCGGCCGACATCCGCATCGACGCCGCTCCGGCGCTGGCGAGGCATGCCATCGACTTCATCCACGCCACGGCGGAAAAAGTCCTGCCGACCGAAAACAAGGTGCGTCTGGTCGATGGCCGCATCCTCGATTACGACTTCCTGGTCATCACCACCGGGCCGCGCCTGGCCTTCGACGAGGTCCCCGGGCTGGGCCCGACGACCGGCTTCACGCAATCGGTGTGCACCGGCGCGCATGCGGAAAGTGCCTGGCAGGCCTACCAGGAATTCCTGAAAAATCCCGGCCCGATCGTCGTCGGCGCGGTGCAGGGTGCCAGTTGCTATGGCCCGGCCTATGAGTTCGCCATGATCCTCGATGCCGACCTGCGCAAGCGCAAGCTGCGCGACCGCGTGCCGATGACCTACGTGACCGCGGAACCCTACATCGGCCACATGGGCCTCGGTGGCGTTGGCGATTCCAAGGGCCTGCTCGAATCGGAGTTGCGCCAGCGCCACATCAAATGGATCACCAATGCCCGCGTGACTGCGGTCGAGGCCGGCAAGGTCAAGGTCGACGAAGTCGATGGCAAGGGTATCGTCAGCCAGTCGCACGAATTGCCGTTTGCCTATTCCATGTTGCTGCCGGCCTTCACCGGCGTCGATGCCGTGCGTGGCATTGAAGGCCTGGGCAATCCGCGCGGTTTCATCCTCATTGACGAACACCAGCGCAACCCGACCTTCCGCAACATCTTTTCCGCTGGCGTCTGCGTGGCGATCCCGCCGGTCGAGGCGACGCCGGTACCAACCGGTGCACCGAAGACCGGCTTCATGATCGAATCGATGGTCACCGCCATTGCGCACAACCTGCGCGACGAGTTGGCCGGCCGCGAAGGCAAGGCCCGCGCGACGTGGAACGCGGTTTGCCTGGCCGACATGGGCGATACCGGTGCGGCCTTTGTCGCCCTGCCGCAGATCCCGCCACGCAATGTCACCTGGGCCAAGGTCGGCAAATGGGTACATCTGGCCAAGGTCGCATTCGAGAAGTACTACCTGCGCAAGATGCGCACAGGCAACACCGATCCGATCTACGAGAAATACGTGATGAAGGCACTCGGCATCGAACGCCTGAAATCCGAAAGCAAGCCGCACTGACGACCGCAACGCAGCCAACCCGAATCCCGAGGATGCGACCGATGAACATGAAGAACACCGCAGACCGTTATGGCAGCCTTTCCATTGCCATGCACTGGCTCATGCTGTTGCTGCTGGTTGCGGTGTACGCGACCATCCTGCTGCGCGAGGGCTATGAGAAAGGCAGCGATCCCCGCGAAGCGCTGAAGGTGTGGCATTTCATGCTCGGCCTGAGCGTGTTTGCACTGGTCTTCGTGCGCATCGCCTTGCGCTTTTCCGGCGGCACGCCACGCATCGTGCCGACGCCGCCGCACTGGCAACACCTGCTTGCCGCCGGCATGCACCTGGCCCTTTACCTTTTCCTCATCGGCATGCCGTTGCTCGGCTGGCTGACCCTGAGCGCAAGCGGCAAGCCGATTCCCTTCTTCGGCCTCGAACTGCCGGCAATCTGGCCGCAGGACAAGGGATTCGCCGACACGCTCAAGGATCTGCACGAGACCATTGGCGAGATCGGCTACTTCCTCGTTGGCGCACATGCGCTGGCCGCGCTTTACCACCATTACATTGTTCGCGACAACACATTGCGGCGCATGCTGCCCGGGCGATCCGCCTGAGCCGCAAGCCCGCGGCGCTGCCGCCGCATCGACCCGCGGCAGCGCCGGACACCCGGTCGATACTGGAATTGAAGAGGTGATCCATGAACATTGATCGTATGGTTCTTGCATTTGCCGGCAGCATGATCCTGCTCAGCGTGGCGCTGGCTCATTTTGTTTCGCCATACTGGTTGTGGCTGACGGTTTTTGTCGGTGCCAACCTGCTGCAGTCCTCGTTCACCGGCTTTTGTCCGCTGGCCATGGTCCTGCGCAAGTTCGGCTTCAAGCCGGGCCACGCATTTCCCAACTGATCACGATCCACGCGCGCGCTGCGCGCAACACCCATGACTGGAGGTCATCCATGTACTACATCGTCGAAACAAGCAAACCGTTCGCCCAGGCCGCCGAGGACCTGGATGCCGCGGTCAAGGCGCACCAGTTCGGCGTCCTGCATGTGCATGACATCGGCAACACCCTGCGCAGCAAGGGCGTCGAATTCGCCGAGCAATGCAAGGTGCTCGAGGTCTGCAATCCGAAACAGGCAGCCAAGGTGATGAGTGCCGACATGAGCATGAACATGGCCTTGCCGTGCCGCATCTCGGTGTACACGGAGAAGGGCAAGACCCTGATCGGCATGATCCGTCCGCAAACGATGCTCGGCATGCTGTCGAAGGATCCGGCACTTGGCGCGGTCGCCGCCGAAGTGGAAAGCGCCACCCGGCAGATGATCGACGAGGCGGCCTGATGAAATTCACGCGTTCGCTGCTGCTGGCCGCCGGCAGCCTCGGCCTGCTCGTCGCCTGCGGCAATCCCGCGCCTGGAGAAACCGCGGCGAAAGCTGCGCCCGGCATCGCCACGGCGACCGCCGCGTACGCGGACGGCCGCAGCGAGCAGGTCTGGGATGGCCTCGTCGAAGCGGTCAACCAGGCGACGATTTCGGCGCAGACCAGCGGCCGCGTTATCGAGCTGCCGTATGACGTCAATGACACGGTCGAGGAAGGCGCGCTGGTCGTGCGCTTCACCGATGTCGAGCAGAAATCGGCACGCAGCCGCGCGCAATCGCAGATCGCCTCCGCGCAAGCCGCCTACGACGAGGCGCAGGCCTCCTACCAACGCATTGCCGAAGTCTATGCGCGCAAGCTCGTGGCCAAGGCGCAACTCGACCAGGAACGCGCCCGCCGCGATGCAGCCAAGGCGGCGCTGGATGCGGCACGCGCCCAGCTCAGCGAGGTCGGCCAGCAGATGGATTACACCGTCGTGCGCGCGCCGTATTCGGGCATCGTCACCGCACGCCATGTGCAGATCGGCGAATCCGTGCGTCCCGGCCAGCCACTGATTTCCGGCGTGTCGCTGAAGGACCTGCGCGTGTCGGTGCAGGTGCCGCAAAGCGCGATCGCGCCGATCCGCAACCTGCGCTCCGCCGAGGTGCTGCTTGGCGGCGACGGCAGCCGGCGCGTCGCTGCCAGCAAGGTCACCGTGTTTCCGTATGCGGATCCGGCCACGCACACCTTCACCGTGCGCCTGGAATTGCCCGGTGACGATACCGCCCTGTATCCGGGCATGACGGTCAAGGTCGCCTTCGCCACCGGCGCGGTGAAACGCCTGCTGGTTCCGCTCACCGCCCTGGTCCAGCGCGGCGAGTTGCAGGGACTCTACGTGGTCGATGGCGGCAACGTGCGCCTGCGCCAGGTGCGCAGCGGCCATCGGTTTGCCGATTCGGTGGAGATCCTCGCCGGGCTTGCGCCAGGCGAGCAATACGCCACCGATCCGGCCGCCGCCGCGCAGTGGCTGGCGCGACGCCATGACGAGGCTTCGCAGTGAGCCAGGCGCTGGGTTTTTCCGGGCGCATCGCACGCGCGTTCCAGGACTCGCCGCTGACGCCAGTGCTGGCGATCGCGGCCGTCCTGCTGGGCATCGCCGCCACCCTGATCACGCCGCGCGAGGAAGAGCCGCAGATCGACGTGACCATGGCCAACGTGATCGTGCCGTTTGCCGGAGCCGATGTGCGCGATGTCGAGAATCTCGTCGCCTATCCGCTCGAGCAGAAACTCGCCGCGATCGATGGCATCAAGCATGTCTACTCGATCAGCCGCCCGGGCGTGGCCATCTTCACGGTCGAGTACCAGGTCGGCATCCCGCGGCAGACGGCGATCGTCAGGCTCTACAACGAGGTCTTCCAGAACCAGGATTTCGTGCCGCCCGGACTCGGCGTCGGCCAGCCGCTGATCCGGCCGATGGGTATCGACGATGTGCCGGTCATGGCGGTGACCTTGTGGAGCGATGCGCCCGAGCACAATCCAACCACGCTTGGCGAAATCGCCCACACGCTTGAAACCGAACTCAAGCAGATCCCGGGCACGCGCAATGTCTACACGATCGGCGCACCCGAGCACGCCGTGATCGTCGATCTCGATGCGCCGCGGCTGGCCGCCTACGGACTTTCGATCCAGGATCTTTCCGGCGCCCTGCGCGCGGCCAACACGGTGAGCCAGGCCGGCGTGCGCATCGTCGAGGACCGCAGCGTGCCGGTGACGGCGGGCAGCTTCCTCGCCAATGCCGCCGATGTCGCCGCGCTGGTCATCGGCCTCAACAAGGGCCAGCCGGTGTTCCTCTCGGATGTCGCGCAGATCCGCCGCGGCGCCGACCTGCCTGGCAGCTATGTCTGGTATGGCGCGCCCGCCGGCAAGGCTGGGCCGCCCAGCGGCAATGCACCCGCCGTGACCTTGGCCATTGCCAAGAAGCCCGGCAGCAACGCCGCCGACATCACCAGCGCCGTGGCCTCGCGCCTGCAGGCGCTGAGCGGCATAGTGATTCCTGCCAATGTACAGTTTTCGACCACGCGCGACTATGGCCAGACAGCCAGCGACAAGGCCAACAAGCTGATCCAGAAGCTCATGTTCGCGACGCTGTCGGTGATCCTGCTGGTGCTGTTCACGCTCGGCTGGCGCGAAGCCGTGGTGGTCGGCACCGCCGTCATCATCACCCTAATGCTGACCTTGTTCGCCTCCTGGGCGATGGGTTTCACCATCAACCGCGTATCCCTGTTTGCGCTGATCTTCTCCATCGGCATCCTCGTCGACGATGCCATCGTCGTCGTCGAGAACATCCACCGCCACCAGCGCCTCGGCGCATCGCGCCTGCGCGAGGTCATCCCGGCGGCGGTCAGCGAAGTCGGCGGGCCGACCATCCTTGCCACCTTCACGGTGATTGCCGCGCTGCTGCCGATGGCCTTCGTCTCCGGCCTGATGGGGCCGTACATGCGGCCGATCCCGATCAATGCCTCGATCGGCATGCTGCTGTCGCTGGCGGTCGCCCTCGTCGTCACGCCATGGCTGGCATTGCGCCTGTTCGCCCGCCACGCGCCGGCAGCCGATCACGCGGGTGCAGGCGAGGACGTGCGCGGCGGTTGGCTCAACCGCGTCTCGCACAAGCTCATGGCGCCGTTCCTCGAATCGAATCGGGCACCGCGGCGGCGACGCCTGCTGTTTGCGGCGATGGGCGTGCTGGTCATGGCTGCGGTTGGCCTGGTGGTGATCCAGGCGGTCATCCTGAAGATGCTGCCGCTCGACAACAAATCGGAATTCCAGGTCGTCGTCGACATGCCGGAAGGCAGCACGCTCGAACGCACCAACGAGCTGCTCGGCAAGCTCGCCGACAGCCTTGCCGAGGTCGCCGAAGTGCGCAACTGGCAGGGCTACGCCGGCACCGCCGGTCCGATCACCTTCAACGGCCTGGTGCGCCAGTACTACCTGCGCAGCGGACCACTGGTCGGCGACCTGCAGGTCAACCTGGTCGACAAGCACGAGCGACACCGGCAAAGCCATGCCATCGCGCTGGCCGTGCGTCCGCAGCTGACCGCGATCGGCAAGGCCTACGGGGCATCGGTGAAATTGGTCGAAGTGCCACCCGGCCCGCCGGTGCTCGCGCCCATCGTCGCCGAAGTCTATGGCCCGGATTACGACAGCGTGCGCAAGACCGCACTGGCGCTGGAAGCGAAGTTCCGTGCCGAAGCCGACATTGTCGACATCGACACCAGCGTCGAGGCCGACGCGGCGCGCGAGATCATCGTCGTCGATCGCGTGCGCGCCGCCCGAATTGGCCTCGACCAGGCCGGCATCGCCCAGGTCCTGCGCATGGCGCTGTCCGGTGACGATGCCACCTACCTGATGGATGGCCACGCCCGCTACGCCGTGCCCGTGCGCCTGCGCCTGCCGGCCGGCGACCAGGCGGCGATCGATCAGCTGCTGGCCGTGCGCGTGCGCGCGGCGAATGGCACGCTGGTACCGCTTTCGGAAGTCGTCGAGGTGCGCCAGGCAAACTGGGAAAAGGCCATCATGCACAAGGACCTGCTGCCTTACGCGACGGTCACCGGCGACGATGCCGGGGCAACCGACAGCCCGCTGTATGGAATGTTTTCACTGGTCGGCAAACTCGCCGACGGCGAGGATGGCGCGGCCAGGATCGGCCAGACCTTCATCGACCCGCCCGCCGACACCACCGCGGCGGCGGTGAAATGGGATGGCGAATGGCAGATCACCTACGAGACATTCCGCGACATGGGCCTGGCCTATTCGGTCGGCCTCGTGCTGATCTACCTGCTCGTCGTCGGCCAGTTCCGCAGCTATGTCGTGCCGCTGATCATCATGGCGCCGATTCCGCTGACCGTGATCGGGGTGATGCCCGGGCATGCCCTGGTCGGTGCGCAATACACGGCCACCTCGATGATCGGCATGATCGCGCTGGCCGGCATCATCGTGCGCAACTCGATCCTGCTGATCGATTTCATCAACCAGCAGGTTGCCGACGGCCAGGCCTTGCGCCACGCCGTCATCGATGCCGCCGCGGTGCGCGCCAAGCCGATCGTGCTGACCGGCGTGGCGGCCATGGTGGGTGGATTCTTCATCATCGATGATCCAATCTTCCAAGGACTCGCCGTATCGCTGATCTTCGGCATCCTTGTCTCCACCGCGCTGACCCTGCTGGTCATTCCCCTGCTTTATTACGCCTGGCTCGCCCACCAGGGCCACGCGGCGAAGGCGGAGCCCGCAGCCTGAGCACCCGCCTGGGCAAGTACGCGATCGCCATCACGGCAAGGTCACCGCACAGCGCGCCGGCGACGGGCGGATGGATCATCGCGGTGCTGCGGGAACAAACTGCACCACGGCCTCGAACCCGTCCGCCCTGCCGCTGGCGGGTGAGGCCAGCAGCAGCTCGGCTCCAACGCCGTTGGCAATGGTCGAGACAATTGCCAGACCAAGTCCAAAACCCTCGGCGCGACTGCCCGCACGCACGAAGTGACCCCGCAACTGCGCCAGCTCGGCCGCCGGCACGATGCTGCCCGCATTGACCACGCGCAGGCGCGCGGACGTCGACAAGCTGACTTCGACGGCATGATCCTGGGCACCGTGCTTGCACGCGTTCTCGATCAGGTTGCGCGCCAGGATGGCAAAGGCGTCGGCGTCGATCAGGGAAAAAACCGAGCCGGGCGCGGGCAGGCTCGCTTCGATCGGCACAAGGGCCGTTCGCTGCAGATCCGCCACGACATGCGCGAGCAGCACGGCCAGGTCCTGCGGCGCTTCCGCAAACACGCCGCCGCCTTCCGCCTTGGCCAGTTGCATCAGCTTTTCCGCCAGTCGCGCGAGTTCCTTGAGCGAGGCTTCAATCTGCGCGGCGCGTGCCTGCAACGGCCCTGCCGGCGCATCGTGGCGCAGGCGCTGAACCTGGGCGAGGGTTGCCGCCAGGGGCGTGCGCAATTCATGCGCGCTGTTGGCGGCAAACCTGCGTTCGCTTTCCAGCGCGCGGCGCAAGCGTTCGAGCAGGCGATTGACGGCATCGGCGATGGGCCTGATCTCCGCAGGAAGCCTGCCGGCATGGACCGGCGACAGGTTGCCGACGCCGCGCGCCTCGATCGCCAGGCCATAGCCACGCACGCTGCGCAGACTGAAACGCACGAACAGCCAGATGCCGAACAGGCTGGCCGGTATCAGGAACAACAGCGGCAGCAACAGGGCGACGGTCGCATCGCGGACTGCCGTCTGCCGATAGGCAAGCGGTTCGGCGATCTGCAGGAATACCGTTTCGCGCAAGGCACTGGTGGCATACAGGCGATGCGTCGCGGTGCTGGCGAAGCCGCTCAGTGTGAGTGGGCCGAACACGGCCGGGTCGGCGCTGAAGGACTGCAAGAGGATATTCCCCTGGCTGTCACGCACGACGTAGGAAAAACCCTTCTGCTGCGTGGTCAGCGGCGCCACCCGCTGCGGCAGGACAGGATCCTCGCGATCGAGAATATCCAGAACAGCCAGTGGCAGGATGCGTTGCGCGGCTTCCAGCATGGCATTGTCGAAAGTCTGGTCGAGCCGGTGCCGCACGACCAGCCCGGACACCAGCGCGGCCAGCAGCCAGAACAGCACAAGCCCCAGCGTGAGGCCGTAAACAAGTTGCCTTTGCAGGCTTTGCGGCGTCTTCATGCCGTGCCCAACCGGTAGCCCACGCCGCGCACTGTCTCGACGACCTGGAAGCCGAGTTTCTTGCGCAGGTGGCTGATGTGCACCTCGATCGTGTTGCTCTCGATCTCCGCGCCAAACTCATACAGGCGCTCCTCGAGTTGCGCTTTCGAAAACAACGCGCCGGGACGCTGCAGGAAGGCCTCGAACAAGGCCCATTCACGGGCGGTCAGGTCGATCATGGCTGCGCCGCGCTGGATGGTTCGATGCGACAGATCGATGCGCAATCCGCCAAGCTCGATTTGCGGATTCGGATTGCCGCTGTAGCGGCGCGCGACGGCGGCGATCCGTGCCGACAATTCGGACAGATCGAAGGGTTTCACCAGGTAATCATCCGCGCCGGCATTCAGTCCGGCAATGCGATCGGAGAGCTGATCCCTTGCGGTGAGGATGATGACGGGCGTGGCGTCGCCGGCAGCGCGGCGTTTGCGCAGGAAATCGATGCCACCGCCATCCGGCAACATCAGGTCGAGCAGGATCAGGTCATACGCGCTCGACTTGACGCTGAGCGTGGCGTGGTCGAGGCGCTGCACCCAATCCACGGCATGCCCGTCCTCGGCAATCTGCTCGCGCACCGCCTGACCCAGATCGGCGCTGTCTTCAACCAAGAGTACGCGCATGGCCTCCCCTGAGCAGGATCGCGGACGCCACACGGCATGGCGCGCGGCCAGTCTATGCGCAAACGAGGCCCGCCTTAAGGTTGACATCAGCATGCGCCGCTAGAGTCCGCCACACACACCCCAAGGAGACCCCGCCAATGAAATCCTTCAAGCCCCTCAGCGCCGTCCTTGCCGGCCTCGTTTTCAGCGGCAGCGCGCTGGCGTCCGCCGACTGCAGCGACCCGGTTACCGACTGGCAGCCGCGCGAGGCATTGCGCGCGCAACTCGAACAGCATGGCTGGACCGTACAGCGCATCAAGGTGGATGACGGCTGCTACGAAGTCCGCGGCGTCGACACGATCGGCAATGCCTTCAAGGCCAAGTACGCACCTGCTTCATTGCGTATCCGCACCCTGGAAATCCGCTTCGACCAGGGCGGCGAGGCTGCCGATTACCTCGACCGGGATGCGGATCAGCAATCCGCCGCACCCTCGGCCACCACGAAACCCGCCGGAGAATGAGCATGAACAAGACTGCACTTTCACTCTGCCTCGCAGGAATCATCGCCCTGCCCGGCCTGGCCCAGGCAAGGCCGCTGACCTTGACCGCGCAAATGAAGAATTACAGCGGCGACGGTGCCTACCTGGCGATCTACGTCACCGATGCCGCGGGCCAGTACCAGAAGACGCTCTGGGTATCGGGCCGCAAGGCCAAGTACTACAAGCACCTGCGCGACTGGGCACGCGGCAGCGGCATGAACCGCGCCGAGTTTGACGGCGTCAGTGGCGCCAGCGTGGGCAGCGGGCAGAGCTTGAAAGTCACCGTCGACCTCGCCGACACCCTGCTCGATGCCGGCTACGAGATCCGCGTGGACTCGGCGGTGGAAGACGGCCGGGACAATGCCGCCGATGTACGCACGCCACTGACCGCCGCCGGTGCCGGCAAGCCGGCGAGCGGACGCGGTTACGTGCAGTCACTCACCTACGACATGTAACCACCCACAGACGGAGGACACGCCAATCATGCTGCGCCGGACGCATTCCCTTCCCGCCTTGCTGACGGCCCTGCTGCTGGCCGTGCTGGCCCTCAGCGGCGCCACCCTGTCGGTCAATCCGGCGCTCGAGCGGCTGCAGGCCAGCGTGCCCGACCGCGGCCAGGTCAGCGTGGCAGCGCTGGCCGAACGGGTGGCGCGGCATTATCCGGGCGTGGAGCAGATCCAGCGCTCGGCCTCCGGCTCGGTCATCGTCTACTACAGCCAGGATGGCGTGGCCGGTGCGGAGCGCGTCGATCCGCTGAGCGGGCAAGGCGTCGGCCCTTATGCGCCTTCCGCCTTCATGCGCTGGGTAAAGAACCTGCATCGCTCGTTCCTCGCCGATACACCCGGCCGGGCCGTGGCCGGTTTCGGGGCCGTGGCGATGCTGCTGCTGTGTCTGTCCGGCGTGGCCTTGCTGGTCCGCCGCGCCGGCGGCTGGCGGCAACTGGCGCGTCCCCTGCGTGGAACTTTCAGCCAGCGCTGGCATGCGCAGCTGGGGCGTGTCGCGGTGTTTGGATTGCTGCTGTCCGCGCTGACCGGGATGTACATGTCGGCGGCGACGTTTGGATTCCTCTCCGACGGCTCGCAGGACGAGCCGGATTTCCCGAGCGTGGCGGTGAGCGGCCCGATTGCGCCTGTCGCTTCCTTGCCCGCGCTGCAAGCCGTCGATCTGAACGACCTGCGCGAGCTGGTCTATCCGGATCCGCAAAATCCCGAGGATTTCTACTCCCTGAGCACCGCGCTCGGTGACGGCTATGTCGACCAGGTGCAAGGTACCCTGCTCTCCTGGCGCGCGCACAACGGCACGCAAAAGGCCCATGAACTGATCTATCGCCTGCACACCGGCGAGGGCTTGTGGTGGCTGGGCTTGCTGCTCGGCCTCAGCGCGCTGAGCGTGCCGGTGATGGGCGGCACCGGCGTGCTGATGTGGTGGCAACGCTACCGCTCGCGGCCGCGCCTTGCCGCCAACGCCGGAGCGCAAGCGGCCGATGTCGTCATCCTCGTAGGCAGCGAGAGCAACAGCACCTGGTGCTTTGCGCAAGCATTGCACGATGCCTTGCGCGCGAATGGCCTGCGCGTGCACACGGCGGCGATGAACGAGATGGCGACGCAGTATCGACAGGCACGCCATCTGTTCATCCTGACCTCGACCTATGCCGATGGCGATGCGCCCGCCTCGGCCAGGCAGTTCCTCGCCCGCCTGCAGCGCTATTCCGGCAGCCATCGACCGGCGTTCGCGGTGCTTGGCTTTGGTGATCGCCAGTTTCCGAAATTCTGCCAATTTGCCCGCGATACGCAGCAAGCCCTGCTTGCACGCGGTTGGCCGCAAGCCCTCGATCTGGACACCATCGACCGCCAGTCGACGCAGGAATTTGCGCGCTGGGGGAACCGCGTCGGCGCGTTGTTCAGTCACCCGCTGCAGCTCTCCTGCACGCCCAGGCATGCGCAAACCCGCGCCCTGGAATTGATCAGCCGCACCGACTACGGCGCGCAGGTGCAGGCACCCACCAGCATCCTGCGCTTTGCCGCCCCGGCACCGCGTGGGCGCATCGGTCGCTTCGCGCGGCGCTTGGGCTTGCAGGGCCTGCCACGTTTCGAGGCCGGTGATCTGCTGGCAGTCGTGCCGCCGGGCAGCCCGCAGCCGCGGTTCTATTCCCTGGCCAGCGGTTCGAAGAACGGTTTCCTGGAAATCTGCGTGCGCAAGCATCCCGGCGGCCTGTGCTCGGGCATGCTGCATGACCTGCAGCCTGGCCAGCACATCGCTGCCTTCATCCAGGCCAATCCGCATTTCCGCCCGGCATCCGGCAAGGCTCCGGTCATCCTCATCGGTGCCGGTGCCGGCATTGGCCCGCTGGCCGGGTTCATCCGCAACAACACGGACAAGTACCCGATGTACCTGTACTGGGGCGGTCGCGACCCGGCTTCCGATTTCCTCTATGAACCGGAACTCGGTGAATACCTGGCCGATCGCCGCCTGACCCAGTTGCATGCGGTCTTTTCCCGCGTCAAGGAAGGCGGCTATGTGCAGGATCGCGTCCTCGACCACGCCTCGCAGATCCGTCGCCTGATCGAGAACGGCGCGCAGATCCTCGTCTGCGGCAGCCGTGCCATGGCCACCGGCATCATGCACGCCGTGGATGGAATCCTCTCCCCGCTCAACCTCGATGTGCAGACTCTCAAACTGCAAGGGCGCTATCGTGAAGACGTATTCGGATCCGCGTGAGGCGCCAGCCGGCACCAGGCAGCGGTACAGCCTGCATGGCCCGACCATGGGCAGCCGCTACAGCGCGGTCTTCTACGCCGCCGCCGCGGACGAAACGGCAATCGCTGCGCGCCTGTCTGCCGCGGTGGATGCGGTGGACAGGCAGATGTCGAGCTGGAAAGCGGACTCCGATCTCAATCGCCTGAACAACGCGCCCGTCGACGCATGGCTGCGCGTCCCGCATGCCTTGTTCGATGTCCTCGAGGCCGCCTTGCGCGTCAGCCGGGAGTCGCATGGCGCGTTTGACATCGGCGTCGGTGATCTGGTCAAGGCCTGGGGTTTCGGCCCCGCCAACGGACAGATCGACGAAGCGCGGATCAAGACCCTGGCCAGCCAGGCGCATCGGCCGGCAAGTGACTGCCTTGACCTCGATCGCGCGCACGGTCGCGTACGCAAACGGGCGGCCCTGTCCCTTGATCTCTCCGGCATCGCCAAGGGCTACGGCGTCGATGAACTGGCGCGCTGCCTCGACCGCCTTGGCATCACCGACTACCTGGTCGGCATCGACGGCGAGATGCGCGCCCGCGGCTGCAAGCCGGGCGGACAGCCGTGGGCCATCGCCATTGAAAAACCGGTGCGCCACCTGCGCGAGGTCATGGGCGTGATGGAACTCGAGGATGCGGCCATTGCGACCTCCGGTGATTATCGCCACTGGGTCGAGCACGAAGGCCGCAGCCGCGCGCATACGATGAATGGAATCCGCCGCGCGCCTGCGGAGAATCGCCTGGCGGCGGTCAGTGTCGTCGCCACGAGCGCCATGCTGGCCGATGCCTGGGCGACCGCCTTGCTGGTGCTCGGCGAAAAAGCCGGCATCGAACTGGCGCGGCAACGCGGCATGGATGCCTTGTTCGTGCTGCACGATGGAGACGGCTTCAGGGAGATATCCCTGGTCGGCGGCGTACCGGCGGACGATGCGTCCGCATCGGCTGAATTGGGGCATTGCGCGATCGCCTGAGGCCAGGCTGCATCAGCTGTCTCTCGCAGGAAGCGGCTTCCACCGCTTGTCCCCTCTTGGGGGCGATCTTCTGGTTTGACCATCGCATGCACAGGCTTGCAATCGGCGCATGCCCGAGTAAGATAGTAAGCACTCACTATCTTTTCCCGACATGATGAACCGACCCCGCAACCTGCCTGCTGACGAACGTCGTGCGCATACCGTGGAAGCCGTGGTGGAACTGGCTGGCACGCGCAATCCCGGTGAAATCACCACGATGGCCATCGCCAGGCACATGGGCCTGACCGAGGGCGCGCTGTTCCGGCATTTCCCGAGCAAGCAGGCAATCTGGCAGTCGGTGATGGAATGGGTGGCGGAAAGCCTGCTGGATCGGGTTGAGCGCGCCGCACGCGACCTTGATTCGCCAAGCGACCAGTTGCGCGCCATGTTCCTTGGCCACATCGATTTCGTCGCCGAACATCCCGGCGTGCCGCGCATGCTCTTCGGCGAGCTGCAAAAATCCGACTCCACGGCGCCCAAGCGCATCGTGCAATCGCTGATCCAGCGCTATGCGCAACGCCTGCAGCAAACCCTCGAAGCCGGCAAGGCCTGCGGTGAGCTGCAGGCCGATCTGGATTCCGGCGCAGCGGCGACCCTGTTCATCGGCACCATCCAGGGACTGGTCATGCAGTCGCTGCTGGTTGGCGACATGGCGCGCATCCGCGAGGAAGCCCCCAAGGTCTATGCAATCTACAGCCGTGGCATCGGCGCACGTCCATGAAGCGGCCGCGCCCGGGTCGGCGCAGCCTGACCTTGCTGGCGGTGCTGCTGCCCCTGCTCGTCCTGTTCATCTACGTGGTCCTGCGCTCCGGGCCGCTGGCACCGATTGCCGTGGTTGTCGCCACGGTCGAGACGCGCTCGATCAGCCCCGCCCTGTTCGGCATCGGCAATGTCGAGGCGCGCCATGTCTACCGGATCGGCCCGACCACGGCCGGACGCGTCAAGCGGTTGCATGTGCAGGTGGGTGATCGGGTCCAGGCCGGGCAGGTACTTGGCGAGATGGAACCGGTCGACCTGGATGATCGCCTGCGCGTGCAGGAGGCGATGATCCAGCGCGCCGATGCCGCCTTGCGCGAGGCCGGCGCACGGCAAACCTATGCGCGCGCCCAGGCCACGCGCTACCGCAGCCTGCTGCAAATCCACGCGGTCAGCGAGGAAGCCGCCGCCGCGCGCGAGCAGGAGCAGCAGATCGCCGATGCCGGGGTCGCCGCCGCGCGCCAGGAACTGGCCCGCGCGCTCGCCGACAATCAAGCAGTGCTGGCGCAGCGGGAAAACCTGCTCCTGCTGGCACCGGTCGATGCCCTGGTCGTCGCCCGCGATGCCGAGCCTGGCACCACGGTGTTCGCCGGCCAGGCGGTGGTTGAATTGATCGATCCGCAAAGCCTGTGGATCAATGCACGATTTGATCAGGTCAGCGCAGCCGGACTTGCCGCCGGACTGCCGGCCGAGATCCGCTTGCGCTCGCGCCGCGACGAGGCGCTGGCCGGCACGGTGATCCGCGTCGAACCGCTGGCCGATGCGGTGACCGAGGAAACCCTGGCGAAGATCAGCTTCCCCGCGCAATCCACGCAATTGCCGCCGATCGGCGAGCTCGCCGAGGTCAGCCTGAGCCTGCCTGCCCTGCCGCCCAGCCTGGTGGTGCCAACGGCGGCCTTGCGCCAGTTGGATGGCCAGATCGGCGTCTGGCTGGTCGAGGGCAAGCGCCTCGTCTTCCGCGCGGTACGCCCCGGCCTGCGCGATCTTGATGGCCATGCGCAGGTGCTGGAAGGTCTCGGTGCCGACCAGCGCATCCTCGTCTTCAGCGAACAAGCGGTCACTGCCAACAGCCGCATCCATGTCGTTGAACGCATCGCCGGCGTCGCCCGATGATCAGCCTGGCCGGCCGCGACATCCTGCATGCCTGGGGCAAGTTCCTGTTCACCGGCATCGGCCTCGGCCTGCTCATCGGTGTCACCCTGACCATGGCCGGCGTCTATCGCGGCATGGTCGATGACGGCAAGGCCCTGCTCGACAACAGCGGCGCGGACCTGTGGATTGTGCAGAAAAATACACTTGGCCCGTACGCCGAGGCTTCCAGCGTTCACGATGATCTCTACCGCAGCATCCGGATCACCCCCGGTGTCGCCATGGCGGCCAATGTCACCTACCTGACCATGCAGGTGCGCAAGGGCGACAGCGATGTCCGCGCCATGGTGGTCGGCATCACGCCGGGGCAAGTCGGCACGCCGGGCTGGCCACCCTACCTGGTCAGTGGTCGGCCGATCAGCCGCAGCCACTACGAGGCGGTGGCCGACATCGCCAGCGGTTTCCGCATCGGTGATCTCATCCGCATCCGTCGCCATGAATACAACGTGGTGGGACTGACCCGGCGCATGGTGTCCTCCAGTGGCGATCCGATGATCTTCATCCCGCTGAAAGATGCCCAGCAGGCGCAGTTTCTGAAGGACAACGAGGCGATCCTGCAAGGCCGCCGACGCACGGCAGGGAATCCCGCCTTCAATCGTCCCGCGGTGCCCGGCCTGCTGGATTCGGTGATTGCCTCGCAAAGCGGCAACCCGTATGTCAACGCCGTGCTGGTCACGGTCAGGCCCGGCTTTGCAGCGGAAGACGTGGCTGCCTCGATCCGCCGCTGGCAGCGCGTCACCGCCTACACGCGCACGCAGATGGAAGGAATCCTCGTCGGCAAGCTGATCGCCACCTCGGCACGCCAGATCGGCATGTTCCTGGTCATCCTCGCCGTGGTCAGCGCGGCCATCGTCGCCTTCATCATCTACTCGCTGACCATGGACAAGATCCGCGAGATCGCCGTGCTCAAGCTGATCGGCACGCGCAATCGCACGATTGCCGCGATGATCATGCAACAGGCGCTGGTGCTCGGCGTCATCGGCTTCGTCGTCGGCAAGATCACCGCCACCTTCGCCGCGCCGATCTTTCCCAAGTACGTGCTGTTGATCCCGCTCGATTCGATCGCCGGCTTCCTCGCCGTGCTGGCCATCTGCATGCTGGCCAGCGTGGTCGCCATCCGCATGGCGCTCAAGGTGGATCCGGCCGAGGCCATTGGCTGAAGACATGGACAAGCGCGGCATCCGCATCGAGGGACTGAGCAAGCGCTACGGCGAGGGTGCCACCGCCGTGCATGCGCTGAAGGACGTCAACCTGCATGTCGACGCGGGCGAGGTGGTCGGACTCATCGGCCCGTCCGGCTCGGGCAAGAGCACCCTGCTCAAATGCCTGGGCGCGGTCATCGACCCCACGGCCGGACGCATGATCCTTGGCGACGAGGTGACCTACGACAACGGCTGGAAGGTGCGCGACCTGCGCGCCTTGCGCCGCGACAAGATCGGCTTCGTCTTCCAGGCGCCCTACCTGATCCCCTTTCTCGATGCGACCGACAACGTCGCCTTGCTGCCGATGCTGGCCGGCATGCCGAACGCCGCCGCCCGTGCCAAGGCACACGAATTGCTGACCGCGCTGGACGTGCAGCATCGCGCGCAGGCGATGCCCGCGGAATTGTCCGGCGGCGAACAGCAGCGCGTGTCGATCGCGCGCGGACTGGTCAACCAGCCGCCGGTGATCCTCGCCGATGAACCGACCGCACCGCTGGACAGCGCGCGGGCGATGGCGGTGGTGCGCATCCTCAATGACATGGCGCGCAAGTACGCCACCGCGATCATCGTCGTCACCCACGATGAAAAGATCATCCCCACCTTCAAGCGCATCTACCACATCCGCGAAGGCGTCACCCACGAAGAAGCCGGCGAGGGCCGCGCCATCGACCACGGAGCATCGACATGAACACGCAGCGCAGCCGCGACCGCTGGCTCGCCGGCATTTCCGTCATCGCCATCATCTTCGGCCTGCTCACCATCAAGGAAGGCGGCACGGTGCTGTTTGGCGGCGAAGCCGCACGCAGCGCAGCGGGCAAGTACGTGCCGTTCGTGCTCTGGTTCAATTTCCTCGCCGGCTTCGCCTATGTCCTTGCCGGCACGGGCATGTGGTGGCGGCAACGCTGGGCTGCGCGCCTGGCCATCGCCATTGCCCTCGCCACCGTGCTGGTGTTTGCCGCATTCCTCGTCCACATCGGCAGCGGTGCCGCCTGGGAGCCGCGCACCCTGGTTGCGATGACGTTGCGCAGCGTGGTCTGGCTCGCCATTGCCGGCATTGGCCGCCAGCGCCTGTTGCACAAGCGCTCGGCTGCGGCATGATGCACAACCATGACTGATCCCACTGATCCAGCCCAGCTCGAAGCAATGCAACAGGCAATCATGCAGGGTACCGCCTATCGATTGCCGCAGGATGACGCCGAATTTCTCGCCAGCGACGACCTACGCCCCTTGCGCCTGCAACTGGAGTTGCTGAAGCCCGAGCATGTCCTCCGCGAAGAGGGCATTGCCTCGACCGTCGTCGTCTTCGGCAGCGCGCGGGTGGTATCCGAGGCGCAGGCACGGGCCGCGCTGGACGAGGCCACGGCGCAGACCCCTGGCGACCCGGCCGATGCCGCCGCACGCGCGGCGCGGCTGGCCGCAGCCCGCCACCAGCTTGAACTTTCGCATTACTACGAAGAGGCGCGGCGCTTCAGCCAGCTCGTCTCGACCCGCTTCCAGCAGGCCGGAAGGCGTGATTTCGTCGTCGTCACCGGTGGCGGCCCGGGCATCATGGAGGCAGCCAATCGCGGCGCCCACGAAGCCGGGGCGCGGTCGATCGGCCTCAACATCATCCTGCCGCGCGAGCAGCGGCCGAATCCCTACATCACGCCCGAGCTTGCCTTCCGTTTCCACTATTTTGCATTGCGCAAGATGCACTTCCTCATGCGTGCACGAGGGCTGGTCGCATTCCCCGGCGGCTTCGGCACGCTCGATGAATTGTTCGATGTGCTGACCCTCGTGCAATCCGGCAAGATGCCGCGCATCCCGATCGTGCTGATTGGCAACGAGTTCTGGCGACGCGTGATCGACTTCGATTACCTGGTCGCGGAAGGCTACATCAGCGCCGACGACGCCGGCCTGTTCACGCGCGTGGACAGCGCCGAGGAAATCGTCGGCGTGCTTGCTTCCTTCCATGGCGGGACGCCGTCAGGCCTCGATTGAGGCGCTGGCGCCGGGCGCAAGCCGCCGATGACGGGCTGCACCTCAATCGATCTTGATCGATTCACCCATGCCCGGCAGGTGGCAATCGAATCCGCGCGCCTCCAGCACCTCCTGGAACTTGCGCATGCCGCGCTCGTACTCGCCATGGACGAGGAAGATGCGCCGCCGCTGCGCTGCGCCAAGCCAGTCGAGCAGGGCCGGTTGATCGGCGTGCGCGGAAAAACCATTGATCGTCCAGACCTGCGCGCGAACCGGGATGTCATTGTTGAAGATCTGCACCGTGCTTGCGCCATCGACGATGCGTCGCGCCAGCGTCCCCTCGGCGGCATAGCCGACGAAGACGACACTGCTGCGCTCGCGCCACAGGTTGTGCTTGAGGTGGTGGCGCACGCGGCCACCGTTGCACATGCCGGAACCGGCAAGGATCACCGCGCCGCTCTCGATTGAATTGATGGCCATCGATTCGCTGGTTTCGCGGGTGAAATGCAGGCCTGGCATGTCGAAGGGATCGCCGTGCTCAAGCTCGGCGATGAAATCGAGGTCGAAGCATTCCGGATGGCGGCGGAAGATCTCGGTCGCCGAAATCGCCATCGGCGAGTCGAGGAACACGCGCAGGTTCGTCGGCAGCGAGCCGTTGCGGATGCCCTGGTGCAGGTAGTAGAGGATTTCCTGGGTGCGTTCGAGGGCGAAGGTCGGAATGACGACGTTGCCGCGCCGCGCGTAGGTCTCGCGGATCGCCTGGTAGAGCTCCTCGACGGAATCAGGCACCGAGCGATGCGGGCGGTCGCCGTAGGTGCTCTCCATGACCACGTAGTCGGCGGTCGCCGCCGGCAGCGGATCACGCACGATCGGCCGCCCGGAATTGCCGAGGTCGCCGGAGAACAGCATGCGCCGCTGCACATGCCCGTCATCGAGTTCCAGCAGGACCGATGCCGAGCCGAGAATGTGGCCGGCATCCAGGAAGCGCGCGCGGATGCCATCGGTGACCTGCACGGGGTCGCCATAGGTCACGTCCGCGGCGAAGAAGTCGAGGGCATGCAGGGCATCATCAATGGTGTACAGCGGGCCTTCGGGCGTGTCGCCGTTGCGGCCATTGCCATTGCGTCCGTTGCCATTGCGCTTGCGTACTGCCGCGCGCCGCGCATCTTCTTCCTGCAGGCCGGCGGAATCAAGCAAGACCACGCGCGCCAGCTCGCGGGTCGCGGCGGTGGTGTAGATGCGGCCGCGAAAGCCGCGCTTGACCAGCAGTGGAATGCGCCCGCAATGGTCGAGGTGGGCGTGGGTCAGCAGCAGGGCGTCGATCGAGGCCGGATCAAACTCGAACGGCTCGGCGTTCGCCTGCTCGATCTCGCGGCCGCCCTGGAACAGGCCGCAGTCGATGAGGATGCGACGGCGGTTGCAGATGATCAGGTGACACGATCCGGTGACTTGTTTGGCGGCACCGTGGCAGGCATAGATGATCATGGATTCTCGCGTGCAAGGGTTGATGGAGTGGAACGGACGAACAGGTGCAAGGCCAGGCGCAATCCTTCCAGCCAGAGGAAGGTCAGCACGAAGACGATCGCCGCGCCCAGCAGATCAGCCGGGGTCGGCACCACCAGGCCCATGACTTCTCGCAGGAACGGCACGCCAATCGCCAACGCCAGCAACAGCAGGATGGCGGCGAACATCCGCCGCACCCAGCGGTTGCGGCTGCCGCCACGCGCCACCAGCGCATGATCCGGGTGGCGATTGGCGAGGATCAGGGCAAACAGGCTGATGATGAGGGCGATGAAGGTTGCCGTGCGACTGTGCGCGGTATCGACGCCGAGGCCGAGCATGCAGCCGTAGCCGGCCAGCAGGACCAGGGCCGTGCCGATGCCTTGCACCAAAGCGACGCCAATGTTCCCCGCCGCAAACGGCGATGAGGCCAGCGCGCGCGGCGGGCGCTGCATGACGTCGTCGGCTTCCGGCTCGGCCTCGAACACGATCGAACAGGCCGGATCGATCAGCAGTTCGAGAAGGACGATGTGCACCGGCATCAACATCACCGGCCAATGCAGCAAGGAAGGGACCAGGGTCAAGGCGATGATCGGCATGTGCACGGCAAAGACGAAGCGCGTTGCCTTGGTGATGTTGTCGTAGATGCGCCGGCCCTGGCGGATGGCCGCGACGATGCTGGCGAAGCTGTCATCCAGCAGGACCAGGGCCGCCGACTCCCGCGCGACATCGGTGCCACGCTGGCCCATGGCGATGCCGACATCGGCGGCCTTCAGCGCCGGCGCGTCGTTGACGCCGTCGCCGGTCATCGCCACCACCTCGCCATCCTCGCGCAACAAGCGCACCAGGCGCAGCTTCTGCACCGGTTGCAGGCGCGCGCACACATCAACGTGACGCAGGCGCTGAATCAGGGTCTGGTCATCCAGCGTATCGATCTCGCTGCCGCTGATGACGTCGGCGCGCTCGCTGAGGCCGACCTCGTCGGCAATGGCCATGGCCGTGGCCGGATGGTCGCCGGTCAGCATGATGATGCGGATGCCGGCACCGCGGCATTCGGCAATCGCCGCCGGCACGTCGGCGCGTGGCGGATCGACGAAGCCAAGCAGGCCGAGGAACTGGAAGTTGAAATCGTGCTGGCTGCGCGGCGGTGTTTCGCCCTGCCAGCGGCCGCGGGCGACACCGAGCACACGCAAGCCGCGGACAGCCATGGCTTCGGCCTGGGCGAGGATGCGGCTCGCCTCGGCGGCATCGAGATGGCACAGGTCAACCACCGCCTCGGGCGCACCCTTGGTCGCCAGCATGTGTTGCGCACTGGCACCGACCGGAAACACCCGTGTCATGGCGAGGATATCCGGCGACAGTCCGTATTCGAAATCAGGCGACCATTCGGCATGCACGTGCTCGGTGCCGGTCAGCCAGTACAGGCCGAACTGCTGGATGGCCTTTTCCATCGGATCGAAGGGATCGCTTGGCGTCGCCAGCATGGCGAACTCGACCAGTTCGTGGAACGGCTCGACAAGCTCGTCCGCTCCCGCATGCACAAACTTCATCTCTTGCAGTTGCAACTCGGCAATCTGCATGCGGTTCTCGGTCAAGGTGCCGGTCTTGTCCACGGCCAGCACGGAAATCGCGCCCAGGCCCTCGACTGCCGGCACGCGCCGGGTCAGCACCTTGCGTTGCGAGATCCGCCACGCGCCCAGGGCGAGGAACACGGTGAGGATGACCGGGATTTCCTCGGGCAGGATGGCCATGGTCAAGGCGATGCTGGCAAGCAGGCTTTCCAGCAGGCTCTGTCCATTCCACAACCAGTTGATGAGCAGATGGACCGTCGCCAGCAGCAGGCCGATGATGGTCAGGTTGCGCACCAGTCGCCGCGAGGCGCGCTGCAGGCCGGAGGGAGGTTCCTCGGCTGCCGCCAATGCCGCGCCGATGCGCCCGACCGCCGACGCCGCAGCGGTCGCGGTGACTTCGGCAAGGCCGACGCCACGGGTCACCAGGGTGCTGGCAAAAAGGCAGTTTTCCTCCGTGCCAGGCAGCTTGGACACAGGCACCGCTTCGCCGGTCAGCAGGGATTCGTTGGCGTCGAGTTGGCCGTCGATGAGGGTCGCATCGGCGGCGATACGATCGCCTTCATGCAGCACCAGCAGGTCACCGATGACGACATCGCGACCGGGAATGCGCAGTTCCTCGCCATCGCGCATGACCAGCGCGCGCGGTGCCGACAGATCGCGCAGCGATTCCAGTGCACGCTGGGTCTTGCCCTCCTGGATCAGGGTGATGCCGATGACGACCAGCACCGAGCTGAGCAGGAAGATCGCCTCGGCGGTATCGCCAAGGGCCAGGTAGAGGCCGCCGGCGACCAGCAGCATGAGGAACATCGGTTCGACGAGGACGCCGGCAACAATGTTGAAGAAGGACTTGGGACTGCTGCCCGGCAGGATATTCGGGCCATTCGCCGCCAGCCGGCGTGTCGCTTCCGCCGCATCCAGTCCGCGCAGATCCCGGATTGAAGGGGGTCGCGTCGCATTCATCCGCCGTTCCTTTCCTTCCCTCTTGAGCTCACCGCAAGCAGCACCATATCGATCGCGTTGCGCCGAGTCCGCGCGCACGCAGCGTACCGAAGCCTCGCATGATTCGCATTGCCGCAGTGTTGATCTGAATCAGGGGCACTCACGAATGCAGGCTCTAGTATCCAACGCCTGCCTGTATTGCCGAGCCACAAGGAGTTGCACGATGAAAACCCGATACGCCTTCCCCCTGCTGATCTCGACATTCGTCTTCGCTTCGCTGCCGGCAATCGCCCAGCACGAGCATGATGAACATGCCAGCCATGCCAGTCCCGCGGCCGTGGCGATCCCGGCGCAACGACATGCCACCGACGCACCGCTGCGCGATGGCATGGCGCGCATCCGTGTCGCGCTCGATGAGCTTTCCCACTACGAGATGGGCCACATGCCGCAATCGGTCGCCGTCGAGCGCGTCGATGCGATCAAGGCCGCCACCGACAGCATCTTCGCCAACTGCAAGCTCGCCCCCGATGCCGATGTCGCCCTGCACGCCATGCTCGTGCCCTTGCTCAACGGCATCAACGCATTCCGGACCGATCCGGCCGACACTTCAACGGTCGTCGCCATGCGCCAGGCCATTGCCGACTATCCGCGGGTGTTTGACGATCCGAACTGGCAGCCCACGGCAGACGCCGGCAGCGAACACGCGCACTGAAGCCATGGGCGATCCGATTCCCGCCTGGCAATGCATCGGCTGCGGACGCATCGAAGCGCCGCAGACCTGCATCGGCGTGTGTCAGGACAAGAAGGTCTTCCTGGTGACCATGCAGGATCACCAGGAAGCTCTCGATGCAATCCAGACACTGATCGGCGAGATCGATGCCATGCAGCGCCTGCTCGCGCGCATTGCCGGGACCACCCCGCGCGAAGGCCAATGGGAAGCCTCCTGGCGCGCCGCCCAGACCGAGGCCAAGGCCTTGCTCGCGGGGCAATGATGCAAATTGTTCCGGCGAATGCGCAAAAGGCTGAAGACCCGTGACTGCGGCTTCAGGCACGAAGCGCTGCCTGACTCAAGCAACAGCCTTGTCCATGAGAACCTTTTGTGATCCTCAGCTTTCCCTTGGCAATGAAATGTTGCCAAAAGATAATGGCGTCCTCGCTGTCCGGCTTGGCCAGGGACGAACTGCTGATGCGCTATGTCGGTCGCATTGCCGATTGGAACGATGAAAAGGGTTACGGCTTCGTCACCCCGAACGGCGGCGGCGAACGTGCCTTCGTCCACATCAAGTCATTCGAGAAGCGCGGACGTCGACCGATTGACGGCGATCTGGTTTCGTATGAGCCCGCATTTGACCAGCGACGGCGGTTGAATGCGACGCGCATCCGTGAAGTGAAGCTTTCTGCACGATCGCCCTCGTTTCAGCGCACATGGTTGCCGCGAAAGATCCTCGGAATCCTCGCCCTGCTCGCGCTTGCCGTTGCCGCGTACCTGGGCCTGGTTCCACCGCTCGTCCCGCTGGTTTACGCAGGGATGAGCCTGATCACCTTCGTTTCCTACGGTCTCGACAAGTCCGCCGCAAGAGCCAACCGCTGGCGAACGCAGGAAAGCACCTTGCATCTTTTCGAATTGATGGGTGGCTGGCCTGGCGCACTGATCGCACAAGGCAGCTTTCGACACAAGACGCGGAAGCTCTCCTTCCAGATTGCCTTCTGGTTCGGCGTCATCGTCAATGTCGTCGCTCTTGCCTGGCTGGTTCAAAACGGCCATCTCGCGCACATCCGTTGGCCGCAGCTGAATTTCTGATTTCGCGTGCTCAGGGGTCCACCCGCTGCAACGAGGCACCCTTGTGCATGGCGACGTGGTCGGACTTGTCGCTCTTGATCTCGTATTGCGGGTCATCCGCGCTGCAATGGCGCGTGCAGCCCTTCCGGGTGAAATCGCGGTAGTGGATTGTTTCGATCACGCCGCTTACGTGTCCCGCCTCCAAGTTCCGGCGCACGTGCTCGCCAACCTTGAAATGGCTGCTCATCGTGGTTTCCTCCTCATCGGCAAGTTCAGCCCGCAGCGGCGGGATAGACGACCTCGGCGTTGGCGATGTGCGCGCCGCGGGTGAGGCTGGCCGCATCGACCTTGCCCGGGCCCATGATGTGCAGCACCCGCGCACCACGAGCGAGCAGATGGTCGCTGATGATGCGGCGATGGCAACGCCACCACACCGCCTCCGCACACATCAGCGCACAACGCTGCATGTCCGCACGGCGCAGCAGCTCCTGCAATCCTTCGGCAAAGGCGCCGCCGCGCGCGTACGCGGCGTAGCGGGCAAAACTCGAGTTGCTCCAGAACGTTTCAGGCGGGCAACCGCCGAGTTCACCGCTGCTTCGCCGTCCGCACAAGGCCGGCAGATACCAGTAATCAACGCCGTGCTTGTGCAGGCTCGAGGCCAGCGCGTCGGCGTCGTACTGCGGAAAACGGCTGGATCCGGGCAGGCGCCGCACATCGACCACGCATTCGATCCGTGATTCTTCGAGCAGGCCGAGGAATTCCTGCAACGGGCGAGTGGAATGGCCGATCGTGAACAGCGTTGGCGCGTGGCGCTCCATGTGTCCAGCATAGCCGCCATGCGCTAAACCGCCCCGGAATCGCAGCGCGTCGTCAGGCGGCAACAGCGCACTTGCTATGATTCAATCCACGCACATGCCCCTGGATGGACCTTGCACCACACGCCACTGATCGCGATGCTTGTCGGCGGCATCTGCCTCGCCTTCGTCTTCGGCATGATCGCGCAGAAGCTGCGCCTGTCACCCTTGTTTGGCTATCTGGTCGCTGGCGTGGTCGCCGGCCCGTTCACTCCGGGCTTTGTTGCCGACACGGGCATTGCCCAGCAGCTTTCCGAAATCGGCGTGATCCTGATCATGTTCGGCGTCGGCCTGCACTTCTCGATTGGCGATCTCTGGTCGGTACGCAAGATCGTCATCCCCGGCGCCTTGTTCCAGGTGCTCATTGCCACCAGTCTCGGTCTGCTGCTGGGTTGGCTGCTCGGCTGGCAGTGGGGATCCTCGCTGATTTTCGGCGTCTGCCTGTCGGTGGCGAGCACGGTGGTGCTGTTGCGCGCGCTCGAGGAACGGCGCCTGCTGGAAACCCGGCGCGGGCGCATCGCCATCGGCTGGCTGATCGTCGAGGACCTGCTGATGGTGCTGGTGCTGGTCATGCTGCCGCCGCTGGCCGGCCTGCTCGGCGGCGATTCGGTCGAGGCAAGGACGGCGAGCAGCGGCGACGTGTTGCGCGCGCTGGGCTGGACGCTGGGCAAGGTCACCGTATTCATCGTCCTGATGCTGGCAATCGGCCGGAGGGTGATTCCCTGGGTACTGGAACGCACGGCCGGTGCCGGCTCGCGCGAGTTGTTCACCCTGGCCGTCCTCGCCATCGCGCTTGGCGTCGCCTATGTGGCCACGGCAATCTTCTCGGTATCGTTCGCCCTCGGCGCGTTCCTCGCCGGGGTCATGCTCAACGAATCCAAGCTCAGCCACCAGGCCGCCAGTGATTCGCTGCCGATGCGCGATGCCTTCGCCGTGCTGTTTTTTGTCTCGGTCGGCATGTTGTTCGATCCGCATATCCTCATCGAGCAGCCGCTGGCGATCCTGGCGACATTCCTGATCATCGTCCTCGGCAATTCGTTTTGCGGATTCATCGTCGCGCGCGTCTTCCGCGAGCCGCTGCAAACGCAGTTGACCCTCAGCGTCGGCCTCGCCCAGATCGGCGAGTTCTCCTTCATCCTCGCCGCGCTTGGCGTCAGCCTAGGCTTGCTCAGCGAGGACGCGCGCAACCTGATCCTCGCCGCGGCCCTGCTCTCGATCATCGTCAACCCGATGTTCTTCGTCCTCCTTGATCGCTGGAGCGCCAGGCACGAGGCACAGAACCGCGTCGCCAGCGAAAGCAGCCTGCGTGCCGAGGAAGAAGACCTGCTGCCCGATCGCGCCCTGATTCCGGTAGCCAACCACATTGTCCTCATCGGCTACGGGCGGGTCGGCTCGCGCGTCGGCCCGGCCCTGCAGCAACACGGCACGCCGCTGGTCCTGATCGACTCCAATCGCGATCACTGCATCGATGCGCGCGCCGCCGGCATCCCCTGCATCTATGGCAACGCGCTCTCGGAAGGCGTGCTCAAGGATGCCAATATCGGCACCGCGCGGGCGCTGTTGCTGGCCATTTCCCAGGCGCTTGAAGCCGGGCCGATCATCCGCCTCGCCCGCGAGTCCAATCCCGGCATCGCCATCCTCGCGCGCGCCCACTCCGACGAGGAAGTCGCCTACCTGCACAAGGTCGGCGTCGACGCCACGATCATGGGCGAAAGCGAGATCGCCCGCAGCATGTGCGATTCGGTGGAATCCCTGTTGCGCCTTGCGCAGCGCCTCGAAGCGGCCAATCGAGCGCCAGGGGAAGACCCCGCGGCGGAAGCACAAGGCGCCTGAGCCGAAAAGCGCTTCGTCATGGAGCACCCGCCCGTTCATCTATACAATCGGCGGTCGTTTCCGCTGGCGTCGTGCCCGGATCGAGCCTGGGCCACGCCATGTTGTTGATGATCGACAATTACGACAGCTTCACTTTCAACCTCGTGCAGTATTTCGGCGAACTGGGCGAGGAAGTGAAGGTCGTGCGCAACGACGAATTGAGCAGCGCGCAGATTGGCGCGCTGCAGCCGTCCTGCATCGTCATCTCGCCCGGCCCGTGCACGCCGAACGAGGCGGGCGTGTCGCTTGAGGTGCTGCAGGATCTTTCGGCGAAGGTGCCGATCTTCGGCGTCTGCCTCGGCCACCAGTCGATCGGCCAGGCCTTTGGCGGCAACGTCGTGCGCGCGCGGCAGATCATGCACGGCAAGACCTCGATGATCCATCATGCCGGCGTCGGCGTCTTTCGCGGGCTGCCGAACCCGTTCGAGGCGACGCGCTATCACTCGCTGGTGGTCGAGCAGGAGTCGCTGCCGGATTGCCTTGAAGTGACGGCGTGGACCGAAAACAGCGACGGCAGTCGCGACGAGATCATGGGCTTGCGCCATCGCAGCCTGCCGGTGGAAGGCGTGCAGTTCCATCCCGAATCCATCCTCACCCAGCACGGGCATGACCTGCTGCGCAATTTTCTCGAGCGCTGAGCGATGATGATCGGCGCGCATGTTGCAGACGAAAAGCATATCGCGGCTCAAGCCGCTTCCCGTGATCCAGTACCAGGGCGGAAACACGCATGACCTTCACCCCGCAACTCGCCCTGCAGCGCACGATCGAGCATCGCGAGATCTTCCATGACGAAATGATCGCGCTGATGCGCCAGATCATGCGTGGCGAAGTCTCCGATTCGATGATCGCGGCAATCCTCACCGGCCTGCGCGTGAAGAAGGAAAGCATCGGCGAGATCAGCGCCGCGGCCACGGTCATGCGCGAGCTGGCGGCTCCGGTGCTGGTCGCCGATCGCCGCAATTTCGTCGATATCGTCGGCACCGGCGGCGATGGCGGCAACAGCTTCAACATCTCGACCGCGTCGATGTTCGTGGTCGCCGCGGCCGGTGCGCGCGTGGCCAAGCATGGCAATCGCAGCGTGTCCTCGAAATCCGGCAGCGCCGACGTGCTCGAGGCGCTGGGCGCGAAGATCGACCTGCAACCCGCCCAGGTTGCCGCCTGCATCGAACAGGTCGGCGTCGGTTTCATGTTTGCGCCGATCCATCACCCGGCGATGAAGGCGGTCGCGGCGGTGCGCCGCGAGATGGGCGTGCGCACCATTTTCAACATCCTCGGACCGCTGACCAATCCGGCTGCGGCGCCGAACATCCTCCTTGGCGTGTTCCATCCCGATCTGGTCGGCATCCTCGTGCGCGTGCTCAAGGAACTTGGCGCGGAACATGCGCTGGTGGTCTGGGGCAAGGACGGCATGGACGAGATTTCGCTCGGCGCGGCGACCCTGGTCGGCGAACTGCGCGATGGCGTGGTGCGCGAATACGAGATCCATCCCGAGGAATTCGGCTTCGCCATGGCTTCGGGAAGGCAGTTGCGCGTCGCCAATGCCGAGGAATCGCGCATCAAGCTGATCGAGGCACTCGACAACAGCGCTGGCGCGGCCCGTGACATCGTCATGCTCAATGCCGGCGCGGCCTTGTATGCGGCGAATGCCGCTGCCTCACTGGCCGCGGGCATCGACATGGCGCGCGCGACCCTGGCGAGCGGCGCGGCACGCGCCAAGCTCGACGAGTTCGTGCAGGCGACACGGCGCCTGGCCAGTCAACAGCAAGCGCAAGGCAGAGAAGGGACGCACATACGATGAGCGACATCCTGGATCGCATCCTTGCGCGCAAGGTGGAGGAGATTGGCGAGCGCAGCACGCGCGTGCCGATGGCTGAGTTGATCGCACGCGTCGCCGACCTGCCGGATACACGCGGCTTTGCGGCGGCGATCGAGGCGAAGATCGAAGCCGGCCTGCCGGCGGTGATCGCCGAGATCAAGCAGGCCAGTCCGAGCAAGGGCGTGATTCGCGCGGATTTCGATCCGGCGGCCATTGCGCAAGCCTACGCGGAGGGCGGTGCCACTTGCCTGTCGGTGCTCACCGATGCGGATTTCTTCCGCGGCCATGAGGACTACCTGCGCCAGGCCCGGGCCGCCTGCGCGCTGCCGCTGCTGCGCAAGGATTTCACCATCGATGCCTACCAGGTCTATGAGGCGCGCGCGATTGGCGCTGACTGCATCCTGCTGATCGTCGCCGCGCTCGATGATTCCAGCTTGCTGGAGCTGAGCCTGCTGGCGGCCGAACTCGATCTCGATGTGCTCGTCGAAGTGCATGACGAGGACGAGCTTGGGCGCGCGCTGGAAATCCCGGCACCGCTGATCGGCATCAACAACCGCAACCTGCGCAGCTTCGAGGTCTCGCTCGACACCAGCATCAAGCTGCGTGAACGCGTGCCGGCGGATCGCCTGCTGGTCAGCGAAAGCGGTATCGCGACGAGTGCCGACATCAGCCGCCTGCGCGCGGCTGGCATCCATGCCTTCCTGGTTGGCGAGACCTTCATGCGCGCCGCGGATCCGGGCAAGGCGCTCAAGCAGCTGTTCTTTCCGGCCTGATGAAAGCGTCTGTCGACAACGCCGCGGGAATGCCTGCGACGGAACACGCGGCGCGCGTCGTGTTGTTTGATTTCGACGGCGTGCTGATGCGAGGTGATGCCTTTTCACGTTTCGTGCGCTCGCGCTTCCGGCGATCGTGGTGGCGCGCGCTGCTGGCCCTGGCCGTGCTGCCCGCGCTGCTGCCCTTCTACGCGATACGTTCCTTGCGCATGCCGATCATCGGCGTCTTCGTACGCATCAGCCTGCTCGGCACCAGCCAGGCACGCTTCGAGGCGCTGACGCTTGATTTCGCCAGCGAGCTGGTCGGCAAGCCACGCATCTTCATCCGCGAAGGCATCAGTGCGATGCGCCGGCACATCCTTGCCGGTGATCGGGTGATCATTGTCACCGGATGCGAGGAAAACCTGGTGCGCGCGATCTTCGATTCAATCGGCCTGCCCGATCTTGAGATCGTTGCCTCGCGCCTGCGCGGCGGTCGCCTCGGCATGCGCAAACTGGTGCACAACTTCGGCAAGGCGAAACCCGCACAGATCGCCTTGCACGGCATCAGCGAACCCTGGGACCTGGCCTACAGCGACTCCGCGCACGATATTCCGATGCTCATTCGCGCGACCGATGCGGTCCTGGTCAATGCCGACACGCGCACCAGCCTGCGCGTGCGCCATGCGCTCGGACGCGAGCCGCGCATGGTCAGCTGGTCCTGATCGACGCCGGATTCAGAGCGGTTCGGCGCGGCGACCGAGGACGACGATGGTCTTGCCGGAGACGCTGATCATGCCTTGCTCCTCCAACTGCTTGAGCACGCGCCCGACCATTTCACGCGAGCAGCCGACAATGCGGCTGATTTCCTGGCGCGAGATGCGGATCTGCGTGCCCAGCGGGTGCGACATCGCATCGGGCTCGTCGGTGAGGTCAATCAGGGTCTTGCCGACGCGACCGGTGACATCCATGAATGCGAGGCGGCTGACCTTGCGGCTGGTATGCAGCAGGCGGTTGGTCAATTGCGAGCCGATGGCGAAGAGGATCTTCGGGCACTCGTCGCGCAACGGCCCCTCGAACAGGTTGAACATGCGCTCATAGCCGATTTCGGCCAACTCGCAGGGCGTGCGCGTGCGCACCATGACTTCGCGCCGCGGGGTTTCCACGAACAAGCCCATTTCGCCAATGAATTCGCCGCGGTTGAGGTAGGCGAGGATCAGCTCACGGCCTTCCTCGTCCTCGGAGGACACGGTCAGCGAACCATCGATCACATAATAAAGAATGTTGGCGGAATCGCCGGGGCGGATGATCGCGGTCTTGTTCGGGTAGCGACGGCGATGGCACATGCCGAGGAATTTCTCCATGGCGTCGCGATCCGGGATCAGCGACGGTGGAGCCTGCACCTTGGAAACATTGCGCTGCAGGGTGTATCGGAAATCAGCCATTTTCACGCGAGCATCTCCCAATTCGTCGCGCCTGCAATTCACAAACGCGGCAGAAGTTCCAGCGACCGCACCGCTTATATGCAGTCATTTACCAATCTTATTGCAATTCAAGCATCGCATGTCGGCCGGCGCAGCGGGGAAACCCCTGGGCCAGGGCCGTGCCTGCCGCCCGGATTGGCGTCCTTTCCCTGTAATGCCATGCCGATGCGTCGATGGCTGTTAAGCACGATTGCCGGGCGGGTGGTTTCGTCAACTGCGTGATTGGCCCATACTGCGCGCCGTTTCCCCGGGGTCCGGGCTGAAGAGGTACATCATGGTCAAACCCATTCCCCGTTTGCGCCTGCAAGGTTTCAACAACCTGACCAAGGCGTTGAGCTTCAACATCTACGACATCTGCTATGCAGTGTCGGAAGATCAGCGCCAGCGCTACATCGAGTACATCGATGAAGCCTACAACGCCGAGCGCCTGACCGCGATCCTCACCGACGTGGCCGACATCATCGGCGCCAACATCCTCAACGTCGCGCGCCAGGATTACGATCCGCAGGGCGCCAGCGTGACGATCCTGATTTCCGAGGAGCCGGTCGTCGACAAACTCGGCCGCGACACAATTTCAGGCGCGGTCGTCGCGCACATGGACAAGAGCCACATCACCGTCCACACCTACCCGGAAACGCATCCGCACAATGGCATCGCGACCTTCCGCGCGGATATCGACGTGGCCACCTGTGGCGTGATCTCGCCGCTGAAGGCGCTGAATTTCCTCATCGACAGCTTCGAGTCGGACATTGTCATCGCCGACTATCGCGTGCGCGGCTTCACGCGTGACGTGAAAGGCCGCAAGCACTACATGGACCACCGCATCAATTCGGTGCAGGAATACCTGGCCAAGCATATCCGCCAGAAATACGAGATGTTCGACGTCAACGTGTACCAGGAAAACATGTTCCACACGAAGATGCACATCAAGGATTTCGACCTCGACACCTACCTCTTCGAGGCACACGCTGACGATCTCTCGTTCAAGGAACGCCAGCGCATCGAAGCGCTGGTTCGCCGCGAAATCGAGGAGTTGTTCCACGGCCGCAATCTGGCCTGAACGCCGGGATTCGGGATTCGTTAGAGCGGAATCTCGCGCGTCCAGCTTTTACGAATTTCGAATCCCGAATCCCTAGATCTTATACGCCACCGCGCGCATGACGTTGGCGGCCAGGCGCATCAGGCCCTTTGCCGGAGCCGGCAGGTCGAGGCCGCCGGCAGCCTGAGCCTGGTCAGCGTGGCGGGCTTCGTCTTCCTTCATCTGCCTGACGATGGCGCGGCTGCGCAGGTCGGCTTCGGGCAGTTTGCCCAGATGCCCCTGCAGATGGGCTTCGACCTGGCGCTCGGTTTCGACAACGAAGCCCAGGCTCAGGCGGTCACTGAGCAGACCGGCAACCGCGCCAATCGCATAGGCGCCGCCGTACCAGAGCGGGTTGAGCAGGCTCGGGCGGTCGCCAAGTTCGTGCAGGCGCTCGCCGCACCAGGCCAGATGATCGGTTTCCTCGGCGGCCGCTTCGAGCAGTTGCCGACGCACCTGCGGATCACGGGCAACGGCGGCCTGCCCCGAGTACAAGGCCTGGGCACAGACCTCGCCGACATGGTTGATGCGCATCAGGCCACCGGCATGGCGGCGCTGGTCATCCTCCAGCGGGGCCTCGTCGATGCCCAGCGCCGGCGACGGCCGCGTGCATGCGGGTTGCGGATCGAAAGCGGTGCCGAGGGCGTGCTCGATTTCGACGAGGACACGATCGAGACGGGAAAGCGGTCGGGATTTCATGCTTGGGTTTCCAATTGGCGGGCAAGCAAGGCCAGCGGGTGCAGCACGGCAATCCTTGCACCGCGCTGGCGCAGGCCGTTGCCGAGAAAGATCCGGCAACCGATGTTGGTCGTCAACAGCAGGTCGGCGGACTGTCGGCCAAACTGATCGAGTTTCTCCGCGCGCAGGCGATCGGCGTGATCGGCTTGCTCGATGAAATAGTTGCCGGCCGCACCGCAACAACCCGGCTGATCTGGCAGCACCAGCAGTTGCAGACCGGGAATGCTTGCCAGCAGTTGCAACAAGGGCTGCTTGCCGCTGCCGACATGCATCTGCGTGCACGGCAGGTGCACGGCGACGCGCTGCGCCAGGGCCTTGAAGCGCAACTGCGGCCAGCGCGCGTCGGCGGCAAGGAAGGCCAGCACATCATCAATGCGCAAGGCGGAGCCAGGCATGCCGTGATCACGCAGGCTGCCGAGGCATCCGGAGGCACAAACAAGGGCGGTTTCCGCGTCGCAGGCCTGCAGGGCCGAATGCGTCGCCTGCGCGCTGCGCGCCGCCGCCTCGACTTCACCGGCATGCAGGGCGAGCGCGCCGCAACACACCGGCGCAGTCGGCATGGCGACTTCGTGACCGAGCGCGCCAAGCAGGAGGCGCGCGGCGTCCAGCGTGTCGCGATCGAAAACGCTGGCGACGCAGCCCGGGAAAAGGATGACCCGACCACGATCAGCGGCGACGGGAGCTGGGCGAGGCGGCACCGGCACGTGCGCCGGCGTCCTCGGCATCTCGGCGGCAAGGCGGCGCAAGCGGGATGAGCCAGGCAACCAGCGCGCCAGAGGCGGCAGCCAATAGCCGGCACGCACCGCCGAACCCAGCCGCGCCAGGCGGACGAGGATGGCCGGATCGGCAAGCCAGCGGCTCAGCCTGCCGCGTCGCGGCCGTGACGGCCTGAGCAGGGCGCGGGTCTGGATGAGGATTTCCTCGTACTCGACCTGCGACGGGCAAACCGCCTCGCAGGCCAGGCAAGCCAGGCAGCGATCGAGATGGCCAACGGTCTCCGCGGAGACCGGCAACTGGCCACTGGCCAGGCGTCGCGCCACGGCGATGCGCCCGCGTGGCGATTCGGCCTCATGCTGGTCAAGGCCATAGGTCGGGCAGTGCGGCAGGCACAGGCCACACATCACGCATTGATCGGTGAGGGCGGCAAGTGACTTGCCAGGCTGCCCATGGGTCGTATCGGCCATGACTTGATGCTATCATTCGCGGCTCGCTGCGCGTCGCCTGTTTCCGGGGCGCAGACTTGCGTGGCGCCGGGCGATCCTATATTCTCCCGCGCCTTTCGCCGCATCCAGCCCATGCAGGGCATTCAAGGTTTTGATATGAAGACGATCAGCGCCAAGCCAGAAAGCGTCAAGCGCGACTGGTACATTGTCGACGCCAGCAACAAGACGCTTGGCCGCCTGTCGACCGAACTCGCCCGCCGCTTGAAGGGCAAGCACAAGCCGATCTACACCACCCACGTCGACACCGGCGATTTCCTCGTCGTCGTCAACGCGGAAAAGATCGCGGTCACCGGCAACAAGCTGAATGACAAGAACTACCACCGCTTCACCGGTCATATCGGCAACCTGAAGACGACCTCGCTCAAGGACATGCTCGCATCGCATCCGGAGCGCGTCATTGAAATCGCCGTCAAGGGCATGCTGCCGAAGAACCCGCTGGGTCGTGCGATGTATCGCAAGCTCAAGGTCTACGCCGGCCCGAATCACCCGCACACCGCCCAGCAGCCGCAAGTGCTGGACATTTAATTCTTCAGGTATCGACAGTCATGGCAGCGATCCAACAGAACTACGGCACCGGCCGTCGCAAGTCTTCCGCAGCGCGCGTCTACCTGCGCAAGGGCAGCGGCGCGATCACGGTAAACGGCAAGGCCCTCGATGAATTCTTCGGCCGCGAGACAGCGCGCATGATCGTGCGCCAGCCGCTGCAGCTCGTTGAAGCCACCGAGAAATTCGACATCCTGGTCAGCGTCAGCGGCGGTGGCACGACCGGCCAGGCCGGCGCCATCCGCCTCGGCATCGCCCGCGCCCTGGTCGAGTACGACGAGAACCTCAAGTCGCCGTTGCGCAAGGCCGGTTTCATGACCCGCGATGCGCGCGAGGTCGAGCGCAAGAAGATCGGTCTGCACAAGGCACGTCGCGCGACCCAGTACTCGAAGCGCTGATCAACAGCCACAGCCCCGTCGCCAAGCGGTAAGGCACCTGACTCTGACTCAGGCATTCGGTGGTTCGAATCCATCCGGGGCTGCCAATACCAGGTCTGGGAAAGGACCGCAAAGCGGCCCAGGCAGATCATCAGGAAACCCCGCCTCGTGCGGGGTTTTTTGTGCGCGCGGCAACGGTGGCCAGGCTGCCCGCGCAGGACGCTGCCCCCCCCCCTTGAACGCGACACCTGCGCAAGCGGGCGCTCTCCCCTCGAACCGTTCGCGCCGAGCGCGCCGGTCGCGGCCCGCGGAGTCGAAGCGAGCGCGTGCGGGAACCCTTCGACTGCGGCTTGCCCGGGTTGGCGAAGGTGATATCGCATTGTTGCCGCGGCTTTGTCCGTTCCGGGCGTCCTCCCGGCAAACACCGCTGGATTGAACTTTGTTCCTTGTCGCCCGATCGATACGCGGCGCATCAGCCAGCGTGCCGGCTCCCGGCTGATCGAGGAAATCGCGTGGAACCCCATTCCGATCAAGCAAGGCCTCAGCACTGGCGCGGCATGCTGCGCTGGTGCATCCCCTTGGCCTTCCTCGCCCTCGTCGCCTGGCTGGTTGTCCGCGAAATCGACAGCCTGGATCTGCTGGCGATGCAGCGCTCCCTGCTGCGGATGCCGCTGCTGCCGACGCTGGGGATTGCCGCCCTGGCGCTTGCTGCCGTCGCCTTCACCGGCTTCATCGACGTGATCCTCGCGCGATGGCTGAGGCTTGCCGTGCGCGGGCGCGAGGTTTTCAGGCTGGCCTTCATCGCCAACAGCCTGTCGAACACGCTCAATCTTTCCGGCGCAATGGGTTCAGCGGTGCGCCTGCTGGGCTTTGTCTCGATGGGCGTCGAAAGCAGCCGCGCCGGGGCCCTGATCGGCATGCAGGTCCTGTCCCTGCCGCTTGGATTGTCCCTGCTGGTCGCCTCGACCCTGCTGCTGGGCCGGATCCCGGCAATCACCGCCAGCGTGGCCCAGTGGCTGGTCGTTGCCGTGCTTGCCGCCGCCGTCCTCTACCTGCCGCTGTTCTTCGTCCTCACTGCGCGTCGCGGCTTGATGCGCTGGCTGCCCGCGCAACATGCGCTGCCGACCTGGCCGCTGAAACTCCAGCTCAGCCTGCTTTCCCTGATCGACTGGCTGCTTGCCGCTGCCGTGCTGCATGCCTGCCTCGAACTGGCCGGCGTGCCGATCCGCCCGCTCGACCTGCTCGCATGTTTCGCCGTGGCTTCGGTGCTCGGCCTGCTCAGCCTGGTGCCGGGCGGCATTGGCGTCTTCGACAGCATCCTCGTGCTCGCCCTCGCCGCGCTTGGCTACGGGCAGGCGGCGTCGCTGGCCGGGTTGTTCCTGTTTCGCATCTGCTACTACGTGTTGCCGCTGTTCGTCGGCCTGAGCATTGGTTCGGGAATGCTGGCGCGGCGCCTGCCCCTGCTCGGCCGTGCCAGCGAGCGCTTGCGCCGCCATCCCCTGTTCCGCGTGCTCGACCTGCCGGCCAGCCTGCTGGCCAATCTCGGCATCCGCCTGCTGGCCGTGCTGACGTTTGCCGCCGGCGCACTGCTGCTGGCCTCGGCGGCGATTCCGGCCGTGCGCGAGCACATCGAAGTGGTGCGCGACCTGCTGCCGTTGGCAGCCATCGAGAGCGCGTACTGGCTGTCCATCCTCAGCGGTGTCTTGCTGCTCGGCCTGGGCCGCGGCATCGACGGACGCCTGCGCCTGGCCTATCGCCTGGCCATGCCCTTGCTCCTGCTCAGCGCCGGGCTGGCCCTGACCAAGGGCCTGCACTATGCCGAGGCGTTGTTCCTGCTCGGTGTCGCCGGCTTGCTGCGCCTGCGCAAGCGCGAGTTCAGCCAGGCTGCGATGAGCCTCAGTTCGGCGGCGACGTTCGGCTGGTTCGCCGGATTGCTGGCGGTGGTCGCGGTCTTCTTTGCCATCGGCATTGGTTCTGTTTTCGGCGACGACAGCTTCGACCTGCTGTATTTCGGTGTCGACGGGCACAGCTCGCGCCTTGCCCGCGGCCTCGTTGCCGCCTTGATCGGCCTGATCACCTACCTGATCTGGCAATTCTTCGCCGTGCGCCGGGCCCCGCTGAAGTTTCCCGATCGCGAGGAACTGCTGCGCGCGCGGCGCTTGTTCGAGGAGTTTGGCGGTGGCGAGTTTGCCCACCTCTGCTTCATGCGCGACAAGTACCTGTTCTGGTCGGCCGATGGCCACGCCGTGATGGCCTGCGGTGCCGTGCGCGATCGCCTCGTCGCGCTCGGCTCGCCGTGCGGATCGGAGGCGGCACGACGCCGCGCGATCCTCGATTTCCGGCGCTTTGCCGATGCCCAGGATCGCGTGCCGGTGTTCTATGAGGTGTTTGAACGCGACTTGTCGCTGTATCACGATCTCGGCTTCGATCTGTTCAAGCTCGGTGAGCTGGCGATCATCCCCTTGGCCGAATTCAACCTTGCCGGCAAGCGCTGGGAGGATTTGCGCCAGGCGCTCAACCGCTCGGCGCGGGAACAGCTCGACTTCGAGCTGATCGAGCCACCCTTCGACACCGTGCTGATGAGCGAACTCGAACAGGTGTCCGAGCAGTGGCTGGCCGACAAGTCGGCGCGCGAAAAAGGATTTTCGCTTGGCCGCTTCGATCGCGATTACCTGGAATGGGGGCAGGTCGCCATCGTTCGCCGGGCTGGTGAAATCATCGCCTTTGCCAACGTGCTGCCGGCATACGGCCCGGGCGGCGTGCTCAGTGTCGACCTCATGCGCCATGTCGCCGATGCGCCGCGCGGCACCATGGATTTCCTCTTCGCGCGGATCATGCAGTGGGGCAAGGAACGTGGCCACAGCCATTTCAGCCTCGGCATGGCACCGCTGTCGCGGGTTGGCGACAATCCATATGCGCGGATCAACGAGCGCCTCGCCGCGTTGGCCTTCGAGTACGGCGGGCGCATCTACAACTACCAGGGCCTGCGCCGCTACAAGGACAAGTTCGCCCCGCAGTGGGTCGGCGCCTACCTGGCCTATCCACGCGGCCTGTGGGTGCCGGGGCTGCTCCTCGATATCGCCGCTCTCGTTGCTGGCGGCTACCGGCGCTTTCTGCTTGGCGGAAAGCACGATTGCTGAGGCCAATGGTCGCGTTTAACGCCGATTGAACACCTTGCCGCGGGTGGACTGATATTTTCCGCCGGCCTCGCGGAATCCCGTTGCGGGCACCGGTCCGCAACAGGGGAATTCCGCCCATGTCCCTCCGCCACGTTTCCCTTGTTTGCCTGCATGCCAGCGTGCTGGCACTGGTCATGCTGGTCGGCTCGGCCCATGCCGAGGAGCCGAGCTGGGTGCGCGACACCGGCCTCGGCAACCTGGTCTTCACGCCCGCATTCGCCTACCCGCATCCGGTGCCGCCACCGGCATCCGCGCAAGCCGCGCAACGCGATGCATTCTCGCCAATCCAGCTCGTTCTCGATCTGGCCAACCACCTCCGCGACATCCGCTACAAGCGCGGTGGTCGCGAACCCTCGACCGGTTTCGATTGCAGCGGTTTCGTGCGCTATGTCTTTCGCCAGGGCATCGGCGCGGAGCTGCCGAACACCTCGGCCGCCCAGTTCAGGGCCGGTCACAGGATTGCCCGCAGCGACCTGCGCAGCGGCGATCTGGTTTTCTTCCGCACCGCCGGCAAGCGCATTTCGCATGTAGGCATCTACGTCGGCAATGGCGAGTTCATCCATGCGCCCTCGAGCGGCAAGCGCGTCAGTGTCAGTCGCCTCGCCGAACCCTACTGGTCGCACCGCTTTGCCGGTGCCAAGCGCCCCGACGTGCTCGCCGCGCATGCCGGCGTGGACGTGCGCGATCAGGGCTGAGCGCTTGCCCGCGCCTGCAGCACCTCGATGATGGCGTCACCAAGTGCCGCGTAGTCGCCATTGAAGTGATGCCCGCCCGGCAGGCCGAGCACGCCGAGCCGCGCATCCTGGCCGGGTTTGCAGAAGCTGTCGGTTTCATCGTTGCCGTGGATGCAGGTGAGCGGGATGGGCGACAAGGCAATTAAGGGAAGCACCGGCACACTGCCCTCGTGATGGGCACCGCCAAACCAGTCGCCAATGCGGATCTCGAACACGGCGTCGGCATCGGGTGAAATCATGATGCCGCGATCGATGCGCTGCTGCAGGGTGGCAGGCAGGCGATTGACCAGCACCGGCACCAGACTGGCGCCAAACGAGTAGCCGATGACGACAAACTGCGCATCCGGCCAGGCCTTGGCGTAGTGCGCGAGGATCCGCGCCAGGGCCTTTCCGGCAACCTCGGGACTGCGTTTCTGCCAGAAGAACTTGAGCGTGGAAAAGCCGACCACGCGCATGCCGGCGCCCGCCAGGCTTGCGGCAACACCCTTGTCGAGGCCGGCCCAGCCGCCATCGCCGGTGAGCATGATGGCGATGCGTCCGTCGCCTTCCGCGCTTGGCGCGATCTCGGTCAACGGCAGGTCGGCGATATCGTCGGGCAAGGCAACTGGATCGGCATCCTGCTGCTCGCGCCAGTGTGCGTAGGTGACGCCGACATCCTCGACGGCCTGCTCCTCCAGCAATCGCGGCGGTGGCAGGTCAAGTTGCTGGCGCAGGTTGTCGAACGCGCGGGCCGGATCCGCCAGGTGCGCACCCGGCAAGGGCAGCCACTCGCCGGGAAAATCGCCGGTGGCGACAACGTGATGGCGGGCATCCGCGCCAATCCGCGTGATCGCCCCGGCATCGCCCGGGCAGATTGCCCTCGGCAGGCTGAAATTCCAGTCCCAGCCGAGGGTGAGCAGCGCCGGGAACGTCCCGGCGGGTGCCTGGGCGACCATCGCATAGGCAAATGTCGCGCCGCTGCCGCGGCCAATGACCAGCGGCGTGCGGTAGTCGGCGTCACCCTCGTGGCGTTCGATCCAGTGCGCCAGCTCCTCGAAATGCCCGGCGGGATACGAACACGGCTCACCGATCGCTTGCAGGCGCTGCAGGTAGGTCGGCAGATCGATGCCGACCACGCGTGCGCCGTGCGCGGCCAGCGCGCGCGCCAGGGCATCTTCGCGCGCCGACCAGCCTGCGGCATCGGAAAGCAGGAGGATCGTGTCGGCAACAGCGGCCGGCGGTCGCTGCACATGCACCATGCCGAACAGGCCGTAATGCAGAGAGTCTTCGGCGGCGTGCGCGCACGGCAAGGCGCAGAGGAGCAACAGCGCCAGTCCCGGCAGGGTCCATCGTTGGTTGCTGCGCATGCGCCCGGTCCTCGTGGAACGGGCTATTGACCACGACAACGACGGTGGAAGTTCCGCGGCAGGCCTCAGCGGCTTGCCATCAGCGCCTCGATTTCGTCGGCATCCTTCGGCACGCCGGCCGAGATGACCTCCGGATCGCCGCGGGTGACCACGACATCGTCCTCGATGCGGATGCCGATGCCGCGATAGCGCGCCGGCACGCCCTTCATCTCCGGGCTGATGTAGATGCCGGGTTCAACCGTCACCACCATGCCCGGCTCGAGCTCGCGGAATTCACCGTCGATGCGATAGTCGCCGACATCATGCACATCCAGGCCAAGCCAGTGTCCGGTCTTGTGCATGTAGAAGCGGCGGTAGGCGTGGCTTTCGAGATTGGCCTTGAGGCTGCCCTTGAGCAGGCCGAGCTTGATCAGGCCCGCCGTCAAGCTGCGCACGGCGGCCTCGTGGTAGGCCTCGAACGACTGCCCCGCGCGCACCTTGTCGATGGCTGCAAGCTGGGCGGCAAGGACGATGTCGTAAAGGGCCCGCTGCTCGGGTGAAAAGCGGCCATTGACCGGAAACGTGCGCGTGATGTCCGAGGCGTAACAGGCGTATTCGGCACCCGCATCGATCAACAGCAGGTCGCCGTCGCGCAACACCGAGTTGTTGGCGCGATAATGGAGGACGCAGCCATTCGCGCCACCGCCGACGATCGGCTCGTAACTGGGCACTGCACCGTGCTTGCGGAAGGTGTGCAGGAGTTCGGCTTCGACCTCGTGCTCGTTCATGCCCGGCCGCGTTGCGCGCATGGCGCGGCGGTGCGCCTCGGCGGCAATCTGCGCGGATTTGCGCATCAGGCGCAATTCGCCGCGCGACTTGTACAGGCGCAGGTCGTGCAGCAGGTGTGACAGGGCGACGAATTCGTGCGGCGGCTTGGCACCCTGGCGGATATTCGAGCGCACGCGATTGACCCAGCCCATCAGCATCAGGTCGAAATCGGTGTCGCGGCCAAAGTGGTAGTAGACGCGGCTGCGCCCTTCGATCAGGCCCGGCAGGATGTCGTCGATGTCCTCGATCGGAAACGCATCATCCATGGCGTAGTCGGCGACCGCGCCTTCCTGTCCGGCACGATGGCCGTCCCACTGCTCGCGCGCGGGATCACGCTCGCGGCAGAACAGGATGACCTCGCCCTGCGCGCGCCCGGGCACCAGCGCCAGCACCGCTTCGGGTTCACCGAAACCGGTCAGGTAGTGGAAATCGCTGTCCTGGCGAAAGGCGTAGTGGGCATCGTTGTTGCGCAGGCGTTCGGCGGCCGAGGGCACGATGACGATCGCATCGCGGCCGGCCATGCGCATCAACTGCTTGCGCCGGCGGACATGCTCGTTGCGGCCGATCATCAGTGCAGGCGCCGGCTGGTCGCGGCTGCAGGCAGGCGCGCGGTCGGCCCGGGATCGAGTTCGGCATGCAGCAGCAAGACGCCTACCCGCACGAATTCGAGTACCTCGGCCAGCGCCGCCTCGTCCTCCTCGCCGCCACCATAGCTGAAGCTGGAAGCCGCGATGTTGCCGAAATCCTGCACGATCTCGCGGGCATCCGCGGACATGCCGTCGCCAAGGCGGCCGCTGCCGGCGAGGCCGACCCCGCCGAGAAAGCCCCGGCACCAGTCGACCAGTGCCTCGGCACGTGTCGCCAGGGCAACCTCGTCGCCCGGCAGCAATGGCTCGAAACCGAGTTCGGCATCATCGAGCTGTCCACGACACAGGCGGTAAAGCTGCGCGAACACCTCATCATCGCGGGCGGCGTCCAGATCGAAGCCGAGGGCATCGATCCACTCCTCGGCGGTGGTCGTGCCGCCGGCGCAGAGATAACCTGTGAGCGAGCCGTGCAGGTCGCTGGCATTGATGCCGACCTGCAGTCGGCCAAGGGTTGCGGAAAGCTCGCGATAGCTGATCGGGGCTGCGGACATTCGATGCCAGGGTCGTCTTGTTCGGGCGATTGTAACGCGCATCCAGCCCGGACCGGTTCCACCGCGGGTCGCCGGCACGCAGGGCCGCCATCATGCACATGGCAAGGTCGAGCGTGATTGCCTACACTCGATGAGCGGCGCGACTGCGCCAAAGGGGAGATCTGCGCAGCATCATGGGGGCGCTTTCATCAAAGCGGCGACATCCTGCCGGCCTTGCTGCAGGTTGGCTGCTTGCGATTGCCCTGCTGACCTGCTGCCTTCCCGGCGCGGCCATCGAACGCGAGTTCTATTTCGACCGCATCGACGACAACAGCGGCCTCCTGCAGAATTCCGTGCTCTCGCTGCTGCAAGGCCGCGACGGCATGATCTGGGTCGGCACGCAGGCTGCGCTGCACCAGTTCGACGGCTATCGCTTCCGCATTTTCGAGCACGATGTCGCCAATCCCGCCAGTCTGCCGGACAGTGCCATCACCGCCCTGGCCGAGACCGAGGACGGTCACTTGTGGGTTGGCACGAGCGCCAATGGCATCGCTCGTTTCACGCCGGCGACGGGTCGTTTCGAGTCGCGCGCACTGGCACCTGACGCACTCAATCGCAGTTCCCGGCAGTCGATTACCGCGTTGCGCCTGGATCCTTCACGCGGCCTCTGGATCGGCAGCCGCGGCGGCCTGGATCTGCTCAGCGCGGAAAGCAACGGACGCGAGCCCATTGCCGCGGCAGCGCAGGATGTGACCGTCGGCGTCGTCCGCGACCTGCTGCTGGACAGCCGCGGCGACCTCTGGGTTGCCAGCAGCTCGGGGCTCTGGCGCGTCAACCGCGACAGCCGCAAGCTGCAGCATGTCGCCGCCACGGTACTCGATGATGTTTCGAGCATCTTCGAGGATCAGGCGCACAACATATATATCGGCACGGCAAACGGGTTGTTCCGCGCCGATGGCGGCGGCAGCGAAATATCCCTGGCGTGGCCAGGCGAACCCGGCGCACGCATCGATGCCATCGCCGAGGATCATGCCGGCACGCTCTGGCTGGCGGTGCGCGGCCAGGGGCTGGCCACCTTTTCCGCTGCCAGTGGCCAATCGCGCTGGATCCGCACGCAGGGCGACCTCAAGGGCGGCCTTCCGCAGGCGGCCATCACGCGCCTGCTGGTCGATCGTTCCGGATTGCTCTGGGTCGGCAGCAATACGGCAGGCTTGAGCAAGGCGGATCCCGCCGGAGCGATCTTCCGCTTCATCACGGATGCCGACCTGCAGCGCAACCAGGACACGACCAACAACATCCGCTCCATCCTCGAGGATCGCGCGGGTCGCCTCTGGCTGGGTACCGATGGCGACGGCCTGAAGGTCTATGACCGGGCCTCGGGTCGCTTCAGCTACCACGACCGCGCCATTGCCCAGGCATTCGCCGCGCCCTTCCCCGGTCCCATCCAGGTCGAAGCCATCGTCGAGGATGATGCGGGAAATATCTGGTTTGCCAGCAACCTTGGCATCGCCACGATCGAGCCGAAAACCGGCAAGGTCACCGCGCAGCCAGCCGTGCAGGGCGAAGGTGGCGATGCGGGTCGGCGTGCCCTCATCATCAGCCGCGACGGCGCGATCTGGTCGGCGGGCCGCAGCGTTGGCGTGGTTCGTTTCGATCCGCGCAGTGGCGAGCGCCGCGCCTGGCGACATCGCGATGACGATCCCTCCAGCCTCACCCACGATCTGGTCTTCTTTCTCTGCGAAGACCGCTCCGGACGGGTCTGGGCCGGCACCGCCGACGGCCTCAGCCTGATCGACCCGGCCAGCGACAGCGTGCGCACGTTCCGTCACGAACGCGACAATCCGCATTCGCTGTCGAGCGACGTCGTTCGCGTCATCCACGAAAGCGCCGATGGCAGCATCTGGATTGGAACCCACGGCGGGCTCAACCATCTGCTCGAGCTCGGCCCCGGGCCGGCACGCTTCGAGCGCATCCTCAAGCAGGACGGACTGCCGGATGCGACCGTCTACGCCATCCTCGAGGATTCCCTGCGGCGCTTGTGGATCAGTTCCAATCGCGGCATCGCCATGCTTGATCCAGGCAGCCGGGCGATCCATGGTTTTTCGGTCAAGGATGGCCTGCAGGGCCAGGAATTCAACGGCGGTGCATTCCATCGCTTGCGCGACGGGCACTTCGCCTTTGGCGGCATCAACGGACTCAACCTGGTCGCCCCGGGCTCGGTCTCGGCCAGCCGCTATGCCGCACCGGTCGTCATCAGCGACGTGCGCGTCGGCAATGGCATGTTGCAGAATTACCAATCCGGCAATCCGGTGCGCATGGCGCAGGCCGACCGGGTCATCCAGTTCACCTTTGCCGCGCTCGATTTCAGCGCCCCCGAGCGCAACCAGTTCCGCTACCGGCTGCACGGTTTCGAGGAAGACTGGGTCGATGCCGGCACCCGCCACGAGGCAACCTACAGCAATCTCGATCCGGGCCAGTACGAGTTCCGCGTGCTGGCCAGCAATCACGATGGTTTCTGGAATGAAACCGCGGCAGCGGTGCCGCTGACGGTGGTGCCGGCGTGGTGGAACAGCGCATGGATGAAAGCCATCATTGCCGCCTTTGGCCTGCTCGCGGTCGTGGCCTTGTGGCAGGGCTTGCGGCGCAAGAACCGCGAACAACGCCTGCATGCCGTCGAACTTCAGGACCGTGAGGATCGACTGCGCCTGGCACTGTGGGGCTCCAGCGACGAATTCTGGGACCTGGACATGGACAGCGGCGTGCTGGTCCGCCTCAGCGCAAGTCGCGCGCAGGGCAACCAGCGCGAGGAGATCGACTCGGTCTACGATTGGGTCAGGGACAACATCCATCCCGATGACCAGCGCGTCATCGCGCAGAAGCTCGACGACCACATCCACAACCGCGCACCGCTGTTCGAATCCGAGCAGCGCGTTCGCGTCGGCCGTGACCGCTGGATCTGGGTGCTCGTGCGCGGCAAGATCGTCGAGCGCTGCGAGGAGGGTCGTCCGCGGCGGATCTGTGGCACCGCGCGCAACATCACCGCCACGCGCGAGGCCGAGCGCGAGCGGCGCATCGTCCAGGAAGTGATCAGCAGCATGCGCGAAGGCGTCACCGTGTGCGATCTCGACTTCAATTTCGTCGCCGTGAACCCGGCCTTCACGCGCATCACCGGCTGGCAGGAGCACGAAGTGGTCGGGCGCAATGTGTCCCTGCTCAATTGCGCCCAGCATTCTGCCGAGCACTACCAGAACATGCGTGCCTCGATCGTTCGCGAAGGCCTGTGGCGCGGCGAACTCTGGCAGCGGCGCAAGGATGGCGAGGAGTTCCTTTCCTGGCTGCAGAGTTCCGAAGTGCGCGATGCACAGGGCCAGCGCACGCACTTCATCGCCGTCCTCACCGACATCACCGAGCGCAAGCGCAACGAGCAGGAACTGCGCTACCTGGCCAATTACGACACCCTCACCGGACTGCCCAATCGTACCCTGCTGTCCGAGCGGCTTGGCCACGCCGTGATCCGCGCACGCCGTGGCGGGCACAAGGTGGCAGTGCTGTTTCTCGACCTCGACCGCTTCAAGCACGTCAACGATTCAATGGGTCATGCTGCTGGCGACCGCATGCTGAAGGCCGCCGGCAGCCGCCTGCGCGACAACATCCGCGATGGCGACACGGTCGCCCGCATCGGCGGCGACGAGTTCACCGTCATCCTCGAGGAGCTGACCGACAGCATCGAGGCCGAGCGCGTCGCGCAAAAGCTGATCAGCGCCTTCGAGAAGGCACTGGAGCTCAACGACGGCCAGGATGTGGTGATCTCGCCGTCCATCGGCATCAGCCTCTATCCGGACCACGCGCAAACGCCAACCGACCTGCTCAAGTTCGCCGACACCGCGATGTACCAGGCCAAGGATCGCGGGCGCAAGACCTACATGGTCTACACCGAGAAGATGGATGCCGCGGCACGCATGCGCGCGACCCTGGTCGGTGCCCTGCGCAAGGCCATCGAGCGCAAGGAACTCAGCCTGGTCTACCAGCCCAAGCTGTCCCTGCTTGATGAACACATCACCGGCGTCGAGGCCTTGTTGCGCTGGCACAGCCAGGAACTCGGCGACATCCCGCCGACCACCTTCATCCCGGTCGCCGAGGATTCCGGGCTGATCGTCGAGATCGGCGATTGGGTGCTCACGCACGCCTGCGAGCAGCTCGCCCACTGGCAGCGCGATGGCCTGCGCGACATCTCCATGTCGGTGAACCTGTCCGTCCTGCAACTGCAGCGCGGTGACCTGATCCAGCGCCTTTGCGACATCCTCGCCGAGAATGATCTCGCCCCGAGCCAGCTGGAGCTGGAGTTGACGGAAAGCGTGGTCATGGCCAATGCCGAGCAATCGATCAGCACCCTGCGCCAGCTCAAGGCAGTCGGCGTGACCCTGTCGATCGACGACTTCGGCACCGGCTACTCCTCGCTCAGCTACCTGCGCCGGCTGCCCATCGACACGCTGAAGATCGACAAGGAATTCGTGGGCGACATCACCACTGATCCGGACGACGAGGCGATCACCGCAACCGTCATCAACATGGCCCATTCACTGGGACTCAACGTGATTGCCGAAGGCGTCGAGACCGCCGAGCAGGCCGAATACCTGCGCGAACAGGGCTGCGACGAGATCCAGGGCCACTGGCTGTCGAAACCGATCCCGCCGGCGGAATGTTTCCTGTTCCTGCGCGAACGCAGCCGGCGTCGCCGCGCCAGCCTGAGCAGCCACTGATGGCCGGCGCCGATGCTGAGCCGGCCTCGCTTTCCGGTGTATAGTCCCGATCATGTCCGAGAAAGAACCGACCGTGACGACCCTTGCCGAGATCAGTGCCCAGGTTGATCGACTGGTCGACACCTGCCGCCGACTCAGCGAGGAGAATCGAAGCCTGCGCCAGAGCCAGGAGCAGCTCGCCAGCGAGCGTGCCGGCTTGATCGCGCGCAATGAACAGGCGCGCATGCGAGTCGAGGCGATGATCAGCCGCCTCAAGTCACTGGAGCAGAACCAGGCATGAGCGAAGCGGTGACCGTACGCATCCTGGATCGGGATTACCTGGTCGGCTGCAAACCCGAGGAACGTGACGGCTTGATCAGCGCGGCCGCCTACCTCGACGGAAAATTGCGCGAACTGCGCGAGCACAACCGCAGTGGCGGCCTCGAGCGCATCGCGGTCCTCGCCGGGCTCAACGTCGCCCACGAGCTGCTGAGCCTCAAGCAGCAGCAATCCAGCCGTGGCGAGCAGTTGGCACAGCATCTGCAAGCACTCAAATCAAAGCTTGAAGCCGGTTTGCCATCGTCCCTACAATAGACGCCGGTGTCCTCGGCAGTGTTCGACAGCGCATTCAACATTTTGCCTTGTTCCTGTATCGACCCCGGGACAGCCACGCGAACGTCTGTGCGCAAGTCCGCCCCGAGCGGAAAGCCTGATGACGACGCAAAGCTCTCCCACCTGAACCATTTGGTTCAAGGTCGTTCGATGTGCATCGGCACAGCGGAGGACGCCTCTCTCTTCTCTCTCTGCGGCAATCATGACGCTTGAAGACCCGCGCAAGACCCTGCGCGCCGAATTGCGCGCGCGGCGCAAGGCGCTCGTTGCCAGCGAGCGCATCGCCGCGGCCAATGGCGTCGCCGCCACACTCGACCAGCTTGCCGATTTCCTCGTCGATCCACGCATCGCCGGCTACTGGGCGATCGACGGCGAACTGCCCCTGCACAGCGTGGTGGCCAACCTCACCCGGCGCGGCCAGCACTATTGCCTGCCGCGCATCACCGGGCCACGGCAGCTTGCCTTCGTCGAATGGCGCCCGGGTGTCGACCTTGAAGCCAATCGCTACGGCATTCCGGAGGCCGTCTGCAGCGCAGGCGACCTGCTCGCCCCGGACGCGGTCGATATCGTCCTCCTGCCACTGCTCGGTTTCGATCGCCAGGGCCATCGCATCGGTTATGGCGGCGGCTACTATGACGCCAGTTTCGCCTTCCTGCGCGGACGCAGCGAAGCAGGCCAGCCATTGCTGATCGGCGTCGGCTATGCCGCGCAGCAGGTGGATGCGATTGCCCCGGCGGCGTGGGACGTGCATATGGATTACGTTGCCACGGAGAAGGAATTGATCGACTGCTGGGCGGAACGCGCATGAGCCGGCGCTACTGGCTGCTGAAGTCGGAACCAAATCGAGCGGGGCTTTCATGACCAGGCGCTACTGGCTCGTCAAATCGGAACCCGAGGAGTTCTCCATCGATGCCCTGGCCAGGGTCGGCATCGAGCCTTGGAGCGGCGTACGAAACTATCAGGCGCGCAATTTCATCCGCGACGACATGCAGGTTGGCGACGGCATCCTCTTCTATCACTCCAACTGCGCCGAGCCGGGCGTGGTCGGCATCGCCGAAGTGGCCAGCGCGGCGCATGCCGACCCCACCCAGTTCGACAAGCGCAGCGATTATTTCGACCCGGCCAGCAAACCCGAGGAGCCGCGCTGGATGCTCGTCGATGTGCGTTTCAAGCGCAAGCTCAGGCGCACGATCACCCTCAACGAACTCAAGGGCCGCGCCGAGCTTGCAGAGTTCGCGCTGGTCCGTCGCGGCAATCGCCTGTCGGTACTGCCAGTGACGCGCGCACAGTGGGATTTCATCCTCGGTCTCGAATAGCGGAGTGGCGACAATGGCAAACGAAGAAGGCAAGCGACGCGCGGCGCGCGCAGCCATGCGTTACGTGGAACCCGGCATGATCATCGGCGTCGGCACTGGCTCGACGGTTGCACACTTCATCGATGCACTGGGCGAGCGGCGCGGCGATATCGAAGCCGCCGTCTCCAGCTCGGAGCAATCAACCCGCCTGCTCAAGCAGCGCGGCATCGAAGTCGTCGACCTCAACGCCACCGGCGAACTCGCCCTGTATGTCGATGGTGCCGACGAGTGCGATCCGCAGCGTTGCCTGATCAAGGGCGGCGGCGCGGCGCTGACGCGCGAGAAGATCATTGCCGCGGCATCGCGGCAATTCGTCTGCATCATCGATCCGAGCAAGCGCGTCGACGTGCTGGGTCGCTTTCCGTTGCCGGTCGAGGTGATTCCGATGGCACGCAGTCATGTCGCGCGCCAGCTGGTCCTGCTTGGCGGCCAGCCGGTCTGGCGCGATGGCGTCACCACTGACAACGGCAACTGGATCCTCGATGTGCACAATCTGCGCATCACCGATCCGCCCGCGCTGGAAAGCGCGATCAACCAGATTGTCGGCGTGGTCACCGTCGGCCTGTTTGCCGCGCGGCGCGCCGACATCGTGCTGACCGGCGAGGCCGACTGAGCCTGGCAAGCGCAGCAGCAGCCAGCAAGCATCGGGTTTTGTGGATCCGCCCTGCCTTGTGGATCAGCACGGCCTTGTGGATCAGCTCTGCCTTGTGGGTCGGCGCTGTGCGCTGACGCTCCCCCTCCAACCTGCCCAGAAATGTTTGATCACAGATCGAACCCACTCAGGGCAGGAGCACCCAGCAAGCATCGGTCTTTGTGGATCAGCACGGCCTTGTGGATCAGCTCTGCCTTGTGGGTCAGCGCTGTGCGCTGACGCTCCCCCTCCAACCTGCCCAGAAAAGTTCGATCACCGATCGAACCCACTCGGAGCAGGGGCACCCAGCAAGCATCGGTCTTTGTGGATCAGCACGGCCCTGCGGATCAGCTCTGCCTTGTGGGTCAGCGCTGTGCGCTGACGCTTCTCCAAGCCCATCAAGGGTCAGCGATTTCCTACAGAAAAATCCGTATCCCGACATCGATAGCGGCAGAGGTTTATCGCAACCTTTCCCGATGTCCTACGCTGCACTCACCAGGAATCGCCGATCGGCGACCAATCACAGCTATGTGCTGACCTTCTGTGCACACGATCGCAGGCCGATCTTCATCGAAGCGAATGCAGCCACGCAGATCATCCATGCGATGCATCGAAGCACGCGACTTGGATACTGTCACTCGCTGGCTTGGGTTGTCATGCCCAATCACGTGCATTGGCTATTGACGCTTGCTGATGGAAGCAAACTCTCGTCACTGATGGCCGCCACCAAGGGCAATGCGAGCCGGGGACTGCAGGCGAATGCAGGATTACGCTTGCCAATCTGGCAGCCCGGCTACTACGAACACCAGATCCGCGCCGATGAAGATCTGCGCCAACAGGCCCGCTACTTGATCGCAAACCCGCTGCGAGCTGGGCTGGTTTCGCGCGTGGTCGACTACCCTTACTGGTGGGCGATATGGGCTTCCCCACCCCATGGACCGATGGCCGGCTCTATCGCGGCAGAGAGCCTGATTGAGAGGTAATTGGTGAAGATGTGCATATTTTGTTAATCAGCGCCACCTTGTGGGTCGGCGCTGTGCGCTGACGCTCCTTCCCCAACCTGGGCAGAAATGTTCGATCACAGATCGAACCCACCAAGGACAGGAGCAGTCAGCAAGAACCTGCTTTTGTGGGTCGGCGCTGTGCGCTGACGCTCCACCCCCAACCTGGGCAGAAATGTTCGATCACAGATCGAACCCACCAAGGGCAGGAGCAGTCAGCAAGAACCTGCTTTTGTGGGTCGGCGCTGTGCGCTGACGCTCCTTCCCCAACCTGGGCAGAAATGTTGAATCACAGATCGAACCCACCCAGGGCAGGAGCAGTCAGCAAGAACCTGCTTTTGTGGGTCGGCGCTGTGCGCTGACGCTCCTCTCCCAACCTGGGCAGAAATGTTCGATCACAGATCGAACCCACCAAGGGCAGGAACAGTCAGCAAGAACCTGCTTTTGTGGGTCGGCGCTGTGCGCTGACGCTCCTTCCCCAACCTGGGCAGAAATGTTCGATCACAGATCGAACCCACCAAGGACAGGAGCAGTCAGCAAGCAGGAGTTCACTGAATGTGGCTTCGTTCCTGCGTTGCTGAGCCGCTGCCTGCCGCAAAGTCGCGTCGGCCACGCAGGAGCAGCGCCTGTTGCCAGTCTGCAGGAAGCGCCTCGCTGCTGCCATCGAGACGCACGGCCTTGCCGCCAACGAGGCCGGCGACCGCCACGCCATCGACATGCAGGATGCGCGAGCCGAGCAGCGCCGGCACGCGCACGCCGGCGTCCAGTATGCCGACCAGGTTGAGCGGATCGGTGGCGGCGATGACGACCTTGCTGCCATCACGCGGCCGCGTACGCGCCTTGCGCAGCAGCGGGATCGCTTCGGCGAGGGCGAACTGCTCGCCGGACAATCCGGCAATGAAACGCCCGCCACGGATCTCGCCGCGCGCCTCAAGCTGCCGATAGACGCGCAGCAGTTCGCGCCACGGCGGCAACCAGGCGGATTCACGCGCCAGCAGACGCCAGCAGATCACGCCGTAGCGCCGCAGCAAGGTGCGCGCGACATGCTCGAGCGAATCCTTGCCGGAATCCTGCCCTGGATCCACAACCTCGGCCGCCGGCACGCGCGTCAGCGCCCAGCGCCCCGCATCTTCGATGCCCATCAGGTTGGCCCGATGCGTGCGCCGCGCGTGCCGCGAGCGTTTGCCCGCTGGTACCAGCAAGGCGCGCAGGCCGGCAAAGCTGTCGGCGTTGACCAGGCCGCGACTGACCAGTTCGCCGAGTGCCTCTTCGAGTTCGACCTTCAGCAAGCGCGTGCCGTGGGCAATCTCGTCGAAAAACGAAGCGCCTTGCGTGCGCAGGTGCTCAAGCACGGCTGCGGCACGCGAGGAGGTGGTAACGCTCCCTTGCGTGGAGGCCGATGCCAACTGCGCCCAGATGCGCAGGCTGCGTCGCGGCAGGATGAGGATCGGCGTGCTGCGCAGCGGGCCGGTCGCGCGCTCGCGATTCGCCGATGCGGCGCTGGCAAAGCGCGTCCAGACAATGCGGCCACTGCGACAATGTTCATCGAGCCAGTGGATCGAATAATCGGCGATGCGTGCGGGCAGGAGTTCGGTTTCCCAGGCACCGGCTGCCGATTCGAAACCTTCGAGTTGTCCGAGCACGCTGGCCAGCGCATCCGGCCCACGCGCCTGCGTGCCCGGTGCGAGGCGATGCCAGTCGAACAGAAAGCGCATGTAGTCGCGCGCCGCCACCGGTTCGATTTCACGACGCAGGCGCTTCAGCGTGTAGCGATGGATGCGCGCGAGCAGATGGCGTTCGCACCATTCCTCGCCGGTCGCCGCCGGTGTGAACTGGCCGCGCATGACGAAGCCCTGGGTTTCCAGCGCGACCAGCGCTGCCGCGATTTCAGTCGCCATGACTGCCATCATCCCGGCAAGCCGAGTGGCCGTGACCGGTCCAAGTGCGGTCATGCGCGCACGCAGCAGATCGATCAGCGCCTCCTCGTGCGTCCACTGGATGGCGGCGAATTCGGCGGGTGCTTGGATGGCGGGTTGCATGACCGCTGTCGGATGAAGCGCCTGGAGTTGCGGCAGTTTTTCGGCAGCAATCCAGAGACTCCCGACACTCTCTGCAGGAAGCGGTTGGGCTGTAGCAGGAGCGACTGCAGTCGCCTCGAAAATGGGACCTCCTGCAATCGTGACGCCTTCTCCATTCCCGATTCCCCATTCCCGACTCCCGGCCACGGAGATCCGCGTGGCGCGCTGCTGTGCCGCGAGCCGGATCAACCAGTCCGCCCATTGCGGCTGGCTCTCGGCTTCATCGGCGCTGACAAAGCCGATGCCCATGAGGGTTTCGTGCATCTCGTCGGCATCGCGCGGATCGGGCCAGGCTTCCTCGCGCACGGCTTCGATCGCAGCCAGATCGAGCGCACCCAGATCCTCGTTCGATTCGGGATCGCTCCAGCGGCGCATTTGCACGGCCTGGGTGCGGCGTTCCTCCAGCGGCGCATCATCGAGGAAGGCATACGGCCGCGCGCCGAGGATTTCCGCGGCGAGCGGCGAAGGTTCGGGCAGGTCGCGCGCGACGATGCCGATGCTGCCGCTCTCAAGACCGCGCAGTACATCGAGCCAGCCTTCCACGTCCATTGCCTCGTGCAGGCAATCGTGGAGCGTCTGCGCGACCAGGGGGTGATCGGGAATCTGCCGTTCGCCGACGATGTTTTCGAGACAGGCGACCTGATCCGGAAACACCGTGGCAAGCAGGTCCTCGGATTTCATGCGCTGCAGTTGCGGTGCGATCTTCTGCCCGCCGGCAAAGCGCGGCAGGGCCAGAGCCGTGGTCGCCGCCCAGCGCCAGCGCACGCCAAACAGCGGCGCATCGAGCAGGGCCTGGACGAGGATGTCCTGCGCCGTCGTCGAATGCAGGTAACGCGACACCTCGATCAGCGGAAAGCTGTGGCTGGTCGACAGCGAAAGGATGATGGCATCCTCGGTCGCCGCCGCCTGCAGTTCGAAATTGAACGAACGACAAAAGCGTTTGCGCAGGGCCAGGCCCCAAGCCTTGTTGATGCGACTGCCAAATGGCGAATGCACGATCAACTGGGTACCGCCGGATTCGTCGAAGAAACGCTCCATGACGATCTGCCGACGCGTCGGCAGCACACCGAGCGCATTGCGTGCACGCGCCAGATAGTCGACCAGCTGCTGCGCGGCGACTGCATCGATGCCCACCGTATCGATCAACCAGGCACACGCGGCACGCATGCCTTCCCCTGCATTCGCAGGAGCCAGCCCAGGGGTGGTGTCGTTCTTTCGCGCATTCCCACGCTGCACCCCTGAAGCAGCGTCCGCGGGAGCAGGAACCTCGTCTTTGCTTGCGCTCCAACTATTCCCGATTCCCGATTCCCCATTCCCGGTCAACCGCGCCTCGATTTCCGCACGCAGGCGCGATACGCCCATCGACAGCTCGTCGCTGCGTCCGGGGGCCTCGGCAATCCAGAACGGAATGCTCGGCGGCAGGCTGTGCGCATTCTCGACCCGTACCGTGCTGCGCTCGACGCGCAGGATGCGATAGCTGGTGTTGCCCAATTGGAAAATGTCGCCAGCCATGCTTTCGACGGCGAAATCCTCGTGCACCTTGCCGACCGTGACTGCCTCCGGCTCGACCACGACCGCATAGTCGGCGGTATCGGGAATCGTGCCACCGGAGGTCAGCGCGGTCAGCCGCGCATTGCGCCGAGCCTTGACCTTGCCATGCACGGCATCACGATGCAGGTAGCCGGAGCGCGCGCCACGCCGTGTCGTGAAGCCATCGGCGAGCATGCGCACGACGGCATCGAAATCCTTGCGCGCGAGATGGCGATACGGCCAGGCGCGGCGCAGCCAGTCGTACAGCGCCGCCTCGTCCCATTCGCCACAGGCGACTTCGGCGACAATCTGCTGCGCCAGCACATCGATCGGCGCAACGGGAATCTTCAGCGCATCCAGTTCGCCGCGGCGGATGCAATCGAGCAGGGCCACGCATTCGACCAGGTCATCGCGCGATTGCGGAAACAGCCTGCCTTTCGGCGTCGCGCCAACGGCGTGTCCGGAGCGGCCGACGCGCTGCAGGAAGGCGGCAATCGCGTGCGGCGAACCAAGCTGGCAGACCAGGTCGACATCGCCGATATCGATGCCGAGCTCCAGCGAGGCGGTCGCCACCAGCACCATGAGCTCACCGCGCTTGAGGCGCTGCTCGGCATCCAGGCGCAACTCCTTGGCGAGGCTGCCGTGATGCGCGGCGACCTGCTCCTTGCCAAGGCGCTCGCCAAGATGACGCGCCGCACGCTCGGCCATGCGCCGCGTGTTGACGAACACCAGGGTCGTGCGATGCGCCTGGACGAGTTCGGCAAGCCGGTTGTAGACGCTTTCCCAGGCCTCGTTCGACATCACCGCTTCGAGCGGCACGGGTGGCATCTCGATGGCCAGGTCGCGCGCGCGCACATGACCGGAATCGATGATGGCGCAATCCGGCCTGCCCTCGGCATCGACATGACTGGCGCCGACGAGGAAGCGCGCGACCTCCTCGATCGGCTTTTGCGTCGCCGACAGGCCGATGCGCACCAGGCGCCGCTGGCACAGCGCTTCGAGGCGTTCGAGGGTCAAGGCCAGATGACTGCCGCGCTTGTCATCGGCAATCGCGTGGATTTCATCGACGATGACCGTGCGCGTGCCGGCCAGCATCAGCCGGCCCGATTCCGAACCCAGCAGCACGTACAGCGATTCCGGCGTGGTGACGAGAATATGCGGCGGAGATTTCAGCATGCGCTGGCGATCGGCCGCCGGCGTGTCGCCGGTACGCACGCCGGTGCGGATATCGATGTTGATGTGGCCACGACGTTCAAGCTCGGCGCGGATGCCGGCCAGCGGCGCTTCGAGATTGATGGCGATGTCGTTGGACAGCGCCTTCAAGGGCGACACATAGACCACCGTGGTCTGTTCAGGCAGGCCGAAACCCATGCCTTCGCGAACCAGGCCATCGATTGCGGCAAGAAACGCAGCAAGGGTCTTGCCCGATCCGGTCGGTGCCGCGATCAGCGTGTGACGCCCGGCGCGGATTGCCGGCCACGCCTCCACCTGCGCCGGCGTCGGCGCGGCAAACGTGCGCGCAAACCAGGCGGCAATGGCTGGATGGAAGGAATCGAGGACGTTGCTGGCGGACATCGCAATTCGTGGCGCGAATGGATACCCAGCCTACACCGCCTGCAATCTCAGGGTGTGAGACCGGGCAAGGCCTCGTTCACGTTGCGCCCGGACTGTCGGCGACGTGCAGCATGGTCCGCACCAGGTGATCGAGCGCCTGCATGGGATCTTCGCAACGTCCGGCGTGGACGGCGGAGGTCTGGATCACCGCACTGCGTGGCGCAGTCAACCAGTGGAAGCGCTCGCGCTGGCTCAGTCGGCCCAAGGCACCGGCCGCCGCGCCACCGGCGCAGATCAACGGGATCGTCTGCAGGTGCGCGCGAATCTGCACGAGGTCGGCGCCTGGATCGAGCGCGAGCAGGCGCGCTTCGTCGAACCCGATGCGCGCTTCGAGAATGCGCGCCATCACGCTGGAAAGAATGACGCCGACATTGATGAACTCCTCGCGCTCCGGGCGAGGCACGACGCGCACGATCGCGTAGTCATACCAGATTGGCGCGGGCACGGATGGCTTCCTCGACAAACGCACGCGGCGCCTTGATGCGTTCGAGCAGGTAGTCGACATATGCCTGGCGATGCTGGGCGACATCGGCAAACGCCGCCTCGCCAAGCAGCCAGGAGGGCGGCACCTGGGCGACGATGTCGCTGATCAACGCGGGCGTGATCTTCTGCGCAAGCAAGGCATCGACTTCGGCGATCCGGCTGGCCAGCGGCAGCAACACATGATCCTTGATCTGCACGAAAGGCGTGCGACTGCGCCCGGCCATGCCGTCCCAGCCATGGTGGAAGTACAGGGCCGCACCATGATCGATCAGCCACAGCCGCCGGTGCCAGGTCATCATGTTGGCATTGCGCGGGGTGCGATCGACATTGCTGACATAGGCATCCAGCCAGACGATGCGCGAGGCCAGGTCTTCGTCCGCCGAGATCGCCAGCGGATCGTAGGTGACCGCGCCAGGCAGGTAGTCAAGGGCAAGGTTGAGGCCCGCGCTGGCGCGGATCAGGTCCTGGATTTCCGGATCGGGCTCGGTGCGCGCAAGTTCGTCGTCGACCTCGACGAAAACCAGCTCGGGCATCGGCAGATCCAGCGCCCGCGCAATCTCGCCGGCAATCAGTTCGGCGATCAGGGCTTTCGCGCCCTGGCCGGCACCACGGAACTTGAGCACATACATGCCGGCATCATCGGCTTCGATGATCGCCGGCAGCGAACCGCCTTCACGCAGGGGCGTGACATAGCGGGTTGCAGCGACCGTACGGATATTCATTGCCGGCGATGCTCGCATTGATCCCGTGCCGTGCAAAGCAGCCTCTGGAGCCGTCCGCGCAAGATCGAGCCGCGCGCGGATACGTTCAACTGCCCTGCGCCGCGCTCCAGGCGGCCATGCGTTTCTCCATTTCTTCTGGCGGGACATCCTCGACATGCGTCGCCAGCGACCACTTGTGGCCGAACGGATCGATCACCGAGCCCATGCGGTCGCCCCAGAACTGGTTTTCCACCGCGCGATCCGCACGGGCGCCCGCCTTGATCGCCCTGGCGAAGGCGGCGTCGGCGTCCTCGACATAGATCATGAAGGCTGCCGTCGGCCCGCCGCGCGCATTCGGCCCCTTGACGTTCATGCTGGCGAATTCGTCGGACAGCATGATGTGGGTATCGCCGATCATGATCTCGGCATGGCCGATCATGTCGCCCATCGGCAAACGGTAAAGCTCGGTGGCGGCAAAGGCCTGCGCATAGAAATCGATGGCCCTGGCGGCATCGTCAACGGTCAGGTAGGCAGTGACGGTGTGATAGCCGTCGGGAATGTGTTTCACGGCTTTCGTGCTCATGCGTGGACCTCCAGTGGACTCGTGCGCATCGTACAACCTGCCGTGGCGCAGCGCCGGCCGTGCCGACGCGCAAGGCTCAAGCCTGCGAAGACAATTTCAAGCCGATGATGCCGCCCAGGATCAAGGCCAGGCTGAGCAGGCGGCCGAGGTTGGCCGCTTCGCCGAAGAGGACGATGCCGAGCAGCGCCGTGCCCACGGCACCGACGCCGACCCACACCGCATAGGCGGTGCCCAGTGGCAGCGACTTCATGGCAATGCCCAGCAGGCCAAGACTGATCGCCATCGCCAACACGGTGCCGACGGATGGCCACAGGCGGGTGAAGCCCTCGGTGTATTTCAAGCCGATGGCCCAGCCGATTTCAAACAGTCCCGCCACAATCAGGATGAACCAGTCCATTGCACTCCTCGTCACTGCCTGGGTGTCGCCGGCGGGCGTGCGCCGCCGGGTTCAAGGCTTCGGTGGTTTCGCCGGCTTGTCCGAACGCGTCTCTTCATTGCCCTTGGCTGCGCGCGTGGCGGCGGCCTGGCGCGACCATTCCTCGATCAGTTCGGCGCGCGCGGCGCGGCGACTGGGCGGTTCCACGGATCCTGCTGCCTCTGCTGCGGGTGCTTCGTCGGCGCTGCCAGTGTCGATGTAACGCAGCAAGCGATCGATCTGCATGGCCAGCACATTGTCGACCGCCGGCGCAATCTGCTCGAGGCCGCTGCCACTCGCTGCATTGACGCGGTAATCGACATCGAGGCGGGTGGCTTCGTCATCCATCGGCTGCAGGCTGAAGCTCAGCACGCCGGTGACGGCGCGTTCCTGCAGCGGCCCGAGCGCGGCATCCAGGCGCAGCAGTTCATTCTTCAGGGCCATGACGACGCGACCGTGTTCGGCACTGCCACCGGCCCAGCGCTCGCAAAAGCAGCCGCCCGCCTCGGCCTTGAGGCTGAGATTGGCCGCCGTGCCCGACCAGGTGTGCTCGGCGCTCCACCAGCGCGCAACCTCGCCCAGGGCGACATAGACCTTGGCCGGCGGTGCCTCGACCCGCGCCGAGAATCCAATCAGGAAATGGTCGGCGGCTGCCTCGCTGACCTCGGCACGCGCGCTGCACGCCATGAGGCCGCCAAGGGCACAAAGCAGGAGCATGGCTTTCATCAAACGGATCCTTGCCCGCGCGGCACGCGGCGATGCGCCCTTGTGGCAGCCCGCAGCAGTTCCGTCAAGCGCTCAGGCGTCGGCGTCGGTGGCCCAGCCTTCGCCGCTGCCGCGATGGATCAGCGTGTCCGTATCGAGCACGGCACCGGCCGGATACGCCGGTTGCGCGGCGAGTTCGGCATAGATCGGCACGAAATCCGGGCGCGTCGCCTCCATCAACTGCTCGAAGCTGTCGATGACGAAATAGGTTTTCTGGAAGGTATCGATGCGATAGCGCGTGCGCATGATGCGCTTGATGTCGAAGCCGATGCGGTTTGGCGCAGCCGATTCGAGGCAATGGATGGATTCGCCCTTCGAGGAGACGATGCCCGAGCCATAGATGCGCAGTTCACCCTTTTGCCGGATCAAGCCAAACTCCACCGTGTACCAGTAGAGCCGGGTCAGGTTGACCAGGGCTTCGGCGCTGACCCCGTGTGCCTTGACGCCGCCACGACCGTAGGCGGCCATGTAGTCGGCAAACACCGGATTGAGCAGCAGTGGCACGTGCCCGAACAGGTCATGGAACATGTCCGGTTCGGCGATGTAGTCGATCTGCTCCGGGCGACGGATCCACCAGGTCACCGGGAAGCGCCGATTGGCCAGGTGCTCGAAGAAATCGAGTTCCGGCAGCAGGCCTTCGACGCCGATCAATCGCCAGCCGGTGGTCTTCGCCAGCAGCGCGTTGATTTCCTCGAAACGCGGGATCTGCCCGGCGGACATGCCGAAGCGCTCCTGGTTGTCGATGAACTCGGCGCAGGCGCGGCCCTTGAGGATTTCACGCTGGCGCGTGAACAACGTCGACCAGGTGGCGTGATCCTGTTCGGTGTAGCTGTCCCACGGCTGCTCGACAATGGCGGTGGTGTAGACCGGCACATAGCCCTTGTCGGTCAGCTGGTTTTCGACGCGGCGCGGCTCGGCAGACATGCGTTCAACCCGGTGGATGCGACCCTTGATGCTAGCGGGTTCGGTGCGCAACAGGCTTGCAAACTTGCCTGATCCTTGCTGATTGACGCATATTTGTTGCGTCAAACCACCTTCCTGCACATGAAACGAGCGAATCCGTGAATTCCAGCCTCGATCGCACCGACTTGCGCATCCTCGCCCTGCTGCAGGCAAACGGGCGCGCGACCAATGCCGAGATTGCCGAAGCAGTCAATCTTTCCGCCTCGGCCTGCCTGCGCCGCGTGCAGAAACTGGAAGCAGACGGCGTCATTGCCGGCTATGCCGCCCTGGTTGATCCGCAAGCCCTCGGCCTCGGCCTGCAGGCATTCGTCCGCGTGCAACTGGAAAAGCACGGCAGTGCCGCCGTGCAGCATTTCGTGCACAGCGTGCAGAGCTGGAACGAAGTGGTCGCCTGTCATGCGCTGACCGGCGAGATGGATTACCTGCTGCAGGTCGTGGTCAGCGATCTCGATGACTTTTCCCGCTTCCTGCTCGACAAGCTGCTCAATGAAAGCGGCGTCGGCGATGTCAATTCGAGTTTTGTCCTGCGCACGGTCAAGCACACGCGCGAATTGCCGATCAAGCTGGCCTGAGGCGGTTCAGTGCAGGGTGTGGCGCTCGCCCTTGTCATCCACGCGGGTTGGAAATTGCAGGATGCGCGCGCCTTGCGCCGACTCCGGATCGCGCTTCCACAGCACCGGCACGTCATCCGGTCGCGGCAGGTCCAGCTCGTCATCGGCGGCTGCGTGCGCGTCGTCCTCGTCCTCCCAGCTGTAGCGCTTGCGCGGCGGCTTGGGATCAAGACGGAACAGGAGAATGGCGGCCAGCGCGCCGGCGGCGGCACCGGCCAGGTGATACTCGAAGGAGATGTTTTCCTCGCGCGGCAGCACGGTCAGGAGCATGCCGCCGTAGAAAAAGAAGACGACCAGGGCGATCGCCACGCCCAGGCGATCACGCCGGAACAGGCCGGTGAGGAAGAGGAAGAACATCAAGCCGTGGTTGACGCCGCTCATGCCCACATGCACGGAATCGCGCGCGAACAACCAGACGCCCAGGCCCGAGAGCAGCCAGATCATCGGCAACGCCCATTGCGCCGCGCGCGGATATGCATACAGGGTCAGGGTCGCCAGCAGGGCCAGCGGCAAGGTGTTCGACATCAGGTGCTCGAACGAGGCGTGTGCGAACGGCGCACTGAGGATGCCGACGAGTCCGCGCAATTGCCGGGGCTCGATGCCGAGGTCGCCCATCGACCAGCCCAGCAGCCAACTGCCAAGCCAGACCAGCCAGATGCCGACGAGCAGGACGGCGGCGCTGAAGACGGCGTAATTGATGCGCTCGCGGTCGAACTGGACGGCGGCGCTGCCGGGATCCGGCGTCGGGGGTGCGATATCCATCGTCACGAGGTTGGGTCGCGGCGCGTGGGTGCAAGGGCGCTGGCGGCGGATGGGATCGGGCCGATTGATGGCATTGCCGAATGGCGATCCGACATTCGGCAATGCCGGCGACTTGCGCGCGGGGCTCCGGCCATCGGGGGTGTCGCGCAACGGCGGATTGTTTCGCGTGCAGCGCTTCGATGGGCATTCCAGGCTCTCGCAGCCTGCGCTGGATGGGCGCTTCACGTCCTCGCAGCCTGCATTTGATTGCGCACCCCAAGCCCTCGCAGCCGATTGCTGCCGGCCCGGCCGAAGGTTTCCCGCAAGCTTGGCTCGGATGTTGCTTGGGTTGCTTATCCAACCAGTTGAACGCCATGGATTTCCACATTCCCACCGCGATGCAGTTGACCGCAACCATGACCATGATCATTGGTCTTGCGCTCGCCTTCACCATCACCGGATATCCGCGATTCCTGCAATATCCCATGCGCCTGTGGGTGCGCGGTTTGCTCATCCAGCCGTTTTCCTACGCGCTCTTCTCGCTGCGCGGGCAAATTCCCGACTGGCTCTCGATCATCGTCGCCAACACCTTGCTGAGCATCTCCTTCGTGCACCTGGTCCTCGCCCTGTACGTGTACAACCGCAAGCCGGCGAAATTGCCGTTGATGATCGCGATCGTCGCCATGACCTTCATCGGCGAAACCTTGCTCACCTATGTCTGGCCGAGCCTGTACGGGCGCATCTGCCTGATGTCGCTGCTGCTGGCGCTGATGTGCGGGCTGGGCATCAAGGCGATCTACCAGCGGGTCGAGGTGATCACGCGACCGGAACACCTGGTCGCCATCATGCTGCTGGTCGGCGGCCTCATCATGCTGGCGCGGATCCTCAGGGTTCCGGACGTCGGCATGCTCAGCCTGACTGCCTCCACGGCAATGCAGGGTATCGTCTTCACCTACGCCTCGCTGCTGCCGGTGATCGCGACGTCGGGTTTCCTGCTCATGTGCGGCGAACGCCTGAACAAGCATCTGACGCAACTGGCCACGCTGGATCCGCTGACCGGGGTGTACAACCGGCGCACGATGACCGAGCTGGCCAGCAAGGCGGTCGCGGCGAGCAAGCGCCATGGCGGCGCCTTGTCCCTGCTGATCATCGATATCGACCATTTCAAGCGCATCAACGACCAGTTTGGCCACGAAGCGGGCGACCTGGCCCTGTGTCGCTTTGTCGAACTGGTTGGCGAGGTGCTGCGCGAAAGTGACGTCTTTGCCCGCCTTGGCGGCGAGGAGTTCGTCGTCATCCTGCCCGACTCCGACGAACGCGCCGCCATCGAGATTGCCGAGCGCATCCGCCAGCGGCTTGCTGACTCCGACTTTTCCGTCAGCGGCTGGCAGGTGCCGCTGCGCGTCTCGATCGGCGTCGGCATGCTGGGCCCGGCCATCAGCGACCTTGAAACCCTGCTGCGCATGACCGACCACGCCATGTACGAGGCCAAGCGCAACGGCCGCAATCGCGTCGTCCCGGTTTCGGCGATGCATTCGCAATCGGCACTCGACTTCGGCACCCGCGAATCACCGCAATGACGTCAATCGGTCCGCGGCAGGAGACGGCTGGCCACCAGCGAGGCACCGATCAACAAGGCCACCATGCCCAGTGACAAGCCGATCGGCACCTTCCAGACATCGGCGATCAGCATCTTCACGCCGATGAAGACAAGCACGCCGGCGAGTCCGTAATTGAGCAGGTGGAAGCGATCGGCCATGCCGGCGATGAGGAAGAACAAGGCGCGCAGGCCAAGCACGGCAAACACGTTCGAGGTCAGCACGACGAACGGGTCCTCGGTGATGGCGAAGATCGCCGGGATCGAGTCGACGGCGAAGATCACATCGGTCACCGCAAGCAGGACGATGACCATGAACATCGGCGTGTACCAGCGCACTCTATCCTTGACCACGCTCAGCTTCGCCCCGCTGTATTCCTTGGTCAGGCGCAGGTGGCCGCGCATCCAGCGCATCAGCGGATTGGACTCGAAATCGCCTTCGTCATTGGGCGCGCGCACCATCTGGATGCCGGTGTAGATGAGGAATGCGCCGAAGAAATAAAGAATCCAGTGGTAGCGCTGGATCAATGCCGCGCCCACGAAGATGAGGATTGCGCGCAGCACGATCGCGCCGAGGATGCCGATCATCAGCGCGTGCTTCTGCAACTCCGCGCTGACGCCGAAACGCGAGAAGATGAGCAGGAAGACGAAGATGTTGTCGACCGCCAGCGCCTTTTCGACGAGATAGCCGGCAAGAAACTGCAGCGCGGTCTCGTTGGCGACCTCGGCACTGACGTGTCCACCCAGCCAGTACCACAAGCCGAGGTTGAACAGCATGGCCAGGGCAATCCAGGCCACGCTCCACAAGGCCGCTTCCTTGAAGGCGACCTTGTGCGTGCCGCCGGCACGCAGGACGACGAAATCGATGACCAGGGCGATGACGACAATCAGTCCGAAAACGAACCAGAGCGCCGGTGTTGCGATGGTGTGCATTGCCTGAACTCCGCAAACGAGTGCCCCGCGCCGGGTTGCGCGAATCGGGCCACGGTGGATTCCGGGCACAGCTTCGCCGTTGTTCGGCGAAGGTCTTGCTCGCAAACAGCGCAGTTTCGCGGAATTTGCCTGCCGGACCGGGACCGGCGGGGCGGTCCGTGCTGACGATCGCGGCAACGGGAGAGCTACTCCCCTTCGTTTACACCGGCGACTCTAGCGGAATGCCTGCTGAAAGTCATGGTTGACGGGGTAACAGATGGTGTCGGGGGTTGCGGCCGGGAATGGGGAATGGGGAATGGGCGAGCTTGTGGGTCAGCGCTGCGCGCTGACGCTCTTTCTCCAGGCCAGCCGGCGGGGAAGCGCATTGAACCCGCAGGCGTCCTGGAATCGTCGCTTTCATCGCCATCGCTTATCATTCCCGCATGAACAACCATCCACCGGGGCCGCTGCCCGTCGTCCAGCTGAAGATCGAACGCCGCTCGAACCATCCCTGGATCTACCAGAAGATGGTGGAACGCCCCGAGCCAAAACCGAAACCCGGCAGCATCGTCGAGATCGTCGACCGCAATGGCGACTATGCCGGACGCGGCTTCTACAACGGCCACTCGCGGATCACCTTGCGCGTGCTGACCGCCGACGTCGAGGAACAAGTCGACGAGGCGTTTTTCGAGCGCAAGATCGCCGCTGCCGTCAGCCTGCGTCGTGATCTGCTGAAACTGGACGCGGTCACCGACGCCTATCGCCTGATCCATTCCGAAGGCGACGGCCTGTCCGGGCTGGTGGTCGACCGCTTTGCCAATACCCTGGTCATCGAGTTCTTTGCCGCCGGCATGTACAAGCAGCGCGAGGTGATCCGCCGTTGCCTGCTCGAACACTTCCCTGATGCGGCAATCTACGCCTACGCCGAATCGCATGTGCAGAAACAGGAAAGTTTCGACTGCGCGGTGCCGCCAATGCCGGCACCGACCGTCATCCACGAACACGGCGTGCAGTTCCACGCCGCACCGGGCAGCAAGCACAAGACCGGTTTCTTCGTCGACCAGCGCGACAATCGCAAGACCCTCGCCGAGTTTTGCGCCGGCAAGCGCGTCCTCGACCTGTGCTGCAATTCGGGCGGCTTCGGCATCACCGCGAAGACGATTGGTGGCGCCAGCGAAGTGGTCGGCGTCGATCTCGACGAAGGCATCCTCGAGATCGCCGAGAAAAATGCCTATCTGAACAAGGCAAAGGTCCGCTTCGTGCAGGCCGACATCTTCCACTGGCTGCGCGATTTCCCGAACAACCGCGCCGAGAAGTTCGACGTTGTCATCCTCGATCCGGCAAAGATGACGCGCGATCGCGAACAGGTGATCCCGGCGCTGAAGAAATACCTCGACATGAACAAGCTGGCCATGGGCGCGCTCAAGCCCGGCGGCATCCTGCTGACCTGTTCCTGCACCGGCCTGGTCAGCGAAGACCAGTTCCTCGACATGCTGCGCCGCGCAGCGTTCTACGCCGGGCGCAGCGCGCAGATCCTCAAGGTGACCGGTGCCGGTGCCGATCATCCCTGGCTCGCCCACGTGCCGGAAAGCCGTTACCTGAAGGCCGTGTTCTGCCGCGTGGATTGAGTGGATGCGGCGGCGCGATCCCCTGGTCGGGCCAGGGGATCGGCGTTCTTCACGACGAAACCTTGACCGCCAAGTCCGCCACGGCGATTTCGTTTCGCATCATGGTTTGCTGCTGATGAAGGTGGACGGGATGCGATCGGCGAGAACGAGCGTCGCTGACTTCTCCATGCTTCCACGCCGATAGCCAATCTGCAGCCTTGTTGCGGCGGGCGTTTCGCGGAGGAGCTTGCGCCATGCATCGAGTGTTCGTGCGGCAACCGGCTGCTTGTTGATCGTGACGATGCGGTCGTCGACGTGCAGACCCGCGGCCGCCGCGGCACTTTCCCTGGCGACATCGGCGACCCTGAGTGCCTCGTCATCGCCCATCAGCCAGAGGCCGCTGCGATCATGCGCGTCTGCCCTCGCGAATGCCGCGTTTGGCGCGAGGTACATGCGCTTGGCCGAGTAATCAAAGGCCACGGTGAAGCGCTTGAGCACGCCGCCACCCAGGTTGCCCGAAACATCCGGATCGGCGAATGCGCCCTTTTCACCAGTGAAGAGATCGCCTGCGATGTCATGGATCTCGATGTCGCCGAGCTTGAGCGTGCCAAGACGCACCGGTCGTCCACGCGCGGGACCACCCACGCCCCAACCCGTCACGGCATCCGGCGCTGCATGGTACTTCTCGACAAGCACCTGCTCGCGCACGAATGGCGAGTGCAGGGTCAGGGATACACGCGATCCGGTGTCGACACTGATGCGCACGGGCACGCCATCCAACTCGCCGGCGATGATCGGAATGCGGCTCGCCAGTTCGAACGGAATCGATTTCGACCCGGCTGGCACGGTGAATTTCGCCGGCTCGGCCAGTATCAGCTCGCTGTTTGCGTAGTCGATGGTGATGCCGAAGCGGCGAAACATCTCGTAACCCACGAGCCCGTCCGAGGCGAATCCTTCAACCTTCGGAATATCGCCCAGGTCCATGATGTAGAACACCGGATTCGCCAGCATTGCGTCGCCCAGACGAACTTCCCTGGCGTGCGCCAACGCGACATCGACGATCTCGTCGCCAACGCCACGACCGGCCATCTTGCCCTCGCCCTGCAGGGCGAATTTCTTCGCTGACGCCGGCGTCAGCACGTTGGCACCGCCGGTGTCGACGAGGAAGCGCGCGGGCATGCCATTGATCGATCCATCGGCATAGATATGGTTGTTGACGAGCTTGAACGGAACGCGGGTGATGCCCGCGGCATTGTCGATGCGCGCGGTGGCAGCCATTGCTGGCTTGGCGAAATCGGCGTCGCTGATCACGGCGTTGGCAACGTACCGGGTGATTCGAGCTTCGGTGCGATTGCGTGGATCGACATGTCCACTGCTGTCGGAGAGATCGATGGTGAAATGAAATGGCAGGCGCAGGCCATCCACTTCGCGCCAGTCATCGAAGCGCGTCGTGGCCAGATCCTGGCCTTGTTTCTGCTCGACCAGCGTGAGCAGGTGGGATTGCGCATCGAACCAGAGGGTCAGCGGATCGCCACCGCGCGGTGTGGCGACGATGACTTCGTAGCTGCGCCCGTCACGCTCGCGGGATTCCGGCTTGCCGATTTGCGCCGGCAAGCGCGCCGGATACCAGTAACCGCGCGCATCAAGCCAGGCCTGGGTTGCCGCGCTGCGCTTGGCCTCGGGCGCATCCAGCTGCGTCACCTCACCCCCGGGATCGCGTGACCAGCCGACGCTGCCATCGAAACCCTGCGCGCCTTCGACCGAACCAAGCTTGTAGTGACTCGATGAGCGGCCGCTGCGGGTATCCGTGATTGCCTCGAAATCACCAGCCAGTCCGCCAACCGCCAATGTCCCGGTGGACTTCTGGCTGTTGATTGCATCCCAGTGGGCAGCACCGCTGGCCTCCTTGTAGCGGGCAAATACCGCGTCCGCCTCCGTGGCGGCGGCATGCGTCGCGCAGAACATCAGGACCAGCGCGAACAATCCGAATCTATGCAGCATGACTGTCTCCATTTCCGTTGATTGGCACTTGCGGGAAGCTGCCTTAGATTGAATAATCCGCCTTAATTTCAAACCAGGCAAGCCAACCAATGGCACAGAGGAAGCGCGGCGCAATCGAGAATGCCGCCGAGATCAAGTTGCTGGCGTCGCCAACGCGCATCGAGATCGTCGACACGCTGGAGTCACTTGGCGAATTCGTCAGCGTCGCCGAACTGGCCGCGCAAATGGGGCGGCCGGCTGATGGCCTTTACTACCATTTGCGCCAGCTCGCCGAAGGCGGCCTGATCGTCGAGGAAGTGGCGGCGGATGGTCGCCGCTATCGCACGCGCAGCCGCGGCGGGGACCGTTTGCGCCTTCGCTACCAGCCTGGCGAAACGGCCAATGCCGAGGCGGTCAAACGGGTCGCTTCGAGCGTGCTGCGCGTTGCCGAGCGCGATTTCCATCGCGCCATCGCCGATCCTGCCAGCAAGGTCTCGGGGCCGCAGCGCGAACTCTGGGCCGCACGCGGCAAGGGCTGGGTCGGCCCGGGGGAACTCGCCGAAATCAATGAGCTCTTGTCACGCCTCATGGATTTGCTGCAACAGCCACGTTCACCCGGCAAGGGCAGGCTTGTTGCGCTTTCCTGGGTACTGACGCCATTGCAGAGGCGCGTTTCCCACGCGGCGGCGAAGCCCGCCAAGGCAGCAAGGACACGGCGACCATGAGGCGTCGTTGCGCAGCCGGCAATCCTGACCCTGATCGTTGGCTGATAGAATCTCGCGTTGATCATTCAGCGTTACGGATCCCGCATGGCCAGTCCCCGCAAGAAACCCGGCAAACCCCGGAAACCCGCCGTCACGCGCGAGCAGGCCGAGGAGGCCGTGCGTACCTTGCTGCGATGGGCGGGCGACGACCCGGCCCGCGAAGGATTGCTGGATACGCCCAAGCGCGTGGTCAATGCCTATGGCGACTGGTTTTCCGGTTATGCGATCGACCCGGCTGATTACCTGCGCCGCACTTTCGAGGAGGTCGCCGGCTACGACGAGATGATCGTCCTGCGCGACATCGAGTTCGAGTCTTACTGCGAACACCACATGGCACCGATCATCGGGCGCGCGCACATCGGTTATCTGCCGACCGACAAGGTGGTCGGCATCAGCAAGCTCGCCCGCGTGGTCGACGCCTTCTCGCGACGCTTCCAGGTGCAGGAGAAACTGACGGCGCAGATCGCCCACTGCATCGAGGATGTACTCAAGCCGCGCGGTGTCGGCGTGGTCATCGATGCCGTGCACCAATGCATGACCACGCGCGGCGTGCACAAGCGCGGCGTGTCGATGATCACCAGCCAGATGCTTGGTGGTTTCCGCGAGGATGCGCGCACCCGCGCCGAATTCCTGCGCTTCATCAACATCCATTCAAAGTGAGGAACTTTGCCGGGTCACGCCTGATCGGAGTGGGCCCGATGCGCTGGCAAGCGCTGCCGGCCCAGGCGGCACCGGTGCCTGCCATGACTTGTCGATTCGCAGACACGCTGCCGAGATGACGTTCGAACACAGCCATACACCGGTGCGCAAGGCCGCCGTCATCTTCATCTTTGTCACGGTGATGATCGACATGCTGGCCTTCGGCATCATCATCCCGGTGTTTCCGCACCTCGTGCAGCACATGACTGGCGGCGACATCGCCACGGCGGTGCGCTGGACCGGCATCATGGGCGCGTTGTTCGGCTTCATGCAGTTCGTCTTTTCACCGGTGCAGGGCGCACTGTCGGATCGCTTCGGGCGACGCCCGGTGGTCCTTGCATCGAACCTTGCCCTCGGTCTCGATTTCATCCTCATGGCGATGGCGCAGACGCTGCCGATCCTGTTCATCGGCCGGGTCATCTCGGGCATGGCCAGCGCCAGTATTTCCACGGCGAATGCCTATATTGCCGATGTCACGCCCAAGGAAAAACGCGCGGGTGCTTATGGCCTGCTGGGTGCCGCGTTCGGCATCGGCTTCATCGTCGGCCCGGCCCTCGGCGGTTTCCTTGGCGGCATCTCGGTGCGTGCGCCGTTCTGGGTTGCGGCAGCGCTGGCCCTGGCCAATTTCCTCTACGGCCTGCTGGTACTGCCGGAGTCGCTGCCGAAGGAACGACGCAGTGCCCGCTTTGACCTGAAGAATGCCAATCCGCTCGGTGCCTTGCGCATGCTGCGCCGGCATCCACAGGTGTTTGCATTGGCGGTGGTGTTCTTCCTCGTCGCCTTTGCCCAGTACTCGCTCAACTCGACCTTCGTCCTTTACACCGATTTCCGCTTTCAATGGGGACCACGCGAAGTCGGCTATGCGCTGGCCCTGGTCGGCGTTTGCAGCGGCATCGTGCAGGCCGGGCTGGTGCGCCGCCTGGTGCCCCGCTTTGGCGAGCGCCCGGTCATGCTCGCCGGCCTGTTGTTTGGCCTCAGTGGTTTCATCACCCTTGGCCTGGCCAGCAGCAGCACGATCTTCCTGCTCGGCATCCCGCTGCTGGCGCTGGCCGGCCTCGGTGGGCCGACCACGCAATCGATCATCACCCGCCAGGTCGATCCGACCGAACAGGGACGCCTGCAAGGAGCGATAACCAGCCTGTCGAGCCTGGCGACGATTTTCGGGCCGGTCGTGTTCAGCCAGACCTTCGCCTGGTTCATCGATGCCTCGGCACCGGTGCACCTGCCCGGTGCCGCCTTCCTGCTTTCCGCCTCGCTCATCCTGCTCGGCTTTGTCCTTGGCTGGCGCGCGACGATCGGGCTGCAGCCGCTCACGGCGGAATTGCCGAGGCCCGTCGACAGCGAAGCGCCTGCCCTGGCGGATGCCGAGATGAAGGGATGAACCCCTCGTCAGGGAAACCGTTCGCGCCTTCCTGCGAGCGCAACCGCGATCCCATTCTCGGCATTCTTCGCGAGGCCTTTGCGGATCGCCGCAACGTGCTCGAAATCGGCAGCGGCAGCGGCCAGCACGCGGTGTATTTCGCTGCGGCGCTGCCGCATCTGCAGTGGCAGGCTTCCGAGCGCAGCGAATCGGTGAACGGCGTGCAAAGCTGGCTGGACGAAGCGGCCCTGGCCAACACGCCGCCGGCGATCGTCCTCGACGTCGGCCAGGAAGACTGGCCGAGCACAAGGTTTGACGCCATCTTCACCGCCAACACGCTGCACATCATGGCCTGGCCGGAAGTGCAACGATTGTTTGCACGATTGCCCGCGATCATGGACGCGGATTGCATCTTCGTCGTCTACGGCCCGTTCAAGGTGGCTGGCGAGTTCACCAGCGCAAGCAATGCCGCATTCGATGCCTGGCTGCATGAGCAAGCCGCGCACATGGGCATTCGCGATCTCGCCGATGTCGATGCCCTGGCCGCCGGCGCAGGCCTCCAGCGCGTTGCCTTGCATTCGATGCCGGCGAACAATTTCTGCGTGGTCTGGAAGCGCGGCGCCGCCTAGTGGTTTGCGGCAGCGGTCAAGGCCGCGCCAAATGCGTCGCAATGAACGCCGCCATGGCCTCGCCGAATTCGGCGTAGCTCGCTTCCGACGGATGAAAGCCATCCGCGCAAAAACTGCCCTCGCGCAGGTTGAAGACGACACTGACGTGGAAGACTCCGGCGCGCTCGCGCAGCGCATCTCGGCTGGCTGCATCGATGCTGTCACCGCGCAGGCCGATGAGGCGGCGCAAGGGCTCGGGAATCAACGGGAACGACCGCAACGGCGGCAAGCCGGCGACGACGATGACCGCCGCCGGCGAATGCTCTTGCAGCGCGGCGACCAAGGCAAGCAGGTTTGCCCGCCAGGCGCGGATTGTCGACAACGCCGTGACATCGTTGACGCCGACCGAGACGACGATGGCGTCGGCCGGACGCGGATCGATCAGTGGAAGCAGCTCGCTCAGCACTTCGGCCGCAGTCGCACCACTGCGGCCGCGCGCTTCCCATTCAACGGCTGCGTCCATGGTCTCGGCAAGTGCGCGGGCGGTGCAGCCGACCAAGGCCCGATCGAGGGTCGCGGCACCGACTCCGGCAACGATCGAATCACCAATGGCAAGCACGCGCAGGGCGCGACCCGAGCCAACGCGACCGCACGACTCGCCCGCCGCCGCCGCAAGGCGTGGCGCGGTGCGGCGCAGACGCAAACCCTGCGCGGCGACTACGGGCAGGAATGTCCAGAACAAGACGCTTCGCGCCAACGCCGTGATCCGGGTCATGGCCGCAGCGCCGTGTGCGCAGCGCAGGCGGTGGCAATGCCGCTACCCATCAGGGAAATGTGCAATGCGGGAGACTGTGTCGTGTACCAGGGCCGAGGCCGGCTGTCATGATCATGCATCGCTGCGAGCGGAATGCGCATGCGCCCAGTGTACGACCGTTTCGCCATTGAACCTGCACGCATCGGCGCAGCAAGGACGCATCACGAAAGTTCGACGCACACCACGCAAGACTGTGCCGCACTCCATGGCGTGACGAGCGGGACATGCGCGAGATCCAGGCAGCAGCAGCCAGCAAGGTCCCGGAAGTGACCGCCGTGTTCTGGATCATCAAGATCCTCGCCACCACGCTGGGCGAAACGGCGGGCGATGCGGTTTCCATGTCGCTGGGACTGGGCTATCTCCTTGGCAGCGTGATTTTCGCCGCCATCTTCGTGGTGGTCGTGCTGGCACAGATTGCCGCGCGCGAATTCCGGCCGTGGCTGTACTGGTTGACGATCATCGCCACGACCACGGTCGGCACGACCCTGGCCGACTTTGCCACGCGCTCGCTCGGCATCGGCTATGCCGGTGGTTCGGCGATCCTGCTGGCCTTGCTGCTTGGATCATTGTGGATCTGGTATCGCGACACCGGATCGCTCGCGATCGATTCGGTGCGCTCGGTGCGCAGCGAGATGCACTACTGGGTGACGATCATGTTTTCGCAGACACTCGGTACCGCGCTGGGCGACTGGACGGCGAAGACGGCGGGGCTCGGCTTCAGCGGGGGTGCGCTGATCTTCAGCGCGCTGCTCATTGCCATCGCCGCCGCCTGGCGATGGACGCGCATCTCACGCACGACATTGTTCTGGTCGGCCTTCATCCTGACCCGCCCGCTGGGTGCGGTGGTCGGCGACCTGCTCGACAAACCGCTGGCCGAAGGCGGCCTTGCGCTCAGCCGCTACACGGCATCGCTGGTGATCCTGGCGGTGATCGCCTTGCTCATCCATTTCGTGCCGCAGCGTGCCGCGCGCCACGCGCATTGATGCAAGCACTCGCTTGAGGGCTCACCACGGCACGGCATTGCCGCTGTTGCCCAGGAAATGCCCGATGTTGTCTGCATCAAAGTGCAAGGCGTCGATGACCTTGAGCATGTTGGCCACCGATTGCGCCGGCTCCAGGTCCGCACCGGCACCGCCCATCTCGGTCTTGACCCAGCCGGGACTCAAGGCAAGCACGGCGATGCGGCGCTCGGCAAGGGCGAATCCAAGCATGCGCACGACCATGTTGAGGGCAGCCTTGCTGATGTTGTAGCTCGGCGTGCCGAAGCGCGCGGCGCGCGCGATCGAACCGAGCCCGGAACTGATGGCGATGACCTTGGCCGCATCCGCCAATCGCGGTGCCAGCGCCTGGGTCAGCAGGAACGGGCCCGCGGCATTGGTGGCGAAGGCCTGGTCCAGGGATTTCGCTTCGACGGCACCGAATGCCTCGCCCGGCGTCAACACGCCGGCGTTGTTGATCAAGGTGTCGATGCGCACATCGAGCATGTCGATTTCCCGCGCCAGCTCGCCGATCGAGCGCGGTTCGGCGACATCCAGCGGCAGCACCTTGAGGTGTCCCGGATACTCGCCGCTGAGGCGGTTCAATTCGGAGGCACGCGCCACATGCCGGCAACAGGCAATGACGCGATCGCCGCGGGCAAGCAACTGACGCACGAACTCGATACCCAGGCCACGATTGGCGCCGGTCACCAGAAACTGGGCCATGTCATCCTCCTCGATTCGCCATGCAGAACTTCCTGCACAGGCGGCAGTCTACCCGGCAGCGCGGATCGGGGCCGGCCCGATCGTTGCGTCGCGTGCGCAGCACCGTTAGCCTGCCCGGCTCATCCAGCCACTCGAAGGACTCCCCATGCACAAGCTCTACCTGGCGACCGTGCTGTCGATGCAATTGTTCGCCGCGTCCGCGCTGGCCAGCGAAGGCGCCACCGCCTTCAGCGTGGAGGACGCACCGGCAAAGGCGACGGCACCTGCCGCGGCCGCGGCGAGTCAAACGCAGCGTGCCGAGGATGGCATCGATATTCCGTTCACGCGTTTCACCTTGCCGAATGGACTGACCGCCGTCGTCCACGAGGACCACAAGGCGCCGGTGGTCGCGGTGAGCATCTGGTATCACGTCGGCTCCGCCGATGAGCCCGCTGGCAAGACCGGCTTCGCGCACCTGTTCGAGCATCTGATGTTCTCCGGCTCGGAGAATCGCAAGGGCACTTTCTTCGAACCCTTCGAGCAGGTCGGTGCCACCGACATGAACGGCACGACCTGGTTTGATCGCACCAACTATTTCGAGACCGTGCCCACCACGGCGCTCGACATGGCCTTGTGGATGGAATCCGATCGCATGGGCCACCTGCTCGGCGCGATCGGCCAGAAGGAGCTCGATACGCAGCGCGGCGTCGTGCAGAACGAGAAGCGCCAGGGCGAGAATCGTCCCTACGGGCGCACCGACGAGAACATCCTCGCCAATGCGTTTCCGGCCAATCATCCGTATCAGCACGACACCATCGGCTCGATGGCCGACCTCGAGGCCGCCTCGCTGGCCGACGTGAAGCAGTGGTTCAACGACTACTACGGCGCCGCCAACACCACCATCGTGCTGGCCGGCGACATCACTCCGGAAATCGCCCGCGAAAAACTGCAGAAATACTTTGGTGATATTCCGGCCGGCCCCGCAGTGCCGCGCCAGCAGCCGTGGGTTGCCGCCCGCGAGACCTCGACCCGCGGCGAGCAGAAAGACCATGTCGCGCAAACCCGCATCATCCGCGAGTGGAACGTGGCCCAGTTCGGCCATGCCGATGAACCCCTGCTCGAACTCGCCGCCAATGCCCTTGGCGGTGGCAAGACCTCGCGCCTTTACCAGCGCCTGGTCTACAAGGACAAGCTGGTCGACAGCATCTCCGTCGAAGTGCAGCCGTTCGCGCTGGCCAGCCAGTTCGTCCTCACCGCCGACGTCAAGCAGGGCATCGATCCGGCGACGGTGGAAATGGCAATCGCCGAGGAATGGGCGAACTTCCTCGAGCACGGTCCGACCGATGAGGAACTCGAGCGCTCACGCATGTCCAGCCGCGCCGGTTTCATCCGTGGCCTGGAAAAGGTCGGCGGCTTCAGCGGCAAGGCCACCGTGCTTGCCGAATCGCAGGTCTATCGCGGCGATCCGGCTGCCTACAAGCTTGATCTCGCACGCATCCAGCAGGCCACGCCGGAATCGGTCAAGGCAGCGGCCAATCGCTGGATCGCCCGTGGTGACTACACCTTGACCGTGCTTCCGGCGGCTGCCGGCGAAGCGCTGGATGAGAGCTCGCCGAAGGGCTTGCCGGTTGCCGATGGCAAGCCTGCCGCGGTCGTGCCGGCGAAGGCCGACTACAGCACCAGCAAGAGCGATCTCGATCGCAGCAAGGGCATTCCGAAGGTCAGTGATTTTCCCGACCTGAGCTTCCCGGAAATCCAGCGTGGCACGCTCAAGAACGGCATCGAGATCGCACTCGCCGAACGCCACACCATTCCGGTGGTGCAGATGCAGCTGCAATTTGACGCCGGCTATGCCAGCGACCAGGGTCGCAAGCTCGGCACCTCGTCGTTCGCCATGGCCTTGCTCGACGAAGGCACGCTGACGCTTGATTCAGTGGAGATCGCGCGGCGCAGCGAACTGCTGGGCGCGCGCATCAGTGCCGGCTCCGGGCTGGACAGTTCATCGGTCAGCCTGAATGCGCTGAACTCGCAGTTGGCACCGTCACTGGCCCTGTTCGCCGACATCGTGCGCAATCCCGCCTTCCGCGAAGCCGACATCGAGCGCATCCGTGGCCAGTGGCTGGCCGACATTGCCCAGGAAAAGACCGAGCCGACCGGCATTGCCCTGCGCACCCTGCCGCCGCTGCTCTATGGCGACAAGCACGCCTACGGAATCCCGTTCACCGGCAGCGGCACCGAGGCCTCGATCAAGTCGCTGAAGGTCACCGACCTGCGCCGCTTCCATCGCGAATTCATCCGTCCCGACAACGTCAAGATCCTGATTGCCGGAGACACCACCCTCGCCGAGATCACGCGCCAGCTCGATGCGGTGTTCGGCGATTGGCAGGCCACCGAAACTCCGGTGCCGACGAAGACCATCGCCAACGTCGAAGCGCCGAAGCAGGCGCGCGTATACCTGATCGATCGTCCGGATTCGCCGCAGTCGCTGATCCTCAGCGGCTCGCTCGCGCCATCGACGCGGGCGGCCAACAACATCGAGATCCAGACCATGAACAGCGTCTTTGGTGGCACCTTCACCTCGCGCCTGAACATGAACCTGCGCGAGGACAAGCGCTGGGCCTATGGCGCATCGAGCTTCCTGCAGGATGCGATCGGGCAACGCCCGTTCATGACCTATGCCTCGGTACAGACCGACAAGACCGCCGAATCTGCTGCCGAAGTGCTCAAGGAAGCGCGCGCGATAAACGCCGACAGGCCGATCACGGACGAGGAGATCGCCAAGATCAAGGCACAGCGCATCCGCGCCCTGCCCGGCAGCTTCGAAACCACCGGCTCGGTGCTCGGCATCCTCTCCGGCAACGCCTTGTACGGGCGACCGGATGACTACGTGCAGACGCTCAAGGCGCGCATGCAGGGCCAGAAGAAGGCCGACATCGAAGCCGCCGCCCGCGAAGTGATCAAACCCGACGCCCTGACCTGGGTCATCGTCGGTGACCTGAAGAAGATCGAAGCGCCAGTACGCGCGCTCAAGCTCGGCGAGGTCAAGGTGGTGGATGCCGATGGCAAGCTGATCCGCTGAGGCGGCCCATCCACGTTTTCCCGGAGTGGGCTGACAACGGCCCACTCCGTTTCGGTCGTTGAACCGCAGTGGCTTTTCAACTCCTGCTCCGGCGCGCAGGCGAGAGCATGCATTCCCTGGGAGCGCCGGCGTCCCGCCGGCAATGCTGCAAGAGCCGACGAGAACGTCGGCGTTTCCGGCAACGGCCCTCCCAGCGGTATTCGCAAGGCCATATTCCGCACCTCAACCTGCGGCATCACTCCAATCCATCTCCTTCGGGCTCTGCGAGAGCTTGCCGCTGGCAAATGTCTCGCCGGTCGGCAGTCGAACGAGTGACACGCCGGAGTCGTTGGCGTCATTGTTGTGCTCTGTCGAGCGGAGCGCGGGTCGGCCACCCAATTGGATTGAAATATCCTGATGTGCGCGCTTTGCCATTTATCGCTCTTGCTGTCCTGCAATGATTCGTCCATATTTGCATCCCCCGATTCACCCGGTTGCGTGTTGCAGCCGAGCCCCTTGGAAATCGGTTCATGGAGGATTGCATGCGCGCGTTTTTCTTTTTCTTGTTGGTGTTGATTCCCTTTCTGGGCGGTTGCGCGGCATCCGCGGACCGGATTGACCATCAGGCGCAAAGCCTGCGCGCACCAACCATCCCGGAAGCGGAGGACTGCCTTAGTCGGGTTGAAACAACCTACGCCCCTCGCTATCCGCGAAAGGCACTTGAACTGCGGATCCAGGGTTGGGTTGTCGTGGATATCGAGCTTTCAAGCGACGGCAAGATCCTCTCACGCAGGATCGAGTCGGAAAATCCGCCCGGCGTATTCGGACAATCCGCGCTGGATTCAGTCGACAGGATCATCTATAGCAAAGCGGTCGACACACAAAATTGCCGATCGCTGTATATGTTTACCGTCAATTGACGTTAATTTGCAGAGCGCGTGTGATTTGTTGTCGCAGTGCTTGTTGGCAAGCAACATGTCGACGGTATTCGCATCCTCATGAGACTGCCTGACTGCATACGGCAGATGCGTGTTTCAAAAGCCCTTTTCTGGAGAAATGCATGCGCGTTCTTTTCTTGTCATTGTTGTTGACGCCCTTTCTTTTCGGTTGCGCGGGCGTGAACGACAGATCCGAATACCAGGCGGAAAGGCTGGGCGCGCCGGTGATTGCGGATGCCGACAAATGTCCAGATGGGATCGACGCGCAGAGCATGCCGCGCTATCCGGAAGAAGCGTATCGGTCGAATATCGAGGGCTGGGTTGTCGTGGACATCGAGTTGTCCGCCGAGGGCGCGCTGCTCTCGCGCCGGATCGAAGCGGAACAGCCAAACGGCATCTTCGGCCAGGCCGCCCTGGATTCCGTTGACAACAACGCCTTCAAGGGAACGGGCAAGGCGCGAAAATGCAAGATGTTGTACACCTTTGGCCTGAATTCCTGAGGCGGGTTCCAAACGCCAGCCTTTGCTGCACGCTGACCGGATCGCCTTCGATAAGGAATGATTCCCCTGCTCGCGATCCGGCAAGCTGCCCCATCTTGTTTGACTCGCACTGTGATCACGGAGTCCCTTGTCATGAAGATTGTCTTTCTGGTTTTTACTGCGTTGCTTGCTGTTGTTTGTTCGACGGCATCCTTGGCAGGCCGCGAAACGGTTTCGCTGTATTGCGATGGATATCTTTCCGCGAAGGGCGAAATCCCCTCCCGGCCCGGGGTCGCGGCACTGCTGCAGATATCCGCCAACGATTTCAGGCTTGATATTGAAGGCTTCGGCCACGGCGAGGCGAAAGGCAAGCTCAAGCGCAAAAATGCGTTTGACCTGAACGGCACCATCCTGTTTGCGCCCTCGACGCCCGGGATTGATTCGTTCGAAGCGTCGCTTGTCCTCCAGAAATACTCTGGCGTGCTGGTCTTTCGCTTTCTTGGGGCTCCCCTTTCAACTGGGCCCGTCTATTCAGGACAGTGCGCAGAAAAACAGCCAATTGTCGACAGTGCGGATTGACGATGGAACCGTTGCAGCGGGAGCGTGCTCGGCGCACCCCCCGCCCGCCGTTCATCCTCGATCGCCTAGACTCGCATCCGCCTCCGCCACCGATATCGAGTCCGCGATGAAACATGTGCTTGCCGTTGCAACCCTGCTTTTGCTTGGCGCCTGCAGTTGGGGCATCAAGCTTGATTCCGCCGGGCGCGATGTACGCGTGGCCTGGAACGATGACGTCAGCCAGTGCCGGGCGGTCGGATCGATCACGGTCTCGGTGCTCGACAAGGTCGGGCCGGTGCGTCGCGGCGGGCTCAAGGTCAGCGACGAGCTGGAAGTGATGGCGCGCAACCAGGCCGGGTCGATGCCTGCGGACACGATCAAGCCGGTCGGCCCGCCGCGCAATGGCGAGCAGCAGTGGAACGCCTATGTCTGCGGTGGCAATGGCGCACGCTCGCCGTCTCGATCGCAACGCGCTCCGGAATCGGGCGTGGAAACCTATCCGATCAAGGATCACTGAGCGCAGGAACGCCGCGCCCGGCAATCCACCGCGACCGCGCAGGCAACTGCCAGCGCCGGCAATGCGCTGAAACACTCGATATTGGCGATCCGCTGCGGCACACTCGGATGCAGGGGATGCCGCGTTGCGGCGCTATCGAGAGTGACAGGCAGACATGCAGATCTTGCTGACCGGCGCGACTGGATTTCTCGGTCAGGCTATCGCCGCCGCGCTCAAGGAGCATGGGCACGAGGTTCGCGCGATCGTTCGCCACGAAAGCCGCCAGCTTGCCGCGCTGGGCATTGAACAACGCCACGGCCAGGTCACCGCCTTCGAGGATGTCTGCGCGGCGGCCGAGGGTTGCGAGGCGATTGTCCACGCCGCCGGTTGCAGCGATGCGCTGGCCAGCATCGAGCAATTGCATGATGCCAATGTGCGCTCCACCGAATGCATGCTCGGTGCCTGTGAACTGGTCGGCGTGCCGCGACTGCTGCTGACCTCATGCGCGAATGTCGTGATCGGCCAGGGCGATCTCGAGAATGCCGACGAGCGCCAGCCCTATCCGGCGCAATGGAGCTCGGCCTACCCGCACACCAAGGCGCTGGCCGAGCAACGCGTGCTTGCCGCCAACAGCGCGAGCCTTGCCACCTGCGTCCTGCGTCCGCACCTGCTCTGGGGTGCCGGCGAATCCCGCTTGTTGCCGGGACTCCTCGATCTCGCCCGACGCGGCAAGCTGCGCCTGTTTGGCGAACCCGATCGCAAGATCGACCCCTGCCATATCGACAATGCCGCGCATGCCCACGCGCTGGCACTGGCCCGCCTCGAACCCGGCGCGGCCATTGCCGGCAAGGCCTATTTCATCAGCCAGGGCGAGCCGATGACGATCGAGGCATTCCTCAACGCCTTGCTGCGCGCCGGCGGCTTCCCGCCCGAGCAGCGGCGCATGAACTCGATCGCCGCACGCGCCTTGGCCACTGCCGCGCGTCCGGCCAGCGATGGCACGCCGCCGATGCTGACGGCCTACCTGCTCGACCTGTTCAGCCATGCCAGCTGGTTCAATCTCACCGCCGCCAAGCGGGATCTCGGCTACGCGCCCAAACTCAGCACGGCCGAGGGCATGAGCCGACTGTTCACGGCGCTGACCCGCGTGCGCATGCAAACCCGCGCGCCCTGAGCGCGATCAAGGCAGCGCGGGCATTCAGAACTTCACCATTTCCTTGAAGCCGCCGAAAAACATGCGCTTGCCGTCGAACGGCATGGCTTGCGGAGTCATCAAGTCCTGCAGCCTCGGATCGGCCATGACCAGTTTGTTGATCCGATCGCGCTCGCGGCGCGATGCGTAGACGATCCACGAGAACACCACGACCTCGCCTTCCTTCAATTTCACGCTCTGCGGAAACGAGGTGTGCTTGCCGACCGGCACGTCGTCGGCGACGCATTCGGTATAGGCAAGCGCACCGTGCTCCATCCACACCTTGCCGGCCCTGCGGGCGATCTTCTTGTACTCGGCCAGCTTGTCTTTCGGTACCGGAATGACCATTCCATCGACATAGTTCATGGCGCTCTCCTCGCGGTTTGTGGGAATCTGCATTCGACCACGATCGGCCGGATCCTGCATGAACTGGCCAGGGGTCCGGCAACGGCCCGATCGTCGCCCTGGTGCCACCCTGAAACACACGACCACGGAGTTTGCATGGCCGCCATTCCATCCCTTGCCTCGCACCCAGCGGAAACGCCCGCTGCCATCGTCTCCATCCGCGGCGTCGGCAAGACCTACAAGGGTGGCTTCGAGGCGCTCAAGCAGATCAATCTGGATATCCGCCGCGGCGAGATCCTTGCCCTGCTCGGACCCAACGGTGCCGGCAAGACCACCCTGATCAGCATCATCTGCGGCATCGTCAATGCCAGCACGGGCACGATAACCGCCGACGGCCATGACATCGTCCGCGACTACCGCGCCGCGCGCGCCGCGATCGGCCTCGTGCCTCAGGAGTTGCACACCGATGCCTTCGAGTCGGTGCTGTCGACGCTCAGGTTCAGTCGCGGCCTGTTCGGCAAGCCCCCGCATCCGGCGCATCTGGAAAACATCCTGCGCGAGCTGTCGCTGTGGGACAAGCGCAACAACAAGATCATGACCCTCTCCGGCGGCATGAAGCGTCGCGTGATGATCGCCAAGGCGCTGGCGCACGAGCCAAAAGTGCTGTTTCTCGACGAGCCCAGTGCCGGCGTCGATGTCGAGCTGCGCCACGACATGTGGCAGATGGTGCGCCGCCTGCGCGAAAGCGGCACCACGATCATCCTGACCACGCACTACATCGAGGAGGCCGAGGAAATGGCCGATCGCATCGGCGTCATCAACAAGGGCGAGCTGATCCTCGTCGAGGACAAGCACACGCTGATGCGCAAGCTCGGCAAGAAACAACTGACCCTGAGCCTGCAGCAAACCATGCGGGAGATCCCGCCGGGCCTGGCGGGGTTGCAGCTGGAACTCTCGACGGATGGCGCGACCCTGGTCTACACCTTCGACACGCAGTCCGAGGAAACCGGCATCGCCAGCCTGCTGCGCCGACTTGGCGAGCACGGCATCGACTTCAAGGACCTGCAATCAAGCGAAAGTTCGCTCGAGGAGATTTTCGTCAGCCTTGTGCACAAGCCGAAGGGGGATCGCGCATGAACATCCATGGCATTCGCGCGATCTACCGCTTCGAGATGGCACGCACCTTCCGCACGCTGATGCAATCGATCGCTTCGCCGGTGCTGTCGACCTCGCTCTATTTCATCGTCTTCGGTGCGGCGATCGGATCGCGCATGGGCGACATCGACGGCACCAGCTACGGCGCCTTCATCATTCCCGGCCTGATCATGCTGTCCCTGCTTGGCGAGAGCATCTCCAACGCCTCGTTCGGCATCTACATGCCGAAGTGGGCAGGCACGATCTACGAGCTGCTGTCGGCACCGGTTTCGTGGATCGAGGTGGTCATCGGCTATGTCGGCGCAGCGGCAAGCAAATCGGTGATGCTCGGCCTGCTCATCCTGATCACCGCGCGATTCTTCGTCGACTACGAGATTCTCCATCCGCTGTGGATGTTCGGCTTCCTCGTGCTGACCTCGGTCACCTTCAGCCTGTTTGGTTTCATCATCGGCCTGTGGGCGGATGACTTCCAGAAGCTGCAGGTGATCCCGCTGATGGTGATCACGCCGCTGACCTTCCTCGGCGGCGCGTTCTACTCGATCAACATGCTGCCACCGTTCTGGCAAAAGGTGACCTTGTTCAATCCGGTCGTCTACCTGATCAGCGGATTCCGCTGGAGCTTCACCGGCCGCGCCGACGTGCACATCGCCGTCAGCGCGGGCATGACCCTCGGCTTCCTCCTCATCTGCCTGGCCATCGTCTGGTGGATCTTCCGCAGCGGCTGGAAGCTCAGGGCCTGAGCAACCCGCTGCGGCCCGCGCGAATCGCTCAGGCAGGAAGCGCCTTGTTGCCGAGTCCGGCCCCCGCCCGCTACAACGGCGCAAACAACTCGGCGAGATCATCCTCGTCGAAACGCAATGACTGCGTGCTGCCGCCTTCGAGCACGGCGGCGGCGAGCTCGGCCTTGCGCAGCTGCAGGGCCTGGATCTTTTCCTCGACGGTGCCGCTGCAAATCAACTTGTAGACAAAAACCGGCTTGTCCTGGCCGATGCGATGGGCGCGATCCGTGGCTTGCGCCTCTACCGCCGGATTCCACCACGGGTCGTAATGGATCACGGTGTCGGCGGCGGTCAGGTTGAGGCCGACGCCACCGGCCTTGAGGCTGATCAGGAAGATCGGCACCTGCTCGGCCTGGAAACGCGCCACCAGTTCGGCGCGTTGCGCGCTGGGCGTCTGTCCGGTGAGCATCTGGAATTTCTGCTTGCGCAGGGTCAGCGCCTTGGCGATCAGGTCGAGCATCTCGGCGAACTGGCTGAAGACGAGGATGCGACGACCCTCGGCAACGAGGCTGTCGGTCAGCTCAAGCAGGAGTTCGAGCTTCGCTGATTCCTTGATCCGCCTGGCTCCTTCGAGTTTGACCAGGCGCGGGTCGCAACAGGCCTGGCGCAACTTGAGCAGGGCATCGAGGACGATGATGCCGCTTTGTGCAAGACCTCGCTTCTGCACTTCGGCGAGCACGCGCTCGTGCTGGGCCAGGCGCAGGGTTTCGTAGAGTTCGCGCTGCGCGCCATCGAGTTCGACGTTGCGCGGGATGAAGGTCTTCTCGGGCAGGTCGGCGAGCACGTCCTCCTTGCGCCGGCGCAACAGCAGGGGCGCGATGCGCCGGCTCAGGCGCTCGCGGCGGTCGACATCGTCATGCTTCTCGATTGGCGTGCGGTAAAAGCGCGTGAAGTGGCGATCGGTTCCAAGCAGGCCCGGTTCGACCGCATCGAACTGCGCCCACAATTCGCCAAGATGGTTTTCCAGTGGCGTGCCGGTCATGGCCAGGCGCCGTCGCGCGGAAATCTCGCGCACGATCCTGGCCGCCTGGCTCTTGGCGTTCTTCACCACCTGTGACTCGTCGAGCACGAGCAAGGCGTATTCATGCGCAAGCAACTCGTCGCGATCGCGTGCAAGCAAGGGGTAAGTGGTGATGACGAGATCATGATGCGGAATGGCCTCATGCAGGCCGCCGCGCGCGGGCCCGTGCAGGACCAGCACGGACAGGTCCGGGGCAAAGCGCTGCGCCTCGTCGCGCCAGTTCGAGACCAGGCTGGTCGGGGCGACGATCAGCACCGGCCGATCGAGATGCCCACGCTGCTTTTCGGCGAGCAGGTGGGCGAGCACTTGCACGGTCTTGCCGAGGCCCATGTCGTCGGCAAGCACGCCGCCAAGTCCGGCATCGGCGAGAAAGCCCAGCCAGGCCAGGCCATCGCGCTGGTAGGCGCGCAAGGTTGCCTTGAAACCTGGCGGCTCCAGCGCCGGCTCGCGCGCTTCACGCAAGCGCGCCAGTTGCTGGCGCAGATTTTCGCCGCCGCGCCAGGGCATCGCGCTGCGCGCCGACAGCTCGTCGAGCACGCTGGCCTGCGAGCGGCGCAAGCGCAGCGCGCCTTGTTCGGCATCACGCTCGGGCATGTCCTGCAACCACTCGAGCAATGGCCCCATCAGCTCACGCAGGCGCGACAACGGCAGCGGCACGCGACGGCGGTCGTCGATCGGCACCAGCCACAAGGCATCCGCATCCTCGCCCTTGCGCGGACTCAGCGGGAAATTCGGATCACCAAGCAGGCGACGCAGGATCGGCAGCAGATCGACGCGCTCGCCGGCAATCTCGATGCCGAGGCTGAGGTCGAACCAGGCCGTGCCGGATTCCTCGACCTCGGCATACCAGTCATCCGGTTCTTCAAGCAGCTCGAATGGAAATCCGGAATCGGTCTCGAGGCGGAACCCGTGATCGCGCAGGCGCGGTGCCAGGGCGAACAGATGCTCGGCGGCAATCAGCAGGCCGCGCCTTGGTTCGAGCACGAAATCTCCGTCGGCAAACACGTCGCGCGGCAGGTTCGGCATGCGCGGCAACAGGTCGATGTCGATCAGGCCCAACTCCTCAAGCTGTTCGCAGGCGGCGATCTCGGCCGAGCGATCGCGCACGATGTCGAGCAGGCGGCCCTCGTGCATGCGCCGCTCGCGTGGCTTGATCGGCGCGAACGGCAGGCGCGGGCCGTCGTAGTCGAAACTCAGGCGCACGCAGCCGGCCTGGTAGCGATTGGGCACACCATTGACATAGGTCAGCACGGGAAACGCGCGCAGGGTCAGCACCGGCGTTGGCAGCACTTGATGGGTCTGCGGCGCAACTGCCTTGGCCGGCTTCGGCAAGCCTTCAAGCTGACGCGTCTTGTGCCAGCGCTCGACGACGAAATCGGCATGTTCGGGGAGCAGGGCGGGCGCGCGCAAGGCCGCGTCGATGACCTGCGCGTCACCTTCAACACGTCCGATCGCCGGCTTGGCCGGATCGAAATACCAGATCTGCGCGATGCGCAGCAGGCGCGTGTTGGCATCGGTTTGCGTCAGTTGCGGAACCAGCTTCTGGTTGCCGTCCTCGGACAACTGCCAGCCCCAGTCGAGGGTGCGCTTGTCACCGAGACTGACCTGCCCGCGCGAGGGCTTTTCCACAAAACACGGATATTCGCGGATGAGGATCTCGAGCAAGGCCTCGTCGCGCTCGCCACTGAGCGGATACCAGGCACTTGAGGCGAAATGCGGACTGGCCATGCGCAGGCGCGCGACATGCTCGAACTGGCGCGGGGTCAGGCGCTGCCAGGGGTCGGCGCCAAACTGGAATTGCCCGACCGGCTGCGGCGAACCGAGGCCACCGCGCTTGGTCGGCTTGAGCCAGACAGGCTGCGCCTGCAGGCCGGGCAAGGTGCCGTCGCCAATGCGCAGGAGGATGCCGAAGACCAGCGCCGGATCCACGACCGGCTTGCGCAACGGTGGCCTGGGATCGGCGTTGAGCGCATCGAACCAGGGCTTCCAGGCCGCCGGACCGGTGCCTGCCACGGCCATCGGCTTGCCCGGCTCGAAGGCCGAGGCGCGCGCGCCGAGCATTTTCAGGGCGACCGCGGCGACGTGCTTGCACTCGCCTTCAAGCGGGCAGGTGCACTGCGTATCGAACTTCGGCTTGCCGCCGTTGAGACCAATCATGATCGCCGCGGTGTAGGGCTCGTGCTCGCGGCCCTGCACGGCTCCGAACAGGGTGCCGGAATCGCCCGCACTCTCATACCAGATCTCGCGCACACGGCTGTGGCGCAGATAATCCGCACCCTTGGCGAGCGTGGGCTGATCGAGCACCGCATGGGTGCTGCGCGACAGCAACTGGCGAAACAGCGACTCGTCCATGCGCTTGCGAAGATCCGGAGAACAAAATCGAACAGGCAATCGTGCCTGCCGCGGCCGCATTCGTCCAGCGCTGGGCGCATGGACAGGACTGCGGGTGTTCTCAGGAAGGGGCTGTGCCAGCAGCCAGCGCCGTATCCGGTGTGCCGGTGAATGGCTGCAAGCGGGCGCGTATTTCCGCTATCGAGTACGAACGCTGGGCAGGTATCTGCAGCAGCGGCAGATTGATCGCCAGGCAGACATTGGCGACAAAGTTGTCGCGGGCTTGCGCCCGCTGGGACGCATGCGAGCTGTCATTGAGCTCGATTGCACACAGCACGGACAGGTCACTGGCTCGGCAGAGGACGAAGTCAAAGTGCTTGGAGGCAATGCGATTGAGAGCCCCTTGGCGCGCCGACTTCCCCAGACCCGGCTTGATCACGGCGATATCCGCGATGCGAATCTTTCCAAAGACTCGATGCTCCGGGCCCACAGCTTGATCCAACACGCCGAGAAACGATCGCTCCGCGGCGGAGAACAGCGCTTTGCCCGGCTGATACGGAAACCCGACAGATGCCCCGCGAGCATTTCCAGCCTTGCCAGCAGCGACGACAGTCAAAACCACAAACACCAGAACGACAACCAGCAGAACCCAAAACATGCCAACTCTCCCGTTGCTCCGTAACGAGATTATTGCAAACGTACTCAGAAACGGAAATTCATGAACTTCGAAAAACTCTCGATAAAGCAATCCGCCTTGTGACTGCGCTCTCCCGTGATCCGGGTTGTGCAGGCCGAGTCGATATCTGAACCGTCGAACTAGCCGAGCAGTTCTTCCGCATGTGCGCTGAATTCCGCGACGCGACTGGCATCGAGGCTTTTCCGCAACAGGCGGCGGAATTCCGGCAGCAGCTCGCGCAGGGCTTCGGCGGAATCGCTCTTGTCGACTTTCTGGGTGAACAGGAAGGCGCGCAGGCCGACCTTGGCGCTGAGCACGCGGCTCATGTATTCACGCGCCTGCACATAACCATCGTTGCTGGCCGCATGCGCTGCCACGACCGGCTTGGCGGCGGGCTTTTCGACAGGCTTGGCAACCGCCTGGGCAACCGGGCTGCCGGGCGGGCTGAAATCCGGCAACGCGGCAGCGGCACCGGTCTCCAGGGCGAGCGTGGCGTCGGCAATCTCGACCAGGCCGAGCCCCATCAGCTCGTCCAGCAGGGCACCGATGTCGTTGATGGCGATGAACTGGGTGCGGATGCTTTCAATCGTGCGCTCGCCGTTGATCGAGATCAGCACCATGCGCTGGCGCGCCCCGATCTTCAGCTTGCGTTCGTCGATTTCGAGTCGGCCGGCTGCCGTCTTGACCAGGATGGTGTTGTCGAGCATGTGATCTCCCTCGTTTCCTCGACCCATGCCAGGTAATGGATCGATCTGTGAAAGTGTTATGACAGCCAGTGGCCGATTTGTACACCGGCACGAAGGCTCAACGCCGAGGGCGCTCGTCCTCGTCGACCGGCAGCTCGAACCGGTAACCGACGCCGTAAACGGCCGAAATCGGGTCGATCCCCGCTTCGATCAGCTTGCGCCGGAGGTTCTTGACGTGACTGTCCACCGTGCGATCGCTGACCACGCGATGATCTGCATAAAGCGCGCCAATCAGTTGTTCGCGGGAGAAAACACGACCGGGCTGGCTGCTCAGTTTGCCGAGCAGGCGAAACTCGACCGGGGTCAGGCTCAGCGCATGGCCATGCACGCGCGCCTCGAAGCGCTCCTCGTCCAGCACCACCGCCGGCTCGAGCGGCGCATCCGGCGGGCGGCTGCGACGCAGCACGGCGCGAATCCGCGCGACGACCTCGCGCGGGCTGAACGGTTTGCAGATGTAATCGTCGGCACCGAGTTCGAGGCCAAGCAGGCGGTCGATCTCCTCGACCCGCGCGGTGAGCATGAGGATGGGCACCGCGGAAAAGGCGCGGATCTGCCGACACAGGGTGAGGCCGTCGACGCCGGGCAGGTTGATGTCGAGAAGGATCGCGTCGGGCCGCTGCTGGTGGATCCAGTCCAGCGCTAGACTGCCGTTGTCGAGGATGCTGGTGCGGAAACCGGCAGCGAGCAGATAGTCGCTCATCAAGGCCGACAACTTCGGCTCGTCCTCGATGATCAGCACATGGGCAGCTGCATTCATGCGCCGGCCCCGATGGCCGGCAGGCGCACCTCGATGCGCAGGCCGCCGAGTGCGGACGCGGAGGCTGCGATGTGGCCGCCGTGGGCCAGCACGATGGCGCGACAGATGGCGAGGCCGAGGCCGGCGCCACCGGCGGCGCGATTGCGCGAGGCATCGACCCGGTACAGGCGATCGAACAACAGCTCCAGCGAATCTGGCGGCACGCCGGGCGCGCTGTCCTCGAGGACAAGAATGACTTCGCCGGCCACGGCACTGAGCTCGATGCGCAGGCGGCCCGGGGCATCGGTGTAGCGGCGCGTGTTCATCAGCAGGTTGTCGATGAGCTGGCCAAGGCGACGCGCATCGCCACGGATGGTTGGAACCGGGGCGATCGCCGTTGCCACGGCCAGTCCGGATTCTTCCAGGCTGGGCAACTGCGTTTCCAGCGCCTCGGCAAGCACTTCGCCCATGTCCAGCGGTTCAAAGCGGTATTCAAGCGCACCGGCATCGGCCAGCGACAACTGGTACAGATCCTCGATCAGGCCGCCCATGCGCTCGCATTCGGCGTGCAAGGAATTGAGTGCCGCCGGCGTCGCCGTGCGCACGCCATCCTGCAGGGCCTGGATCTCGCCGCGCAAAATGCTCAGCGGGGTGCGCAACTCATGCGCGATATCCGCACCCCAGCGGCGGCGCGCTTCGCGGTGTTGCTCGAGGGTGCGCGCCAGATGATTGAAGTCTGCGGCCAGCGCACCGAGTTCATCGCGGCGACGGTCGCCCATGCGCCGGCTGTAGTCGCCCGCGGCCAGCGCGCGCGTGCCGGCAGCCAGTTCGCGCACCGGCGTCAGCAGCCAGCGCGCCAGGGCAAAGGCCAGCAGCAGGGCCAGGGCAAGGATGGCAACACCGGCGATCAGCGCATTGCGCAACTGCTCGCGGGCAAAGGCCAGGTCGGCAGCACTGCGTATCCTCGGCAGCGCCGCCAGCAACAGGCTGCCGACGCGCTCGCCATCGAGCATGATCGGCACACTGGCGGAACCGCGGGCAATCGCCGGATCTCCAACCACCGGCGCTCCCTGCGCATCGACCAGCAGCAAGCGCGACAACAGGTTGCCCTCGAGCACGCGTCGGCGTCCCTCGCGCTCACGCTCGTGTTCGCGCCATGCCGGGGATGGATGCCGGTGCGCGGCGTCGGCCTGTGCATCCTGCGCAGGCGGCAGCGCCTCGCGCAGGCGCTCGACCTGCTTCGACTGGCGTTGCGCGCGGTGGCGCTCGGGCAGGATCAACTCGCCAAACTGGCGCGTGTCGTTGCGCAGAAAATCCCAATTGCCATTTTCGTCATACGCCTCGGCAAGGCGGTCACTGACCGGTTGCAGGCGCTCCAGCGCAGCCTGGTCTAGATAGGCAAGGAAGCCCCTGCGGAACGCCTGCTGCTGCCAGATCACGAAGCCGGCCAGGGCAATGCTGGCCAGGGCGGCAAAGGTGAGGAACAGGCGTTGCCACAGACGCAGATTCATGGGGATGGCTGCGGGCCTTCAAGCCGGGATGTCATGCGGCACGATAGCGCGAGCCGGCTGTGTCCGCGCAATCTGCGCAGAATATCCACGATTTCTCTGCGTTGCCTGCGCAATCGCGGGGCAAGCTTGGATCACGCGACGATGCGGCAGGCGACGACACCGACCCGAATGGCAGCACCCCCGCTGCCTGACCCTTCCCGCAAGCATGTCCTTGCATCACCCACCCAGGCTTGCCGGCATCGGCGCGTATCCCCACCCACTGAAGGAAACGTCCATGAACACATTCAAAGCCAGGACTCTAGCGGCCTCCCTGCTGGTCACCCTGCTGGCGAGCGCCGCCTACGCCGGATCGGGGCCACGCGTCGATGCGGATCCGCAAGCCCGCGCGGAAAAGCTCGCGACGATTCCGGGCCTGACCCAGACCCAGCGTGATGCCATCGTCCGCATCGAGGATGAGAGCCGCGCCGCCCAGCGCGCGCTGATGGAAAAGACGCGCGCCGAGCGCGAGAAGCTGCGTGACGAGTCGCGGCAGAAACTGCGCAGCGCGCTGGGTGACAAGGCCTATGCGGATTACATGACCTGGCGCCTTGAGCAGCGTGGCGAGCATCGCCGTGACCGTCGCGAGCATCGTCACCAGCGCATGGACAAGCGCGGGCACGGCGAAAGCGGCACGGACATGCAGGCACCTGCGGGCGAGTAAGCCCCTTGCCGGGCAGCGAGCGGGGCAGCAGCCCCGTTCGCGATCAGGAATGCGGATCGGCCACTGCGGCCACCACATAGCGCAGTGGCCCACCGGCAGCGAGCGCATCAAACGGATAGCAGGTGACCAGCAGCAGCACGTCGACATCCGTCGCGGTTTCGATGCGCTCGTGCCGCGAATCGACGATGCGCAGGCTGGCGATACGCAGCGAGCGCGGGCCTTGCCCGCCATCTATTTCGATGCGATCACCAACCTGCATATCGCGCAGAAAGGCAAAATGCGTGTCGCGGTGCGCACTGACCACGCTGAACCCGGGCCCTCCGGGCATGGCGCTTGATTCCGCCCAGCCCGGCCCGAAAGCCAGCGTGCGCCCGGAATCACCACTGAGGATGATCTCGTCGACACCCAGGCGGGCGACCCGCAGGCGCGCGACCGGCACGGTATCGGCCCACGGCCAGGGTTTCACCGCAACCCCGCTCTGCTCGCGCTGCTGCCAGGCACGCTGCAAGAGGATCTGCGCGAGTTCGGCCTTGGCGTTGATGTAGGCGGCGTGCCCGAGCGGGGCGCAGGCGCACAAGGCCAGCAGCAAGGCGACGCGGCGCAGTGTCGTGGATTTCATGGCACGCATCCTCGTTGTCTCACCTGCAATCGGCAGTGGTCGGTTTTGCTCAGAGCGGAATCCAGTCATTGCCCGGATCCTCGGCGCGGGGCGCGTCGATGGCGGCGAAGCATTCGGCGGCAAAGGGTTGCGGGGTGACCCAGGCCTCACCGCCAAGCCAGTCGCCGGCATCGTCGTCGGCGTTGTCGGCATGAGGCGACAGCAGTGGATTCCAGGTGAGCTGCGAAAAGTCCATGTCGATGCTCCAGGTTCAGGCGGGCGAAGTGGGCGTGGCGCGGCACCGTGCGGCCCCGGCGAGCAGCGCGGCCATGAGCAACAGGATCAGCCCGACCAGTTCCAGCAGCGGTGCCGATGTCGCGGTCGCGGCGTAGGCCAGAGAGCCGGCCGGCAGGCCATTGGCGATGCGTCGGGAAGCCAGGTCATCGGCACCGTCACGCGCCGGCGCTTGTTCGACCGCGATCAGGCTGGTGTAGGCGCTGATCAGGTGATGGTCGATGGCCAGTTGCAGCACTTGCTCGCGCACGTCTGCAGGCTTCGCACCGCGATCGATTGATTGTTCGAGACTCTCGATCCTGCGTTGCGCCCACAAGCGCGCAATGCCGGGCATGCTGGCGGCACGATCCAGTGGCAGCGATTTGCTCCAGGTCGTTGCCTTGTTGGCGGCGCGTGCTTCGAGCGTGCCATGCAGGTTCGACAGCCTGGCGACGACCATCAGCGGCTCACCGGCATAGAGATCGGGCAGGCGCTGCGGATAGCTGTCGGCAACGCCGGGCCAGCTCAGGGCAAGGTCGCGCAGAGCCGGACGATCCAGCTTGGCGAACAGTTCACGCATGCGCTCGCCGACTTCGCCCGCACCACGAATGACCACGGATGAGCCACGCCCCGAGGTTGCCGCGCGTTCGATGAACTGCGCATTCGGCGCGCTGCCAATGCCGATCGGGAACAGGCGCGACTGGCCGAGATCGTGATCGATCAGTCGATAGAGACCGGCTGCGTCATCGACCGCGCCATCGGTGGCAAAGACGACCTGGCGCACATGGCCTGCAGGTGGCGTGCCGCGCAGCGCGGTACGCAGGGCATCGAGCATCTCGGTGCCGCCGTTGGCACGCAAGCCGGCTACCCATTCACGCGCCAGCGCCACGTCGGCAGGCGTCGCCGCGACGGCATCGGGGAACAGCGCTTCGGTCACCGAGTTGAACTGGATGACGTTGAAGCGATCGCCTGGGCGCAGCGACGACAGGGCCAGATCGAGCGCCGCGCGCGCCTGCTTGATCGACTCGCCCTCCATCGATCCCGAGGTGTCGATGACAAGGATCAGCTCGCGCGGCAGCGGATTTGCCAGCTGGCTGTCCGGCAACATCATGACCATCGCATAGGTCTCGCCATCGACCGTTTCGGCAAGCACGGCCGAGGCCGGTGATGCGCCCAGCACGGGGGCCCATTCGAGGACGAAATCGCGATCGGCACCGACGTTGCCATCGGCCAGGGCAATGGCATAACGCGTGCCGCTGCGGGTCACTTTCAAGGCATGGCTGGGACTCTCGACGCGGCGCAGCGGCAAGCCGGGATCGAGATCGATGCTGACGGCGACGCGCGGGGCGACGGCGCTGTGCAGGTCGTCGCGGGTGGTCGCCGGCCTGGCGGGATCTGCGGCGATCGTCTCCTCGCCATCTCCGCTGGCCCGGGCGACATAGCGCGGGGTGTAGGTCAGCGGCAAGGTCAGCACGAAGCGGTCATCGCGATAGGCGATCTGCTGCCACCAGCGCACCTCGACCTCGATCGTCTCGCCGGGGGCGATATTGGCCACGGCGGTGCGAAACAGGTTGGCCCGATCCGACTCGACCAGAGCGGCGCGCTTGCCGCTTGCCGCGGCTTCGACGTACTCGCTGCGCGCCTGTTCCTTTTCGCGGATCTCGCCGACGATGACGCGCTCGCCGACGCGCAGGGTCATGTCGTGCACGGCGGCACCTTCGGGCAGCGGCAGCAGGTACTGCGCCTCGACCCATTCGCTGCTTGAATTGCTGAAGCGTTGGCGGATGCTGGCTTCGGCGACGAGTCCGCCGATTGTGTAGTGGACATCGCTGGCCAGCGCAACGAGCTCGAATGGTTGGCCGTCCCTGGCCGTTGCCTTGATCGTGCCGAAACCGGTTTCCGCACGCGCCGCGGCGGCGAAGCCGAGGAGCAGGATGAGGACGGCGAAGATCGTGCGCAGCGGCTCGAAGCCGCGTTGCAGATCGGTGTTGGTTTCATCTCTTTTCGCTTTCATCGCACGCTCCTGCCGGGGTCGATGCCATTGCAGCGGGCGGCGCGGGCCGATGCGCGGCGGCGCGCTGGCCGCATCACGATCAGTTGTGGCGTTTTGCGGGCAATCGCGTCTGACGCATTGCGGCGCAGGCATGGCGCTGCGTAAGCTCGCTGCACCGAAAAGGAGTCCTCCCATGCCGCGCAGCATCGCCATCGTCGAAGACGAGCCGCTGATCCGGGCCAACTATGTCGAAGCACTGACCCGCGCCGGATATGAAGTGCGCGGCTATGCCGGTCGTGTCGAAGCCGAGAGCGCCTTTGCCCAGCGCATGCCGGAACTGGTCATCATCGATGTCGGCCTCGGCGACGAACCCGAAGGCGGCTTTGACCTGTGCCGCAACCTGCGCGCCAAGGCGGCAACGCTGCCGATCATCTTCCTGACTGCACGCGATTCGGATTTCGATGTGATTTCCGGCCTGCGCCTCGGTGCCGATGACTACCTGGCCAAGGATGTCTCCTTCCATCAACTGGCCGCTCGCATCAGCGCCCTGTTCCGGCGCATGGAAGCCATGCGCAAGCCGACGGCTGCCGACAGCATCCACGAGGAAGGCCGCTTGCGCATCGAATCCGAGCGCATGCGCGTGAGCTGGAACGGCGAGGAAGTGCCGCTGACCGTCACCGAGTTCTGGATGGTGCACACCCTGGTGCGCTTTCCCGGCCACGTGAAAAGCCGCGAGCAACTGATGCGCGATGCCCAGGTCGTCGTCGACGACGCCACCATCACCTCGCACATCAAGCGCATCCGCCGCAAGTTCATCGCCATCGACCCCGCCTTCGACGCCATCGATACCGTGCATGGCGCGGGGTACAGGTGGGTTTGCCGGGAATAGGGAATCGGGAATGGGTTGGCGCGGGCCGGCTCTTCCCATTCCCGATTCCCGACTCCCTATTCCCGGCTCCCCACCCATGTCCCTGCGCCTGAAACTCCTCATCGTCGCCTTGTCCACGCTGACCTTGCCCTGGGCGGGCTGGCAGTTCGTGCGGCAGACCGAGGCGGTGTTGCGGCAAGGCCAGGAACAGACCTTGCTGGCCTCGGCAAGCACTCTGGCGCGGGCGCTCGATGTGCTTGGCGTCGAGGCACCGTTGCCGGATGCGGCGCTTTATGTGCACGAGCGCAGCGCGGTCCTTCGCGTCGATGGCTATGCCGATGACTGGCAGACGTTCCGGCCCTACGCGCAGACGTTCGCCGCCGATGGCGACAACGCCAAACTGCTGCTCATGCTTGCCGAGGATGCAGAGTGGTTGTATTTGTTTGCACAAGTACGCGATGCAACCCGGCAGCGCGTCGATGCACGGGATTTCACGGCGGCACGCAGCGATCACCTGGACTTGACCCTGGTCCGCGCCGGGAAATCACGCCGCTACCGCATAGCCAGTGCCGCGCCCGGCAATTTCGATGCGCCGGCGATCGACGGTGATGGCCCGTTTCCCGAGCGCCTGACCGGCGAGTGGCAGGAGGATGGCTCCGGTTACAGCATCGAATTGCGCCTTGCCCGCGCCGATGCCCCCGATCACATGGCCTTCGACGTGCACGATTCCGCGGTGGCCGACACGCCCGCGCCGGCCGCGCTGGCCTTGCTTGGCTACAACCCGGTCAACGCGCGCACCCTGGCCAGGCTGGCGCCCGATCATGTCCGCGTGCGCATGGTTTCCGCCGACGGCTGGCTGGTCGCTGCCGGCGGTTCGCTCGATCTGGATATTCCGGCAAGCGAGGAACAAGGCTGGCTGGCCGCGTTCATCTATCGCCATCTGCTGGCCCCGGATTCGACCGAGGGCACGTCATCGCCGCGCTACGTGAATGCCTTTGGTGCCATCGATCCGCGCCTGCAGGGCGATGACCTGTGGCAGGCGCTGTCGGGCATTCCGGCAACCGCCTGGCGCGCAACCGAGAACGGCGGCGTGTTGCTCGTCGCCGCCGTGCCCTTGCGCAGCCATGATGCCTTGCGTGGCGCGCTGGTCCTCGAACAGGCCAATCCCGCCCTGCCCTTGCTGGCCAATCGCGCCTTGTCGAGCCTGCTTGGCGCGAGCCTGCTGGCCTTGCTGGTGACGGCGGCGCTGCTGTTGCTGTTTGGCGGTTTGCTGAGTTGGCGCATCCGCCGCCTGCGCAATGCCACGGAACGCGCGACGCGTGCCGGCGGTCGCCTCGCCGGACCGCTGCCGCTGATCGATTCCCGCGACGAGCTCGGCGATCTCGCGCGCAGCTTCGGACGCCTGTTCGACGAGGTCGGCAGCTATACCGAGTACCTGCAGACACTGGCCTCGAAACTCTCGCACGAACTCAACACGCCGCTGGCGATCGTCAAGTCCTCGCTCGACAACCTCGATCACCAGGGCCTGCCGGCGGATGCGCAACCTTACCTCGACCGCGCCCGCGATGGTGCCGCCCGCCTCGGTGGCATCGTCCGCGCGATGAGCGAATCGAGTCGCGTCGAACGCGCGATCGCCTCGGCAGAAGCCGAGGATTTTGACTTGCGCGCCCTCGTCGCCGGCTGCACCGAGGGTTATCGCGCGCTGGCCGCATCACGCGAGATCCGTACCGATCTGCCAGTTTTGCCGCTGCCGTTCCACGGCGCGCCCGACCTGATTGCGCAGGCGCTCGACAAGCTCTTCGACAATGCGCGTTCGTTCAGTGCCGAGGATGGCTGGATCCGCATCAGCCTCGACAGCAATGAATCCGGTATCGACCTGCGCATGGCCAACAGCGGCCCGCTGTTGCCGAGCGCGATGCAGGAGCGCTTGTTCGATTCGCTGGTCAGCCTGCGTGAACGCAGCACCCGTGCCGCCGGCGAAGCCCCGCATCTCGGCCTCGGCCTGCATGTCGTGCGCCTCGTCGCCGAACTGCACAACGGCCACGCCAGCGCCCGCAATCTCGATGACGGCAGCGGCGTCGAATTCAGCCTGCACCTCGCCGGCATGACGCGGCGGCGACTGGCCTGAGGTGATGGCGCTGCGCGCCGCCGGGGTGGTGTCCCGTGTTCCCGGCATGTCATTGCAACAGCGACGCTCCTTCGGAGCACGGCATCCATGCCGATTCTTCACTCGCCTTCCGGTGAACGAGTCACTTCCCCTTGCGTGGCCAGGAGAAAGTAGCCACTGCGCCGCAGGAGCGGCGCAAACCGCGCAGCTGGCCCGAAGGGCGCAGGGCAGGAGCCCGGAGTCAAGAGTAGGCCACCCCGATGCAGCGGTCTCCGCGCATCCCGCGCAGCAAAGCCCGGGCAGACTCGCGCACGCGCAGATCCGGCTCTGAACGTTCCTTCTCCCCATGCGGGAGAAGGTGCCGAAGGCGGATGACGACTGCATGGGTGCAGGAGGTAGAGCAATGCCGGAGCCAATGCCGAGGGGCGCTTTGGCTTGGCCAGCGTGCAGCACCCGCAACACGTGCGCGGCTGTCGCCACCGGCCATGCCCTGTTATCTTCGCGGGCCGATTTCTCGCCAATGGCCGTACCGTGATCACCCAGCAGGAGTTCGATAGCTACGCCGCCCAGGGCTACAACCGCATTCCGGTGGCGCGCGAGGTTTTGTCGGATCTGGATACGCCCTTGTCGGTGTACCTGAAACTGGCTGACGGGCCGTATGCGTATCTGTTTGAATCGGTGCAGGGCGGCGAGAACTGGGGACGCCATTCGATCATCGGCTTGCCATGCCGGCGCGTGTATTCGCTGCGTGGACATACCCTCGGCATCGAGGAACTTGGCGAAGTCATCGAGACGCGCGAGCTGTCCGACCCGCTGGCGGAAATCGATGCATTGCGCCAGCAGTTCCGCGTGCCGGTGCTGCCCGACATGCCGGCGTTTTCCGGCGGCCTGGTCGGTTATTTCGGTTTCGAGACGATTGGCTGGATCGAGCCGCGCTTCGCCAGGGTCGACAAACCGGATCAACTGGGAACGCCGGATGCGCTGCTCATGCTCAGCGAAGAAGTCGCCGTGTTCGACAACCTCAAGGGTCGCCTGTACCTGATCGTGCATGCGGATCCGGCGCAGCCGCAGGCCTATGCGCAGGCCTGCCGACGCCTCGATCAACTGGCCTTCCGCCTGCGCCATTCCGGATCGAGCTATCCGGAGACACTTGATCCGAAACCGCTCGACGAGGCCGATTTTGTCTCCGGCTTCACCCGCGAAGGCTTCGAGGCGGCCGTGCGCCAGGCCCAGGAATACATCCGCGCCGGTGACATTTTCCAGGTCGTTCTTTCGCAGCGACTCAGCGTGCCGTTCCGCGCGCGCCCGGTCGATGTCTATCGCGCGCTGCGTTCGCTGAATCCGTCGCCGTACATGTATTTCATCGATCTTGGCAGCAGCCAGATCGTCGGTTCCTCGCCCGAGATTCTCGTCCGCCAGCAGCACGGCAAGGTCACCCTGCGCCCACTGGCTGGCACGCGCCCACGCGGCGAAACGGCGGAGCAGGATCTCGCCCTCGAAGCCGAACTGCTGGCAGATCCCAAGGAGCGCGCCGAGCACCTGATGCTGATCGACCTTGGCCGCAACGATGTCGGCCGGGTCAGCAGGGTCGGCAGCGTCAAGCTCAGCGAAAGCTTCGTCGTCGAACGCTATTCGCACGTCATGCACATCGTCAGCCAGGTCGAAGGCGATCTCGATGACGGCCTGACCAGCATGGACGTGCTGCGCGCCGCGTTTCCGGCCGGCACGGTCAGTGGCGCGCCGAAGATCCGCGCGCTGGAAGTCATCCGCGAGCTGGAACCGATCAAGCGCAACATCTACGCCGGCTCGATCGGCTACATCGGCTGGTCCGGCGACACCGACATGGCCATCGCCATCCGCACCGCGGTGATCCAGGATGGCCGCCTGCATGTGCAGGCCGGTGCCGGCATCGTCCACGACTCCGACCCCGCCACCGAATGGGCGGAGACGATGAACAAGGGCCGCGCCTTGTTCCGCGCGGTGGCGCGGGCGGCGAAGGGGCTTTAGGCAAGGCCGGGATTTGGGATGACCAGCCGTTCGGCTGTTGAAAGCCGTAAAAGCAGATGTTTCGCATGGACAACATTTTGCTGGAACGTCAGTACTTCCTCACTGTCATCCCGGCGAAGGCCGGGATGACGGTGAGGGCAGTCGAGTCGCCTGGCTCGACCCGCCACCTCACGTCGAAATCGCCAGTCGCTCGCCCTTGTAGATGCGCGAGGTGATCAGGTAGACGACCACGGCGGCAATCGCCGTACTGGCGAAACACAGGGCAATCTCGGCCGCGCTGACGGCCTCCCCGCGCATCAGCCGGGTGATCGTGACTTGCTGGCCGACCAGGGGCACGGCGTACATCCAGGTCTCGACCTTGAACGGAAAGATCGACATCAGCATGGTCGGTACCGCCGGCACGAACATGAGCAGGGACAGGTAGGTCTGCGCCTCGCGGAAAGTCTTGGCAAAGGCCGCGGCGAGCGTCTGCAAAGAGGCAATCAGGAACACCAGCGGCAGCATCGTGAGCAGGGTCAGCAGGGCGAAGCGCGGGCCGATCGAGAGGGTCATGCCGAGTTTTTCGGTGGGCATGAACTGCCCGGCAAACGAGAAGGCGATGATGCTGAGCAGGAGGGTGGTCAGGGCAAACGCTGCGGTCGCGCCGAGCTTGCCAAGGAGGATCTTCGAGCGCGCCACCGGGTTGGCGAACAGCGGCTCCAGCGACTGCCGCTCGCGTTCGCCGGCGGTGGTGTCGATGGCCAGGGCCATGCCACCGATGAAGGCACCGAGGATGAAGAAGTACGGCAGCATCGAGAACATCATGCCGCCGCGTGCCTGGGCGGTGGACTGGTCACGGTCGGCGATGACCAGCGGCCGCGCTATCGTCGGCGAGATGCCGCGGGCGACCAGGCGCAAGGTACTCGTGCGCTGCGCATAGCCATCGATGATGCTGCGCAGCCGCTCGACCGAGCTTTTCGCATCGCGCTGCGAATCATCGAAGATCAGCTCGACCTGGGCCGGTTCGCCCTTGTTCCACGCCTCGCCATAGCTTGGCGGAATGCGCAGCACGAGATCGGCAGTCTGCTCGCGCACGGCCTGCTCGGGAGCGCTGATCGCCGGCTTGATGATGACGCCGCGTTGCTTCAGTGCATCGATCAGGTTCGGCGCGTTTTCGGCACCGATGACCGGGACCGGCAGCGGCTTCTCGGCCTTGTCGAGTTCGCGCGAAACGATGCCGTTGATGAGCAGCACGAAGATCAACGGCGCCATCAGCGGCCCGGTCAGCAGGGTATTCATGACGGTGCGGCGATCACGCAGATTCTCGCGCACCTCTTTGAGGAAAACGGTGATGATCGATCTCATGCGGCGAGTCCTTCTGCGGATCCGATGACCTTGACGAAGGCATCTTCGAGATTGCTGGTGCCGGCCTGCTCGCGCAGTTCGTCGGGCGAGGCGTCGGCGACAACATGGCCGTGGGCGATGACGACGATGCGGTCACACAGCGCGCCGACCTCCTGCATGATGTGGCTGGAAAACAGCACGCAGCGGCCTTCGGCTTTCAGATGACGCAGGAAATCGCGCATGGCGCGCGTGGCCATGACATCGAGGCCATTGGTCGGCTCATCGAGAATGCAGTTTTTCGGATCGTGGATGAGGGCGCGGGCGATCGCGGTCTTCACGCGCTGCCCTTGCGAAAATCCGTCGGTGCGCCGATCGATGATCTCGCCCATGTCGAGCGCCTGGCACAAGCCATCGATGCGCGCGGCGATGGTCGCTTCGTCCATGCCTTGCAGGCGACCGAAGTACTCGATGTTCTCGCGCGAGGTCAGGCGCTTGTACAGGCCGCGCGCATCAGGCAACACGCCGAGCCTGCGCCGCACGGCAATCGGATCGACGGCGGCATCGATGCCATCGACAAGTACCTGGCCGCTGTCCGGCTTCATCAAGGTGTAGAGCATGCGCAGGGTGGTGGTCTTGCCGGCGCCATTGGGACCGAGCAGGCCGGTGATTTCGCCGTTGCGCGCAGTGAACGAAACGCCATCGACCGCCTTGACCGTACCGAACGCCTTGTTCAACGCCTTCAATTCGATCATGGGGCGGCTCCGTTGAAATCGATGAAGTGGGGGATCGGACCGAGCTCGTCGACGCAACCTGCATCGAGCGCTTTCGCATCGAGCGTGTCCATGAAGTTGCCGACCAGTTTCGGCAGGCAGCCGCGACCGATGATGTTGTGACCCTGGCCCCTGGCCACGATCAGCTTGGCGTTGGCGAGAGTCTTCAGCACCTGTTCGCCATAGCGCGGCGGCGTCACCGGATCGAGTTCTCCTTCGAGAACGAGGATCGGCGTGGCGCCCGTGACGGGCTCGTTGAAATCGGGCGGACGCGTGCCATGCGGCCAGACCTGGCACTGGCGCTTGGACACCTCGACCAGTCGGTTGCCGAGCAGGCTGTCGGCAGTGGAGGGTTCCGGGCCGAGTCGATCCGCATCCTCGCTGCAGATCACCGAAAGCTGCATGCCGCTGCCGACGAGTTCCTCGATGCCCTGGCTGAGAATGCCGATCTGGCCGAGCAGGGGCGCGTCATCGCCGGCAAGCGATTGCTTGATCGTGTTCGGAATCAGGGCTGCGGTTTCCGGCGCGTAGGCGAACATGCGCACCAGACTGACCATGGATTCCGCATCCAGGGTTTCCGTCGTCTGCTTGAAAGTGACCGGATCGGCGTAGCGGATCTCGCGCGGAGATTTGGCCAGGGCGGCACGCAATCGGATCAGGTCGGCGTACGGATCGGGGAACGCTTTCGCGCAAGCAGGGCTTTTCGCACAATTGGCGAATTGTGCCTTGAGCGCGTCATCCAGGTTATCGGCAAACTCGGCACCGAGCACCAGTTCGTTCGGCACGACACTGTCGAGGACGATGCTGCGCACGCCTTCGGGATGGCGCTTGAGGTATTGCTGGGCAACGCGCGTGCCATACGAAACACCGACCAGGTCGAACTTCGGCGCGCCGAGCGCCTGGCGCAATGCTTCGAGATCCTCGACCGCGTCGCTGGTCGTGTAGAAACGCGGATCGGCGAACCTTGCAACCTCGTCGAGGCAGCGTTGCGTCGAGACGGCAGCGCGTTCCAGATCAAACGGCAGCGCATCCTCATCCTCCGCGCTTTTGCACTTGAGTGGGTTCGAAGCACCGGTACCACGCTGATCGAGCAGCAGTACATGCCGACGCTTGCGCGCCGGGCCCAGCGCATCGGCCATCTGCGGCCAGGTATCGATGGCCGATTGGCCGGGACCGCCGGCCAGATAGACGATGAAATCATCATCGGCGGCTTGCGCGCTGGCGATCAGGGCAAACTTCAGGTCCAGCTTGCGGCCGTTTGCATCGGCACGGTTTTCCGGAACCTGGAAGGGCGCACACCAGGCCTTGATGGTGGCCGCCGAATGCTCGCGCTCGAGTTCGCAGGCGCTGAAATCGAGCGTGCCGAAGCGGAACGCGTCGGCATTGGCGGCAATGCGGTACTGGCCACGCGTGGTTTGCGCGGTATCCGCAGCGGCGGGCTTGTCGCGGAATTTCCAGTAGCCAAGCGCCACCAGGGCGAGGGCTGCAGCGATGGCAATCCGGGTGTTCCTGTTCATGCAAACCTCGTCGTTTCCGCACGGCGCAATGGCAATCCGCCGCGCCGTCTAGTGCTCGGGAGTGAAAATGCTTTCAATCGACGCGCCAAACAGGCGCGCGATGGCAAAGGCAAGCGGCAAGCTGGGATCGTATTTGCCGGTTTCGATCGCGTTGATGGTCTGCCGCGAGACATCCAGGCGCTCGGCCAGTTCGGCCTGCGACCAGCCCTGGTTTCCGCGCAACTCGCGAATGCGGTTGTTCATTCGCGACCGTAACGCCGGGCGTTCCAGCAACGCAGGGCACCAAACAGTCCGGCCAGCGCGGGAAACACCCAGAACAACACCGTACCGTCGAGCGTGACCACCTTCGCCGCGACGAGGAAGGCCGCTGTCGTGCTGAGCAGGCTCACCACCACCGCCGAAATCGCCAGTGCCTCCAGATGCAGGCGGCGCTGGAACTCGTCGCTGTCACGCACGTGGCGGATGATCGCGCGCAATGCGGCGGCGAACGGCAGCACCGGGGCGAGCGCAACCAGTGCCCGCCAGAATGGCGCCTCGACCTGCCTGGCCAGCGGATAGATCAGCAGCATGACGACCACGTAGGCGGCCATCGCCAGGAACAGTTCGCGGCGGTAGCGTTTTTCGAGCGCGCGCATGGAGATTCCGTGTCAAGCAAACTTGACACGACGATAACGGCAGGTCCAGCCCTGTGTCAAGCGTCCTTTACATCATTCTGCTGCTGGTCGCCCACGGCGCGCACCGGCAGGCGCACGCTAGCGTGATGAAATATACTTTTCCCGGCGGATCTGCGACACCGCGAAACCGGCATCCTTGAGCAGGGCGAAACTCTGGTCGACCATGTCGGGATTGCCGCACAGGTAGAACACATCGGTTGCTGCATCGGGCTGCAGCGCCTCGATGGCGACCTGCACGCGACCGGCGTAATCGCCGGGCCGCGGCACGGCTCGCGGCTCGCGGCTGAAACACGGATGAAAGCCGAAACCCGGCGTTGCTTCGGCAAAAGCGGCGAATTCGTCGCCGTACAGCAGCTCGGCTTCGTTGCGCGCCCCCTGGATCAACTCGAAGCGGCAACCGCGCTCGGCAATCAGCCTGCGCATCAATGGCAGCATGGCGCGATACGGAGTGATGCCGGTGCCGGTGGCGACCAGCACGTAACGCGCGTTGCTGTCGCCCGGCAACAGGCAGAAGCGCCCGTACGGGCCGCTGGCATCGACCGTGCCGCCAACGGCGAGGCCGCCAAGCAGCTCGGTCGCCGCGCCGCCATCGACATAGGACACGGCAATCTCGATCTGCACGATCGGGCTGGCAGCATCCGCGGCCACCGTGCCAATCGAATAACTGCGCTTGGTCGCCTGGCCATCGGCATAGCTGAAATGGACCTGGATGAACTGCCCGGGGATGAAGGCGAACGGCTGCCCGTCGGCGCGCTCGAACACCATGTGGCGCACGGCGGGAGCGATCATGCGTGCGGCGACGAGACGAAGCGGAAACTGGATGATGGCCAAGGCGGGAGGAGTCGTTGCGGGTAGCCGGCTATACTATCAGCCCCCCGTGCCGACCTCGCCGCCCATGCCCATGAGCCAGATTCCCGCGCTTGAAATCCATGATCTGCGCAAGGTCTACGCCGGCGGCGTCGAGGCCCTCAAGGGCATTTCCCTGGATGTGCAGCCCGGCGATTTCTTTGCCCTGCTCGGCCCCAACGGAGCTGGGAAATCGACCCTCATCGGCATCGTCAGTTCGCTGGTCAATGCCACCTCGGGATCGGTCAAGGTCTTCGGCACCGACATCAGCACGGATCGCGAAACAGCCATGCGCCAGTTGGGCCTGGTTCCGCAGGAAGTGAATTTCAACTTCTTCGAGAAGCCCTTCGACATCCTCTGCAACTACGCCGGTTTCTACGGCATTCCGCGCGCCGAAGCGAGTAGGCGCGCCGAGCAGGAGTTGCGCCGGGCCCAGCTCTGGGAAAAGGCCCATGCGACATCGCGCACGCTGTCCGGTGGCATGAAGCGCCGCCTGATGATCGCCCGCGCCATGATGACGCAGCCGCAGTTGCTGATCCTCGACGAGCCCACCGCCGGCGTCGACATCGAGATCCGCCGCGGCATGTGGCGCACGCTGAAAGAGGTCAACGCCGCCGGCACCACGGTGATCCTGACCACGCATTACCTTGAGGAAGCCGAGAGCCTGTGCCGCAACCTGGCCATCATCGATGGCGGCCGCATCATCGAGAACGGGCCGATGAAGGCCCTGCTGGCCAAGCTCGATGTCGAGGGCTTCCTGCTCGATATCGAAGGCGAACTGCCGGCCTCGCTGCCGCATGTCGAGGGCGTCGACTTGCGCGCCGCGGATCGCTTCACCCTCGACCTGGAAATGCCGCGCTCAATGAATCTCAACAGCGTGTTTGCCCGCCTCGATGGCGCCGGCATCCGCGTGCGCTCGATGCGCACCAAGACCAATCGCCTCGAAGAACTCTTCGTGCGCCTGACCGGCAACAAGGAGCACGCGGCATGAACAACGCGCCGGCAAGACATCCCAACCTGATCGCCCTGTACACCATTGCACGCCGCGAGGTCATGCGCATCCTGCGCATCTGGGCGCAGACCCTGGTGCCGCCGGCAATCACCATGACCCTGTATTTCCTGATCTTCGGCAGCCTCATTGGCAGCCGCATCGGCGACATGGGCGGCTACGATTACATGGATTTCATCGTTCCCGGCCTGGTCATGATGTCGATCATCCAGAACAGCTACGGCAACATCTCCTCGAGTTTCTTCGGCGCGAAGTTTGGCCGGCACATCGAGGAAATGCTGGTCAGCCCGATGCCGAACTGGGTCATCCTTGGAGGCTATGTGGCGGGTGCGGTGCTGCGCGGCGTGCTCGTCGGCATCATCGTGCTGGTCATCGCCATGCTCTTCACCAAGGTGCGCATCCCGCATCCGCTGGTGACCATCAGCACGGTCCTGCTCGGCGCGACGATTTTTTCGCTGGCCGGGTTCATCAACGCCGTGTATGCGAAGAAGTTCGACGATGTCGCCATCGTGCCGACCTTCATCCTCACCCCGCTCACCTATCTCGGCGGCGTGTTCTATTCGGTCACGATGCTGCCCGACTGGGCACAGGCGATGACCCATGCCAACCCGGTGTTCTACATGGTCAATGCCTTCCGCTACGGCCTCCTCGGCAGCAGCGACATTCCGCTGGCCATCGCCTATGCGCTGATGATCGGCTTTGTCATCGTGCTCGGCGCACTGAGTCTGTGGCTGCTCAAGCGCGGCGTCGGCTTGCGCAGTTGATTGGGGGCCGGAATAACCAGCCATTCGGCTGTCTAGAGCCGGGATGACCCGCCGTTCGGCTGTTGAAAGCGGGGAAGCGAAAAGCGCTGCATCGGGTCGCAGCCGGAATGCCGATGGGGCCCAAACGAAACAAGCCCGGATCTGTCCGGGCTTGTTGGTTCACGAAGACCGATGGATCTCAGTCGACGTTGAACGACTGCAGCGTCACCGGTACCGTGGCATCGCCATACAGGATCACCCCGAATGCCGCATCCGTGATGCCTGTGAACGTGCGCAAATCCGAACTCAGGAAGTTGTAGTCGGGGCGATTGCTGGCGTTGCGGAAGAATCCGTTGCCGCCATTCAGGACATAGGTGCCGACCGAAACTGCGCCGTCGTAGGTGATCAGACTCGTCATGGCGTCGGTGACAGCCAAACCTGAGCCGGTATCGACCTGATAGCTGACAGCAATGCCTTTGTTGGCAAGGCTGTTCAGCCTGACAGGAACGGGCAGGGTCAGGGAGACTGGTGAAAATGTATTGGCGGTAAATTGCACCGGGCCCAGATCCGCTGTGATCAGCGCACCGGCCGGGGACGAGAATACCGGGACGCCGGCAGCTGTATAGATATCCCACAACTGGATATTGACGCGGACATTCGTGTAGCTCGCCGTCGCCGTACTGGCTGCGTAGACGTCGATTGCCGTGATGTCCACCTCGGGGCCGGCACCACTGGTGGTCACGACGCCACCCATGACCGTGCGGGGCGTGCCGGTAGTGGTGGTCAGGCCAGCAGCGGTGGTGAAGCTGTCGAAGACAACGGGGTCGACACCCGCCCCCCGGAGAGGTCCGTTTGACAGATTGACGCTGAAGGAAGGGCCGCGCTGGAGCGAGGTTGTGGAGGCGGCATCATTTGCCGCCGAGGCGGGCGAGGCGGCAATCATGCCAGCGACGGCGACGGCCAAGGTGGTGATAAGGATTGTGCGCATGGCGGATTGATCTCGGGATGGACTGACAGGATGGATCAGTGGTGGATCGTCAACATCTCTGCCTGGGGGCAGACAGTCCGTTGAATTTATCAGGAATCACGTCCGCGGATGCCCATTTCAGCAGATGTTTGAACGTTTTTCGTGGCGACGGGTGCAAGCCAGCCTGGACGGGACCGGTCGCGGGTCCGAAATGCGCATTGCCGTTGAAAATCCGTCCTCGCGCAGATTTCTCGCTTTGACAATCAAGGCCGACAGGCCAGGGCAAAAAACGCCTTTGTCGTCGCCGTGGCATTGGCCGCCGTCACTTCGACATCCTCGCCGCGATCACGCGCCAGTTCCTCGACGATGTGCCTGAGATACATCGGCTCGTTGCGCCGGTGCGAGGGCTTTGGCGTGACCGTGCGCGGCAGCAGGTAAGGTGAATCGGTTTCGATCATCAGGCGCTCGGCCGGAATGTCGCGCACGAGTTCGCGCAGATGGGTACCGCGGCGCTCGTCGCAGAGCCAGCCGGTGATGCCGATGTGCCAGCCGGCATCCAGGTAGTCGACCATCTCCTCGCGCGTGCCGGTGAAGCAATGCACGACGATCCTGCCGAGGCGATCGCGGAAATTGCGCAACACGGCCATGAAATCCGCATGCGCCTCGCGCTGGTGCAGGAACAGCGGTTTGCCGCAGTCGACGGCAATCTGCAACTGGCGCTCGAAGGCCTCGATCTGCGCTGCGGGCGATGAATGGTTGCGGTGGTAATCGAGGCCGGTCTCACCGACCGCCTTGACTTCCCCGGCCTGCAGATGTGCACGCAATTCGGCATCGGTGGCATCGTCGTAGTCGATCGCGTGATGCGGATGCACGCCGGCCGTGGCGTACAGCACGCCTGGATAAGCCTGCGCCAGGGCGAGGGCCATGCGGCTGCCGGCCGCACTCGCCCCGGTGACGATCATCTGCGTCACGCCGTGGGCATGTGCCCGTTGCAGCACCTGGTCGAAATCGGGCCGGAACGATTCATGGCCGAGGTTGGCGCCAATATCGATGAGCTGCACGGTCACTCCGGGCGAAAAGGGCAATTATGGCCGGCTTGCGCGGGGCTGCACAGAACCGATCGTTCCAACCTGCGCTGCTTTCAAAGTTCACAACCGATTCACCCCCGGATTGCGAGTATTCTTGCCCGCTCATTCCCCTGGAGTTCGCCATGCTCGCTCATACCCGATTGCTTCTTGGCGCAGCGCTGGCTTTTGCGGCCTGTTCCATCACCGCCGCCAACGCGGCTGATGTGGGTGTCGATGCAAGCCGTGCGGCACGCGTCACCGCCGAACAACTCGGCCATCGCAAGCTGCTGCTCGAACGCGGCACCATGGCCGGACCGAAATCGGCCAGCAGTGTCACTTCGGCCACGCCGGCATTGCCGCGCATCAACCTGCTCGCCGCCTATCCGCCGAGCTGCATGGCCGATCCGCTGCCGGACCAGATCAGCGGCCCGAGCTACAGCCGCAATGTCACCCTGGCTGCCTACAACGGCAATACCGGCCAGGTCGATTCCACCGAAATCGTCACCATCACCATCTGGCGCGTGGCCTGCAGCAGCTCGGAGTTCTACAACTCGGCGACGCTCATGCGCATCCGTCGCAACAGCACCAGCCAGACCGTCTACCCGCTGTTCCCGGCCATTCGCGTCAGCCAGGGTTCGATCGGCTATGGCGACAACGACTATCCGGCGAACATCGCCCGCGTCGCCATCGAGCCGAACACGGTGCTCTCCGACACCCTGGTCGATACACCGATCATCAATGACATGACCTTCGTCCTCGAGAACTACGACAGCACGCAGACCAGCGTGTTCGATTTCAACCTGCCGTTCGGCCTGCGCTTCGACAACCTGTTTGCCACCAACAACCAGTTCTTCATCGATGTGCCCCTGTACAACCCGACCAGCGGCACCTATCCGGCCGCGTTCCAGGATCTGCCGATCTCGGGATACATGACCAGCAACTGGTACAGCCCGGCAGCCAGTGGTGAAGGCATCGTGTTGCAGGTGTATGAGCGCCTGAACGAGCCGCAGACCATTGTCGTTTCGTTTTCCTGGCTGGCCTACGATCCGAGCGGCGTTCCGTTCTGGCTGATCGGCCAGACAGACATCAGTCGCGGCGCCAAGGTCGCAACCGCAACCATGGTCTATACAACCGGCGGCGGATTTGCCGGCAGCGCCGGCTCGGCGGATGCTCCGGTCATCTGGGGTTCGGCCACGGTCAGTTTCCCGGACTGCAACAGCATGGTCCTGGGGTACGCCTCGAATCCGGGCCTCCCTGCCAGTGTTCCGCAGGGCAGTGGCACGCGGAACTGGATCCGCCTCGGTCGCGTGAATGGCCTGAACTGCGAATGATCCGATTCGCCGGTTGAGTCCGAAAACGGCGCGATTGCTTCGCGCCGTTTTCTTTTGCGCAACAGGCAATCGGTGACAATCCGCACACGGCAGCCAGGATTGATCCGTTTGAACGCCACTGCTTTCCCGATCCAGCAGATCCTGCCCGCGCTGCGCGAACGGCTCGCGGCACATCCGCGCCTCGTCCTGGAAGCACCGCCCGGTGCCGGCAAGACCACCCAGGTGCCGCCGGCCCTGCTCGAAGAGCCGTGGCTGGCCGGCCGCCGCATCCTCATGCTGGAACCGCGCCGCATTGCCGCACGCGCGGCCGCCGAGTTCATGGCCGCGGCGCGCGGCGAGCCGGTCGGGCAAGGCATCGGTTACCGCATCCGCCACGAGTCCAGGGTTTCCGCGGCGACACGCATCGAGGTCATCACCGAAGGCATCCTCACCCGCGTGCTGCAGGATGATCCGGAGTTGCCCGGCGTTGGTGCGATCCTCTTCGACGAGTTCCACGAACGCCACCTGCATGGCGATCTCGGCGTGGCGCTGGCGCGAGACGTGCAGGCAACCCTGCGGCCCGACCTGCGTCTTGTCATCATGTCGGCCACGCTGGATGGCGAACGCATCGCACGCTGGTTCGACGCGCCGCGCCTGAGCAGTGCCGGGCGCAGTTTCCCGGTACGCATCGAACATCCGCCGGCACGCCCGGGCGAACAGTGGCCCGAACGTGGCTGGACCGCGCATCTGGCCCGCGTCGTTGCCCAGGCGCTTGGCGAAAGCGAAGGCGACATCCTCGTCTTCCTGCCCGGCCGCCGCGAAATCGAGACCGCCCGCCGCGCCCTCGATGACCGCGCCGTCGACATCGTCAGCCTGCATGGCGAACTGGCGCTGGCCGAACAACACGCCGCCCTTGCCGCATCGACCAGCGGCCGTCGACGCATCGTGCTGGCGACCAATGTCGCCGAATCGAGCCTGACCCTGCCCGGCATCCGCGCGGTCATCGATTGCGGCCTCGCCCGTGAACCGCGCTTTGATGCGAACTCGGGATTCTCGCGCCTGCAGACGGTGAACATCTCGCAGGCATCGGCCGACCAGCGTGCCGGGCGCAGTGGCCGCCTCGGTCCCGGTGTCGCGTATCGGCTGTGGCCGCAGAGCCGTCGACTGGAACCCTCGCGCAGCCCGGAAATCGCCCAGGTGGAGTTGTCCCAGCTGGTCCTCGAACTGAAAGCCTGGGGTTCGGAAAACCTCGACTGGCTGGATCCGCCGCCAGCCGGCGCGTACGCCCAAGGGCAGGAACTGCTGATCGCGCTTGGTGCGCTGGATGCGCAGGGCACGATCAACGCGTTTGGCCGCCAGTTGCTCGCATTTGCCGCGCATCCGCGCATGGCCGCCGCCGTGTTGCGCGCGGATACCGCCAATCAAGCGCTGGCTTGCGATCTGCTGGCCTTGATCGAGGCGCGCAATCCGCTGCGCGGAGCGGGCGCGCGCGATGATGATTTTCGCCAGCGCGCACAAGCGCTGGCGGCCTGGCGCGGCGGCGATGCGCGGGTGGCGGGCGAACCCGGTGCGGATCGCGTTGCCCTGGCCAGCATCCGGCAATCCGCCGATGCCTGGCGCCGGCGGGCGCGACTGGCGCCTTCGCATGCGGCGCCGGCCGGGCCGACCACGGTGGGTGACATCCTCGTCCACGCCTTTCCCGATCGCATCGCCCGGCAGGACAGCGGCAATCCGCGTCGCTACCAGCTGGCCAATGGACGTGGCGCGCGCCTGCTCGATGACAGCAGCTTGTTTGGCGAGCCCTGGCTGGTCGTCATCGATCTGCGTTTCGACGAACGCGACAGCCTCATCCTTGCCGCCGCGCCGTTCGACGAAGGCGTGCTGCAACGCGACTTCGCTTCGGCGTTCCGCACGCAGCGCACGGTGCAGTGGAATCGCGGCAACCGCGCCGTCGAGGTCTTCGAGGAGCGCCGCTTCGCCGCGATCACGCTCGATCGGCGCAGCGTTCCTGCAACTCCCGAAGACACCGTGCCGGCGCTGCTGGCCGCCGTGCGCGAACTCGGTCTGGAAGCACTGCCATGGAGCGAAGCGGCGATCGGCTTGCGCCAGCGCGTCGAGTTCCTGCGTCGGCATGCAGCGGGTGCCACCCTGCCGGATTTTTCCGATGCGCGGCTACTGGCGACGCTGGAAACCTGGCTGGCACCGGCGCTTGTCGGCAAGCGTCGCCTTGATGCCCTGCGTGCCGAGGAGCTGTCGAATGCGCTGGCCGCGCAACTGGATCATGCGCAACGCCGCCTGCTCGATGCGCAGGCACCGACAACGATCAAGGTGCCGAGCGGGCTCGATCGGCCGATCAGCTACCCCGGCGATGCCGCACCCGTACTCGCGGTGAAACTGCAGGAATTGTTCGGCCTCGCCGAATCTCCGCGCGTCGCCAACGGTCGCGTGCCGATCACCCTGCACCTGCTGTCGCCAGCCGGACGCCCGATCCAGGTCACCCAGGACCTGCACGGATTCTGGGAACGCACCTACCCGGAAGTGAAAAAGGAACTCAAGGGTCGCTATCCGAAACACCCGTGGCCGGATGACCCGTGGAGCGCCGTCGCCACGCATCGGGTCAAGCCGCGACACTGAACCAACCCGCAACGGCACGGGTCGAACGCAGGGATTCGTGCCGACCTTGCGCCGGGCGCATGGCATGGTACGGATGGCGAGGACGGCAACCCGCTTGTCCACGCAATCATTCACGCACGAAGCACCGAGGCCCCAAGCATGACCCGATTCAATCGCACGCTGATCTGGATGGCCGCCTTTCTGGCCCTGGTTGCCGCCCTTGGCAGTCTGGTCGGCGTGCGCCTGCTGGAGATCTTCCAGGCCAACCCGTTCTTCAATGGCGTGATCCTGATCGTGCTTGCCGCCGGCATCGTCGTCAACGTGCGCCAGGTGGTGTTGCTCTCGGGCGAGGCGCAGTGGATCGATTCGTTCCGGCGTTCCAATCCCGAGCGCGGCGCGCCCGGCAAGCCGCGCCTGCTGGCACCGATGGCGCGCATGCTCGGCAATCGCGAACGCGGCAAGGCGGCCCTGTCGGCGCCGTCGATGCGCACCATCCTCGACAGCGTGCAATTGCGTCTTGAGGAATCACGCGATCTTTCGCGCTACCTGATTGGCCTGGCCATCTTCCTCGGCCTGCTCGGCACCTTCTGGGGACTGCTGGTGACGATCCGCTCGGTATCGGAAACCATCGGCACGCTGAATGTCGGCAACGACGCGCTGAGCATGTTCAGCATGCTCAAGGAGAATCTCAAGGAGCCGCTTGGCGGAATGTCGACGAGTTTCTCGACCTCGCTGTTCGGCCTCGCCAGTTCCCTGGTGATCGGCTTTCTCGATCTGCAGGCCGGGCATGCGCAGAACCGTTTCTACAACGATCTCGAGGAATGGCTCTCAGGCATGACGCACTTGTCCTCGGGCAACGCACTGGAAGGCGATGCCTCGGTGCCGGCCTATGTGCAGGCCTTGCTCGAACAGACCGCCGATGGCCTCGAGCGCATGCAGCGCGCGATTGTCGAGAACGAACGCGAACGCCGCGGCAGCAATGAGCAATTCGCGGAAATTTCCAGCCAGCTCGGTCGCCTCAACGACCTGCTTGCCCGCGATGCACGCGAACGCCAAGGCGCGGCGCAGGTGCAGGAGGAGCTGAAAACCGTGCTGCGCCAGATCGCCAGCCACGCGCCAGCCGAATCGCGCTTGTCCGACGAGTTGCGCGCCGAGCTGCGCCTGCTCTCGCGCACGATTGCGGTGGCGGTCGGCGGCGGACGCGAGCCGCGCGCATGAGTGGCCTGGGCCGCCGGCGACGGCGCGCATTCGACATCTGGCCGGGCTTCGTCGATGCGCTGACTTCGCTGATCATGGTCATGATCTTCGTCCTGCTGATCTTCGCCATCGGCCAGTTCGTGCTATCCGATACGCTGGCCGGCAAGAACAAGGCGCTGGATGCGCTGCATGCGCAGGTCGCCGAACTCGCGCGCACGCTGTCCTTGAACGAGGAGCAGAAGCGCCTGCTCGACGCCCGCGTCGCCGAATTGAGTGTCTCGCTGGGTGCAACGCAGGCCGAGCGCGACAAGTTGGGCAGCGACCTCGGCGCGGCGACTTCGCAGGCGGCCAACCTGACCGCCGACATTGCCGCGCTCAACGAACTCAAGGCGCAGCTTGAAGCCGAGGTTGCACGCCTGGCCAGCGATCTCGATGCCACGCGCGGCGACCTGGTCAAGCAGACCGAGCTGGGCAATGCGGCCACGGCACAGGTTGAATTGCTCAACCGGCAGATGGCTGCGATCCGCGAGCAACTTGCCCGGCTCGAAGCCGCGCTGGGTGTCGCCAAGGCGGATCTGGCCGGCAAGGATGCCCAGCTCGCCGATCTTGGCCAGCGCCTGAACATTGCCCTGGCCAATCGCGTCGGCGAACTGGAACGTTATCGCTCGGAATTCTTCGGCAAGTTGCGTGAGGCGCTGGGCCAGCGCAGCGACGTGCAGGTGGTCGGCGATCGCTTCATCGTGCCCACCGACATCCTCTTTGATTCGGGTTCCGCGGAACTTGGCCCGCTCGCGCAGCAGCGCCTGGAGTCACTCGCGACGACCGTGCGCGAAGTGTCCGCGGAAATCCCTTCGTCGATCGACTGGGTGCTGCGCATCGACGGGCATACCGACAAGCGGCCGATCCATACCGAGCGCTTCCCCTCGAACTGGGAGTTGTCCTCGGCGCGCGCGCTGGCCATCGTCAAGTACCTGGTCGTGCAGGGCATTCCCGCCCATCGCCTTTCGGCCAACGGCTTCGGCCAGTTCCAGCCACTGGACAACGGCGACAGCGCCGATGCCTACGCCAGGAATCGGCGCATAGAATTGCAATTGACCAATCGTTGAGGCGATTGGCAGGCGCACGGATGGATGTGCAACCGGGAGCAACCTCCGGGTATCCAGTGATGCCGCCATTCACACATTCCGGAGTCTTGCCATGATGCTTTCACCTCGAAAGTTCCCGATCACTCTGCTCGCGATCACCCTGATCGGCACAAACTCTCTGTGCGCCGCAAACGAAGTCCAGGGCATCAAATTGCCCGAGACGGCAGCAGCGAAACTGATGTCGGACTGGGCCAGCTTGTGCAGAAAGCCGGACCTTGCGCAGATGACCACATGGATGGACAAGCATCTCTCGGCCGAAGGTGCCAAGCGCATGTCCGCGCAAGCGCGCGCGAAGGATGGCTATGCGTTGTGCGCAGACAACGGCGGCCTCGCCGTGGTCGAAGTGGCGAACTCGGATGCAGCGTCAATCTCGTTGACCATGAAAGGTGTGAAAACCGGTCGCTGGTTCGAGATGCTGGTGATCGCCAACGCCGCTGGCGAGCTCGATCGCGGTGGAAACCGCCCAACCCTTGCACCCGAGAATTCGCTCCCCGCGTCGCTCAGTGATGCGCTCATCGCCAGCGAGGTCAAGCGTGTCGTTGATGACTTGTCGAAGGCCGAACAGTTTTCCGGAATCGTCGTCGTGGCGCGCGGATCCAGAGTCATTGCCAGCGCCAGTGGAGGCCATGCAAATCGCGCAGAAAAGACGCCGATCACCGAAGCGAGCCGTTTCACTCTCGGATCGATGGGCAAGATGTTCACAGCGGTCGCGATCGGCCAACTGGTCGATCAGCACAAGCTGAAGCTCGATGATACGGTCGGCACATTCTTCCCCGATTATCGGAATCCCACGATTCGCGACCAGGCCACCGTGGCGATGCTGCTGTCGCATTCCTCCGGCATGGGCGATTTCCTCGACAAGCGCACACCCGCGATGATGAGCAAGGGCGTTCAGCGCGCCTCGGAATTCATGCCGCTCTACGACGCCGATGAGCCGCAGTTTGCGCCGGGAAGCGATCGCGCCTACAGCAACGCGGGCCTGGCCCTTGCGGGTGCGATCGTCGAAAAAGTGTCGGGCGAGAACTACCCCGACTATCTCAGGAAACATGTCTTCGAACCTGCCCGCATGCTGCACAGTTCAGCGAACAATATCCCGCTCGCGATCGATGGCCTGGTCACCCCGTACACGCGCGAAAAATCACCCGATTGGCAGATCGCTGAAGCCGATATCGGCAGCCCGGCTGGCGGCGCGATCTCGACTGCAGCCGACCTCATCCATTTTGCCGACGCCCTGCGTGATGGCGGTCTGGTCAGCAAGGCCTGGCTGGCGGACATGGCGACGCCTCACGGCCCACCCGCACCGGGTGGTGCCTACGGCTACGCGATGGAAATCGAGGACATCTATGGCGAGACCGTGGTCGGCCACAGCGGAGGATTCCCCGGCGTCAGCACCCACCTCTTCCTTGTGCTCGGCTCGCCCTATACGGTCGTCGTGCTCTCGAATCAGGATCCGCCCGCCGAAGCCGCGGTCGGTCTTCCGGTCATTGCGCTGGTTGCCGAACGGGCGAAGCGCGACAAATCGCATTGAGCCACCCTGTCCCCGCGCAATTCCGTTTACGCGACCGGGTCGAGCATCACGCGCGACCTGGAGCCCGGCAAGAATGCTGCTTCAGTCCTTGCGCGTGATGTCGGGCAGGCCGCTGCTCAGCAGCCAGAGCTTGGCCTTGCGGTCGTATTTCCAGACCTGGCGATCGATGAAGCTGCGCGCTTCCTGGGTGTGCACGTTGACGACGCCGATTTCGACGGTCTGGTTGACTTCATCGTCGTTGACCGGCACCGGCGCGCTGTCGTTGTAGTTGGTGAAACGCACCTGCTTGTAGCGGTCGAGATCGAGCTGGGTCAGCGGATGCGCGGCGCGATAAGCCGGATCGACAAACGATTCGGCCTGCTCGATCGTGCCCCAACGGATTGTCGCGGCATAGGTGCGCAGGGTTTCGGTGAGGATCTTCTCGCGCGACTTCGCCAGTACCGGCATGGCAGCCAGCAGCAACGCCAGCGTGCTCAGCGCAATCGCCAACCAGCGGCAGGAACAAGGGCGTGCGTTCATCGGGCGACTCCTCGGCTTTGGCCTGCAATGGCCGATTGTGCCGCATCGGCGCCCGCGGCAGTAGCGTCGCGGCGCAGCGCCACGAAGCGCGCCTCCAGCGTGCTGGCGATGCTGCCATCGGCGAGGAGGATCTCGCAGTGCGCCGACAGGCGTGACTTGCCGCGCGCCTGCAGCGCCTTGAAGAAGGCCGGCCAGGATTGCCCGTCGGCAAGTCGTGCATCCGCGCTGAAATCATTCCAGACCGGCGCCAGATAGCGCACGGTGCTGTCTTGCACATAGATGTCACAGTCCTCGCCAGCCTGTTCCACTGCCAGTCGGATCAACGACCAGCAGGCCAGGGTCATCACGCTGACCAGGCTGCCGCCAAAAGCGCAACCCTTGTCATTGACGTTGGCGGCCAGTGGCGCGCTCATGTGCAGGGAGTCGCCATTCCAGCTGTCGATGCGCAACTGCATGGCGCGCGCCAGCGGGATATCGGCGAGCAGCTGGCGTTCGACGTTGGCGCGCAAGGCATCGCGCTCGGCAACAGGATCAAGCGGTGCGGGACGAGCTGGAATCATGCGTGTCTCTGCCGGCAAGGGGGCGCGAGTGTGCGCATGGTGCACGGATCGATTCAAGCGGCCTATGATCTGTACGTCACCGTATCGAGTGCGCCGATGGCCGCCTCAGCCCACCCGCATCTGCCGCCGCTGGCCGGAGCCAGCATCATCGTCACCCGCCCGGCGACGGATGCGACGGCGCTGATGCGTGCGGCACGCGCGCGGGGTGCGCTTGCCGTGCGCCTGCCCGGCGTGAGCATCCGCGGCGTCGACAATGCGGACGTGGCACGCCGCGCCCTGCTGGCGGCGCGATCGGCGCAGTTCTGGATCTTCACCAGTCCGAATGCCGTTCGTCATTGCTTGCGCTTGCTGGGTGCAGCGGCGGCGGCGCACTTGCCCGCCGCGCTCGCCGTCGGCGCGGGCACGCAGCGGGCGCTGGCACGGCACGGCATTGCCGCATTCGCCCCCCGCGGCGCGCAGAACAGCGAAGGCCTGCTCGCCGAGGCCGAACTGGGCGCGCTTGAGGGGCGCTCGATCGCCATCATCGATGCCCCGGGCGGTGCCGACTTGCTGGCCCCGGCCTTGCGCGAGCGCGGCGCGCGCGTCGAGCGCATTGCCGTCTACCAGCGCCTGCCGCCGCGCCTGACCGCACGTCATTTCGCGACCCTGGCCAATGCCCCGCGACCCTGGATCAGCCTGGTTTCCAGCCGCGCCATCCTCAATCATCTTTGCAGCGCCTTGCCCGCCGAGCTGCGCGCACGCTGGCAGCGCGAGGCGCTGGTGGTGAGCAGCGAACGCCTGGTCGCCGAGGCGCAGGCCCTGGGTTTCAGCGATGTCCACCTGGCACGCTCGGCACTGGCCACGGATCTGCTTGATTGCGCCGGGCACGTCTTGTCCAGGCATCGGATCTAGCAGGCTGTCGAAGTCGATCAGGCGAGTGCGGGACAAGGCGAAACGCGCCGAAGAAGCGCAGTTTACATGCGGCAAATGAGCATTTTGAGGCCTGTCTTGCCGCCGAATCGTGGCGACCGTGTAGAACTTCAACAGCCTGCCAGTCCCGGCGCAAGCCTGGTCCCAGGGCACTGACAGCGCTTGACCAGCTTCTCCTTGTGAAACGCCTTGCGTCGATCGCCTCGACTCGGCCCGGCTCGCCCCCGGCCACGCGGACTCGCCGGGCCTTGCGCCCGACGCAAGATGACTCGCCATCATCCGTACCCTTCACGAATAATCCGGGCTAGCATGTACAACATGGAAACCGAAACCCCCGCGAAGCTGCCTGCCCCGGCTGTTCGCGACAAGGAAAAGCAGGGCACCAGCGCCTCCCGCCGCCGCGGACCGGGAATCCTCATCTTTGTCGTCGTGTTGCCGGCGCTTGCCGTGCTTGCCTGGTGGTATTTCAACCGCCAGCTGCGCGAGCGTGACGACGCGCGCATCGACGAACTGGCGACGCAGGTCAGCGACCTCGGTCGTGCCAACGAGCAGTTGCGGCGTGACATCGACAGCATGCGTGCGCGCGCCAATGACGCCGAATCGATGAATCGCGGCATCCGCGAGGAAGTGCTCTCCTTTGCCGAACGCTCGCGCTCGCTCGAGGATGCGGTGGCCCACCTTGCCGAGCAGCGCCTCAACAACCGTGATGCGATGGCGCTGAACGAGGCCGAGTTCATCCTGCAGCTGGCTGGCGAGCGACTCACCCTGTTCCGCGATGCAAATGGCGCGATGGCCGCCTATCGGCTTGCCGACAGCGCACTCGCGGCGGCCGAGGATCCCTTGTTCGCCAGCGTGCGCCAGACCATCAGCGCCGAGATGCAGGCGCTTGATGCGGCAAAGCCGCTGCAGACCCGCGCCACCCTGAAGAGCCTGGCCGATCTGCGCGTCGGCCTGCTTGGGCTGCCGATGAAATCCGCCGCCGAGCGCGTGACTGCGGCGACTCCTGCCGAGCGCTCGCGCCTGCGCGAAATCCTCGACCAGTTCGTGCGCATCAGCCATGACGACGGTGCACCGGCGCTGGCCGCGCGCGACGAGAAATTGTCACGCTCGCTGATCGCGATCGATTTGCGTGCGGCCGAAGCTGCCTTGTTTGCGCGCGACCAGGAAGCCTTCGACGATGCCGTGAAGCGCGCCCATGCCGGCGTCGAGGCAACCTTCGATGACACTGCACCGGCCGTGCGCACGACCCTGGCCACGCTGGAACATCTGGCGGCGACGCCGCTGGCTCCGGCCCTGCCCGAGCTTGGAACCGCGCTGAACGAGTTGCGCAACCTGCGCACGACAAGGGCGCTGGCGCATCCCATGAAGCCCGCGCCGACCCCGCTTGAGGCGTCGCCCGGCGAGGAGCCGAAGCCGTGAGGATCTGGGTCACCGTGCTGCTCGTGCTCGCGGTTGCCGTGGCCGCCGCGTTCGGCTGGCAATGGGTGGTCGAGGACCCGGGCTACGTGCTGGTGCGCCTGCGCGGTACCTCGATTGAAACGACCCTGGTGTTCAGCGTCGTCGCCTTGCTGCTGGCCTGGGCCATCTTCAGCATGCTCTGGCGCATGCTGCGCTGGCCGGCACGCGCCTGGATCCGCTCGCAGCGCAAGCGTGCGCGGGAAAACCTCGCCAATGGCCTCGCCGCGTTTGCCGAAGGCCGTTATCTGCTGGCCGAACGGCAACTGGCCAAGGCGGCCCGGCAACCTGCGGTGCGTGGCCCCGCCCTGCTGGCCATGGCACGTGCCGCGCATTCGCGTGGCGATGATGCCGCCGCCGCCAAGGCACTGGATGAGGCAGCCAGCGACGTCGAAGCGGCTGCCCTGGCGCAACGCGCACGCTTCCTCAACGAACGCTTGCGGCACGCCGACGCGCTGGCCTTGCTCAAGCCGAAGGCCGCTCTCGGCAAGCTGTCGCCGGTCGCCTGGCAGGTGTTGATCGAAGCCGCGCTGGCGCAGAACGATGCACAAAGCGCGTTGGAAGCCTTGCCGGCACTGGCAAAGACACAATCCCTCTCCGCGACCACCATGAGCGCGCTGGAAACCCGCGTGCTGGTCGCCGCACTGGCTTCTGCGCCCTCGCAGGCGCGCCTGAACAGCCTGTGGAGTTCGGTCAGCCGCCAACATCGCAAGCAGGCCGAAATCATCGTCGCCTTTGCCCGGCGTGCGGCGCATTTCGGCCAGATCCTGGCGGCAATGGATGAAATCGAATCGGCACTGCGTCGCGAATGGAGCGATCCCCTGGCCCTCGCCTACAGCGACCTTGGCCCGGCCGAACTCGCGGTGCGCACCAAGCATGCCGAAGCCTGGCTTTCGATTGCGCCAAACAGCACCTCGCTGCTGACCACGCTCGGACGCCTGTGTCGCGACCAGAAGCTCTGGGGCAAGGCGATCCAGTATCTCGATCGCGCGGTTGGCATCACCGATTCACCGATTGCCTGGGAAACCCTCGGCGATTGCCACGCCGGTGCCGGCGATGAGGCACTGGCCAATCGCTGCTACCGCAACGCCCTGCTCAATCGTCGCGGCCAGGCGGCGATTCCCCTCGATGGTCGCGCCTCGACCCGCGTCGACACGCAGGCCCTGGTGGTCGAGGAACGCGATGCCCACGGCGTTCCGCGCCTGCCAAGGACCGGCTGAGGCCCGCACTGCCTAGGGCAACGCGCAGACAGCGATCGTCTGCGCGGCATGACGATCAGCTGATTTCCGCGCTAACCTCTGCATCCTGCCGCTGCGCAGCGCGCCAGCTTGCCGCGTTGCTGACGGCGCGGCGGCATGCTCCGCAACGCGTTTCCACTCCAGGGGATTTTCGTGCAACCACTTCGCCCATCCGGATCGGCGAGCACCCTCTTGCTCGCCATGCTCCTGCTGTTCACCTCCATTGCTGCATCTGCCGCCACGGATGAATCCGACGCCGGCGGGGTGCGCAATGAAGGCTGGCAGATCGAACAACGCCAGCAGTGGTTCGTGCGTTCGCGCGGCCTGCTCGAGCAGGCCGATGCCGCGCAGCTGCGTGCCGCCGCGGCACAGGAACAAAAGCGGCAACGCGCCCTCGTCGATGCCCGGCACGTCGCGCTTGGCGAGGTCTGGCAGGAAGCCGGGCCATCCTCGATGAACATGAGCGACTGGATCATGGGCCGTGTTTCCGGGCGCGTGAACGCGATCACGCCCAAACCCGGCAATGACGACATCCTCTATCTCGGCAGCGCCGCCGGCGGCGTCTGGAAGACGACCAATGCCGGAGTCAGCTGAACACCGGTTTTCGACCAGGTCGGCACCCTGCCGATTGGTGCCATCAGCATCGACGCCAGCGCGCCGGACACGGTCTGGGTCGGCACTGGCGACAAGAACAGTTCGTGCGGCGACTACTTTGGCCAGGGCGTGTATCTCAGCGAAGACGCCGGTGCCACCTGGCAGGCGCGCAACGGCAGCGGCATCAACAACATGCCGCTGTCGATCGTCAACGCCGTGGCCATCCAGCCGACCGACAGCAACGTCATCCTCGTCGGCGGCAGCGGCACCTGCAACAGCAATGGCGGACTCTCCGGTGCCGGCATCTACCGCTCGACCGACAAGGGCCTGAGCTGGACCAAGGTGCGCAACAACAATGTCGAGGACATCGTCTTCGTGCCCGGCAGCGCGACCGTGTATGCCGCGTTGATCGGACTCGGCGTGCAGAAATCCACCGACGGCGGCGCCACCTGGGTCGACGCCAATTCCGGCGTGACGGTGAGCGGGATGTCGCGCATGCGCCTGGCCATGGCACCGAGCAACAGCAACATCCTCTACCTCCTGACCGGATCGAATTCGGCCTCGCGGATTTACCGCAGCGACAACGGTGGCGGCAGCTGGACGCAGAAGAACGCCTCCGCCTGCGAGGGCCAGTGCTGGTACAACCAGGCCATCGCCGTGCATCCGACCAATGCGGATACCGTGCTGCTCGGCACCATCCGCATTGCCCGCTCGACCAATGCCGGGGCCAACTTCAGCTATCTGGTCAGCGGTTGGGGCAGCAGCCAGAAGGTGCACCAGGACACCCATGTCGTGCGCTATTCGCAGCTTGATCCGAATCGGATGTGGATCGGCAGCGACGGCGGCATCTGGCGCAGTGATGACAGCGCGGCGACCTTCCGCAACATGAATGCGAACATCAACATCACCCAGTTCTACGACATCGCGGTCCATCCCGAAGATGCCAACATCATCTTCGGCGGCGCGCAGGACAACAGCTCGTCGGGCCGACGCACCAACCTGCTGTGGAACCTGACCTATGCCAGTGGCGATGGCTTCATGAACGCCTTCGACCAGAACGATCCGGCCATCGTCTTCCAGACCAGTTACCCGAGCGGCAGCCTGCCGAGCATCGTGCGCTCGATGGTTGGCGGTTCGCCGGGCAGCTTCCAGAGCATGCCGCGCTCCGGCCTCGCCGCTTCGAGCAACTTCGGCTGGGTGACGCCGCTGGCCACGGCCGGCAGTCAATTGTTCGTCGCCTCGGATGTGCTGTATCGCGCCAGCACCACCGGCAGCAACTGGACGGCGATCAGCGGCAACCTCGGCAGTTCGGTGGTGGTGATCACGCCGCAGACACTCGGCGCGCTGACGCCGACCTATGTCGGCACATCGAACGGCAGGATCTAGAGCAGTGCCGATGCCGGCATTCCGACGCCGCTGTTCAGCGATGTCACCGGCAATTATCCCGGTGGCCGCGTCTCCGATGTGGCCATGGATCGCGTCGATCCGCAGCGCGTCTTCATCACCCGCGCAGGCTTTGGCGCGGCGCGCCTGTACCGCTCGACAAGCGGTGGCACGAACTGGCTCGCGGTCGGTGCCGGCTTGCCGAACGTGCCGGCCAACGCGGTCGCCATCGATCCGCTGAACAGCTTGCGCATCTTCGTCGCCACCGATATCGGCGTCTACGAAAGCACCGACAACGGCGACAACTTCCTGCCGTTCTCGGCCGGGCTGCCGCTCGGCATCGTCGTCGTCGATCTGGAAATCGACGACTACCCGCACGTGCTGACCGCCGGCACCTACAGCCGTGGCGCCTGGCGCGTCGTCCTCGATGGCAGCGTCGGCAACTCGCCGCCCACCGCCGATTTCGCAGTCGCCAGCAACGGCCTCGATGCAAGCTTCACAGATTCCTCGATCGACCTCGATGGCAGCATCGTCAGCCAGCTTTGGGATTTCGGCGACGGCAGTCCCACCTCCAGCGACAGCAACCCGCAGCACACCTATCCGGCACCCGGCAACTACACCGTGGCGCTCAGCGTCACCGACGACGGCGGCTTGAACGGAAGCTATGCCCGCATCGTGCGCTTTGCCGCGCCGCCGATCGCGCTGGTCAACGGAGTGGCCATGACCAACCAGAATGCCGCGCAGGGCGATCAGGTGCACTACACGCTGGAGGTTCCGGCAAATGCGCTCAATCTGCACTTTGAAACCAGCAGTCCGGTCGGTGGTGCCGATGCCGACCTGACCATCCTGCTTGGCGGCGAGCGGCTTTGCCAGTCCGCCGGCCCCAGCTCGGCGGAGCATTGCGATTTCCCGCTGCCGGCACCCGGCACCTACACCGCCATCGTCGATGCCTACACGGCGCTGACCAACTACAGCATCCTCGGCAGCTTCAGCGCACCGCCTGATCTGATTTTCGCCAACGGCTTCGATTGATGCCGAAGCGGCGGAATCGCGCGCGCGATTCCGCCGCTTGCGCCGACCAAGATGGCGGATTGCCGCCGCGCATCCTCGCATGCACTCCGCAACATGCCGGCGCCGACCGTGCCAAACGGCTCTTGCATCGCCAGCGCGGCCACCCCATCTTGTGCGCGGAACACGCCTGACGGCGGTGCCCGCACCGCGAGTGCGCCGTCGCCAACTGCGGGGGTGTTCCGTTTCCTGACTCACGCGGAGGTTGAAGGCGATGCGCGCACTGCTTGTCCTGCTGCTCTGGGCCATCCTGCTGGTGCTTGCCTGGCCGGTCGCCCTGGTCCTGCTGGTGCTCTGGCCCATCCTCTGGCTGCTGTCGATCCCCTTTCGCATTGTCGGCGCGCTAATGGAAGGCATCCTCGCCCTGATCAAGGCCATCTTCCTCCTCCCCGCCCGCCTCCTCGGCTACAAGCCACCCGCCGCCAGCCCGTAGCGACCCGTAAATAGTCGTTATTGAATGCTTCTCCCGCTGGCGGGAGAAGCTGCCGACAGGCTGATGAGGGTGGACGGGCGAATCAATAGCAGGCTGTTGCCCTTGATACCGACCCCGCACACGTAGGGTCGCGATGCGGGAAACACGTTCCAGGCTTCTGAAACCGTGCGGCTATCGCGCGGCTTTCCGTGCGGATCGCTTGCGACGCGCCACGAACCACCGCGCCATTCGTCATAATCGCCCTGCACCTTCGCTTGCCTTCCCGGGATCACCCACACCGCATGTTTGAAAACGCCTTCAACAACATGGACCGCGTCATGCGCAATGACGAGGGCCTCGCCTCCGAGCTTGACTACGCCGAACAGACCTCCTGGCTGCTGTTCCTCAAGTACCTCGACGACATGGAGAAGGAATGGGAGGACGAGGCCGGGCTGGAAGGCCGCGACTACTCGCCCATCCTCGACGAGCCCTACCGCTGGCAATCCTGGGCCGCGCCGAAGACCAAGGACGGCGCGCCCGACCTCAACGCCGCACGCACCGGCAAGGACTTGATCGAGTTCGTCAACGGCGAGCTGTTCCCCTACCTGCAGACCTTCCGCGAAACCACCGAGGATCCGGATTCGCTGGAATACAAGATCGGCGAGATCTTCGCCGAAATCGCCAACCGCTTCCGCTCCGGCTACTCGCTGCGCGACGCGCTGGAGATCATCGACCAGCTCAATTTCGGCAGCCACCAGGCCAAGCACGAGCTCTCGGATCTCTACGAAACCCGCATCAAGCGCATGGGCAACGCCGGCCGCAACGGCGGCGAGTACTACACGCCGCGCCCGCTGATCCGCGCCATGATCCAGGTGGTCAAACCGGAGATCGGCGAAACCATTTACGACGGTGCCTGCGGCTCGGCGGGCTTCCTCTGCGAAGCCTGGGAATACCTGCGCCACGATGATCTCTCCGCGGCCAACTGGGACACGCTGCAGCGGCGCAGCTTCTACGGGCAGGAGAAGAAATCGCTGGCCTACGTGCTGGGCGTGATGAACATGATCCTGCACGGCATCGGCGCACCCAACATCCGGCATGCCAATACGCTCAGCGAAAACGTGATGGACATCCAGCAGAAGGATCGCCATGACATCGTGCTGGCCAATCCGCCGTTCGGCGGCGGCGAGCGCAAGGAGGTGCAGCAGAACTTCCCGATCAAGTCCGGCGAAACCGCCTACCTGTTCCTGCAGCACTTCATCCGCAAGCTGAAAGCCGGCGGCCGCGGCGCGGTGGTGATCAAGAACACCTTCCTCAGCAACACCGACAACGCCAGCGTCGCGCTGCGCAAGGAGCTACTGGAAACCTGCAACCTGCACAGCGTGCTGGATTGTCCCGGCGGCACCTTCCAGGGCGCCGGCGTGAAAACCGTGGTGCTGTTCTTCGACAAGGGCGCCAAGACGCGCAAGGTCTGGTACTACCAGCTCGATCCGGGCCGCTCGCTGGGCAAGACCAATCCGCTCAACGACGAGGATCTTGTCGAGTTCGTGAAACTGCAGGCGGACAAGACCGACAGCGCGAAAAGCTGGACGGTGGCGGTGAAGGAACTGGACACCGCGACGTGGGATTTGTCGGTGAAGAACCCCAACGCGCCGGAAGCCGAAGCGCTACGCAGCCCGGAGCAGATCATTGCGGACATGCTGGCGCGGGATGCGGAGACGGCGGAGATTCTGGAAGAGATTCGGGGAACGTTGTGTCGCGAGTGATCAGGGAAGCTAAGCAATCCAAAACATCGTGGCAAACAGTGCCGCTATCTGAAGTATGTGATTTCAAACCGTCCAAGGATATTCCGCGCGGCACGGTTGCTGACGATGCTGATGTTTCATTCGTTCCGATGAATGATCTAGGCGAGCTCGTGAAATATTTTGAGCCAAAAGAAGTTCGCAAATTCGCCGATGTCGTGAAGAACTACACCTATTTCGCGGATGGCGATGTCCTTTGCGCCAAAATTACGCCATGTTTTGAGAACGGGAAGCTTGGTGTCGTGAGCAACTTGGAATGCGGAGTTGGCTTCGGCTCAAGCGAGTTTGTAGTGATGCGACCCACGCCTGCACTGTCAGCTGAGTTTCTGTATTACTACCTATCGCGAGACGCGTTCCGTGAAGCTGGCGCGCGAGTCATGTCAGGCGCTGTCGGGCACAAGCGCGTACCGAAAGAATATTTCGAAGATCTGCCGATTCCACTTCCTCCGCCGGACGAGCAAAAGCGGATCGTTGCGGTGCTCGATCAGGCCTTCGCTGCCCTCGACCGGGCCCGCGCCCATGCCGAGGCCAATCTGGCGAATGCTGCTGAAATGCAGGTTGCCCTGCTTTCTGCCGCAATTCGTGACGCAACTTTGGGAGAAACGGAGTCGATCAAATTGGGAGCCCTATGCAACATTGCACGAGGAGGCTCGCCAAGGCCGATCAAGAAATTCTTGACCGCCGATGAAAACGGAGTCAACTGGATCAAGATTTCGGATGCCACCGCAAGCGGAAAATTCATTGATGTGACAAGGGAGCGGATCATCAAGGAGGGGGTTTCAAGATCCAGGTTCGTGGCTTCTGGTTCTTTCCTGCTGACAAACTCCATGAGCTTTGGTCGCCCCTACATCCTTCGGACGAATGGCTGCATCCACGATGGTTGGCTGGTTCTGGAGCCAAACTACGCCAAGGTCGACCAAGACTATCTGTATCACCTACTTGGTTCGAAGCAGATTTTTTCGGAGTTTGATTGTCTGGCCGCCGGCTCTACGGTGAGAAATCTTAATATCAACTTGGTCTCTAACGTCACCGTCAATCTGCCTTCGCTCCAGAAGCAGCGAGAAGCTGCCAAGAGAGTGGAATCTGGTATCGAGAAATGCTCGTACGTTGCATTGCGCTATCACAGCCAGTTGGAAGACCTCGCCGCCCTCCGCCAATCCCTCCTGCAAAAAGCCTTCTCCGGCGAACTGGCATGAGCGAGCAAACACCCGCCAAGCTGGCTGACCTCGAAGAAGCCTTGCTGTTCCTTGACGCGGGCGGCGATGCGGAGGCCTGGCTGTGCCGGGACACGGGCGTGGTGCACTGGCACTGCGACGACGCCGACGATTTCGAACCGCTGCCGGATGACATCGATGACGCGGAGCGCTACGTGGCGTTGCCGAGCAAGCATGACCTCGACCTGGGCAAGCCGCTGGCGCTGGAGTTCGCCCGCACGCAGCTGCCGGATTGCTACGAGCAGGTGTACGCGATGTTCTCGCACCGCAGCGCCTACGCCCGCTTCAAGGATCTGCTGGATCGCCACGACAGCCTCGACACCTGGCACCAGTGGGAGACGGAACAAAGCCGCCAGGCGCTGCGCGAATGGTGCGCGGACAACAACATCACGTTGGCCGAGTAATCGACGGCACCACCCTCCGCCAATCGCTTCTGCAAAAGGCCTTCCCGGCAATCTGGTGTAACGCGGCCTATGGCGAAAGCCGTTCGCGCCAATAGCCTGGTCTGCGTGACTGATGCGCCACCGCAATCACGATCAGCTCCGCCGCATGTTCGACGATCACGATGTCGTACGGAAAGCGTTTCAGGATGACTCTTCGGGCACCCGCAGCTCCGGCTCTGCCGGGACACCGCGTAAGCGGTACAAGCTGTTGTTCGAGAAGATCGACAGCGGCGTCGAACGCACTGAAGAAGTCTGTGCCAAGGCCCGGGCGCTGCTGTTCGTACCATGCGGCCGCTTCAATGGCTTCCTCGGCGGCGTCTCCCAGTATCCGTACCGTTCGCACCACTCAGTTCCCCATGCGACTGCGCACTCTTTGGCGTAACTCGTCGCGCGTCAGGAGCTCGGCCTGACCGGTCTCTACCTGTGCCATGCGGCGCAGTATCTCGTCGTCCCACGCCTGCTCGACAGTGTCGTCACGAGCTCCGTCGAGGTCAGCAATGATTTCACGGGCGAGCGCGGCGCGCTCCGACTTGGACAGCGTCAAAATCTGCGTGCGCAGCCGATTTAGTGTCTCCGCGGTCATGGAGCCCCCGAGACTCATGAGTTCGTTTATCTTATTCTGCGTGGGTGGCTCCAACAAGCCGGGGGAACACATGCAACTGACAAGGAATTTCAAACAGACCGTGGTGGATCGCGTGTACAGCGCGAGCCCGCCTTTGCCCATGCGCTGCTGGACGAGGCCGGATCATTGTTTCTCAATGGCGACCTGGCGACGGCCCGCGTGATCCTGCGCGAACTGGTCAACGCCACCATCGGCTTCGCAGGGCTGGCCGTGGCCACCGAGCGGCCGAGCAAGAGCCTGCACCGCATGCTGTCCGCCACCGGCAATCCCGGCATGGACAACCTGGCCGCCATCTTCGATGTGCTGCGCCGAAACCTGCAGGTGGACATCGAGGTTCGTGCCGCGTGACGGTGGAAACCGAAGCCGACACCCGCGCCAACCGTATCGACCCGGTGCTGCGCGAGGCCGGCTGGGGCGTGGTCGAGGGCGCGCGCGTGCATCGGGAGCTGATCTGCCCCGGCCGCATCACCGGCGGTGGCGGGCGGGCCAATCCGCTGTCGGCCGATTACGTGCTGAGCTACCGCGACCGCAAGCTGGCGGTGATCGAGGCCAAGCGTGCCGGCCTCGGCCACACCGATGGCGTGGGCCAGGCCAAGGACTACGCCACGCGGCTCAGGGCGCGCTTTGCCTACGCCAGCAACGGCATCGGCTGGTATGCGATCGACATGACCACCGGCGCGGAAGGCGATATCGCCTTGCCGTTTCCCTCGCCGCAGGAACTGTGGGCGCGCTGCTTCCCCGAAGGCAACGACTGGCGCGACCGTTTCGGTGCGGTGCCGTTCGAGACCGGCGGCGGCAAGTGGCAGCCGCGCTACTACCAGCACAACGCGATCACCGCGGTGCTGGAGGCGATCGCAAAAAGCGAGCAGCGCATCCTGCTGACCCTGGCCACCGGCACCGGCAAGACCTCCATCGCGTTCCAGATCGCCTGGAAGCTGTTCGAGTCGAGCTGGAATTTGAGCCGCGACCCGGTGCGCCGTCCGCGCATCCTGTTCCTGGCCGACCGCAACATCCTGGCCGACCAGGCCTACAACGCGTTCAGCGCGTTTGCGCCCGATGCGCTGTGCCGCATCAGCCCGGACGAGATCCGCAAGCAGGGCCGGATTCCGAAGAACGCCAGCGTGTTCTTCACCATTTTTCAAACCTTCATGACCGGCACCGACAAGGACGGCGAACCGCAGTTCACCTTCGAAGGCTATCCGCCGGACTTCTTCGACTTCATCGTCATCGACGAATGCCATCGCGGTGGCGCACGGGACGAGAGCAGCTGGCGCGGCATCCTCGAATACTTTGCGCCCGCCGTGCAGCTGGGCATGACCGCCACGCCCAAGCGCGATGCGAACACTGACACCTATCGCTATTTCGGCGATCCCGTTTACACCTACGCCCTGAAGGAAGGCATCGGCGACGGCTTCCTCACCCCGTTCAAGGTGCGCCAGATGGCCAGCACGCTGGACAGCTACACGTACTCGGACGAAGACGAGGTGATCGGCGGCGAGATCGACCCGGACAAGGAGTACACCGAGGCCGACTTCAACACGAAGATCATCATCGATGCACGCGAGGAAAGCCGCGTGCACGAGTTCATGGACCAGATCGACCAGCGCCAGAAGACCCTGGTGTTCTGCGCCACACAGGACCACGCCGCGCGCGTGCGCAATGCCATCAACCAGATCAAGGACAACCCCGACCCGCATTACTGCGAGCGGGTGACCGCCGACGACGGCAAGCTCGGCGAACAGCATCTGCGCGAGTTCCAGGACAACGAGAAGACGCTGCCGACGATCCTCACCACGTCGCACAAGCTTTCCACCGGCGTCGACGCGCGCAACGTGCGCAACATCGTGCTGCTGCGCCCGATCAGGTCGATGATCGAGTTCAAGCAGATCATCGGCCGCGGCACCCGCACATTCGACGGCAAGGACTTCTTCATCATCTACGATTTCGTGAAGGGCTACGAGCACTTCAACGATCCGGAATGGGATGGCGAGCCACTGCCGCCGGACGAGCCGGGCAAACCACGCGGAAACCGGGCTGAAGGCGATCCGCCGGAACCCCCGCGTATTGAGGATGACCCGCCGCCACCGATGCCGAAGATCATCGTGAAGCTGGCCGACGGCAAGGAACGCGCCATCCGCTATATCGCCGCCACCACGTACTGGCACGAAGGTCGGCAGATCACCGCGCAGGAATTCATGCAGCAGTTGTTCGGCGACCTTGGCAAGCTGGTCGCCAGCGAAGACGAGTTGCGCGCGGTGTGGAGCGACCCCGATCGCCGCGAAGCATTCCAGCAACGACTGAAGGACCTCGGTTACGACGCCGAGCGGCTGGACGACATGCGCCGCCTCATCGATGCGCCGCATAGCGACATCTTCGACGTGCTGGCCTACGTGCGTTTTACCCTGGCGCCCTTGTCGCGCAAGGACCGCGCAGATAGCGTGAAGGCAACCGGCCTTGGCGGTTACCAGCGTGAGATGCGCAGCTTCCTCGAATATGTGCTGGAAGCCTACGAGCGCCACGGAGTCGACGAGCTGGCCTCACGCAAAATCGCCGATTTTCTGCGCATACGCTACGGCGGAATCAATGACGCCAAGCACGCATTGGGCCCGGTGCCAGCGATCCGTGAAGCCTTCGTGTCGATCCAGGCACATCTGTATCAGGGCTGAGGAACGGCGGGGCAGCAGGTACTGCGTAGCGAGGGCGCCGATAAATGCTCCTGCGTTGCTCTCGACGGCCGTTCCCGACGCCGTTCTACCGCATCCATCCATGGATGCGTACCTCCTGCATCCGTGCAGTCGTCCTGCGTTGCAGGCATACAGGCCATCCATGGCATCGCCTGCAACTGCTCCTGCGTTGCAGGCATACAGGCCATCCATGGCATCGCCTGCAACTGCTCCTGCGTTGCAGGCATACAGGCCATCCATGGCCATAAAAAAGGGCCGCGCGAGGCGGCCACAAAGTTCACAATGATGCGTGTAATCAGAACTTGAAGCTGGCTTCAATGTAGCTGTAGCGGCCCGGCAGATCGTAGGTCGATGCATCGTAGCCGTTGAGCGAGCAAATCTGGCCGAACGTTGGTGCTGCCTTCTTTACCTGACAACACTCTGGGAACTAGAGCTGGTGCGAATACTCTTAATGGCATCCTGAATAGGGAGAGGCGGACACTCCTTGGGAATATCCGCTGCAGCCAATGCTGTTGCAGGCACGGACGCGATATCTCGTTGGTTGGCCAGCAAGCGTGCCTACGCTTTTCAGGCGCGTAGTTGTCGAGGTCAGATACGACTCGCAGGTATTCACCGATTGATATATTTCGTAAGAATCCACAGTGGCTTTCCCGTAGTAATCCCAGGTCAACAGGTAGCTTCCGTTGCATGTTCGCTCAGCGAGAAGATTCGTCGGCGTGCTGGGGGAGCCGCTTGGTGAGGGTATGCCGTTGTAAAGAAGCGCATTTGCATTCTGGCAAAGGACACCCGCTGCGGTGTTGACAATCTTCCTTGTTGTCGCGGAATCGCGAAGGTACGTGGAAACTGTTGCTGGCGAGGCGGTCGGATTGTTCGCAAGATAGTTGGCGACCACGCCTGCAACGTGTGGCGCAGCCATCGACGTACCATCCAGGATGGCGGTTGAAGTCGGCCCGGTATTGTAGGTCGACTTGATTCCAGTTGCGGGGGCGTAGATGTCCACGCATGTACCGAAATTGGACAGGTTGTACATGGCGTCCGCATCTGTTGAGCCACCGACGGTAATTACACCTGGTACTCTTGCAGGAGATACCTGACACGCATCACCCGCATCATTTCCGGCAGCGGCAACCACGGTCACCCCAAGAGCCAGTAAATTTTGGGTCGCTTGATCAAGCGAGCTTGAGCCACCTCCGATAGAGGTCAGACTCATGTTGGCGATTGCCGGTTTTACGTTGTGAGTTGCGACCCAGTTGACCCCCGAGATAATTTGCGAGATCGGCGCGCTGCTGGCGTCGCAGCCAAAAACGCGAACTGGATATATGTTCACGCTTTTCGCCACCCCATATGTGTAACTGCCAACAATGCCGGCGACATGAGTGCCGTGCCCGTTACAGTCACTTGTACCGTACCCGTCGTTGACTGCAGTGAAGCCGCCATTAGAATTAACACGACCGCCGAAATCATTGTTTGCATAAATACCCGAATCGATAACATATACGTTTATTCCAGCGCCGGTGTTTGGATAGAAGAACCCGTTGTTGAGTGGAAGGCTGCGCTGATCGATACGATCAAGACCCCAACGCGGTGATGATTGGTATTGGAGCAGGGTTCCGTAAAGATCGGCCTCCACATACTCAACTCGCGGATCCATTGCCAACTTCTGTGCTTGCGTATCACTGAGGTCGCTTAATACGAAACCGTCCAGCGCCACCCCGTAGACCCTGGTGACCGAGCCCCCATAGTTCGTGGAAAAGTCCAATCCAGCCGATCCCAAGAATTCGCTTGGCGCGGACGAAGGCGTCCTCTGCGCATATTCGCGCATCGTTGATTTTTTCAGGACGACAATAAACTGCCCTGCTACGCGCCGTGTGCTACTTATGCCTCGAACCGCGAACTTCTTGCTCTCAATCGAAGTTGAGGCCGAATGATCAGGAGTTATGCTTGGAGATGAAATAGGCTTTTCGCCGTTGGCGTTGACTCCGAACGGAAGGGAAAATGTCAAAAGTGCCACTAACATTCTACGTATATTTTGTTTCATAGTTTGCTATTCCGTAAGGTAGTGAATTCTCAAGCAGGATCAGTAGTGATGACGTACACCGCTGCACATTCAAGACCTCTTCGTTCTTGACAACTTCCTTCTGAAAGCGAATACCAATGCGGCAATTGCGGGCAGGATGCCCAACCATGTCACGGCAGAGAATCGGGCCGCTTGGGAAGCCAGCGGCAGGTACCGATCCGCGCCAATCCAAAAAAGAGTCCAGTACACAGTTGCATATGCGGCGAAGAAAACAGTCAGTCTAGTAACGCCTCTAGAACAAATATCTTTCGTGACCAATATCGCGCCCGCAATAGTGTGCGCGAGAACCACCGAGACGACTGAAAAGAAAACCTCTTCTCCATGCGCAAGACATATGTTCGGCCCGGCAGCCAGACTGCCGATCATCCACCACACACCACTGTTTACCGGTCGAGCACTCACTTTTCGAAGTTGGGGCGAGCTGCTGGCCCAGGACTCGCATTTACCCAGCAGTACTCGCATACGGTGCATTTCACGTGAGTGATTAGCGAAAACAATTCCGCGCTGAATGATGATCATTAGGGGCAATCACACTTAACGGCACCATTCGTCGGAAATTGGCGGCTCGAATACCATTCCCAAGCATTACGGGTTGCCGTGTCTAGTTCTGAGCCTGAACCGGGATCCGATAGTTCCCGTGTCAGATGATCAAAGATTTCACGCTTGGTTTCCTCACCCGTCCACAATTGAAAACCGCTGTGTGCAGGAGACATGGAGTCTTGAATCGTATGAAGTGCAATTCCGAATTGAAATAGTGCCTCCCGATGCTTTCCTTGCGAATCGAGTTCCCAAGCCTCTTCATACTGACTCTTGATGAAGTCATTGGATTTGGCACAGGCTTTATCTGTGGACATCGCCTTGTCGCCATTCATGGCGTGCATATAGGCATGTGCTGCGTCTTGATACTCCTCACGATCAGCATAGCCGAGCGCGTACTCAACTGCCCACTGATCTGCAGTAGTCATTCCCTGTGGAGCCACACGTTGCCAAGACCACTGGTGAATGTATCTCGTTTTTTGGGATCCCCACAGTCCCAGGTGATCAGTTCGTCCCAGAGGTGCGCTACGGGTATAGGCGTATGTGCTATTGCCACCACCTAGACCAATCGGATCACTTTCAACATACCGCCCCGTCCCCGGCTCATAATCCCTGAAGTAGTTGTAATGCAGCCCCGACTCCGCATCAAAATACTGCCCGGGATAGCGCAGCCGCACATCAACTCCACCGCTTGGAGCGATTGTCGCGGCATTGTCACCAAACGCATCGCCAAAGAAATCCCACTTCCACTGTTGCGCATTGGTTGAGGGATTGGCGGCGACACGCGGCGTGCCGAGGTGATCGGTTTCGAGATAGCTCAAGACGCCATTGAACGTGATCGCTACCGGCAGGTCATCCAGATAGATGATCTCCTCGCCCAGGCTCATCGCATCCATGCCGACATATTTTCCTACTTGGTGCCCTGCTTCGTCATAGAGGTAGTTGGTCTCTTGCAGCATCAAGGATTGCCGTTGTACCACGCGCTCGCCACGGCCGTTGTAGCGGTAGAAGATCTGATTTGCCCCACCACCCCGGCCGAACAGGGATTGTCCACTCGGCAGCGTCACCGTCGACAGACGATTGCGTTCGCCGTACGAAAACTGCGGCCCGGATCCACGGATCTCGGTATTGCCGTTGGCATCGTAACCGCGATATACGCCATCGATGCTCTCAATGCGATGCGACCCCGCCGCGTAGGCATGGACCTGAGGGGCCTGGTTGCCCAACTGCCTGGAGGTGCGATCACCGGTCGCGGAGTAGGTGTAGTGTTCGACCGACGCGCTGGTGCCATCGAGGACATCGGTCAGACGATAGAGAGGATCGTACTGATAGGTACGGGTCTTTGGATTCGCCCCCAGACTGTCGCTGGCATCGATGATGTTGCCCATCACGTTGGTGGTGAAGTCGATGAGCAATCCGTTGGGATCGGAGCTGACCACGCTGTCGATGGCGTAGTCTCCATCATAGGATTTGGTCAAGGTGCGACCGTTGCCGTAGGTCAGTTGATTGAGTGGACCAAACGGCAGGTAGGTTGCGCTGGAAATGATGCTGACCGCGGGTGCCGCCGCATCTGCTTTACGCGTGACCGCTATGATCCGCCCGATCGCATCGCGAACATAGGTGACGACGGCACCACTTGGATACGTCATGCTCAAGAGGCGATCGGCCCTGTCGTAGGAATACTCGACAACGCGCTGGATTACGCCGTCCTGTGCCTTGCGCACCACATTGCCGCGACGGTCGTAACAATAGGTTGTCATTCCGGATTCGTCCATCATCCGGCTGAGATGCCCATTGGAGGCAGCACCACTGCAACCTGTCGTCCTATCCGCCAGGTCATAGGCATAACTGACGTTCTCTGATGGTGAAGAAGCGAACGTGATCGAAGTGAGACGATTCAGAGCGTCAAATGCGTACGTGCCGGTGACGCCACGCGCATCCGTTTGGGCGGTCCGGTTTCCGGCGTTATCAGGAGTATAAAACGTTGTCCCAGTATCGGGGCTGGTGATGCTGCGCAGGTTGTTGAGGCCGTCATGGACATAGCCGGTTGTCAGGTCATCGGGATCGGTGACACTGACAAGGTTGTCGCGCTCGTCGTACTGCATCTCGGTGGTCGCATCCTGCGTCGCGCTGCTCTGCCCCGAGTGATCCTGCATGATGGTCGTGAGGCGGTTCAGTGCATCGTACTGGCGAAATGTGTCTCTTCCCAAGCCGTCGTATGAATAGACGGAGTTGCCATTGCCATCGTAGCCGCCGGTGTAGGTGATGCCCGCGGGCGGACTGTCCGGTGGAAGGGCCGACGTCAAGACAGGAATGCCTTGTGAGTTCAGCACCCGCTCAAGCCGACCCAGTTCGTCGTAGATGCGCCCCAGGCTTCGTTTTAGAACACCCTGATCGTTCAGATAGGACTCTCCCGTGCGGTTGCCACTTGGATCAAGGGTATAGCTTGCGCTGTTGCCATGGCTGTCGATGACGCCTGTTAGGCGATGCGCGCTGTCATAGGAGTATTCGAGGGAATACGCTGGAAACGCCAAATCAGGAAATGTGACCCGCTTGACGTTGCCGGAGCCGTCATAAGTGAAGTGGGTCTTCGCATCCTGTGGCGAGCTGGAACCATTGGCATTCGCCCTCGATATCCGATCCGTCAACCAGCCACGCACGGAGTAGGAGAAATCCGTCAATACATTGTTCGCATCGCGTACCCGGATCACTCGGCCAGCGCGATCGTACTTGGCGTAGGTGACGACCTGCCCAACGGCATTGGTGATCGATTTGAGGTCGCCGAGCTGATGACATTCACCACCGTTCACGGTGGCACAACCGCTGAGGTCGGCGGTGGTGTAGTAGCGCAGGGTGGTGACGTCGGCGACGTCCGTGCGTGGGCCATCTATGCTGCGCAATCTACCCAGGACGCAGCCCGAGAGACTACTCGTGTTCGGGCAATAGTCGAAGGTGTTTGTCCTTGTCGCACCCGACAACACATCGGTTTCCGTCGAGCTGAGAAGTGCGCCACCCGTGTTGTAGCCGTAGACCACGCGATGGGTCAAAACAGACGTGCCATTGTTGGGCTGCTTGTAAATGCGTTTCTCGTAAATGCGATTGGTCGGCGCATCCCAATCGAATTCGGTTCGACGTTGTTCCGGCGTGTTTTTTGCTTCGACTTTCGCAGTGAGATGTATGCCGAGCAGATCATATTCCTGCTCGCTGACATTGTTGTTGGCGTCGGTGACTTTCTTGAGCCGATGATTGGATGGATAGTATTCGTACTGACGAGTTCCAGCTGTGTTTGATGACGCCCCTGGATGCCGATAGGGCTCGTTGGCCGCATAGTTGAATGTTGTCTCAACGCCCGAAGGAAAGGTTACCTTGCTTGCTGAATCGCTGAGGTAGTCGATATGGACTTTTTCCGAGTCAGTTCCGTGCCAGTTGTCGACAACGCGACCCCAGTCGTCATAGCGAAATGTCCCGAACCGACGATTGTCCTCGTCAAGGATGCCGGTCAGCCAATAGCCCCGGAGTCCTGTCGGGATAGCACCGCCGACGAAGATGTTCGAGGGCTCGTTGTAGAGATAGGTGCGTTCCGACAGATCGGCATATGTCAGCCGCTCCATTCGGTGATCCGAATCGTAATGGAACTCGGCCAGGACGGTGAGGCCGTCATCTGCGACGATCCGGGTTAGCCAGAGATAGTTGTCGTTGGAGTATTGAAACGATGCGTATCGGCCATTGCCGTCGGTTACTCGATTGATCCTCCAGAAATCTTCCTGTTGATGAGGCCCGTTTGCGCTGTACGAAGCATCTATATCGATCTGGCCACCGAAGTAGCTGATCATCAGATTTCGTGACGGATCGTCCGCATCGATACGCTGGATGTATCGGCCAGCCCGATCATAAATCTCGATGACCCCATTGCCCTGATCCAGTTGCCAGAAAGGAGCCGCGGTACCAGCTCGCGGCATGTAGACCAGAGCCTTTCCAAGCGAGGAAGTTGATCGAAATGTTCCGAGCGGGCCAGCAGGAACAAATACCTCCAGGTCCGATCGCTCGTCCTGAACGAAGGCCTGTGCAACGGAGATTCCTTGACTCTCAGCCCCAGTCAAATGCCCCGATGAACTCCACTCCGTCAATATGCGCTTCGCATAGGAGTGAGACCAATTCCTGTCGATGTAAGAATACGGCCTGTTTTGGCGCAACGAGTTGTAGTGAATCCTGAAATTCAGAGCGCCGTACTGAAAGACGTTCTCGCTGGCGCGATTGTTTCCGTTTGACGGGTAGCAGGGATCGCCGACGCCGCACTGTCCAGGCGATTGTGTTACAGGAAAGCCGGTTACGAGTTCCTTTTGCAGGGGCGACTGGCACGCATCCGCCGCGGACGTTGCCGAGCCACTTACCTTGGCTCCCGAAGGGCAGGTGATTGCATCTTGCCGCTGGATGTTCCAGTTGAATTGGGAATTTACCGTCGGCGAATCGCCGCCCGTATCCAGTTCTTCCTCGGAGCTCGCCAAGCTGGTGCCCGCTGCTGGGGAAGCAGTAATGGATATCGTGCTTCCCCAGCCTGATGAGGAACTCGAAGGTGGCACGAACTTGAGAACGCCACTGGTCTGCCCGGCACCAATTACTTGAGGGCTGCCCGTGATCTGATTGGTACCCTGGGCTGTACCTTGTCGATTCCAGGAGAAATTTCCTCGTGTATGCCAGGTGGTATCGAATGTGCATTGAACGAGCGCAACTTGAGCCGGAAATGAATTACATGCTCCGGCCGGACATGCCGAAGTCTGACAAGCCGAAGGTAACGTGGCCGGGGGCCATCCGATCACGTACGGCTGATAGCTGGTCGAGACCGTGCTTGCCCCCAGAGTCAGAATCTGCGATGCGCTGCTCAGTGCGCCCAAAGGGCGGTAGTCGAGGCTGCTCGGGCTTCCTGGCGATTGGTAGAAATTGTTCGGTATGGGAAACGCCAGCTCCATGAGCGGGTACCCTCCGACACCATTGGGATCCTGGCGCATGGCATATTCAACTTCTTCCAGCGTGTTGTAATGTGTTCCGCCATAGGTATATCCATAGATTGGCACGGCGCTGGCATCTTCATTAGCCATGAACAGCCCGACTGAGGCAATGCCGAGAGCTAGCATGAGAAAAGAGCGATGGGTGTGTTTCACTACGATATTCCTTTATTGTCAATTGCGACTCTTGCCATCGAAGGAGAGACAAATTGAAGTCTCAGGTTTCACGGTGAACAGCTTTCGCTATTCCGTTGACGAGGAATGCCGTCAAACACTACGGATTTCCGCAAAGAGCTGGGCGCGGCACCAGGTCTGAGAAAGCGCATGCGTTTGCTGTCGTAAACGACAGAACCTGCGACGAGGAGTTACGAACAGTGAAATTGCAGTAGGCACTTGGCTTGATACTGAGATTGGGATTGATATTGACCAATCCCGATGCGCTAATGCTGAATACTGCTTTCCCTAGAGCGTCTGTAACCCTGCTTGACGGGGATACCGTGACCTGTGCCAACGTTGAGTTACACGTCGCATCGATGGTGACTGGTGAGCTCGCAAGAAAAGGGAAAGTGGATGCGGTAATTGAGGCTGACCCAGCAACCATTATTACCTGCGGAGCGAGAGTGATCGAAACATTCTGAGCGGTTCCTTGAACCTGAAGATTTGCGCTCGTTCCATAAGTCGGCACAGTGAAAGTGCATACCCCCGACGGGATACCTGGAGGTGCGGGAACGTTCAGAACTGGCGTATTCACAGTAAATACCGCCTTACCCGAAATATTGGTCTGCAAGGTTGATGGAGTCACATTGATCTGAGCCCCGTTCACTTGAGTGCAGCTCGCGTTGACGGTTGTCGCTGCAAACGGAGGATTCAACGTCACCGTGATCGGTCGGCTACCCTCGGTGGTAATTGGAGAGCTGGGGCTAAGGGAAGGTGTGCTTCCGCCTGTGGTATTCACGAATGTATATTCGCGAAACTGACCATTGCAGGTGGCACCGGTGGCCGGATAGACAATGCAGCCAAGAAACCGTATTCCACGTCCACCCGTCGGGTTCGGGTAACCGGTGCTTGGAATGCCGGAGGTCGTGACCTGCGCATTCATGCAATGCACACCTGTCGGGAAGTTGCTCATATTTGCCCCAATCGGCAATGCCCCGGTTGGATTGGGGACTCCGTTCACCGACCAGGAATAGCCCGTCCCCAAAAGTGTGTAGTGAATGTATCGAGGGTAGTTGTTGGGATCAGTAATCCCATCGCACACTTCGATGGTCAGGCTGCGATTTGCAGCAACGAAACCGACATTGGTCTGTGCATTTGCATCTGTAGAGCCAAATGCGCTGAGGATTGAGTAAATTGCCAAGCCTGGAAGCAATGTAGAGACACGACAGCATTTTGACTTCATGAGTGCGGTTCTCCCTCGTCAACAACGCATGACATCTGTGGATGTGCCGACCTCCCCTCACAGAATCCCTGATTGGAGAGTTTCATATCAACTTGATCAAAGCCAGAGATTCAATACACTGATCCGGACGGACGCGTTTACATATTTCTTCCTGCTTCGTGTCGCATGCAGCACGGCCAAACGACTGATATATGAGTGCTCTACCAAGCAGATAATGGTCACGGAAAATGTAAACCGAGCGATTCACGATGCTAGCAAAACACATATTGACTTTGATACCTGTCAGAACTGACAGGTATCTTTCCTCTATAAAAATTGATATACGCCACCAAAGGTGGACGACACCCACATCCAAATTGCGGCATTTCAATTGAGTACCATGAACCGCATCCCAAGCCACGCATGAGTTTTTGAACAACTCCCCCAATAGCGCTGAGGTAGGCATTACTTCAGTAGAGATCGGTATTTGTGAGGTTGCAGCTGCTCATTCAGGGTGACGGATAACCCGTCCGTGACTGTTGCAACCCGCGTCCTACTTTCGTAGGAATGACCAAGTATTTGGCTTGCGCGATTGTTTAGTGTTGTTTGGTATGTCACCTGACAAGTAAAAAGGGCCGCGCGAGGCGGCCCTAAAGCTTGCGATGTTGCGTGGAATCAGAACTTGAAGCTGGCTTCGACGTAGCTGTAGCGGCCCGGCAGATCGTAGGTCGATGCGTCGTAGCCGTTGAGCGAGCAGCTTCCGCAGATTGGCGGGGACTTGCTGGTGATGTTGTTGACGCCGCCGGCGATGGTGAAGTTGAGCGTGGTCGGCAGTTTCCAGGCGACGCGGACATCGTGATACGTGGTAGCACCGAGATGGTTGAGCCCGGTTGGGCCGGTTTCGGACACCACGCCTGCAGTTGGATTGCCGCAGACGGCCAAGTCGCGGAAGCCGTCTTCGCCACCACAGGATTCGTTGAGATCCGAGATGTAGCGCACCGACCAGCTCGCCGTCACGTCACCGATGCTCCAGTTCAAACGCGCCGTTGCGCGCCAGTCCGGAATTGCACTGTTGTTGACTTCGACACCGACAACGCCGGGTTCGGTCAGCCCGGAATCGGTGGCGATCGCCTCGTAGCTGGTGACCTTGGTTGCCGACAGGCTGGCACCGAAGGTGCCGACGCTGGTGGCGTTGCCGAGCCAGCTGATGCCGAAATCGATGCCCTTGGTCTTGATCTTGCCGAGGTTGAACAAGGTGTTGTCGAAGCCGTTGATGTTGCCGCCCGAGGAACGGCTGATGCCGCCGCAGAAGATCGGATCGAGCGTCGCCACGCAACGATCGAGCTGGGTCTGCGCATCGGAAGCCTGGATCGCATCCTCGATCTTGATGTTGTAGTAGGTCACTTCGAAATCGAGCTTCTGCGACCAGCTGGTATCGGCACCCCAGGCAGGGCTGTAGACACCGCCGACGGTCAGGCTCTCGGAGGTTTCCGGATCGAGGTTGGAATTGCCGCCGGTGACCACGGAAATCTGCGAATTGGCCTGCTCGAACGTGGCCGGGTTGGGCACGCCAAGCGCGGAGCAGTTGGCACCGGCCTGGCCGGTGGCGCCGTTGCAGGGATCCTGGATCTGCGCGTCGAAGCGGGCAAAGGTGCCGAACAACTCGCCGATGGATGGCGCACGGAAGCCCTCGGCCCAGGTGCTGCGCAGGGTCAGGTCGTCGTTGATCTGCCAACGCAGGCCGACCTTGTTGTTGGTGGTGTTGCCGAAGTTCGAGTAATCGGAAAAGCGCGAGGCCACGCTCAGGTCGAGGTGCTTGGCGAAACTCACGTCGGCGAGCAGGGGCGCGTTGAGCTCGACATAGAACTCGTTGACCTTGTATTCGCCGCTGGTCGGACCGGAGGGCACGCCATTCGACTCGCCGGCGGTGACGATGGAATCCGGCGTGTAGGAACCGCTCTGCTTGCGGTGCTCGTAACCGGCGGCGAAGGCAAGCGGACCGGCCGGCATGTTGAACAGGTCGCCGGAGATGTTCGCCGTCCAGGTGCTCAGCTTCTGCCGGCTGCGGTCGTTCTCGATGAACTGGATGTAGTCGAGCATGTCCTGGGTGATCGAGCCGGGCCCGTTGAACAAGTCCAGTGGAACGCAGGGCGCGGTGCAATCGGCGATGGGACCAAGCGCGCGCTGGATGTGCGCGATGTTGTAGGTGCCGTTGACCGTCTGCGTCGCCTTGTTCTCGGCGTTGACGTAGTTCACGTCCCAGAAGAACTGGCGGTCACCGGCGCTGAAATCGCCGTTGAGGCCGGTCGCGAAATAGCTCGTGTCGACATCCTGGCGGAAGATGCGTGGGCCGCCTTCGACCGGACGGCGCGTGATGAACGCGCCTTCCGCGGCGATCGTCTCAAAAGGATTGTACGGATTGCTGGCATCGATGCCGACAAAATCGGCGAGGCCACCGCTGCCGGCTTCGGAGCCGAGGAAGATCGGTTCCGGCGCGGCCTGGTTGACCGACTCGCGCTTGGTGTAGCTGCCCTTGAGGTTCCAGCTCACATGATCGTTGATGCGGTAGGTGCCCTGGGCGAACAGGCCGGTGCGCTTGGACGGCGTCAGCAGCAGGTTGTAGGGCGCGAAGTTGAAGCGCTCGGCATTCGTCCACGGACGGAAGCCGCCCGCGCCGTCACCAGAAAGATTGCAGAATGCACGTAAAGTATTGGGGTCAAGCTGTGTGATTGGGCAAAGTCCGCCATAGGTGTTGTTGGGATCCACAGGAATAAAAACTTGGCGGCCGTTTGGCGTGCCTGAACTCCAGGCCCCCGGATTGACCGCGCCATTGATACCCGGCGTCGGATAACGCGATTGCTCCCAATCGTCGGAACTGATGCGCTTCTGGTCGTAGTAGCTGAGGTCGACGAAGAAATCGAACTTGTCGGTGCTGCCGCCCAGCGAGATGTTGCCTTGCTGGGTCTTGCCGTCACCGGTCGAATAGTCGCCCATGTACAGGCGCGCGGCACCACCGTCCTGCTTTTTCTTGGTGATGATGTTGACCACGCCGGCAATCGCGTCGGAACCGTACAGCGAGGAGGCGCCGTCGGTGAGGATCTCGATGCGATCGACCGCGCTGGCCGGAATGGTATTGAGGTCGACCGCGGCGGATACGCCGGAGGCGGAGGATTCACTGACCCAGCGCAGGCCATCGACGAGGATCAGGGTGCGCTTGGCACCGAGGTTGCGCAGGGAAATCGTGGTTGAACCGGATCCAACGCCCGAACCATCCGGGCTGAAGCCGAAGTTGCCAGCCGAGTTGAACTTGGTATTGAGCGAGGAGCCGCTGACCGACAGCCGCTGGATGACATCGCCAATGGAGCCGAGGCCGGTGGCCTCGATGTCGGCCGCGCTGATCACCTGCACCGGACTCTGGCCTTCGACATCGGCCTTCTTGATGCGTGAACCGGTGACCTGGATCGCCTCAAGCCGCTGCGCGTCGTCGCCACGATCCTGCTGGGCGAATACGCTGGCACCAGGAACCGCAATCAAGCCTGCGGCAAGGGCCAGATGAATGGCACCACTAAGACCGCGAACACGGATATTCATAGACAAGTCTCCATTGGGATGGGCGGGCAGACCACATTGAAGGCACCGCAATTCGGGGTACGCGGCGCCTGAGCCACGGCAATGTAAGGAAAACGTTAGAAAAGCGCCATAGCCGTTTGTCATGTTCCTGCAATGACCTTTGCTTCCAAGGTTTTATTGAACATAATCAATTGTTTATGTGGCGCATGCGGGAGCAGTGCCGGGCTGCGGACTGGCATGGCGTGCGTCAAGCCCCTGGCTGGAACTGCCCCGTTTGCCAGGCTGTTGGCGCGATACACTGGCAGCATGCCCATCAGAAATCGTGCAACGCGGTTGTCGTTTATCGCCCTCGGCATGGCCCTCGCCTGCCTCACCGCCCATGCCGCGGCAATGCCTGATCGCGGCGATCAGCGCCAGCATTACCGCAACGTCATGCAGGCGATCGCGCACGGCCCGGTGGACAGCTGGAAACGTGAAATCACCGATCTCGCCGACTACCCGCTGCTGCCCTACGTCGAACTGGCCCTGGTGCAACGTGGCCACGCCACGCCTCCACTGAGCCAGGTCGAAGCCTTCCTCAAGCGCTGGCCGGATACGCTGGTGGCCCGCGACCTGCGCGAATCGACCCTGCGGCAACTGGCGACCGCGCAGGATTGGCCAGCCTTCCGCAGGCTGTGGAGCGCGAGCAGCGCCGACGACCTGCAATGCGCCTGGCAGCGTGCGCGCATTGCTGGCGGCGACACCCCCGATTACGCCAAGGACATAGCCCCGCTGTGGCTGCAGCCGCGCCCGACGCCGGCAAGCTGCGATGCCTTGTTTGCCTGGGCGCGGCAGAACGGCAGCCTGACCGACGCCGAAATCTGGAAGCGCATCGAAGGCGCTGCCGAGGCGGCCAATCCCGGCACCATCTCGCACATCGCCAACCTGCTCCAGGGCGCGGACAAGGATGCCGCCAACCGCATCGCGGCAAGCGTGCGCGATCCGGCGACGACGCTGGCCAAGGCCGCGCAGTGGCCGGACAGCGTGCGCAATCGTGACGCCGTGTCCTTCGGCATGCTGCGTTATGCGCGCAAGAACAGCGGGGCGGCGGAAACCCTGTGGGCCGATCTCGGCGATCGCTTCAAGTGGGACGCGGCGCAGAAGAACCGCGTGCTCAACGCGATCGCGGTCTATCGCGCGACCGGCTTCGAGAACGATGCGCTGGCGCGGCTGAAGGCATTGCCGAGCGATGCCGAGGATGACAGCTCGCGCGAATGGCGCGTGCGCGTGGCGCTGGCCAGTCTCGACTGGAACGAGACCCTGGCCGCGCTGGATGCGATGAGCGACGTGCAGAAGGCCGATGCGCGCTGGCGCTACCTGCGCGCACGCGTGCTCGGCAAGCTCGATCGCCAGGACGAGGCCGCGACAATTTTTGCCGATGTGGCAAAAGAGGCGAACTTCCACGGCTTCCTTGCCGCCGACTGGATCAATGCGCCGTACACGATCTGTCCCGCCGACAGCGTGCCGGACAAGTCTGCCGAGCAAGCCATCGCCGAACAGCCCGACCTGGCCCGCGCACTCGAGTTCTTCGCCCTTGGCGAGCTGTCCAAGGCGCGCCGCGAGTGGAATTTCGCCCTGCAGCGGCTCGACGCGGAGCAACGTCCGCTTGCCGCCGATTTCGCCTATCGCAACGAGTGGTTTGATCGCGCGGTGTTCCTGCTGTCGGCCTCGCCGCAGACGCTGACCTGGTACGAACAGCGCTTTCCACTCGCGCACAAGGCCCGCGTCTTGCGCAACGCGCGCGAGGCCGGCATCGATCCGGCCTGGGCCTACGCCATCATCCGCGCCGAAAGCGCGTGGATGAGCGATGCCCGCTCGCATGCCGATGCCTACGGCTTGATGCAATTGCTGCCGGCGGTGGCAAAGAAGGTCGCCGGTGCGGCCAAGGTCGCCTATGGCCGTCCCGGTGACCTCTTCGATCCAGTTCTCAATATCCAGCTTGGGACTTTGTACCTTGGCCAGATGGCCAGGCAGTATTCCGGCAGCCCATGGCTGGCCAGCGCCGCCTACAACGCCGGTGGCAGGCCGGTCGGGCGCTGGCTCGATGCGCGCGGCACGCTGGAGCCGGACTTCTTCATCGAGACGATCCCGTACAAGGAAACCCGCGATTACGTCGCCCGCGTACTCGCCTTCAGCGTCATCTACGACTGGCGGTTGAACAGGACAGTCATCCCGCTGGCCACGCGCATGCCGAAAGCCGGCCAGGCCTACGCACCGCCGAAGGGCGATGCGCACAGGAAGACGGTCGCCTGCCCGGCACCAGCGCTGCCGGTTGCTTCCGCTGAAGGCGAATAGGGCGTCGGCGATGCGAGGCATCGTTGCCTTGCTGCGTGCCCATCCGGGCTAGACTGGTGCCACGCCGGGGCAACGGCATGTTCGCGTCAGGAGATTGCAATGAAGCCACTCAGGATCGTCGTCCTCGGCGGCACCGGGTTCGTCGGGCGACACACGGTTCCCCGCCTGCACGCGGATGGGCATCGCCTCAGCGTGCTTTCGCGCAATCGCGACCTCAATCGCGAGCTGGGCGTGTTGCCGCGGGTGACGGTCGACAACTGCGACGTGCACGATCGCGCCGCCTTGACGCGCAGGCTCGAAGGCGCCGATGCGGTGATCAACCTGGTCGGCATCCTCAACGAACAGGGTGCCGATGGTCGCGGCTTCCACGAGGCACATGTGGCGCTGACCGAAACCCTGATTGCCGCATGCAAGGCGGGCGGCGTTCCGCGCATCCTGCAGATGAGTGCTTTGCGTGCCGGCGAAGGCGCCAGTCATTACCTGCGCACGCGGGCGGATGCCGAAAGCCGCGTGTGCGATTCGCGGCTGGCCTGGACGATCTTCCGGCCGTCGGTGATCTTTGGTCGCGGCGACGGCTTGTTCCAGCGCTTTGCCGCGCTGCTGCGCATGACGCCGGTGCTGCCGATTGCCCGTGCCGAGGCGAAGTTCGCGCCGGTGCATGTTGGCGATGTCGCCGAGGCATTCGCGCGCGCCCTCGCCCATCCGCATTCGATCGGACATACCTACGAGTTGGTCGGCCCGCGCGTGATCAGCCTGCGCGAGATAGTGAAATGGACGGCCCGCCTGATCGGCAAACGCCGCTGGGTCATCGGCTTGCCTGATTCCCTCGGCTATGTGCAGGCGATGGTTGGAGAGTGGCTGCCGGGCAAGCCGATCTCGCGTGACAATTTCCGCTCGCTGAAACTTGATTCCATCAGCGAGAAGGATGGCCTTGGCGAACTTGGCATTGTCGCCATGCCGATGGAGATGATCGTGCCGGCGATGCTCGGCGCGGATGCCCGCCAACAACGCCTTGATCGATTCCGCGAAAATCCGCACGCCGGCTGATCGTCGGCGATCCGCAGCGCGGCGCTCTGGCACAATCGCGGCATGAGGATCTATCGAGTCGGTGGTGCGGTGCGCGACAGGTTGCTTGGCAGGGCGTCGAGCGATGTCGATTTCGTCGTGGTCGGTGCCACGCCCGAGCAGATGCTGGGCGAGGGCTACAGGCCGGTGGGCAAGGATTTCCCGGTCTTCCTGCATCCGCAGACGCAGCAGGAGTACGCGCTGGCGCGCACCGAGCGCAAGACCGCGCCGGGTTATCGCGGTTTTGCCTTCAATGCCGATGCGTCGGTGACGCTGGAGGATGATCTCGCGCGGCGCGACCTGACCATCAACGCGTTGGCGGAAGATGACCACGGCAATCTCGTCGATCCCTTCGGCGGTGCACGCGATATCCAGGCACGCGTGCTGCGCCATGTCTCCTCGGCGTTTGCCGAGGATCCCGTGCGCATCCTGCGCGTGGCGCGTTTCCTTGCGCGGTTTGCGGCGGATGGATTCACGATTGCCGAGGAGACGAAAGCGCTGATGCGCGACATGGTCGCCGCCGGCGAGGTCGATCACCTGGTGCCGGAACGGGTCTGGGCGGAGACGCGCAAGGCGCTCGGCGAATCGACGCCGTCGGCCTTCCTGCGCACATTGCGCGAATGCGGCGCATTGGAAATTCTTTTCCCGGAGATCGATGCGCTCTACGGCGTGCCGCAACGGGCGGAATACCATCCCGAAATCGATACCGGCATCCACAACGAAATGGTCATCGACATGGCCGCGCGCCTTGCCCCGGGCGATGATCTGATCGGCTTCTGCGCAATGACGCATGATCTCGGCAAGGCGCTGACACCGGTCCATGAATTGCCGAAACACATCATGCACGAGGAGCGCGGCGTGGCACCGGTGCGCGTGCTCGCCGAGCGCCTGCGCGTGCCCAACGAGCACGCCGAGATGGCCGTGCTTTGTTGCCGACTGCACCTGCTCGCGCACCGCGCTTTCGAGTTGCGGGCGGAAACGCTGTTTGGCCTGATCGAAAAGCTCGATGCCATGCGCAAGCCGCAACGCCTGCGCCAGTTCATCACGGTGTGCGAAGCGGACCAGCGCGGTCGCCTCGGCAAGTCTGAATCCAGCTATCCACAAGCTGGCTTGTTGCGGGCCGCGCATGCCGCGGCCCTCGACATCAAGGCCACCGCCTTCGTTGCCGCAGGCATGCAGGGCCCGGCCATTGCCGAAGCGCAGCGCAAGGCGCGCATTCGCGCCGTCGCCGCGATCAAGGATGCGTTTCCCGGCACCTAGGGCAACGCTGACGGTCCGCGCGGAATGCCGGTGCCCCCTCATTCGCGGGGTTCCGGCTGCACGGCACGCTGATTAGCATGTTCCCCATTGGCGCCCTGCTGGCGCTGCCGGTTTGTCAATTCAGGGGAACACCATGAGCACACACCTCCACGCGCCGAAACGCGCAGCGGGCAATCGTTCGCGCCGACGACTCGGCATGATCGCGCTGAGCGCAGCACTGACCTTGGTCGCCACGCCCGCCCTGGCGATTTTCAGCAACGGTGGCTTCGAGCAGAATGATTTCTCCGGCTGGACGCTCTCGGGCGGCACCAACCCGGGCCTGCTCGGCAGCGAACCGTTCACCAGCGCCAGCATCCAGATCACTGCCGGCTCGGCCGGACCGGCCACGATCGTCGGCCAGATTGCCGATCCGCTGGCACCGACCATCGTGCTGCCGCGTGTCGGCCAGCACACCGCCAAGCTCAACGACGAGGGCGGCGGCGCGCTGGTCACCCGCCTGGTGCAGACCGACACGGTCAGCAATGCCGATATCGATTCCGCCGACGGCCTGCCGCACATCCGCTTCGCCTTCGCGCCGGTCATGGACGATCCAGCCCATGCGCCGAACGAGCAACCGTACTTCTACGTGTCGGTGAAGAATCTTGCCGACAACAGCATCCTCTTCGAGCAGTTCGCCTATTCCGGACAGCCGGGCGTCAACTATCTCAATGGCGCTGGAAGCTGGAAGTATCTTGAATTCCAGAATGTGGATGTGGTCCTGCCGCTGAGCGCGATTGGACAGCAGATCGAACTGACGGCGATCGCCGCCGACTGCTCTCTCGGCGGCCATGGCGGCTATGTCTATGTCGACGGCTTCGGCTCGGCGAATGTGCCGCCTCCGGCGGGCGCGGCCGTGATCACCGAGGTGCCGGTCAACCAGCCGGCCGTTCTCGCCCTGCTCGCCCTGCTGCTCGGTGTTGTCGCCTGGCGGGGAAACCGCGAACGCGCCTGATTCGATTCCTGCAAAGCCCGCGCTGGGCAGTCGAGGCGACCAGGACAGAGTTGCCCGCGCCCATGGAGTAAACCCACACGGATGAACCAGCCACCCCGGATCCATTCCGGGGTGGCTGTCTGTGCCGGGTTCAGTGCTCGCGGTGGGCCTGCATCGCCATCTCGAACGAGCGCACGCGCGCCGCGTGATCGAAGATGTTGGCGGTCAGCATGAGCTCGTCGGGTTGGTATCGATCGATGAATGCCTTGAGGCCGCGGCGCACGCTGTCTGCCGAACCGATGACGGCACAGGCCAGGGCCTGGTCGACACCGGCCTTTTCCTGCGGCGTGCACCACGCCGCGAACGCCGATGCCGAGGCCAGCGGCGGCGGCACCAGGCCTGGGCCGCCACGACGCAGCTTGACGAAGGCCTGTTGCTGGGTGGTGAACAGGCGAGCGGCTTCGTCATCGGTTTCTGCGGCAACGACGTTCAAGGCAAGCATGACGCAGGGCTTCTGCAGATGCCTCGATGGGCGGAAATTGCGCCGGTACACATCGAGCGCTTCCTCCAGCATGGCCGGGGCGAAGTGCGAGGCGAACGCATACGGCAATCCAAGCATGGCGGCGAGACTCGCCCCGAACAGGCTCGATCCAAGGATCCAGATCGGCACATCAAGCCCCGCGCCGGGTACGGCACGCACGGCGCGATTGGCCGCAGCCGGTTCGAAATAGCCAAGCAGCTCGACCACGTCGGACGGAAACTCCTCGGCATTCCCGTAAGTCCGGCGCAAGGCGCGCACGGCGGCCTGATCGGTGCCCGGCGCACGGCCGAGTCCGAGATCGATGCGCCCCGGATACAGCGAGGCGAGCGTGCCGAACTGCTCGGCGACCTGCAGCGGCGCATGGTTCGGCAACATGATGCCGCCGGCACCGACGCGGATCGTCGAAGTGCCACCGGCGACATGGCCAATCAGCACCGAGGTGGCCGCGCTGGCGATGCCGGGCATGTTGTGGTGCTCGGCAAACCAGTAGCGCCGATAACCGAAACGCTCGGCGGCACGGGCGAGATCCAGCGAATTGGCGAAAGTCTGCCGCGCATCACTGCCTTCAGTGACCGGGGCGAGATCGAGAATCGAGAGTGGAATCACGGTTCTTTCCTGTTTGGGGTATGCGTTGCCGCCGCAACAAGATCGCGCAAGGGTGCCCGTTGCCAACCGCGGCCCCGTACACTGCGATCCGCCTGCAGCCATTGACGTCCGCCATGTCCGAACCCATCCGCCTCGCCAAACGCGTTGCCGCCCTGCGTGGGTGTTCGCGCGCCGACGCCGAGCGTTATGTCGAGGATGGCTGGGTATCGGTGGACGGCGTCGTCATCGATCGGCCGCAACACAAAGTGACCACCGAGGTGGTGACGATCGCCGCCGATGCAAGCCTGGCACCGCCTGAACCGGCCACGCTGCTGCTGCACAAGCCGCCCGGTTTCGATGCCATCAGCGGCAGCAATCCGGCGGCAAGCCTGGCCACCGCCGCCGCACACTGGAGCGAGGATGCCAGCGGCGTGCGTCCGCTGCGTCGTCACCTGCTCAACCTGACTCCGCTCGTGCCACTCGACCGCGAAGCCAGCGGCCTGCTCGTGCTGACCCAGGATGGCCGGGTATGGCGCCGGCTCAGCGAAGACGGTGACGAGATCGAACACGAATATCTTGTCGAGATCGCCGGCGAGATCGCGCCATGGGGACTGCGCCGGCTCAATCACGGGCTCAGCTACGAAGGCCGCGAACTGCCGCCGTGCAAGGTCAGCTGGCAGAGCGAGGCGCGCCTGCGCTTCGCCATCAAGGCCGTGCAGGGTGGACAGTTGCGCGCCATGTGCAAGCAGGTCGGCCTCGAGGTGGTGTCGATCCGGCGCCTGCGCATTGGCCGCATTTCGCTGGGCAAGTTGCCCGTCGGCGAATGGCGATTCCTGGCCACGCACGAACGCTTCTGATTGCCGCGCCAGCCGAGGCGCGCCGGCAGCTTGCCTTCACGCCAGCGCCTGCAGCCAATGGCGGGGCGAGACGCCAAGCGTCTGCGTGAACGCGCGTGACAGCCCGGCCGCGCTGGAGAACCCGAGTTGATGGCTGGCGGCCTTGATCGATGTGCCGTTGATCAGCAACGACTGCGCCAGCGTGATGCGCCAATCCTGCAGATACGCCGCCGGCGTGCTGCCGACGCATTGCTTGAAGCAGGCGGCAAATGCACTGCGCGACATGCCCGCCGTCTGCGCCATGGATTGCAGGTTCCAGTCCCGGCCGGGTTGCTCATGGAATCCGGTGAGGATCCGCGCCAACCGCGGATCGGCGAGGCCCGCCAGCATTCCGACCGGCAGCCGTGCCTGTTCGGGGTGATCAAGCAGCCAGCGCAGGAGTTGCAGCACGAGTACATCGAACAGTCGACTGGCGAGCAGGCGCTGGCCGCAGCGCACGCGTTCGGTCTCGGCAAACAACAGAGCCAGGGTTTGTTCGAGGCCGTCGACTTCGCGCAGCGGCAGCACCAGCAAGGGCGGCAAGGCGCGCAGCAGCGGATGGCTGCCGCGGCCCTGGAAATCCACGGTTGCACACACGAAATCGGCACCGTCGAGTGGTGGATTCTCGAAGGCGTGGGCGAGCGGCCGTGGATAGAACAGCAAGGTCGGCTCGTGCAGGGGGATGCGCTCCGGCACTTCGCCATGGGCGGCATGGGTGACCACCAGTTCGCCCCGCCGCAGCACATGCAGGAAACCGCGCCCCGGCTGCGCATCAAAGTGCGACAAGCCACACAGCGGCCCGGCATGGAACAAATGCGCCTGCACGCGAAACTGTTCCAGCAGCGCCGACAACCGGTCGACTGTTCCCATCACCACAATTCCTCTGGACGAATCGATACGTTTTATGGACTGAACGCAACCAATCATACAGATCCTGGCGCAATACTGGCCACCCGTTTCCCGCGCTGGCCCGATCGAGGTCACGCAGGCAGCGGCGAACCGACAGGCAGCACGGCAAACAGGAGTTTGTCGCGATGCCCACATCCCGCATGAGCCAGGAGATTGAGCATGACCCGTGTCCCCTTGATCGACCGCAACGCCACCAGCGCCGAGCGCAAGCAAACCCTCGATGCCATTCACGCCGCCTTCGGCGCCACGCCCGCCATGTTCCGCGCCGTGGCCAATTCACCTGCCGCGCTGAACAGCATGTGGGGTTCATTCGCCGCCCTGGGCGACGGTGCCATCGGTGCCCGCCTCGGCGAACAGATTGCCGTCGCCATCGCCAACCGCAACGCCTGCAACTACTGCCTTGCCGCACACACCGCATTGGGCATGAAGGCAGGCATGTCGGCCGAAGTCATGGCCGCCGCGCAAGCTGGCGAATCGTCCGAACCGAAGACCCGCGCGGCGCTGCAGTTCGCCCTCAAGCTGATCGAACAGCGCGGCCAGGTCGAGGCCGCCGATGTCGAAAACGTGCGCAAGGCTGGTTTCAATGACGAGGAGATTGTTGAAATCCTCGCCCATGTCGCGCTCAATCTGTTCACCAACTACGTCAACGTCGCGCTCGATGTGCCGGTGGATTTCCCCACGGTGCGCCTGCGCCACGCGGCCTGACGCGCAACGTCCCTCGATACGCCGATGCGCACGCCGCAAGCGGATTGTGCGCATCGGCAAGCATCAGCCTGGAGTAGCCATGACAACGTCCGCGGAATTGGCACCGGAACTTGAAGTCAGCCGCTGGTTCAACACGAACGCACCAATCACCCTGGCCGGATTGCGCGGCCGCGTGGTCGCCTTGCACACCTTCCAGATGCTCTGCCCCGGCTGCATCACGCACGGCCTGCCGCAGGCAACGCGCCTGCGCAGGATGTTCGACGAACGCGATCTTGTCGTGATTGGCCTGCATACGGTATTCGAGCATCACGCGGTGATGACCGAGCAAGCGCTCGACGTATTCATCCACGAGTACCGCCTCGCCTTTCCGATCGGCGTGGATTTGCCCGGAATCAACAATCCCGTGCCGCGCACCATGCAGAAATACGCCTTGCGCGGCACGCCCAGCCTGGTCCTGATCGATCGGAGCGGCCGCTTGCGCATGAGTCATTTCGGCCAGATCGAAGACCTGCAACTGGGTGCGGCGATCGGCCGATTGCTTGCCGAACCGGAATCTGCAACTGCCGCTCTTGGCGATACCGCGACAGGCAGCAACACGGCCCGCTGCGAAATCGGTGCCGGTGGCAAGGCCAGCTGCTGAGCCGCGGGCAGTTGCCTATCCGGCGGAATGGCAACCGGACTGTTTCGGCGGCTCGATGAAGGCGAATCCTTTACGCGCAGTTCCTTGAACTCGGATGCAACTTGAACACATTGCTGGACTGGTACTTACGATGCCCGCTTGCTGAGCAACTCGGCCATGCGTGTTTGCCAGCCGGGTCCCGTGGCCTTCCAGACGGCAAGGACTGATTCGGGAAGGCGAATGGTGACTTGGCGTCGCGGATCAGTGGCAACTGGTCGGCCGGCGCGTTTGACCGTGCCGCGCTGGAGCATGGCCTCCGTCAGTTCCGGAAGCTCCTCGTACTCGCCTGACTTGACCTTGTGCGAGTCCACGCGCTTGAGATCAGATTTCAAGGTACGGGCCGATGCGGGCTTGCTCGCGTTCATTGGCTTTTCTCATGCTGAAGATGTGGCGGCCTGCTTCTCTCGGCGTGTAGCCAATCACGACAAGGCGACCTGCCAGATGGCCGAAGCAGATGATGCGCGTCTCACCGTACTCCCGGCGGGTGTCTTCAACCTCGAAGGTGAAGCCGGCAAAGACCTCGGCTGCATCCTCGAAATCGAGGCCGCGCTCCTCAAGCGTCTATTGCCGCTTGGCCGGGTCATAGCTGATGCGCATTATTATTGTAACTACATCAATGTAGTGAGGCAAGGAGCTGGCCGGGCCGATCCAGTGCATGAGCGTGGCCGTGCCGCCAAGCCGATTCCTGCTGTTGCGGAGCTTGGCCTGTCAGAAGCCGCATACGCCTTGTCAGTGCACCGGCTACCTGCCGACTGCCGACGAGGGCACCCCGGGCACCGTGCGCCCGGGGCCACCACGATATTGGATGCGTGCTACACGCCGTCGGCGGCACGCAGCGTCAGCTCGGCATGTTGCTGCGGGTCGGCCGCGTTCCACTTGCGCAGGTAGTCGAGCTTCTTTTCGCGGATTGCGCTTTCGTTCTCGCGGAACCACTGCTCGCTTTCCGCGGTGTTGCGCACCCAGGCCGTACTCTTCATCCAGTCGCGGAAATCCTCGGACTGCAGATTGTACTTTGCAGCGGGATCGTTGCGGATGGGCAGAAGGGAGAAACGCGCTTTCCAGACACCAACGCGTGGCCTGACCAACGCGTAGTAGGTTTTCCCCGCCTCAAGGTGGGCAATCATGAAATCGGCATTCTCCGCAATCACCATGAACAGGTGATCGCCGGGATCGGCCTGCCAGGCAAGCTTGGTCTTCGACGACACGATGCCGATGAACCGGTCGGCTGTTTCACCGGTGTCATAGACCGATGCTTGCACCGCCCCACCGAACGTGGACGCACGCAGGAACACCACCATCGCCTTGCCCGGTGCCGGCGTGTTGTCGAGGCCGTCCGACCTGACCATTTTCGAGGATTGGCAACCGGCCAGAACTGCCAGCATCAGCATTGCGAACAACCATCGTACTGCGCGATTCATGGATTTCCCCATAAGGATGATCAGGATGGAACTGTGCGTTTATATCAATTTCATGCGGATGCTGTCATTCACTTCTTCGCATGGTCATGCCGCGCTTCGTCCGCAATCGATCCAGCCTGCTGGCCACGATGGGTCCACATGCGGGTCGCGTGCGCGGCCGCGCGTGTCGATTTTCCGGGCTGTCTCCGCATTTGAGACGGATGCCGTGGAGCATCGTAATGCAGCCTGTGCTGCGTGTTCCCTCCGTTGGATCCATCTTGGGGCGTGACCCGTCGTCAGCGGGCACGCCCTTTTTTTGCAGTGCAGAGATGGTGGGACGGCCCGGCCTGTCGCGGGCCACGGGAAAAACATCTGCCGCGTTGCACAACGCATTGCGGCGAGTCCCCGGGCAAAGCGCAGTCGCTGGCTCGCTACGGCGTCGCTGTGGTTGGTCGCGAGAAGTCCGAGCCGGGCTTCCATTGCGGGAAGCTCGACTCGTCGGCGAGCTTGCGGCCAACGGCGTAGAACAGATCGAGATCCGCGATGACGCCACGGTAATCCCAGTTTGGATCGTAGTTGTCCGAGGGCTTGTGATAGCGATTGGTCGTGTAGTCATCAGCGGCCTTGCGCCCGGCCGCCTCGCCGCCATCGAGCAGGTCCAGCCCGCTCATCGCGTACAGCGCAGGAACGCCGGCGCGGATGAAATTGAGATGGTCGGAGCGGAAGAAGTGTCCTTTTTCGGGTGCTTCATCGGCGCTGACCACGCGGTTCTGCGCCTTGGCCGCGGCCTCTGCATATTCGTCGAGTTCGGACTGGCCGAGACCGATCATGGTCACGTTGCGCGTCGGACCGATGATGGGCAGCGCATCGATATTGATGTTGGCGACGGTCTTGTCGAGGGCAAACGGCGAATGTGCCACGTAGTACTGCGCGCCAAGCAGGCCCGATTCCTCCAGCGTGACTGCGGCAAACACGACCGAGCGCTTCGGTGGCGTTGCCTGGTGGGTGAAGGCTTCGGCGATCTCGATGATGCCGGCGACGCCGCTGGCGTTGTCGATGGTGCCGTTGAAGATCTGGTCACCGCTCAGCTTGTCATCCTTGCCCAGGTGATCCCAGTGCGCGGTGTAGACGATCGCCTCGTCGGCGCGCTCGCTGCCCGGCAGCACGCCGATCACGTTTTCCGAACTGGTGGTGACGACCTTGCTGCGATAGTCGACGGAAACCTTGGCATCGAGCTCGACTGCCTTGAATCCACGCAAGTCAGCACTTTTCTTCAATGCCGCAAAATCCATTCCCGCGGCAGCGAACAGGCGCGTGGCCGCGTCCTCGCTGAACCAGCCGGCGCTTTCAAGGCGTGGTGCCGGATCCTCGCTGATCGGCAAGGCCAATTGCGGACCGGTCCAGCCGTTTTCGACGACTTCCCACGGATAACCGGCACCGGCCGTCTCGTGGACGATGAACAACGCCGCCGCACCCTGGCGTGCGGCCTCCTCGTACTTGTAGGTCCAGCGCCCGTAATAGGTCAGCGCCCTGCCCTTGAACAGCTCCGGATCCTGGTTGCCCCAGCCCGGATCGTTGACCAGCACGATCACGGTCTTGCCCTTGACGTCGATGCCGGCGTAGTCATTCCAGTCCGGTGCGTTGACGCCATAGCCGGCGAACACGATGGGCGAGTCCGCCAGTTTCACTTCGACGCTGCCATTGAGGGTATTGATGACGCTGTCCTTGCCGATGCCAAACTCGACTTCCGAGCTGGCACCCTTGACCTTGATGCGCACCGCGGCCGGATCCTGCAGGTCGGTCTGCACCATGGGCACGGTCTGGAACCAGTTGCCGTTGTTGCCGGGCTTGAGGCCGACGCGCTCGAATTGATCCTTGATGTAGGCCGTGGTCACGCGCTCGCCAAGCGTGCCGGGCTGGCGACCTTCGAACTGGTCGGAGGAAAGCGTCTGCAGGCGCGAGGCGAAATCCTCGGCGGTGATTGCGGCGGAAAACTTGCCCTCGCCGGTCGGCACCACGGGCGCGGGACGACTGTCCGCGACCGGGGTCGTTCCGGGCGTCGTGCTTGCGCTGGGCGGTTCCTGCTGACCGCACGCGGCGAGGACGAGGACGACGGCACCAAGAAAAAGGGGGCGCATCATGGACAATCTCCGTGGCTGGCAATGCCTGCATAGTAGGGCAAGCCTGCTGATGCGGTGAAATGGCCATCACCCCATTGCCGACCCGTCCGCGGAAGAATCCGCAATGCGTGTACCTGCTGATAACGCCATCAACATTTATCGTTTTGCATCTGTTTTTATTACGGAAGTACTCCTCCGTTGCCGGCTGCAGTCGAAGGTCAGGCCGGGCCTTGCCCAGCTGGGCGCCGCTGAATTTGACGATGACCTCGACGCGTGTGCCATTCGGAGAAACCCGGCCATTTGCGCGCGCGCGCGGCGATCTGCGCGCAGACAGGTGTCCTGACGGTTGTGCCACTTGATCAGCCTTGCCTTAAGCTGTGCGACTTCCGGGCCAGTCGGCCTGCCGGCCCGACTGCCAGGAGTCGCAATGAGCGCAAGCACGCCGTTGGTTGTCACCTTTGCCATCTACCTGATCGCGATGATCGCCATCGGCTTCTACGCCTGGTATTCCACGCGCACATTTGACGACTACATCCTCGGCGGGCGCTCGCTGGGCGCCTATGTCACGGCCATGTCGGCCGGCGCCTCGGACATGAGCGGCTGGCTGCTGATGGGCTTGCCGGGCGCGATCTACCTTGGCGGCGCATCGGAAATCTGGATCGTCGTCGGCCTGCTGGTCGGTGCCTGGGCCAACTGGCGCTTTGTCGCCGGGCCCCTGCGCGTGTACACCGAACGCACGCGCAACGCGCTGACCCTGCCGGATTATTTCACCCATCGCTTTGCCGATGACAAACGCATCCTGCGCATCATTTCCGCGCTGGTGATCCTGCTTTTCTTCGCCGTGTATTGCGCGTCCGGAATCGTTGCCGGCGCACGCCTGTTTGAAAGCGTGTTCGGCGTGCCCTACGCGCAGGCGCTCTGGTATGGCGCGGCGGTGACCATCGCCTACACCATGATCGGCGGCTTCCTCGCGGTGAGCTGGACCGATACCGTGCAGGCAAGCCTGATGATCTTCGCCCTCATCCTCACCCCGATCATGGTGATCGTCGGCAACGGCGGATTCGATGCCAGCATGGCGGTGATCCGCGAGGTGGATCCCTCGCGACTGGACTGGATCGGCAAGGGCGGCGCGATTGCGATCATCTCGTCGATGGCCTGGGGCCTGGGTTATTTCGGCCAGCCACACATCCTCGCTCGCTTCATGGCCGCCGCCAGCGTGCGCTCGATTCCGGCTGCGCGCCGCATCGGTATGACCTGGATGGCCGGCTGCCTGCTTGGCTCGGTCGCCGTGGGTTTCTTCGGCATCGCCTGGTTTGGCGCACACGTGGATGCGGCCGCTGAAGTCAACGCAAACTCCGAGCGCGTCTTCATCCTGCTCGCCGAACAACTGTTCAATCCGTGGATCGCCGGGATCCTGCTGTCCGCCATCCTCGCCGCGGTGATGAGCACCTTGTCGTGCCAGCTGCTGGTCTGCTCCAGCGTGCTCACCGAGGATCTCTATCGCGGCTTCCTGCGCAAGAAGGCGGGCAATCGCGAACTGGTCTGGGTCGGGCGCAGCGGCGTGCTGCTGATCGCCCTGGTCGCCATTGCCATTGCCTGGAATCCGCAAAGCCGCGTGCTTGGACTGGTCAGCTATGCGTGGGCGGGTTTCGGTGCGGCATTCGGCCCGGTCATCCTGCTGTCTTTGTACTGGAAGCGCATCAACCGCAACGGCGCGCTGGCCGGCATGCTCGCCGGTGCGGCCACCGTGATCCTGTGGAAGCAATCAGGCAGCGCGCTTTACGAAATCGTGCCGGGGTTCATCGCCGCGACAATCGCCATCGTTGTCGTCAGCCTGCTCACCCGCGAAGCCCCGGCCGCCGTGCAAGCCACCCATGAGGAAGTGAGACGGGAGTTGCGCACGACCGGCTACTGAGCCGGCAACGAATGATCGCGCTGAACGGTTGCCGGGCGGGGATTGCCGGGCAACCGTCCCGAGACACCTTGTTCCGCTGCCGGATCAGGGATGCTCGCCGCTGAAGCGCTGCGCCGTGGCACCGCTGACTTCACCAATCTGCGCGCTGTCGCTGACCCGCAGTTCAACTTCGCGTTCGAAGACGAGGCTGCCTTTGACCACGGCGCGCGGGCCGATCACGACGCGCACCGGCTTGTTGTTGCCCCAGTTGAACCAGCCGCTTGATTTCTCCACGCGAATGCCTTTGTCGACACGCGAATCGGCACCGATCTCGATGTCGCCGCCGACGGTGCGGATGCCGCCGCCAACGTGCGCACTGCGCAGGCGGATGCTGCCGTTGACGTTGGAAACATCGCCACTGACCTCGCTGCCTTCATCGAGCAGCAGCGAACCGTTGACGGTGTCGATGGCTTCGCTGACGCGCGCACGCTTGCCAAGCGTGATGCGGCCATTGACGGTGCCGGCGGAATGGATGCTGGCGTCGTCGCCAATCTCGATCGAACCATTGACCGTGGACAGCTCCTCGGCCTGGCCATGCCCGCCCAGGGTGATCGACCCGTTGACCGTATCGAGATCGCCGGCGCGCTGGCCTTCGTCAATGCGGATGGAGCCGTTGACCTTGCTGACATCGTCACTGGCCCAGCTCGGGGATATCAAGGCCGCTGCCGGCAGCGTCAGGGCCAGGCAAAGCAGGATGGGTCGCAACATGGACTACTCCGCAGGATGGGGAATGCGCAAATAGATGCGCGAGGACGCAAAAGCGTTTACAGCGCCCATCGTGCCGTGCATGTGGCGCGCTGACCGGCACCGGCGAAGTCGGGCAAATCCGGGTATCGCCGCCGGCATCCGTTACCATTTGCCGGCGATTCGATCGCAATCCTGTTCCCGCCGCGCCGAGCCTGTCCATGTCCCGACCGAAACCCGTGCTCCTGCTCATCCTCGATGGCTGGGGCTACCGCAAGGAAACCGCACACAACGCGATTGCCCTGGCTGATTGCCCGAACTGGCGACGCCTGCTCGCCGAATGCCCGCACAGCCTGGTCGACACGCATGGCTTGAGTGTCGGCCTGCCGGACGGGCAGATGGGCAATTCCGAAGTCGGCCACATGAACATCGGCGCGGGGCGCATCGTCTACCAGGACCTGACCCGCATCGACGCGGCCATTGCCGACGGCACGCTGGCGCGCAACCCGGCCCTGCTGTCCGCCTGCGCGGCGGTCAAGGCGAACGGCACCTGCCTGCATCTGTTCGGCCTGTTGTCGCCGGGCGGCGTGCACAGCCACGAGGACCACATCCTCGCCATGATCGATATCGCCGCGCGCAGCGGCGTCCCGCGCATTGCCGTGCATGCCTTCCTCGATGGACGCGACACGCCGCCGCGCAGCGCCGGCGAATCCCTGCGCAAGCTCGAAGCCAGGTGTGCCGAATATCCGGCCGCAGTGGTTGCCAGCATCAGCGGCCGCTACTACGCGATGGATCGCGACCAGCGCTGGGATCGGGTCAAGCTGGCCTGGGATGCGATTGTCGATGCGCGCGCCGCGTTTCACGCCGATTCCAGCATCGCCGCGCTCGATGCCGCCTATGCGCGCGAGGAGAACGACGAGTTCGTGCAGCCGACGGTGATCGGTGCCGGCGTGCCGGTGGCCGATGGCGACGCCATCATCTTCATGAACTTCCGCGCCGATCGCGCCCGCCAGTTGAGCCACGCCTTCGTCGACAACGATTTTGGCGGCTTCGTGCGGGCGCGCTGGCCGAAGCTTTCGAGCTTTGTCAGCCTGACCGAATACGCCGCCGACCTGCCGGTCAGCGCGATTGCCTTCCCGGCGCAGTCGATGGCCAACACGCTTGGCGAAGTGCTTGCCGCGCAGGGCCTGGCGCAACTGCGCATCGCCGAGACCGAGAAATACGCACATGTGACTTTTTTCTTTTCCGGCGGGCGTGAGACACCGTTCGCTGGCGAGCAGCGCATCCTCGTGCCCAGTCCGAAAGTGGCCACCTACGACCTGCAGCCGGAGATGAGCCTGCCCGAGCTGACCGAGCGCCTGCTTGCCGAGATCCGCGGGCAGCACTTTGATTTCATCGTCTGCAACATCGCCAATGCGGACATGGTTGGCCACAGCGGCATCGAGGCCGCGGCGATCAAGGCCGCCGAGGCGATCGATGTCGCCTTGGGCCGGATCAGCGCGGCCATCCGCGAATGCGGCGGCGAAATGCTGATCACCGCCGACCACGGCAATCTCGAGCAGATGGTCGATGACAACGGCATCGCGCATACCCAGCACACGGTCGGCCCGGTGCCGCTGGTCTATGTCGGGCGCAAGGCGCGCGTCGCCACGGGTGCCTTGCGTGATCTCGCCCCGACCGTGCTGGCCCTGATGGGCATTGCCCAGCCGGCCGAGATGAGCGGGCGCAACCTCGTCGAATTCAGCGCCTGACCATGCTGCGCCGCCTGGCCCTGTGCGCCATGCTGATCGTGGCCATGCTTGCCCGCGCCGAAAGCGACGACCCGGCGCGTGAGGCCAGCGAAAAGGAAGCCAGGCAGAAGCTTGAACAGGTGCGCGGCCAGATCCGCGCGCTGACCGGGGAGCTGCGCGCCACGCGCGGTGAACGCGACGAGGCCACCGCCGCCTTGCGCAAGCAGGAAACCGCGATCGCCGCGGCGGCCGGCGAGGTGCAGGCCATCGATGTGCAACTGGCCGCGCAAACCACGGAACTCGAGGCCCTGGATGGCAAGCGCGAAGCACTGGCAACAAAACTGCGCCAGCAGCGCGAGGCCCTCGCCGTGCTGCTGCGCTCGGCCTATGCGCTCGGCCGCAGCGAGGAACTCAAACTCCTGCTGCAACAGGAGGATGTCGGCTCGATCGCCCGCGTGCTTGCCTATCACCGCTATTTCCAGCGTGCCCGGGTCGAACGCATCGACAGCCTGATGGTCGATCTCGGCCAGCTTGCCGAGGTGCAGGAGCAGATTGAAGCCAAGCGTGGCGAACTGGCGGCAACGCGGGCGACGCGGGAAATCGAAGTCGCCGCCTTGCAGGCACAGCGCGACGAACGCGCCCGCCTGCTGGCCGGACTCGATGGACAACTCAAGGATCAGACCGCCCGCCTCGCGGTGATGGCGAGGGACGAGAAGGGGCTGCTCGAATTGCTGGAAAAGCTCCACGACGTGTTTGCCGACATTCCGGAAAAACCCAGCGGTGCCGAACCGTTCGCGAGCCTGCGCGGACGCCTGCCAATGCCTGCCAGCGGCCGCATCCTGACTGGTTTTGGCGGCCGCGATGACAGCGGACGCGCGCTTTCCGGCGTGCTCATCGGTTCGCCGGGCGGCAGCCCGGTGCATGCGATCGCACGCGGCCGCGTCGCCTACGCGGACTGGCTCAAGGGTTACGGCATGTTGCTGATCCTCGATCATGGCGATGGCTACATGAGCCTGTACGGCTACAACGAATCGCTGCGCAAGGAAGTCGGCGACTGGGTCGCGGCGGGCGACACCATCGCCAGCAGCGGCAACAGCGGCGGACAGAAGGTGGCGGCCCTGTATTTCGAGCTGCGCCTGAAGGGCAAGCCGCTGAATCCGAAGTCCTGGCTGCGTTAGCAGGTTGCCCTGGCCCGCACTCGCGCTATGATCCGGGCGCTCCCCTGAGGTTTTTCCCGATGGCTTCCCCATTCCGTTTTCGCTTGATCCTGGTTGGCGTCCTTGTGCTGTGCACGCATGTCCTCGCCGCGGATCCGCCGCCGGGTGCCGATCCCGCCGCGGACGCGGAGGGTGCCATCGACCTGCAGGATGCCGTGCCGCCAGAGCCGGCGGCAGCCACGGCCAGGACCGGCACGGAAATCAATCTCGATGATGTGCGCCGCTTCACGGCAGTGATGAGCCTGGTCAAGCAGGCCTATGTCGAGCCGGTCGATGACCACCAGCTCATGCTCGCCGCGATCAAGGGCATGCTCATCGGCCTTGATCCGCACAGCGAGTACCTCGAGGCGGACGAACTCGACCAGCTCAACGAGGACACCTCGGGCAGCTATGCCGGCCTCGGCCTGGAAGTGACCACGGTGGACGGCTTCCTGAAGGTGATCGCGCCGATTGACGAGACACCGGCCGAACGCGCCGGCATCAAGGCTGGCGACACCATCCTGCGCATCGACAACGTGCCGGTGCAGGCCGACAACCTCGACGATGCGGTCGACATGCTGCGCGGCGTCGCCGGTTCCGAAGTGAGCCTGTCGATCCTTCGCGAGGGTGCGCGCGAGCCGCGCGAATTCAAGCTCACGCGCGAGATCATCCGCGTCGCCAGCGTGCGTGGACGCCTGCTCGAACCGGGTTACGCCTACCTGCGCGTGGCCCAGTTCCAGGCGGAGACCGGCAGCGACCTGCGCAAGCGCATTGCCAGCCTGCAAAAGGAAAATGGCAAGCCCTTGCTGGGCGCCGTCCTCGACCTGCGCAGCAATCCGGGCGGCCTGCTCAATGCCGCCGTCGAAGTCAGCGACCTGCTCCTCGACAGCGGCGGCATCGTCACCACGCGCGGGCGCATCCGCGAAGCGGCGATGGCTTTTCGCGCGACGCCCGGCGATGCGCTCGAAGGCGCGTCACTGGTCGTCCTCATCGATCGCGGCAGCGCCTCGGCCGCGGAAATCGTTGCCGGTGCGCTGAAGGACAACCAGCGCGCCCTGCTCATGGGCCGACGCAGCTTCGGCAAGGGTTCGGTGCAGACCGTGCTCAACCTGGATGACCGCCACGCGCTCAAGCTGACCACGGCGCGCTATTACACGCCCAGCGGCATCTCGATCCAGGCCGCCGGCATCCAGCCCGATATCGAACTTGCCGATCTCGCCTTGAGCGAGAACGAGGAAGACGCCTTTGGCCGTGTCAGCGAACGCGACCTGCGCAATCATTTGAAGGGCGATGCGGAGACGCCGGCCGGCAAGGTCACGGCCAAGGCCAAGGCCGGCGCGCCGACCGACTACGCCCTCAACGAGGCGCTGAATGCGCTCAAGGCCATGGCCCTGCAGCAGCGCCGCGCGACGCCTACCGCCGCCGCCGTGGAAGGCAGCAGGAACTGACTGGCGGCAGCCGCGTACCTCGGCTGCGCACGTTAAGAGTTCGTGATGGCGAAATGCAGGACACCGCTGCCATCGTCCTCGCGCTAAACTTGCGGTTTGACCGTCCGCAGGCGACCGCTGCGGAGGGTCGGCTGGCCCGGCACCCTGACCGCGCCGGCACGCGTCCGAACAGAGGAAAGCCTGCATGAAGAGTCGAAGTCTCGCCGTCCTGTTGTGCTGCTTCGGTGGCTCGCTGATCGCCACGGCGGCCTGCGCCACCCAGCTCTACAACAACGGACCGATCGTGACCCACCCGGGTGCGCACGTGCCGAGCGGTGATGTCAGCCTGACCCAGGATGTGACCTATCCGGGCGCAACGGCAATGGGCATCACCGCCGGCCCCGACTATCGCCTCGCCGATGATTTCACCGTCCCGGCCGGACACTACTGGACCGTTGATGGGGCGACCCTGTTTGGCTACCAGCCGGGTTCCGGCGATGCCGCATTCACCGATGCGCGGATCATCATCTGGCAGGGTTTCCCCGATGGCTTCGGCGCCACCAAGGTTTTCGACGGGTCGGTCAGCAACAACCTGGTGTCCTCCACACCTGCGGCCTGGCGCACGGCGGAATCGTTTGGCGCGACCACGTACAGCAATGAGGAGCGCCGGATCAAGGAACTGCTGCTGGCGATCCCGCCGCTGGTGCTCGCTCCCGGTGCCTACTGGATCGACTGGCAGTTGAAGGGGCCGCTGGCAACGGAACGCGTGTTCACCCCGCCGGTCACGATCCTCGGCCAACCCGCCACCTCGGCCGGCGGCATTGCCCGGCGCAAGTGCCCGACGCCGGTGCCCGAAGGCGACAGCGAATGCCTGAACACGCCTGGTACCTGGGTGCTGTTCCGCAACGGCTTTGCGCCGTACCTGGTCGACCTGCCCTTCAAGCTGCAGGGCACCGACGTCATCGACCGTATTTTCAAGGATGGTTTCGACACGGTGCCGACCACGCCCTGAAACCGCAGCGGTTGCAGCGGCGCGCCGGCACGATCGCCTGCATGGGCGCAGCGCGACGGGTCTTCATCACGCGCCGCCTGCCCGTCCGGCATTGCGCACGCGGAGGCAACATGAAGGCTGCAACGATTGCATTGGCGCTGCTGGCCACCCTGGCCACCAGCGGCGCAGCCTGCGCGACCAAGGTGCAGGCGACGGCTCCCTGGCTTGATCAACTGGTCGCACGTTTCCAGGCCGAGGCGGTGGCCAACCCGCCGCGGCGCATCCTGCGCTACCGCTATCGCGGGCAGACCGTCTATTACGTGCCGCCCAGCTGCTGCGACCAGCCGGGCATCCTCTACGACGAAGCCGGAACGCAAGTCTGCGAGCCGGATGGCGGCATCAGCGGACGCGGCGATGGCCGCTGCACGGACTTCCACGAGCAGCGCTCCGCCGAGTCGCTGATCTGGAGCGATTCGCGCAGTCGTTGAGCAGGCACGCGGCACCGCATCGCACCTGCGGCCAGGCCCGGCGGTTGGCGGAATCATCGATAGAGGCGAGAATGCCACGTTCGCGATCCGCATCGATTCCAGCCCGGAGCAGTTTGATGGCCAGCCATGAAGTGAAAGTCCCCGACATCGGCAACTACAGCGGCATTCCGGTCATCGAAGTGCTGGTGCAGCCGGGTGACACGGTAAGGAAGGACCAGGGGCTGATCACGCTGGAGTCGGACAAGGCGACCATGGAAGTGCCGTCCTCGGTGGCCGGCGTGGTCAAGGAACTGAAGGTCAAGCTCGGCGATGAAGTGGCCGAGGGCACGGTCGTCGCCATCATTGAAGCCGAAGCAGCAGCAGCCGCGCCAAAGGCGGCAGCCGCGGAGAAGGTCGCAGCGCCGGCCCAGGCCGAGCCTGCAGCCGCGCCGAAGGCGACCATCGATACCAGCCATCCGAACCGGCTCAGCGAACTCGAAACCGCCGCCCTGGTGCCCGATCTGGATACCGCAAACCCGGCCACGCAGACGCCGCCGATTGCCTTTGGCGTCGATACGGTCATGCCCGCCAAGGTGCCGCACGCGAGTCCGGCGGTGCGCCTGTTTGCCCGCGAGCTGGGCGTGGATCTGTTCAAGGTCAGCGGCAGCGAGCGCAACGGCCGCATCACCCGCGAGGACGTGCAGAAATTCGTCAAGCAGGCGCTGGCCGCTGGCACGGCCGGGCGCACGGCAGGCGCGGGGGGCGGACTCGATCTGTTGCCGTGGCCGCAGGTCGATTTTGCCAAGTTCGGCGAGATCGAAGCCAAGCCGCTGTCGAAGATCAAGAAGATTTCCGGTGCCAACCTCGCCCGCAACTGGGTGATGATCCCGCACGTCACCCAGTTCGATGATGCCGACATCAGCGATCTGGAAGACTTGCGCGTCAGCCTCAACAAGGAGAACGAGAAGGCCGGCATCAAGCTGACCATGCTCGCCTTCCTGATCAAGGCCGTGGTCGCCGCACTGAAGCAGTTCCCCGATTTCAATGCCTCGCTCGATGCCGCCGGCGAGAACCTGATCATCAAGAAATATTTCCACATCGGCTTTGCCGCCGACACGCCGAACGGCCTCGTCGTGCCGGTCATCCGCGATGCCGACAAGAAGGGCGTCATCGAGATTGCCCGCGAAACCGGCGAGCTGGCGAAGAAGGCGCGCGACGGCAAACTCGGCCCGGCCGACATGTCCGGCGGCTGTTTCTCGATATCCAGCCTCGGCGGCATTGGCGGCACCGCCTTCACGCCCATCGTCAATGCACCGGAAGTTGCCATCCTCGGCGTTTCCAGATCCTCCATGCAGCCGGTCTGGAATGGCAAGAAGTTCAAGCCGCGCCTGATCCTGCCGCTGAGCCTGAGCTACGACCACCGCGTCATCGACGGCGCCTCGGCCGCGCGCTTCACCGCCTACCTCGGCCAGGTGCTGGCCGACATGCGCCGCGTGCTGCTTTGAACCGGAGAAACTGAGATGGCAGAGACGATCGAGATCAAGGTTCCCGATATTGGCGGCAGCAAGGGCATTCCCGTCATCGAAGTGCTGGTGAAGGCGGGCGAGTCGGTGCGCAAGAACCAGGGCATTGTCACCCTGGAATCGGACAAGGCGACCATGGAGGTTCCTTCGCCGGCAGACGGCGTGATCAGGGAATTGAGGGTCAAGCTCGGCGACAGCGCCAGCGAAGGCACGGTGGTCGCCCTCCTTGAATCCTCCGCTGCCGCTACGTCCGCGGCAAAGCCGGCCAGCTCTGCGGCATCTGCGCCGAAAGCGCCCGAAACTCCGCGCAAGGCCGAGCCATCGACCGCGGTTGCCGAGGCGGTTCCACCTCCCGCATCCACGCAAGCGCCAGCCGCGTCAGCGGGGCAGTCCCTCTCCGCTGGTGAGGGCAAGGCTGCGCCCAAGGCAGCCACGGCGAGTGGCCGCAAGGCCGACATTGAATGCCAGGTGGTCGTGCTCGGTTCCGGTCCGGGCGGCTACACGGCGGCGTTCCGCGCTGCCGATCTTGACCAGGATACGGTGTTGATCGAACGCCACGACACACTCGGCGGCGTTTGCCTCAACGTCGGCTGCATTCCATCCAAAGCCCTGTTGCATGCCGGGCGCGTGATCGAGGAGGCCGCGCACGCCGAGGAAATCGGCCTCAGCTTCGGCAAGCCGAAGATCGATCTCGACAAGCTGCGTGCTGCAAAGGACAAGGTCGTCAAGCAATTGACCGGTGGCCTCGCCAGCATGGCCAAGCAACGCAAGGTCAGCGTCGTCACCGGCACGGGCCGCTTCATCTCCGCCAACGAAATCGAAGTCGATGGCAAGGATGGCAGGAAGCTCGTGCGCTTCGACAAGGCCATCATCGCCGCCGGTTCACAGGCGGTGAAGCTGCCGGGCTTTCCGTGGGACGACAAGCGCATGATGGATTCAACCGATGCGCTGGATCTCGCCGACATCCCGAAGAAACTGCTGGTCGTCGGCGGTGGCATCATCGGCCTGGAAATGGCCTGCGTGTACGATGCGCTCGGCAGCGAAGTCACCGTCGTCGAACTGCTGGACCAGCTCATGCCCGGTGCCGATGTCGATCTCGTGCGTCCGCTGCAACAGCGCCTGGCCAAGCGCTACGCGGGCATCCACCTCAAGGTGAAAGTGGCGAAGATCGAAGCCGGGAAGAAGGGCCTCAAGGCGACCTTCGAGGGCGACAAGGCACCCGAGCCGCAACTCTACGATCGCGTCCTCGTCGCCGTCGGGCGCTCGGCCAACGGCCGCAAGGTCAATGCCGAAGCAGCCGGCGTCGAGGTCAACGAGCGCGGCTTCATCGCCGTCGACAAGCAGATGCGCACCAACGTGCCGCACATCTTCGCCATTGGCGACCTGGTCGGCCAGCCCATGCTCGCGCACAAGGCCACGCACGAGGGCAAGGTTGCCGCCGAAGTCGCCGCTGGACAGAAAAGTGAATTTGTCGCTCGCGTGATCCCGTCCGTCGCCTACACCGACCCGGAAATCGCCTGGGTCGGCCTGACCGAAACGGAAGCGAAAAAGGCCGGCATTGCCTACGGCGTCGGCAAGTTCCCGCACGCCGCCTCGGGTCGCGCCATCGGCATCGGTCGTACCGAGGGTTTCACCAAGCTGCTGTTCGATGAAGCCAGCCATCGCGTCATCGGTGGCGGCATTGTCGCGCCGAACGCCGGCGACTTGATCGCCGAAATCGCCCTCGCCATCGAGATGGGTTGCGAGGCCGCCGACATCGGCCTGACCATCCATCCGCATCCGACCCTGAGCGAATCGGTCGGCATGGCCGCCGAGGTCTACGAAGGCACCATCACCGACCTCTACATCCCGAAAAAGAAACAGGCATGACGGGGCAGCGCGACCCCTGCGCGCCGCCGACCCGGAACTCTGCTACCGCTGACTGGCGTTGCCGGCGACCGGCAGGGTGGTGACCTTGGCGCGCTCGCGCGAGACCTGCGCGTGCCAGTTCAGCCAGTCGAGCAAGGCGGTCCAGTCGGCGCGATGCGGCAGGATTGCCTTGCTGTCGCCATCGAAGATGCTCTGGCCGCGCTCGGCGAGGCCGACATAGGCCTGCGAATCGCGCACGCGAATCATCGCCGCCGAGGTGATGCGCCCGAGCGTCGCATCGAGTTGCCGTGCCGAGAGCGTGCGTTCGCGCACGCGGTTGGCGATCATGGCCAGGCGCATGCGCCCCGAGCGCACCTCGTCGCGCTTGCGCACCATGTCGATGAAGGCAAGCGTGGCGCGCAGGTCGATCGACGAAGGCACCACCGGCACGATCAAGGCATCGGCATGGCGGGCGAACTGGTCGAATTCGTGGCCGCGCAATCCCGCCGGGGTATCGATCAGCAGGATCTCGGTGGTTGGCGGAATGCGCAGCATCCAGCCTGGCGTCATGCCACGCGCCGGATCGTTGCCGGCAACTGCGTTGACCGCCGGCAGGTGCGCCGGGCGTTGCTGGCACCAGGCCAGCGACGATCCTTGCGGATCGCAATCGAACAAGGTCGTCTGCCTTCCGGCATTGGCAAAGAAGGCGGCAAGGTTGGTGGTCAAGGTGGTCTTGCCACATCCGCCCTTGCTGTTGGCAATCAGGATTCGAAACATCGCATTCATGCCGTTCCGGCGCGCTGTGCAGCCCCTTGGGCTGCCACCATACGCCACTCCAAGCCGGCAACGGAACACGCCACCGTTTGCAGTTCAACGAACTCCGGCTCGCGCGATCACGAGACATTGCCCGGAGCACCGACGTCCCGGTCGGCGGTGTCGGCGTGCGGCATGCCAGCACGTGCGCCATGCAGGGCTCCCTGGAGGGGCGACGGCGATCCGCCGCATGCTCCTCAGACACGCTCATGCCAAGAATCAGCACCGTGACCATTCGGCCACGCCCGGCTGCTGCCACGCAGGCACAATGCGCGCTGCCCCTGGGAGGATTCGCCGATGAAAGCCGGTCTTGTTGCGTTGCTCTTGCTGCTTTGTCCGTACGCGGCCCACGCTGAATCGATCTACGCGCGCGGTCCCGCCTTGCACGGCGACACGCTGGTCTTCACCGCCGAGGGTGATTTGTGGCGCGTGGCACTGGCCGGCGGCACCGCGCAACGCCTGACCAGCCATGCCGGCGAAGAGATCGAGGCATCGATTTCCGCGGACGGCCGGCAAGTCGCCTTTGTCGCGGGCTACGATGCCAGTGCCGAGGTCTATGTCATGCCGCTTGCCGGCGGCTCGCCGAAGCGCCTGAGTTTCGACGGGGCCAGCGTGCATGTGCTGGGTTGGACGCCGGACAACGAGGTGCTCTATTCAAGTTCGGCGGTGACCGGGCCGGGCAGCAGCGTGGTCTTGCGCGCGGTCAATCCGCAGACGCTGGCCTTGCGCACCTTGCCGTTTGCCGATGCCAACCAGGCCAGTTTCGATGCCGCGGGCGGCTCGATCTTCTTCACCCGCTTTGGCCTGCACATCACCGGCGACCATGCGCGCGGCTACAAGGGCGGGGCCATGGCGCAGATCTGGCGCGCTCCGCTCGATGGTGCCGGCGAAGCGACGCGCCTTGCCGGCAATGTGGATGCCTCGCTGCGGCAGCCAATGTGGTGGCAGGGTCGCCTCTATCACCTCAGCGACGAGAGCGGCAGCGACAATCTCTGGAGCATGGCCGCCGATGGCAGCGATCGCCGCGCGCTGACCACGTACCACGAGTTCGAGGTGCGCGACCCGCAACTGCAGGATGGGCACATCGTCTACCAGTACGGCGCGGACATCCGCGACATCGACCTGGCCTCGGGCACGGATCGGGTCGTGCCGATCAACCTGGTCAGCGATTTCGAACAGCGCCGCATGCGCTGGCTGGAGAAACCACTCGACTATCTCGATGATGTCGCGCTGTCGGCCGACGGCACGCGCAGCGTGCTTGTCGCCCGTGGTGCAGCAACGCTGGCGGCGACGGATGCACGCCGCCGCATCGACCTTGCCGTGCCCAAGGATGCGCGCATCCGCTCGGCCGTGCCGGGCAGCGATGGCAAATGGATTTATGCAATCAGCGATATTGGCGGACACGAGGAAATCTGGCGTTTTCCGGCCGACGGCTCCGGTCCCGGCGAAGCCCTCACCCACGACTCCACGGTGCGCCGCTGGCATCTGTTCCTGTCGCCGGATGGCAAGTCGCTGGCCTTTGACGACAAGCAGGCGCGGCTGTCCATCCTCGATCTGGACTCGCGCAAGGTTCGTGTCGTCGACAGCGCCGCGTTCAGCGGTGATGACATCTATGCCTCGCTGAACTGGTCGACGGACAGCAAGTACCTGGCGGTGGCCCGCGCGGACAGTCGCGAAGGCCGCGCGCAGATCGTCGTCCTCGCCCGCGATGGCTCGCGGAAAGCCGTGCTCAGCAGCGATCGTTACGAAAGCGCATCGGCGGTGTTCTCCCGCGATGGCAAGTGGTTGTACTTCCTTTCCGACCGCGAGTTCGTCGCCACGCCGCGGGCACCCTGGGGCGATCGCAACATGGGCCCGGGCTTCGACAGGCGCACGCGCATCTATGCGCTGGCCTTGCAGGCCGGCAATCGCTTTCCCTTCCAGCCTGCCGACGAACTGAGCAAGGACGACAAGGCGGCCGGCAAGGACAAGGACGAAGACAGGAAATCCGACAAGAACGGCGACAGGAAGGAAACAAAGCAGCCCGCCCTGGCCGCCATCGACTGGGACGGCCTGGCCGGTCGCCTGTTCGAGGTGCCCGCCGCCGCCGGGAATTTCCGTGCGCTCGCCATCGACGACAAGCGCCTTTATTTCATCGATGAAGGCAGCGGTGCCGAAGCGCGCCCGCAACTGAAGACCCTGGCCATCGGCAACGACGGTGACGAGGCCAAGACCTTTGCCGAGGAGATCAGCAGCTACCAGTTGTCGGCCGATGGCAAGAAGCTGTTGCTGGTGAAGTGGAGCGAGCACGGCGCTGGCGCGATGTTCGTGGTCGATGCCGGCGACAAGGCGCCGGAGAAGATGGAAAAGAACAAATTGCGCATCGGCGACTGGCGCCTGGCCGTCGATCCGCGCGCGGAATGGCAACAGATGTTCAACGATGCCTGGCGCATGCACCGCGAGTTCTCGTTCGACCCGGGCATGCGTGGGGTCGACTGGGATGCCGTGCGTGCGCGCTACCTGCCCCTGCTGGCACGAGTGACCGATCGCAACGAACTGGAAGACCTGACCGGGCAGATGACGGCCGAGCTTGGCATCCTGCATTCGCAGGTGCGCGGTGGCGACAAGCGCCACGATGACGAGGTGGCCAAACCCGCCGCGCTCGGTGCCGAACTGCTCCCTGTCGACAATGGCCTGAAGCTTGCCCACATCTATCGCAGCGATGCCGAATTGCCGAACGAGCGCGCGCCGCTGGCCCGGCCCGGTGTCGATGCGCGGGAAGGCGATGTGCTGACGGCAATCAATGGCCAGCCGGTGCGCAGCCTCGCCGATGTCGCCGCTGCCCTGGCCAACCAGGCCGGCAAGCAGGTGTTGCTGGCGTTCAACCGCGATGGCAAGGCGCTGCAGACCGTGGCCACGCCAGTCGACAGCCGCAGCGAATCGGGCCTGCGCTATGGCGACTGGGAAGAGGATCGTCGCCAGCGCGTGCTCGCCAGCGGCAAAGGTCGCATCGGTTACCTGCACTTGCGCGCGATGGGACCTGACGACATTGCCGCTTTCGCCCGCGAGTTCTATACCAACATCCACCGCGAAGGCCTGATCATCGACGTGCGCCGCAACAACGGCGGCAACATCGACAGCTGGATCATCGAGAAACTGCTGCGCCGTGCCTGGGCCTTCTGGACTTATCCGCAATCGCCGCCGGAAACCAACATGCAGCAGACGTTCCGCGGCCACCTCGCCGTATTGATCGACGAACGCACCTATTCGGACGGCGAAACCTTCGCCGCCGGCATCAAGGCCTTGAAGCTGGCGCCCCTGATCGGCCAACGCACCGCCGGTGCCGGCATCTGGCTGTCCGGCCGCAATTCGCTGGTGGATGGCGGCATGGCGCGCATTGCCGAGTTTCCGCAGTTCAGCGCCGAGAATGGGCGCTGGCTGATCGAAGGCCGTGGCGTGTCTCCGGATATCGCCGTGACCAATCCACCCATGGCCACCTTCAACGGTGCCGATGCACAACTCGATGCGGCGCTTGCCTACCTGGAGAACAAGATCGCCACGGAGCCGCTGCAGCCGATCACGCCGCAGGCGCTGCCGCCGCGTGGTGAACCGGGCTGGGACATGCAGTAGGCATGAAATGCGCGTCGACAGCAGAGGTCGGCGCACGGCAACGCTTCAGTTCCCCGGCGTGCGGCGCAGCCTGCAGGCAACGCGCCGTGCGTGATGGTCGCGCGCGGAGCGCGACCGTCACGCAGCCGAACGTGCTTGCTACAGGCCCAGCGCTTTTTCCACCGACGCCTGGGTCATCGGGTGATAACCGGGTTTTGCCTTCTTGTAGACGGCGATGGCGAACGCCTTGCCGTCTTCGGACTTGGCCAGTTCGCTGTAGATCGGCACCACCAGCTTGCGCCGGCCAATGCGCTCGATGAAGGCGGCAATTTCCGGGCGTGCCTGGGTGTAGCCGGCGCGCACCGTGGCCACGTACCAGCGGAAGGCGATCTCGCCATTGCCGGTGCCAGTCAGCTTCCAGGCCTTGTCGAGTGCCTGCATCTGCGCGATCGAGGGCTTTTCCGGCAGGGCATTGAGGAAGCGCAGCCACTCGTAGGTCACCCAGTGCCTGGCCGGAAGCTTGCGCGCAGCGAGCTTGCCGGCGAGGAAATCGGCAGCCGCCTTGTCGACCGCATCGAAGCGCGCCGAATGCGGAATCGGCGCGGACGACGGGATGCCGGGCTGATGCAGCCAGGCGTCGATATCCGCCGAGCTGACCTTGCCCGGGAATTTGCCTTCGAGGTTTTCGCTGTAGTAACGGAGGAAATCCGGCGTGGTGATGCTGTGGAAGGCAAAATGATCAAAATAGGCGCGCAGGAACGGATCGAAGGCATCGCGGCCATAACGCGATTCAAGGAAGCGCAGGAACCAGCTGCCCTTGTCGTAGGGCACGCCGGAGAGTCCCTCATCCGGATCGATGCCTTCGAGGTTGGTGACCAGCAACTGCTCGCGCGCCTTCATGCCCTGCATTTCCGTATGCAGTTCCTGGGCGCTGACCACCAATTGCATGTCTGCTTCTTCCTTGCCGTAGACCGCCTCGACAATGCGGTTCTCGACGTAGCTGGTGAAGCCTTCGTTGAGCCACATGTGCTGGGCGTTGGCATTGGTGACCAGGTTGCCCGACCAGGAATGGGCAAGCTCGTGGGCGATCAGGCCGACCAGGCTCTTGTCGCCGGCAATCACGGTTGGCGTGGCGAAAGTCACGCGCGGATTTTCCATGCCGCCAAACGGAAAGCTCGCCGGCAGGACGAGGATGTCGTATCGCTCCCAGCGATACGCGCCGTAGAGCTTCTCGGCGGCGGTGATCATCGCCTCGGTGTCCTCGAACTCCTTTGCCGCCTTGGCGACGACGCTCGGCTCGGCAAACACCGCCGTGCGCGGTCCGGTCGAACGCACGTCCAGTTCGCCGACGGCGATGGCCAGCAGGTAGGAGGGAATCGGCTGCTGCATGCGGAAGCGGTAGTCGCCATCCAGCGCATGCGCAATGTCATTGTCGGCGCTCATCACCACGCGCAATGCCTTTGGCGCGGTGACGTGCGCGGTGTAGGTGAAACGGACCGAGGGTGTGTCCTGCAACGGCACCCAGCTGCGTGCGTGGATGGCCTGTGATTGCGAGAACATGAAGGGCTGCTTGCCGCTGGCGGTCTGCGCCGGCGTCATCCATTGCAGGCCCGAAGCCTGTGGCGAGGTGTGATAGCGGATGCGCACGTTTGGTACCGCGGTTTTCGTGTCGATGCGCAAGGCCGAGCCGAAGATCGGATCACGCGGATCCAGCGTGTAGGCAAGATCCACGGTCGCGCCATCGGCTGTGATGCCCTGGATTGATTCAATGGCCAGGTCACGCGTGTCGAGGACAAGGCTGTGGGCGAGCGGATCGCGCCAGTCCAGCGCCAGCTCGGCGGTGCCGGAGAGTTGCTGGCGGGCAAAGTCGACATCGAGTTCGAGATTGAGCGCGCGAACCGCCACCGTGTCCGGCTCGGCATAGCTGTGTGGATCGGGTTCCGCCCGGGCATCGACTACGGCGAGGCCGAATACGAATGCAACGAGCAGCAGGCAAGCCTCTTTCATGAAACCTCCGGGTTTACGAATCAACGTGCGGGCGGCTGCGCGACCGATTGCCGCATCGACGCCCATGCGGATCGCCATCACATCCGGATTGGCGCAGGCTGCGCATCATGGTCGCTCGCCACAACCGGCGAGTATGCCATCCCCGATGCCGGTCCGCTGCCTCCGGCGCGCACGGCTGACAGGCGGGACTGGCCTGCGTATATTGGCGCGGATAGGGGGATGCACATGCTCGAACGCTGGGACAATCTGCAGCAACTGCTCGATTGCACGTCGGCCGTGCACCTGCGCGCGCTGGCGAGCGGATGCGTGCAGCGACTCGGCTTCGACAAATGGATCTACAGCCTCGGCGCGGAGCCGCACGGCGCCGCTGAAAGCCTGCGGACGTTCCCGTCGGAATGGATGAGTCTCTATCAACGTCGCGGCTATTTCGCCGTCGATCCGGTGGTCGATCATTGCCGGCACCATCTCACGCCGTGCCTGTGGGCTGCTGATCCGGCGGCGCGGGGTGCCGGTTACCAGACCCGTTATTTCCGGGAAGCACTGGAGTTTGGCCTGTTCGCTGGCATCGCCCTGCCACTGCATGGACCGCTCGGTCAATCCGGCATGCTCTCGGTGGCCATGGCTGATCCGGCCCAGGCCAGTGCGCAATTGCGCCAATTGGGCGAGTTGCAGCTGCTCGCCTCCTTCATGCACGAGGCGCAACTGCGCCTGGACAGCCGCAGCAAGCCGGCGCCGGTCCATCTGACCGCGCGCGAAATCGATTGCCTGTGCTGGGCGGCCGATGGCAAGACCAGCTGGGAGATTGGCCAGCAGCTTGGCATCTCCGAGCGCACGGTGATCTTTCACTTGAGCAACAGCGCACGCAAGCTTGGCGCCATCGGTCGTCGCCAGGCCATCGCCAGGGCAATGAGCCTGCAACTGATTGCCATCTAGTTCTTGCACCTAGCACATTCGCCGTTGGGAAACAAGCTGTAAGAACTGACAGCTATTGCAATGCCGATCCAACAGGCATGCTGGGGGGAAGGTCGGCCAGCCGATCCAATCCTCCCCCTGGTCGGACGAGGGGAATAACGGTTCGCGGGATTGCGTTCCGCTACTCGTCCGACCTTTTTATTCCAAGGTGAATGCCCCTGCCTGCGGCAATCCAGGCGCTGGCGCAGCCTCAGATCCGATATCCGCGATGGATCGCGACGATGCCTGCCGAGAGGTTGCGCACGTCGACCCGGGCCAGGCCCGCTGCCTCCATCATGGCTTTCAGCGTGGCCTGGTCGGGATGCTTGCGGATCGACTCGGCCAGATAGCGGTAGCTGGCTTCATCGCCGGCGATCAGGCGGCCGATGCGCGGCAAGATCGAAAACGAGTGGAAATCATAGAGCGGCTTCAGCAGCGGTTCGCGCACGGCCGAGAATTCCAGCACCAGGGCGCGACCACCAACCTTGAGCACGCGATGGATCTCGGCCAGCGCCTGCTCCTTGTGCGTGACGTTGCGCAAGCCAAAGGCCATGGTCACGCAGTCAAAGCTCTGATCGGGGAAAGGCAGCGCCTCGGCATCGACCTGGGAATAATCCAGACCACGCAACAAACCGCGATCGGTCAAGCGTTCGCGACCGACGCGCAGCATGTCGCCATTGATGTCGGCGATGACGATGCGTCCACTGGCACCGACCCGCGGCAGCAGCAGCGCGGCTATGTCGCCGGTGCCGCCGGCCAGATCGAGGACATGATCGCCTTCGCGCACGCCACTGGTGGCGACGAAATGCCGTTTCCACAGGCGATGCACGCCGAACGACATGAGGTCGTTCATGATGTCGTAGTTGCGTGCCACCGAAGTGAAGACCTCGCCGACCAGGCGCGCCTTGTCGCTCTCGGCGACATCGCGAAATCCGAAATGAGTGGTCATGGGTTCGTTCATGGGCACATGGTAATGGATCGTGGTGCAGGGAATCGGGAATAGGGAATCGGAAAGCCTGGAACGCAACGTGCGTTTTCCGGCGGCGATTGGAGGAAAAGTCGGGTGGCGCTGGAAACGCCAGGTGCCTCAAGCGCTCGCTTGGACCATTTCCCATTCCCAGCCGCAATCAATCCGTGACGCGCTTGCGCAAGGTCAGGCGCGCGCTGGGCGCGGCACTGCGCACGACACCAAGCTCGGCAGCGACGTCGGCGTAACCGAGCAAGGCGGCGACTTCCCCGGCGCTGCGCCCGAGTGTGTCGGTTTGTTCAATGCGCGCATTGTGTGATTTCAGCAGTCGCGCCACGCCCAGCAGGCCATGCATGGCGCAGGCATGCAGCGGGCTGACGCCGCGCTGGTCACGGCTGTTGACTGCCGCACCTCTGCCCAGCAGGATCTCGGCAAGTCGGGCGAGATGCTGGGCATCACAGGGCGCACCGGGTTCGGCACGCGCTCCCAGCAGGAGCAGCAAGGCATCCTGTCCGTTCTGGTTGCACAGGTCGATGCGCGCACCGTGGCGCAGCAGCAGTTCCAGCAACTCGCTGGCCACGGCGGTATCGCGACTGTCGAAGGCGAACTGGGCGGCAGCCTGCAAGGCGGTGTTGCCGCGATCGTCGGCGGCGTTCGCATCGGCACCGTGTTCGAGCAGAGGCTGGGCCAGGCGTGGCAGGCCGAGCGCCGCGGCAATCATCAGCGGCGTGCCGCCACCGGGCAGGCGCTGGTCGGCATCCACTTCATGCTGTAACAAGGTGCGCACCACCGCTTCGCGCCGCGCCGCCACCGCAGCCGACAGGCAGGTCGCCCCCGAATAGGATGCCTGGCGTGGATTCGCGCCACTGTCGAGCAGGCGCACCACCAGAGCCGCATAGCCCGAACCCGCGGCACGGATCAGCGCGCTGGCACCCTGGTTGTCGATGCTGTCGACGGCAAAGCCAAGGTTCAGCAGCTTGTCGATGGCATCGATGTCGCCACTGGCAGCGGCGGCGGGAAGGTCCGAACCGCGCAAGGCACGACCAGGCAGGCGCCAGCGTGGCCAATTGAGCCAATAGACCAGGTCGCGGTCGGCACGGCTCAAGGCAAGGCCGAGCGGTGTCTCGCCGCTTTCCGTGGCGCGCTCGGGATCGGCACCGGCACCGACCAGGGCACGCACCACGGCGACCGCACGCGCACCGCTGGCCTTGAGCGCATGGTGCAAGGGCATGCGCCCGCGCGCGTCGCGTGCATTGGCATCGGCACCGCGCGCCAGGAGAAATTCAAGCAGGGGCGCTTCGCCGAGGGCGGCCGCCAGATGCAGGGCGCTGGTGTCGCCCGGGCCGCGCCCGCACCAATCCGCGCCACGTTCGAGCAGGTCGACAACCAGGTCCACCAGCTCGCGATTGTCTGCGCCGACCGGCGCGCGGGCGAGCAGGTCGGCGACCAGGCCAGCGCGGTCGAAGGCAATGGCATGGCTGAGCAATTGCCGCAATGCCGCGCAACTGGCCGGCAGGTTGGCGAGCAAGGCGTCGCTGAGCAATTTCCCGTTTTCCATCACGGCGTCGGCCAGGCCCAGATTGCAGACCCAATTGCGCGCGCGCTCGTGTTCGGCATCGAGCAAGCCGAAATACAGCTGCGCCAGTTCGCCCGGGGAGCGCCTGCCGATGCTCTCGCGCATGCCGGCGGCGACATCCCAATGGCCGAAGCGCAGCGCATCGAGCAGATGCAGGATTTCCTCGGCGTCGGCGTCGGCGCTCTCTTCCGTTGCCAGATTGCTCGGCACGGTGAAGGCCGGATCGAGCCTGGCGACAATCGGCCAACGCCCGCTGGCCTGGGCATGGTCGATGGCACGCCGGCCATCATTGGCGGCCAGCGCCGGATCCGCGCCAAGCGAAAGCAGGGCACGCACGACTTCCTCGTTGGCCGTGCGCGAACCACAGGCGATGATCAGGGCGGTGCGGCCGAGCGAGTCGCGCCGGTTCGGATCGACCTTGCGCTTGCCCAGCGCCTGGATGATCGGCACCGAGCCGGCGCGCGCGGCTTCCATCAAGGCACTCGTGCCATTGCGATCGCACAGGTCGGCGTTGGCACCCAGTGCAAGCAAGGCCTCGGCAATCTGTGCATGACCATCCAGTGCCGCCACCATCAGCGCCGTGCGCTCGAGGCGGCCACGCACATCCAGATCCAGCTTGCGCTTGCCAAGCAGCTTGACGCCGGCGGCATCATCGTCGGCGACTCCGGCCGCCAGCAGCAAGGCCGGCTGGGCATGTTCGACGGTGGCCGCCGCGCCGTGCTCCAGCAGATAGCCGGCAAGGGTCCAGTTGCCGTTGGCACAGGCGTTGCCAAGCGCGGTCAGGCCTTCGCGGTTGACCGCATCGAGCGGCACCCCGGCATCGACCAGCAGGGCGGCGACGATGGGTTCGCCACACAGGGCGGCATGATGCAGGGCGGTATTGCCGGCGGCATCGAGGACTCCCGGATTGGCGCCGTTGGCAAGCAGGGTCATGACCGCATCGGGGCGGCCCTGGAAGCTGTCGCGGGTGGCGGCAATCAGCGGTGGCAGGCCGGCATGGCTGCGATTGACATCGACGCCCTTGGCGATCAGCGCGCGCAGCAGGCGCAGGTCGGGAAGGATTGCCGCATGCACGAGCACGCTGCGCTGATCGCGGTCGCGTTCGTGCGGCGCGGTATCCGGATTGGCGCCGAGCTGCAGCGCCTGCAATGCCATGTCGATCTGCGCCGAGCGCGCCGCGGCGAGCAGGGTGGCGTCGGGGTCGGCCTGGCCCTCGAGCAATGGCGGTACCGGCGGCGACACTTCCTCCGCATCAGTGGGTGCCGCCAGCGATTCGCGCTGGCGCAGGCTGCGTTGCCGGCGTGCCTCGGCATACAGCGCATTCGCGCAGCGCGTGGCCAGGGCCAGCGACGCCAGCGGGGCGACCAGCAAGCCATGCATGAGGATCAGGCCAAGGCGGTTGTCGCTGCTCAATGCGGCACCGAACACGCCCGGTGCGAGGGCGCTGACGCAAAGGGCAAGCACGGCCAGTGCGCTCGGCAAGGCGTGGCTGAAGAACAGCTCGTGCTCGCCGGCAAGAAGGCGCGCGAAGGCCAGCGAACGACGCAGCGCCGTGGTCAACCAGAAGCCGCGGGCGACTTCCGGCCAGGCATCGTCCCAGAGCAGCGGCAAGGCGAACACGGCCCAGATGCGCCAAAGCGAGAGTACGCCGATCAGCAGCGCAGCCGACAAGGCCAGCGCTCCGCCCAGGGAGGGTTCGCGCAGCAGCCACCAGCTCGGCAGCAGCAGCAGGGCGGCAATGAAAACCGCAAACAGGACCAGGGCAAGCAGGGCGGCCAGCCCGCGTCGCGCGATGCTGCGCACGAAATTCCCTTCCATGTCGAAGCCGATGCTTGCGCAGAGCGCCGTCAGCATCAGGGCATCGCCGAGCAGGAGCAGGATCGGCACGAGCCAGTCGACGGCGGCAAGGGCCACGGCGAAAGCCAGCAATGCAGGCACGAATCGAGCCAGTCCGGCGAGCAGCGAACGCGGGCGGGCAGCGGATTTTTGCATCTCGTGCGACACCTTCGGCCAGGTCGCGAAGGAAGCGACGCGTGGGATCAGTATATCGACGTGCGGCGCCGTTGGGCTGACCGGCGCGCGCCATGCGCGACCGGCAGCAACGCGCTCAGGCCGTGGCGTCGGCTGGCGCTGGCGGCGGGAATTGCAAGTGGTAGCCCTGCACGTCCAGGTTGACCATCACTTCGTCAACATTCTCCCGCGCCAGTTTGCGCTGCGAGGACAGCTCGATCTCGATGACGAAGGCGAGTGCACCCAGGTGCTCGGCGATCGGCCCGGGCAGCACATCGAAAGCGTCGGCAGCGCGCAGATACACGTAAGTCTCGGCGCGGCGCAGGCTCTTGTAGACAAAACACTGCATCGGCAGCACTCCTGGACAAGTCGGCCTGCGAGGATAACGCAGGCCGACTTGCCGCGGCCGTGCTACGGCGTGGGTGCACCGAAATTGGTCGGTGCCGCCGGCGCGACAATCTTCCGGCCTGGATGCCGGGTCAGTTCGGCCAGCAATTCGCTGACGGCCTTCTCGACACTCGGGTCGCGACCGGCGGCAAGCAGTTCGGGGCGATCGATGACCTCGATGTCCGGACTGACGCCTTCATTCTCGACCGCCCAGTTGCCGTCGGTATCGAGGAAGCGGAAGGTCGCCGCGAGCAGGGTTCCACCATCGGCCAGCGACGGATTGCCGGAAATGCCGACGAGGCCGCCCCAGGTGCGCGTGCCGATCAGCTTGCCGAGGCCAAGCTTGCGGAAGTAGTACGGCAGGGCATCGCCACCCGAGCTGGCCAGGCCATTGATCAACATGGCCTTGGGCCCGTTGTGCGAGAGCATCGGCGTGGCCTGTGGATCGAGTCCACGCCGCTTCCAGTAATTGAGGGGCTTGCGCGCCAGCAGCTCGATCATGCGATCGGGAATGAAACCGCCGCCGTTGTAGCGGTCATCGATGATCAGCGCCTCCTTGTCGGCATAGGCGAGCATGCCGCGGAACAGCTCGCGATTGCCGTCGACCGCCGTGTTCGGCACGTGGATGTAGCCGATGCGCCCGTCGGAAAGGCGATCGACCATGGCGCGGCGGGCGCTCACCCAGTCTGCATAACGCAGGTTCAACTCGGAGGTCAGGGTCTCCACGCGCAGGCTGCGCGCGCCCTTGCCATCGGCGCGCGGGCTGATGCGCAGCTCGACCTTCTGCCCACCCTTGCCCTGCAGCAATTGGTAGAAATTCTTCACCGTGCGCGTATCCACGCCATCCACGGCGATGATGAAATCGCCGGCCTTGACCTTGGCCGAGGGCGCATCCAGCGGCGAGCGATTGCGCTCGTCCCAGTCACGCCCCGGGAAAATCCTCTCGATGCGGAAATAGCCCGAGGCATCGGAGACGATTTCCGCGCCAAGCAGGCCGCCCGGCGTGCGCTCGACCTTCGGCTGGTCGCCCTGTTGCACATAGACATGTCCGGCCTGCACCTCGCCGGCCAGTTCCTGGAACAGGTAATCGAGATCCTGGCGCGTGGCGACATGGGCAACCAGCGGCTCATAGCGTGCGCGAACCGCGTTCCAGCGCTCGATGCCGCCATGCATGTTCGGGTCGTAGAACCAGTCGCGCAGGATGCGCCAACCGTCGACAAACTCCTGCTGCCACTCGCGGGGCGGATCGACCAGCAGCTTCAACTGCGACAGGTCCAGCGCCGCCTTGCCCGGATCCTGGTCGGCCTTGGCCTCGATGCGGGCAAACTTGCCGCTGAACTGGACGAGCAGGTGCTTGCCATCCGCAGCCAGGCGATAGTCGTCGATGCCGCTGGCGACCTTGCTGTCCTTGTCGGCCTCGATGCCGAGCATGCGCAATTCGGCACTGCCTTCGCCACGGCCACCGCTGACCGCCGTGTAGAACACTGCCTCGCTGCCGGCCTGCAGTTTCTGGTAATTGCCGTTGCCGGCCTTGAGTACCTGTTCGCGTCCGATGATGCCTTCGAGATCGACGCGCATCGCCTCGGCATCCGCAGGTATCTCCGCTTTTTTCGCATCCCCGTTTGCCGCGGCCTTGGCCTGGTACAGGAACGGCCCGCTGGCGGCGAGGCTGACCGCGTAGATGCGCGTGGCGTTGGTGTACAGGTAGTTCTGCTCGTAGGCGCTGAACTGCAACTGGAAATCGCGATTGGACAGGTAATAGAGCCAGCGCCCATCCGGATCAAAGGCCGGACTGAAGGCGCTTGAAGTGGCCTCGGTGACGGCGCTGCGCGAACCATCCTGCAGCGAATACATCCACACCTGGTTGAGGCCGGCGTCGTTTTCCAGCGTGTAGGCGAGCCAGCGGCCATCCGGCGACCAGCGGTATTCGGTGATGTCGTCATGGCGTCCGCGGTCGACCTCGGTCGTGGCGGCGCTGTCGACGTTGACGATGCGCAGGCGCTGCTGCTTGTCGGCATAGGCAATGTGGCGCCCATCCGGCGACCAGATCGGCGCGAAGCGCCAGATGCCGCCGTCATGGGTCAGGCGCCTGGTCGCGCCGGCATCGAGGTCCTGCAGGTAGATCTCGTATTCGCCGCTGGCGTCGGAGAGAAAGGCGGCGCGGCGTGCATCCGGGGAAAGGCTGACGCCCAGCTCGCGCGCATCCGGCGTGTGCGAGATGTTGCGCACATCCGGCGCCTCGCCGGTGAGGCGGAACAGCTCGCCGCGCGCGGCAAAGACGATCGTGCTGGCGTCTTCGCTGAGATCGAAGGATTCAACCTGGCCGGCGACGTTCTTCCAGCCTGGCAGGGTCTGCGGGAAATCGCCGGTGACGCGGATCGGCACTTCGCGGGTCTCTCCGCTCTGCGCATCGAAACGCCAGATTGCCCCGCCATTCTCGAAGACGATCGCGTCCTTGCCGGCACTAGGCCAGAGCACGTCGAAATCCTTGAACGTGGTCAACTGGCGTGCTTCGCCACCCGCAGCGGGCATGGCGAAAAGGTTCATCGTGTAGTTGCGGTCGGAAGTGAAATAGATGGTGTCGCCGATCCACATCGGCTGGTTGTCGGTGGCGACGTTGTCGGTCAGGCGCTGCGAGGTGTTGCCTTGCAAGTCGTAGGTCCAGACATCCTGCGCGCGGCCGCCGCGATAGCGTTTCCAGCTGCGGAACTCGCGATCGATCGGCGTGTACACATAGCTCTTGCCATCCGGCGAGAACATGCCGCCGCCAGTCTCGGGCACGGCCAGCGGGGTTTCCATGCCGCCCTCGACGGGCACGAGATACGGGCGGCCGCCACGGTCATCGGTCGGCACGCGATTGGCGCGGACAAGGATGTTCCTGCCATCCGGCGTCCAGTCGAGTACGCGATAGTCGGTGCCGCCACGCACCGGCTGCGGGCCAATGTCGTTGTAGAAGGTCAACTGCCGTGGCTGGCCGCCGCTGGCCGGGATCACAAAGACCTGGCGCGTGCCGTCGTACTCGGCGGAAAAGGCGATCGAGCGGCAATCCGGCGAGAACTTCGGATACAACTCCTGCCCCGCATGCGAGGTCAGGCGCAGGGCGACGCCGCCACTTGCCGCCACCGTGTAGATGTCGCCAGCCTGGACAAAGGTGATCGCGTCTGCGCAGACATCGGGGAAACGCAACAGGCGCGCATTGCCCGCAGGCAGCGCATGGACAAGCGGGGCCGCACCGAGAAGAAGTACGGCGGCGACAACAGATGGACGCATCACAAACCCCAGGACAACACGGAAAACCTGATTCTAGCGTCCCGCCGCGTGCAACCTAAGGGTCGAAAGGCACGGTTCGCGCAGGAATGCCGTCCTCAGCCGCCGGCAATCGCCTGCTTCATTGCCGCGATGACGCCTGCATAGTCGGATTTGCCGAAGATCGCCGAGCCGGCAACAAAGGTGTCGGCACCGGCCCGGGCGATCTCGGCAATGTTGTCGACTTTCACGCCGCCGTCGATTTCCAGGCGGATATCGCGGCCGCTGCGATCGATCAGCTCGCGCGCGCGACGCAGCTTGGCCAGCGCCGAAGGCAGGAAGCTCTGCCCGCCGAAACCGGGATTGACCGACATGATCAGCACCAGGTCCAGCTGATCGAGGACATGATCGAGATGATTCAGCGGCGTGGCCGGATTGAACACCAGGCCGGCCTTGCAGCCTTCGGCGTGGATCAGCTGGATCGTGCGGTCGACGTGCTCGGAGGCTTCCGGATGGAAACTGATGACGCTGGCCCCGGCCCTGGCGAAATCCGGGATGATGCGATCAACCGGCTTGACCATCAGGTGCACGTCGATGGGCGCGCTGACGCCATGCTTGCGCAAGGCCTCGCAGACCAGCGGACCAATGGTCAGGTTGGGCACGTAGTGATTGTCCATGACATCGAAATGCACCCACTCGGCACCGGCGGCGATGACGGCATCGACCTCCTCACCCAGCCGGGCGAAGTTTGCCGAGAGGATGGAAGGGGCGATGACGCAGGATGATTTGGGCATGGGCGGGCAGGCGGTTGGCGATCAGCAATGAGTGGCCCATGCAACGCGACCGCACCGCTGATGTCAAATCATTTCCGCTTTCGCCCGCTCCTGGCCACCCGGGAACCTTTCATGCACTGCTGCATCCGATGTCGCACAGCGGGGGAACCACCATGCACCCATCCAACCTGGCAACCGAATTCTCGAAACTGACCGACGCCGAACTGGTCGAGCAGGTCCTGCATGGACAGGTGCAGGCCTTCCGGCATCTCATGCAACGCAGCAACCAGCGCCTCTTCCGCATGGCCCGAGGCGTGCTGGACGATGACAGCGAGGCCGAGGACGTGGTGCAGGAATCCTGGCTGCATGTCTATGCGCGACTGGACACCTTTCGCGGGGAATCCAGCGTGCTGACGTGGATGACCCGCATCGTCCTCAACGAGGCGCATGGCCGCCTGCGCGCACGCCGGCCGACGACCGACATCGAGAAACTGGACCTTGCCGCGAGCGGGAGTGCGCGGGTGATTCCGTTTCCGGGCAGGTTCGGCGCCGAGAATCCAGCGGCCTCGGCGAGCCGCGCGCAGATACGGCAGTTGCTGGAACTCGCCGTGGCCAGCCTGCCGGAGCCGTTTCGGCTGGTCTTCATCCTGCGTGAGATCGAGGAATGCAGCACGGAGGAAACTGCGCAGGCGCTTGGCATCCGCCAGGAAACCGTGAAGACGCGCTTGCATCGCGCGCGCAAGCTGCTGCGCGTCACCCTGCAGGACACCGTGAGCACGACGCTCGGCGAAACGTTCCCGTTCCTCGGTGCGCGCTGCGCGCGCATGACTGATACGGTGATGGACGCATTGACGGCAGCGGCATCACCGGCGCGCGACAGCGGCAACTGACACGCGCGCCGCGCCCTCGTCCGCGCCGGCCCGGAGAACCACCATGCACGAAGACGCAATCATCCCTTTCGCCAATGGCGCGCTCGACAGTCTGGACCACGCCGGGCTGGAAGACGGGCCCATGTACACCGCCTCGGTGCGGACTGAACGAGGTGCACGATGCGACTGAATGTCCCTGCCAGCGCACCCAGACTGGAAATGACCGACATCTACGATCAGCCGGTGAGCATCGGCAACAGCCAGCGACGCACCTTGTTGTGCTTCTTTCGCGACGCGGCCTGTCCCTTCTGCAATTTCCGGATTTATGAACTGACCCGCCACCATGCCGACCTGGCCAGGCTTGGCCTGGACATCGTCGCCGTCTTCAGTTCCAGCCCGGATGCGGTGAAGCGCTTCGTCGCGCGACAGCCGCGGCCGTTCCAGGTAGTCGCCGACCCCAGCTCCAAGGCACACACGCTGTACGGCATCGAGCGCTCATTCTGGCGCAAGCTCAAGGGCATCGTGACGCGCGTGCCGACCCTGCTCAAGGGCATGCGCATCGTCGGCCTCGCCGGACTCAACACCAGCAACCTGATGCCGGCGGATTTCCTCATCGACGAACAAGGCCGCATCATCGATGCCTACTATGGCGACGATGCCGGCGACCACATCCCCTTTGAACGCATCGAGCTGTTCATCGCCCGCGGACTGTTGCAGCGACATCGCGCTTGAAACGCGTGACCGTTCGGAGCGCGACATCCGCAACCATTCGTGCTGAGCGCAGCGGTCGCAGACCGCGTATTCGAAGCCTGGTCCAGCAATGAGCCCCGTGCTCTCGCAGGCGGCGCAATGTTCCTGAATCCGTACGGGCCGCGACTGGCGAAGCCCCTGTGGCAGGCATGGCGCTTCGGCAAGCTCAGCGCCAATGGCAAAAATGAACCTTGTTGGCGGAAGACCCGCAAGGCGATACGGCGCTCGATGCAAGCCCAGGCTTGCGATACCAGTCATGCCTTGCCGGCCAGGCATGCTTCGATGGGCAGACTGAACGATCCGGATGCCGCGCCAACCCCTCAGGTGAACCCGCGTTCCGACTTGATGCGCTCGTAGGCGGCGTTGATCTCGCGGGCGCGGGATTCGGCGCGCTGCTTGAGTTCGTCGGGGACGTTGCCGAGCTTGTCCGGGTGATGCTGGCTCATGAGCTTGCGATAGGCGCGCTTGATGTCGCGCGGTTCGGCTTCGTGGGTGATGCCAAGGACGACATAGGGATCGACGGCCGACACCGTGTTGCGCGGTCGTTGCTGCTGCTGGCCGGACCAGCCGCCCTGCGGGCCCTGGTACTGGTATTGGTAGCGCGGGCCGTAACCTTTCATGGCGGTGACCGCGGCTAGTTCGGCAGTGCTGACGCCAAGTGCCGCGCAAAGCTGGTGCAACATGCCGAGCTTGCTGGCAACCGGGCTGCCTTCGGCATAGACCAGATCGAGCAGCATGTCGAGCAGCAGGAAGGCGAGATCGCGGCGGCCATGTGTCCACGCGCGCAAATTGGCCACGGCCGGCTGCGCATCGAACTCGGCTGCCTTGCCGAGGTTGAATTGCTCGATGGCCATCTGGCGCAACTCGGGATCCAGGCGCAGGCGGTTCATCAAGGCTTCGGCGGCGCGGATTTCAACTTCGGAGACGCGCCCGTCCGATTTCGCCAGGGCGCCGGCGAATGCGAACAGCGGCGCGATGAACGATGTCGCATGCGCCGGACGCCGTGATTGCGCCGTGCTCAGATCGAAGATGTGGCCGACAAAGGTGCCGATGAGCACGCCGAGGAAGTTGCGGAATACCATCAAGCCGAGGATGGCGCCGACGATCTTGCCGATCATGGATGCGTGCGCCCTCGTCGGCGTGGTGGCGGCATGGCCGGCAGCGCGCGATGCGCCTCGGCAGTAATCCACCGGGACGGAACGATGCAGCGCAATGCGGGGTCGCGAACGGCGCAAGCAGACGGTTTGGGTGGCAGCATGCAGCGAACCTGACGCCGGGAAACCGCTGATTTTACACGGCTGGCCGGCCGCTCCGCCAAAGGCAACGCGGATCAGTTGGCGCCAGCTGATCCGCGTTGCCTTAAACTGCGCGCTGCCCGATGTCGCGGAACCCGACCTGTGCCTTCGATCCTGCTGCAATCCAACCTGCCCGGCCTCGACCTGATCCATCGTGGCAAGGTGCGCGATGTCTACGCCCTGCCCGACAATGAACTGCTGATCGTCGCCACCGATCGGCTCAGTGCATTCGATGTCGTGCTGCCCGATCCGGTGCCCGGCAAGGGCGAGATGCTGACCCGGCTGTCGAATTTCTGGTTCGCCAGGACCGCGCACCTGATGCCCAATCATCTCGTCGAGCGGCCAATTGCCGAGGTGTTGCCGCCCGGCGTCGACGTGTCGCTGTATGCCCGGCGCAGCATTGTCAGCAAGCGCCTCAAGCCGGTCCCGTTCGAGGCAATTGCGCGCGGTTATCTGATTGGTTCGGGCTGGAAGGACTATCAGGCGAGCGGTTCACTGTGCGGCATCACCTTGCCGCCCGGCATGCGTCAGGCCGAACAGTTGCCGGAGCCGATCTTCACGCCCTCGACCAAGGCGGCAGTTGGCGGGCATGACCAGAATGTGGCGTTTGCCGTGTTGGTTGACCAGGTCGGTAGCGAGCTGGCCACGCAGGTGCGCGATGCCACCTTGGCGATTTATTCGTTTGCCGCCGCCTATGCGGCCACGCGCGGCATCCTGATTGCCGATACCAAGCTCGAGTTCGGCACCGATGCCGAGGGCAAGCTGTATGTGATGGACGAGATGCTGACCCCGGATTCCTCACGCTTCTGGCCGGCCGAGGAATATCGCGTGGGCATCAGTCCGCCAAGCTACGACAAGCAGTTCGTGCGCGATTACCTGGAGACGCTGGACTGGAACAAGCAGGCACCCGGGCCTTCGATCCCTGCGCCAATCATCGAGGCCACGGCGGCGAAATATGCCGAGGCACTGGATCGGCTGGCTGGCATCCGCCTTGATTGAGCGGCTACATTGCGCATGTGCGGGTTTCCCCTTGCCACGCGAAGCGGAGCGGGCCTGATGCGAACACTTGACGACTGGTTTGCCGGTTACAGCCAGGATCATCGCAATCGCCACAACCAGGTGATCCACTGGATCTGCGTGCCGGCCATCCTGTGGGCGGTGATGGCGGCCCTGTGGATCATCCCGGTTCCTGCATCGATTGGCCGACCCGGTTTCTGGTGTGGCATGGCGATGATCGGCGCGTTCGCGTTCTACTGGCGCCGCAGCAAACCCATTGGCCTGGCCATGCTTGTCGTCTTCGTCGCCTTCGGCCTGTTCACCGAATGGCTGCTGCGCGGCATCGGGCCGGAGCGACTGCTGTGGACGGCCGCGGGTGTGTTCGTCATCGCCTGGATCGGTCAGTTCATCGGCCACGTGATCGAAGGGGCGAGGCCGTCATTCCTCACCGATCTGGCCTATCTGCTGATTGGTCCGGCCTGGCTGGCCGACAAGCTCATGCGGCGTTTGCAGATCCATCGTTGATGCCGGCAGTGTGCCGGCATTGACGCGACAAAGGGAGAAACGGCGTGCTCAAGCATCACCATGAAATCCATCGCACGGATCGGATCGGCTGGTTGCGTGCCGCCGTGCTCGGTGCCAACGACGGCATCGTTTCAACCGCAAGTCTGATTGTCGGCATCGCCGCCGCCAACATGGATCAGGCGGGCATTGTCCTTGCCGGCATTGCCGGACTGGTTGGCGGCGCCATGTCGATGGGCGCCGGCGAATACATCTCGGTCAGTTCGCAATCGGATACCGAAACCGCCGATCTGGCCCTCGAACGCGACGAGCTGGAACGTCATCCGCAGCATGAGCTGAAAGAGCTGGCGGGAATCTATGTCAAGCGCGGACTCGATGCCGAACTGGCTCAGCAGGTCGCCGAGCAGCTGACCGCCCACGATGCGCTCGGTGCCCACGCCCGCGACGAACTCGGCATCACCCACGCTCTGCGCGCGCGACCCTTGCTTGCGGCCCTCGCCTCGGCGGCGGCATTTTCGGTGGGCGGGGTGCTGCCCCTGATCAGCGCCATCATTGCTCCCGCCAACGTGCGCGTGCCGGTGATCATGCTGTCTTCGCTGGTTTTTCTCGCCGCCCTCGGCGCAGTTGCCGCACGCACCGGTGGCGCGCCGATGTTGCGCGGCGCATGGCGGGTCGTCTTCTGGAGTGCACTGGCCATGGCGGTGACTGCCGTGGTTGGCTACTGGTTTGGTGGCAGCGCGGTTTGATCACCGGCATGCGGCATTGGCCAGCCCGCAGTCTCGATTAGAGACCTGCGGGCTGCGGCCTGTTCAGGCTTGCGTGATTTTTTCCATGGGGCGCAACAGCCAGCGGCACAGTGCCGGCAGGAAGACGATTGCGGCGATCATGTTGACGACGAACATGAAGGTGAGCATGACGCCCATGTCGGCCTGGAACTTCAGATCCGAAAACACCCAGGTGCCGACACCGACCGCCAGCGTCAAGGCTGTGTAGAAAATGGCGATGCCGGTGGTCTTCAGCGAGGCGAAATATGCCTCGGTCAGCGGCCGGCCGGCGAGCAGGGCCTCACGCATGCGGGCGAAGATGTAGATGCCGTAGTCGACGCCGATGCCGACGCCGAGGGCGACCACGGTCAGCGTGTTGATCTTCATGCCGATATCCAGATGGACCATCAGCGCATGGCCGAGCTCGGTGACCAGCACCAGTGGCAAGGTGATGCAGAGCGCGGCACGCGGGCTGCGGAAACTGATCAGGCACATGGCGAACACGGCCGCGTAGAGCATGTACAGGATCAGCCGCTTGACCGCACGCACTTCGTCGTTGATGGCGGCGAGGACGCCGACGTTGCCGGTTGCCAGGCGCAGGTTGACCTGGTTCAGGTCCCCTTCCGCGCCCTCGCCACTGGCGGATTGTTCGGCCAGTTTTTCACGCAGGTTGACCTCACCACCGGCCCAGGCATGGTTGTCATCGCGGAATTGCTTGATCGAACCGATCACCCTGTCGATCGTCGTGGCGCGATGATCGGTGAGGAAGGCCATGATCGGCATGGCACTGCAATCGGCATTGAGCAGGCCGGTGTCGGTCTCGAAACCCTGCGTGGCGAGGCGCAGCGTATCGGCGTCACGCGGCAACACGCGCCAGCGCACATTGCCCTCGTTCCAGCCGGCATTGACGATCTTCGCCGCCACCGGCAGGGTCATCACCTGCGCCACGCCCTCGACGTTGCGCAGGTGCCAGGCGAAGCGGTCGACCAGTTCCATCACTGGATAACTGTTGGTGCACGCCGACGGCGGCCCTTCGGCAATGACATTTAGGATGTCGACGCCGAGCGCGAACTTGTCGCTGATGAGCACGGCATCCTGGTTGTAGCGCGCTTCAGGACGCAGTTCGGCGACGCCCTTTTGCGCATCGCCAATCATCACATGCTCGCCGACGCGCTCGGCGGCAAACCAGATGACCACGCCCACGACGAGGATGATGGCGGCGGGCACGGGCTTGCTGAATTTGGCCAGCACGGTCCAGATCTTGTCGAACTGGGTCAACTGGCGCAGACGATAGGCGCGCTTGCGCGGCAGGTTGCGCAGGCGCGTGTAGGACAGCAGCACCGGCAGCAGGACCAGGTCGGTGAGGATGGTCAGGGCGACGCCGATGGTTGCGGTGATGGCCAATTCGAAGATGATGCGGATCGGGATCATGAGGATCGCGGCGAATCCGACGCAGCCGGCAACGAGGGCAACGGAACCGGGCACGAGCAAGGCACGGAAGGCATCGCGCGCGGCGGTCTCCGGATCGAGACCGGCACGCTTGCTCAACTCCTCCGGGGTGCCTTCCTCGAGTCCACCGAAGAAGATCTCGCCGCGGTAGCGGTTGATCATCTGTTCGCCATGGCTGACGGCGATGGCGAAGATGAGGAACGGCGTCAGCATGTTCATCGGATCGATGCCGAAGCCGAGCAGGCGCAAGGCGCCGAGCATCCACACCACTGAAACCAGGGCGCAGAACACGGTCAGCGATGCCAGCTTGACCGATGAGGAATAAATGAACAAAAGCAGCCAGGTAAAGGCGATGGTCAGGCCGAAGAACCAGATCACCGATTGCGCACCGGCGGTGATGTCCCCGACCATCTTGGCAAAGCCGATGATCGCCACCGTGGTGTGCTCGTTCTCGTACTTGCCGCGGATGTCATCGAGCTGTGCGGCGATCTTGTTGTAATCGACCTTGACGCCTTTTTCCGGATTCTCGGGAACGAGATCCACCCAGACCATCGCGCCGGAGAAATCCTTGGCGACCAGGCGGCCGACGATGCTGGCCTTTTCCATGTTCGCCTTGACCGTCGCGAACTGCTCGGGGCTTGCCTCGAATCCTTCGACATTCGGCGTGAAGTCCTGCGGGATCACGTTGCCACCGGCAAAACCGTCCTCGACGACTTCGACAAAGCGCACGTTCGGCGTGAAAATCGAGCGCACGCGCGCCTCGTCGACGCTGTCGATGCCCTTGGCATCCTGCGTGATCTTCTCCATGGTCTGGAAGAACGGCAGGTTGAACATGTCGCCGCTCTTGTCCATCACCGCGATGAGGACGCGGTTGGCACCGCCAAACTCCTGCTCGTAGTCGAGGAAGGTCTGCATGTACTCGTGCTGCAGCGGGATCTGCTTCTTGAAGCCCGCATCCACGCGCAGTTGCGCGGCGAAATAGGTGAAGATGATGGTGGCGATCGCAAACAGGATCAGCACGACGGGCCGGTTGCCGAAAACCAGTTTCTCGGCAGTCCGATGAAAGGCGTTTGGCGTCTTGTTGCTGGAACTCGCTGCGCTCATTGCGTCCCCGTCACTTGGGCTGGAAGCGGCTGAGGCCGTTTTCACCAGCGATCAGCAATTCACCGCCGGCACCTGCCGGCAGTACCTTGGCGATGGTTCCCGCAGCCGCTTCGGTGGAAAGAACCAGTGGCTCGGAATCACGTGCCCGATGCAGGATGACGCCGTTCGCACCACCAATGACGACGCCGCCATTGGCCAGCGCACTGCCACCCATCAGGCTCAGTTCGCTGCCGGTCGGGATTTCGCTCCAGTTCTCGCCGAGATCGGTCGACTCGAAAACATGCCCGCGCAAGCCGAAGGCAAGCACGTGCTCGCCCTCGTAGCCGACGATGCCGAACATCGATCCGTCATACGGCAGTTGCGAACGGATCCAGCTTTGTCCGCCATCACGCGAGCGGAAGATGGCACCACGTTCGCCGACGATGACGAAGCCGCCGCTTGCGGTGCGCGCGATGCCATTGAGGTGCGCATCGGTCTCCATGCCGATGGCCAATTCATCAGCGCTGAACACCGAGCTCTGCAAATCGTTCTCGGCATGCGCGGCTTGTTCGGATTGGGCCTTTGCCGCGTCGGCGGCGGCCTTGCCGTTGTCGAGCACGTTTATGCGCGAGCCGTTCCAGGTCTTGCCACCATCGCTGGTGCTCAGCAACAGGCTGTAGGCGCCGATGGCGAAGCCATGGTTGGCGTCGGTGAAGAGGACATCGAGCAAGGGTGCGCCCTGGCGGATGTCGTCGGCGGCAACCCCTGCGGCCGGCTGGCCGCGCGGATCACGGCGCTGGATCTCCCAATGCTCGCCGGCATCGCCGCTGTGCAGGATGACGCCGTCGTGGCCGACCGCCCAGACATGGCTGGCGATCGAGGTGACTGCGGTCAAGGTGCTGCGCAGCGGCACATTGGCCGACTGTCGCCACTCGCTGCCATCGGTCGAGATCAGCACGTGCCCGCTTTCGCCGACGGCAATGTAGCGATCGCCACTCTGCGTGATGTCGAGCAGCAGGCTGCTCGCGGCCAGCGGCATGACTTCGGCCGGACGATCGAGCGGGTCATCAGCAAGCACGCCGATACTTGCACCTTCGGTGTCTTGCGCGCTCGCCACGGCGGGGCAGAAAAGGATGGCGAGAAGCGCGACCGCGACGGCCGGGAGGGGACGTTGCATGCTGGTTACCTGGGCTGCGCGGACGACGGCGGGCGTCGTCCGGCGTTCATGGAGTCCGCCGTTCCCGTTGCGGGGAACGGCGGCGGCTGCTCGGTATTACTGGATCCCGCGCTGACGCAGCGATTGCGGCGAGAACATGTCCGGCGTGGTCTGGAACGAGAAGTCGTACATCTGCTCCTGGTTGTCGAGTCCGACCGCGATGTAGCGGCCCGATTTCAGATCGTGGTGATCCTCGAGCGTGGACCAGAACACCGGCACTTCGTAGTAGTTGACGCTGGGCGCATCGGAATAGCGCCACAGGTTGCCGGCACTGTCGTAGTGGTCGGTGGTCAGGATCTGCCAGCTGTCCTCGTCGAGGTAGAACGTGCGCCGTGGATTGATGTGGCGCTGCCCGGCCTTCACCGTGGCCTCGACCACATACACGCGGTGCAACTCGTAGCGCAGGTAATCCGGGTCGATATAACCCGGCTTGATCATGTCCTCGACCTTGCTCTTGTCGCTGTGCGCCTTGTACGAGTTGTACGGCACGTACATCTCGCGCTTGCCGACCAGTTTCCAGTCGAAGCGGGCCAGCGAGCCGTTGAACATGTCGGTCATGTCGGTCGTGCGCAGGTTGTCCGCAGCGGTTCCGGGGTTGTCGTAGACAATGTTCGGCGCGCGACGCACGCGGCGTTGTCCGGGGTTGTAGACCCAGGCCTGGCGCGGTCCGATTTCCGAATTGAGCGTTTCGTGGACCAGCAGGACCTGGCCGGCCAGGCGTGGCGGCGAGACGACTTCCTGATAGAAGTAGATGAGGATGTTGTTGATCTCGGCGAGGGTGGCGCCCTGTCGATAGTAGAGGCCGAGCAATTCTTCCTTGATGCGCACCATCACGTACTTGCCACTGGCGGTCACCGGTGCCTGGTCGGCCCAGCGCCGGGCGGAAACACCCTTGTACTTCAGCTTGTGGTTCCACATCGCTTGCATGCCGGCCAGTTTCGGATCCTTGTCGAGGATCGGAAACGGAATGCCTTCGGCGACATTGGTCACGCCATCGCCATCGCCGACCAGTTCCCCGGTCAAGGCGTTCTTCATGGTCATCTCATAGGTACGGGCCGGGTTGGAAGCCGAGCGCCGGGTCGGATAGACGATCATGCGCCAATCGGGGTATTTCTCGAACATCGCGCGCTGACCGACGGAGATCTTGTCGCCGTAGTCCTTGTAGTTCTTCGCGGTGATCGTGAACACCGGCTTGTCGGCGGCGAACGGATCCGGATGGTGCATGCCGACCTTGTAGCTGGCCGGTGGCTGGGTGATGCCGCCGGTCCATGCCGGGATGCTGCCATCGGCATTGCCCGCGCGCTCCGCTCCGAGTGGAGTCAGGGAGGTTCCGGTGAGGCCAAGGTTCTTTGCCTGATCGGCGCCGACTTTGGCCATCGCCGCATTTGCCAGCATGGCAGTGGCGATGAGTGTGGCCAGGCCTGCTTTCTTCATCAATGTCATGGATCGTCCCCTCAGAAAGAGTAGCGGGCGGCGACTTGCACGAAGTCGCGGTCGTGAATCAGGTTGAACGAACCACCACCGAAGAAATTGGTGTAGGACAAGTCAAATACCCACTTGCTCAGATAGTTCGCCTCGGCACCGACGGTGACCGACTTGCGATCCTCGACGAAACTGCCTCCAGGTCCTGGCGTGGTGCCGTTGACGTCGTGGTTGAAGGCGATGCGCGGCGCCAGCGAAAACGGCGTGCCCCAGACGTTCTCGTAGGTTGCCCGGGCAGCAATACGATAACCCCAGGAGAAGCGCGTCGGGAAACCACCCACCTGGGTGATCGGGTTGCGACCGCCACCACTGGTGACGTCCGCACCACCGCCGGTATCGGTGCCGTCGCCATTGAAGCGCAGGTTGTCCGGCAGATCGACATTGTTGAAGCCCACTTCGCCAACCAGGGCAATCTGGTCGGCGGCGAACCAGTTGCCCGGGCCGAACACCTTGGTTGCGGTGAACTGCAACTGGGAGGTCTTGTGGCGCTCGTAGCCCCTGATTTCCTGGCCCGGCCCATACTGGCCCAACTGGCTGTAGAAGCGCAGGTAAGGCTGCGGGATGAGCACGTTCAGCGGCGACAGGCCGGCAAACAGCAGTTCCACGTCATCGACCTGGTAGGGCTGGTTTGGCCGGTAGCTCAATTCACCTTGCAGGGCGATGCCGCTGGCCTCGAGCTGGGTGTTGAAGCTCAAGCCAAACAGGTGGATGTCTTCCGGATACTCGGTGAAGTAGGAACCGGTATTCGGTGCCTGCCCGGTCACCGAGATGCCGCTGATCAGCGGCACGCGGCTGTGGTAGTTCATGGCAAAGAAACCGAACTCGGTGTTGTTGAGGTTCTCGGCCAGGTAGCGCAGGGCGAAACCGTACTGACCAGAGTCGCTGGCCAGGCGGGTCTTGCTGCGCGGGAAGGCGGCACTGCAGCCGCCAGCGACCAGCGCTGCCGGCAAACCGGTGTCACTGGCCGCGTAATTGCCTTGCTGGCAGACCTCGGGATACAGGTCCGGATTGATCACCGGCTGCGGCACCGTACCGAAGTTGAGCATCACGTAACGCCCACCGATGACGGCGAAGTCATTGGTCGAGAAGTAGGTGCCGACCGGATCCGGATCGGTGGTCTGGAAATCGAGCAGGTAGAACGCTTCGCCGGAGAAATTGTCGGTGAAGTTGTAGGAACCCCAGAGCATGTTGACCGGCAGGAAGGCCTGCTTGAGTTCGGATCCGGCCACGCGCAGCTTGGAGACATCGACCGGGTTGATCGAATTGATGCCGCCCTGGATGAAGGTGCTTTCACCCCAGCTGACCACTTGCCGACCGAAACGCACCGTGGCCTGGCGATCGGCAATGGTGAAGTTGTGGAAGACGAACGCATCGAGGATGCGCGACTGGGTGCCGACGCGTGTCTTTGCCGCATGCGAAAGGTTGTCGCGATCGTTGTTCTCGAAATCGTAGAAGCCGGTGGCGCGGATGAAGCCACCCCAGTTCTCGCCATAACGCATGTTGATCTCGACGGTGGCGTTTACCGCATTGGATATCGGCGACCACTTGTCATAGGCGAGATCGCCGTCGTCACCGTTCACCGAGTAACGACCGCGGGCCTCGCGTTGCACCTGGCTGCCAAGGCCGAGCGCGCTGACCAGCGGATTGAATTGCGCCTTGCCGATCAGGTCGTCGGCGGCATCCTGCGTGCGCCAGCCGATGCCATAGCCGATGGTGGTGTTGATGGTGGCATTGAAGCCGTCCGGGTCGCCGAACTCGAAGGCCTCGGCCTGGCCGGCGACACCGGCCAGTGCCACTGCCAGCGACAGTGAAAGGATGGACAGAGCCGGTCGACGCATGCGCGAGCCGGTCTGGATTGTTTTGCAAGTCTTCATTTTGGACTCCAGGACCAGGTCGATTATTGCGTGCGGATTACGGAGGGATTCGTGACCTGCACGGCCGCGCCCTGACTGACCAGCAGGCTGGCCATCTCACCCTGCATCTCGGCGGTCGCCGCGGGCGACGCTGCCGGACTCAGCAGTGAACCGTGGTCGCCCGCGGTGAAGCGGACGACGCCACGAATGCCGGTTGCCGACTGCGTGGTCTGCGTGATCGTGCTGAGACCGAGGACGCGGATCATCGGTTCGGTGCCCGACAGCGGTGCACCGGCCACCGAGTTCGGGATGACCTGGTCAGGCGGCGAGCCTTCGCTGCCGACGACTTCCTGCAGCAGCAGGCGCTTCCCGGCGAGCAGGCTGTTGTTGGCGGGCAGCGCCCAGTTCACCGGATCGGCGGAATCAATGACGGTCTGCGTTGCGCCGAAGAAGGCGTCGTAATCGGGCGTGCCACGATTGACACCGAGCGCGGCCAGGCCGGCGATGATGCGCGGTCCGAATGCCGGCGATGCCTCGAGCATGCGCGGGATGCCGCCACCCGGAACGTTCAGCAGGGCGACCTGCACGTCCGGCTGCACGCCCATGAACACGGTGCCGATGATGCCGCCGAGCGACTGGCCGACAAAGCTGATGCGGGCGCCGTCGAAATCGGTGCCGCTGGCGCTGTACCGCGCCGTCGGGATGGCGCGGGCGAGGACGAGCAGATCGGCGACTGCCTGGCGGATGTTGTCACGCGAGGTCAGCAGGCTCGGCAGGTTGATGAAGTAGCTGCCCGAGGGATCGATCACGCCATCCGCGCCTGAGGCACCCGTGGTGTTGTCGGTCAGATCGAGGTTGAAGGTGCGCTCGTGCGCGCCGAGCCCGGCAAACGCCGGATTGCCGGCATTCAGCGGATTGGCACTGCTGGTGATGCCGTGCAGCGGCGCGTCGATGGCGATGACTGCGAAACCTTGCGAAGCCAGCGTGCCGGCAACAGCGAACATGTCGCTGCGGTCACGCGTGATGCCGTGCTGGTAGATCACGATCGGCCAGCCGGATGCCGGCTTGGTTTTGCCGGAGGCGGCGTTCGGCACCGTCAGCAGCAGCGGCACGCGTTGGGTCGAGTTGGCGACCGGTAGCGGATTGGCAAAGGTGACGAAGGTCGAAGTGGGATCGAGCATGCCGGCAAACGGCGGGATGTAGGCTCCCGGTGCCGCTCGCCAGAAACCGCTCAATGGCGCGGTCGGTGCGGTCGGGGTTGGCGCGGCGAGGTAGTACGGCAGATCGATGGCACCGACATAGACGTCGGCAATCGGCGGCAGCGCCGGATTGATCTGCGCCAGGGTCATGCCGGTCGGCACGATCAGCGGCGCGGTCGCCGGCGTCTGCGCGGTGCGCGCCTGCACGGCACCGAGCACCGGCGTGACGCCCTGGGTGGTGGCAACCCACGACAACACGATCTTGCTCGGCGCGATGCCGGCGGCATTGGCGGCAGCCTCCTGCGAGTTGGTCAGGCGGCGCAGCGGCTCCAGGGCGCAGGCGGTCGCGTTCGGCAGCAGAGGCTCCTGCGAGACGCCGTTCACGCACAGGGCGGACGTGCGCTTGGTCAGGAAGTAGGTCTGGTCGGGGGTGGCGTCGTTGCCGGCATTGTCCTTGATGCCGTTGGTCAGCACGACCAGGTACGAGGCCAGTTGCTGCAGCGGCTTGGTCGGCACGATGGCCATGGTGCGGCCACTGGCGTCCGAGCTGGCCAAGGCGACCACGTAATCGACGTTCGGCGCGAGTTCACGGGTCAAGCCGGTGACGCCGCCACCGGGACCGCTCAGGGTCACCTGGAATACGCGCACCGTGGATCCGGCGGCAAGGCTGCTCGGGCGTGGCGGCGTGGAGAAGGTGGTCGACCAGGGGGCGACGGTGCTGAAGCCATCCAGCGCGTTCATGGCGACCTTGGGATCGCCGAAGTTGGCCGGATTGGCCACCGGGATATTGAGGGTCAGGTCGGTCGTGCCCGAGAGCAGCAGGTTGGTCGGGAACGGCACGACGCCATTGGACGGATCGAACCGCGCGGTGATGATGCCGGTGACTGGCGAACCGTCGTTGTTGGTGGCACCCGGGGCTTCAACCGCTCGGGGACTATTGCTCCCTCCACCGCAAGCGGCGAGGAACAGTGACGGCAGAAGCGCTGCCGCGATCAATCGGGCCTGCATTTGGATCCCCTTCTCATGGAGTTTCAGCGACCTCATCTTAGGCCGTTCAAACGGTCGTTGGCAACGTCCGCTTAACAGAAAATCCCGAGATACAACAATATGTTGCGGCGCACCATACGGTGGGGAATGGTGTACTCATGAGTACTCAAATCAAGGGCGGCGGAACCCAGGTCGCGGCACGCGGATGAAACGGTCGCGGTGACCAGTCCAGATGCTGGCGTGCGGGTCCGTCATCGGCAAGCAGATCGGTGCCAAGACGGGCCAGCATTCCGGGTCCAAGTCCGTGCCGAATCCCGCTGCCACCGGCCAGGCGCAAGGCGAGGTGCAGGGCCGCGAGTGGTACCGGCACCGGCAAGGTCCAGCCCGGCAGCGACTGGCGGATACGCTCCAGCATCGTGGCGAAGGCAAGGCGCTCGCCGCCACCCAGGTCGAAACTGCGACCAACTGCCGCGTCTCGATTGATCGCCGCACGGCAGAGGGTCGCCAGATCCTCGGCGTGCACCGGCTGGCGCAAGCCGCGGGCTGCGGGCAGAAGCGGGAACACATGCCAGCGCGCGGCACGGCGTGCCAGCGGCGTCAGGCTGCGGTCGAGCCCGGCGCCGTAGATCAAGGTCGGTCGCAACAGGGTCCACGGCAGATCTGCGCGGGCTGCGGCGTCTGCCAGCGCCTGCTCGGCTTGGCGCAGACTTTGCGCCAGGGCGCGTTCGCCTGGATCGGGCGAGTCGCGCTTGCTCGATGCGCTCATTGAGCCGAAGGCTACAATGCGCGGTTTGCCCTCCAGGCGTGCGCGCGCCAACCATGCGGCGAATCCGTCGAGCGGGCCGAGGCTGAAAATCATGTGCAGTTCGGGCAACGCCGGCAGCGCGACAAACACATCGCCCTGCAGCCAGTGCAATCCGGCGTGCCGTGATGACCTTGGAATGCGGCTGACGGCAAGCACGTCGTGCCCGCTGTCGAGCAGTTGCGGCACGAGGTAGCGGCCGATCTGGCCGCTGCCGCCAATCACCAGGGCGCGCGGCACCGGGATGTTCCGCGGCGTGCCTGGCTCAGCGCCGGGCAACCGATGCCGACGCGCTCGCCGTCATCGCCGCCGTGATCGGCAGGCCGATGACAAAGCTGGTGCCGCTCTCGCGCGAACTGCGCAGGTTGATCGAGCCGCCATGCGCCTTGATGATGCCGTGGGCAAGGGTCAGGCCCAGGCCCGGCGCATCGCGCCGCGTCGAAAAGAACGGTTCGAAGATTTCCGGCAGATCCTCGTCGCTGATGCCGGTGCCGGAATCGGCAATGCGGATCTCGATGTTGCGCGTTCCACCGGCACGCGTGGACACTTGCACGCGTCCGCGCTCGCTGATCGCCTGGCCGGCGTTTTCGAGAATGAGCACGAAGGCGCGGCAGATCTGCGCCGGCATGCAGCTCACCGCGGGCAGTTCCGAATACTCGCGGACCACGGTGATGCGCTCGCCCCAGGCCGGAACAAGCAGGCTCAATGCCGCATCGAGGCTGGCATTGATGTCGACGCTTTCAAGCCCCTCGGCATCTTGCCGGGTCAGTTGGCGCAGACCCTGGACGAGGGTCGCGGAACGCCCAAGCCCGCTCGCCGATTCGGAAAGCAAGGCCTTGGTCTCGGTGAGAATGGTGCTTTTTTCCAGTTCGCGGCGCGCATTGAACAACTGCCGACGCGCCTCCTCGACATGCTTTACCAGCTGATCGAGTCCGGCCTTGTCCGCGCCGAAGATCATCTCCACCGGCTGCAGGCAATACTGCACGGCAGCATCGTAGTTCTTCACCAGTTGCCGGTAGTCATCGAGCAACTCGCCGACGCCTTCGAAACTGGAATGGGCGATGCCAAGCGGAGCGCTGACCTCGCTGGCGACAATGGCGGCCATTTGCCCGGCCAGCGACATCGGCATCGCCTGCATCATGCGCGACTGATGCTCCTTCATCGACTCCATTTCATCGGCGAGGTGCATGCGTTCGTTGCGCAGGTTCTGGTTGGCCGCGCGCTCGTCGCGCAGGCGCATGACCAGATAGCCAACCGCCCCGAATGCAACGAGGGCCAATATCCAGCTGATCCACAACATCAAGTCTTACTCCCTAACCCGGCACGCAGTATAGCGATCGAACGTTCACGCGAAACTCAACCACAGCTCGATGGCGAGGAAGCCGAGCCAGGCCAGCAACAACACCGCACCTTCGCGCCGCGACAACTCGCCGTCGCTGCGCATCATTGGATAGACGGCAACGGCCAGGGTCAGCAGGACCGGCAACTCGAAACGCCAGATCGAGGCGGGAATGGCCAGCGCATGCGCGAGGACCACGCCACCAAACAGCAGCAGGGTGGCCGCAAGCGCCGCAAACAAGGCTTGCGCCAGGGCGATTTCCCCACGCCCTCGCCGCGCCGCCAGGATCGCCGTGGGCGCGCCGGCCACGGCGCTGACCGGGCCAAGCACAAGCAAGGCGAGGATCAGCGGGTTCAGCAGGATCGTTGTGGCGAGGCCGCTCGTTCCAACCAGCACGCGCCAGGCACCGAGTCCGACGAGAACCCCGCCGACGAGCAGGCGCAGCAGCGAGCGGGAAGTGCTGAAACTCGGCGCAGGCGCATCTGACAAGCTTTCCGCGAGGCTGCGTTGCCGCCAGATGCCACGTGCAAGCAGGGCGGCGATGCCGACGAAGGCAAGCAGCATGATGCCGCCGTCAAGGCGCGAGTAGGCGTGGTCGAGGCCAAGCAGCCAGACCAGCACGACGGCACCGATCAAGGCGGGGTTGAGCCAGGCGAGCGTCGGCACGCGCACGCGCAGCGGAGCTGCCAGCGCCGCCAGCGCCAGCAACAGGCCGAGCTGGGCAATTGCACCACCCAGCGCAGCGCCAGCAGCCAGTTCCGCACGCCCGACCAGCACGGCGGCAATGGCGATCGCCAGCAGCGGAGCGAGGGCAGCGACCGCGGCGGCAGCCAGGGCGCGCAACCAGGATTGCCCCGAATTGCGCACGAGCAAGCCCGACACCCCTTGCGCCAGCGAATCCGCGCCGAAGACCAGCAACACGCTGCCCAGCAGGATGGTTCCGGTATCAGCCCACATGGCGAATCCTCCCGACAATCACGCCCGCGAGCCGGGGAGTCTATCGCGGATCAGCGGGCTGGCATCCAGCGCCGGCAAACCTGCGCCTTCAAAAGCGGATCACCGAGCGGATCACCTTGCCCTCGTGCATGAGATCAAAGGCGTGGTTGATCTGTTCCAGTGGCAACTCGGCGCTGACGAATTCGTCGATCTTCAAGTTGCCAGCCATGTACTGCTCGACATAGCCCGGCAACTGGCTGCGCCCCTTGACGCCGCCAAAGGCCGAGCCGCGCCAGACCCGACCGGTGACGAGCTGGAACGGTCGCGTCGAGATTTCCTGCCCGGCACCGGCCACGCCGATGATGATCGATTCGCCCCAGCCCTTGTGGCAGCACTCCAGCGCCGAGCGCATGACCTGGACGTTGCCGATGCATTCAAAGGAATAATCCACGCCGCCATCGGTGAGATCGACGATGACCTGCTGGATCGGCGTGCCCGCGTGATCTTTGGGATTGATGAAATCGGTGGCGCCGAGCGCCAAGGCCATCTCCGCCTTGGCCGGATTCATGTCGATGGCGATGATGCGCCCGGCCTTGGCCATGACCGCACCCTGGATCACCGACATGCCGATGCCGCCGAGACCGAACACGGCCACGCTGGCCCCGGCTTCGACCTTGGCCGTGTTCAGCACCGCGCCAATGCCGGTGGTGATGCCGCAACCGAGCAGGCAGATCTTTTCCAGCGGGGCGCTGCGGTTGACCTTGGCCAGGGCAATCTCGGGCAGCACGGTGTATTCGGAAAAGGTGCTGCAACCCATGTAATGCAGGATCGGCTTGCCATGCATGGAAAACCGGCTGCTGCCATCCGGCATCAGACCCTTGCCCTGGGTGACGCGGATGGCCTGGCAGAGATTGGTCTTGCCCGAGCGGCAGAACTTGCAGACGCCGCATTCCGGCGTGTACAGCGGAATGACGTGGTCGCCGACCTTGAGCGAGGTCACGCCCGCGCCGACTTCCTCGACCACGCCACCGCCTTCGTGGCCGAGGATGACCGGGAACATGCCTTCCGGATCCTCGCCGGAGAGGGTGAACGCATCGGTATGGCAGACGCCGCTGGCGACAATGCGCACAAGCACTTCGCCGGCTTGCGGGCCCTGCACATCGACCTGCTCGATCGACAGCGGCTTGCCTGCTTCCCAGGCAACGGCGGCACGGCTTTTCATGGTCTGCTCCTGAACGGCAATGGGTGGCCCGGACAGGGCCGGGCGGGTCGGCTACTGTAGCGATCCCTGCCTGCGCATACCAACCCGCGCTTGAAAAACACGCTCTGCGGACGCATTGGCTTTGGCTTGCCAACAAGGAATTCCCATGAACCTCGTCTGTGAAATCCCCGGCGCCAATCTCGCCATCGCGCGTGGCGATTTTCCCAACCCCGAGCGCGACATCGATCCCGCTGCAGCCAGCGGCGAGCAGCACGCCGTGCTTGCCGGCGGGTGTTTCTGGTGTGTCGAGGCGGTGTTCAAGGAAATTGACGGCGTCAACTCGGTGACCTCCGGCTACAGCGGCGATGCCGCTCACAATGCCGACTACAAGACCGTCTGCAGCGGTACCACCAACCATGCCGAGGTGGTCTCGATCCGCTTTGATCCGGCGCGCACGAGCTTCGGCCAGTTGCTCAAGGTCTATTTCGCCGTCGCCCATGATCCGACGCAGAAGGATCGCCAGGGCGAGGATCGCGGCCGCCAGTATCGTTCGGCAATTTTTCATGTCGACGCCGCGCAGCGGGAAGTGGCCGAGGCCTACATCCGCCAGCTCGACAAGGCCGGCGTCTTCAACGATCCCATCGTCACCGAAGTGGTGCCACTGGACTCCTTCCACGAGGCCGAGGCCTACCACCACAATTACGCCGAACTGCATCCCGAACAAGGCTACATTGCCGCCGTCGCCCTGCCCAAGGTGGCCAAGCTGCGCCGAAAATTCGCCGACAAGCTGAAGAAATCGCCGGCATGAACACCTCGGCCAGCGGTTACGACATCACCCCGATCGATGCGCAAGAGCGCGAGCGCCTGGCACAGAAGCTCACTGCCGCCGAACGCCACATCCTGCTCGATCACGGCACCGAGCATCCGTTCTGCGGCGGCCTGCTCGACAACAAGGAGGATGGCCGCTACCTGTGCAAGCTGTGCGCGCTGCCGCTGTTCCACTCCGCAACCAAGTTTGAGTCCGGCACCGGCTGGCCGAGCTTCTTCGCCCCGTTCGATGCGCAGCATGTGCGCGAGATCCGCGACATCAGCCACGGCATGATCCGCATCGAGGTGCGCTGCGCGCGCTGCGACAGCCATCTTGGCCATGTTTTCCCGGATGGCCCACCGCCAACCGGGCTGCGCTTCTGCCTGAACTCGGCATCGATGGATTTTGTCGCGAAATAGCCGATGCTTCGATGCGCAGCACCCACTCGGCCCTTCGTAGGAAGGGCATTCATGCCCGATGCCCTTCGTCACGCCGGAAGAAAAGCATCTCATCGCGACCGCAGGGAGTCCCCTTCTTGGGACATCAGTCCCCTTCTTGGGACGGATGAAGCCTTAGGTTTCCCCACTTATTTTTCGTTCGATCCCAACAGATACGCTCCTGCGGAGCGCGGCATCCATGCCATTTTTCACTCGCCTCAGGCGAGCGAGTCACTTTCTCTTGCGTGGCCAAGAGAAAGTAACCAAAGAGAAGGCCACCCCGATGCAGCGGTCTCCGGGCATCCTGCCCTCCGACTTCGCGAAGCGGTTCCGGGGTTGGCGGACAGTGCATCCCTGCACTGACAACCAACTGGCTCGCATCCCTGCGAGCCACCCTGCGGGCACTCCTCCACCACTTCGCCGCCGCATAGGGGCCTCATTCACTGCGCATCCTGCGCAGCAAAACCGAGCAGAAGCAGACGCAGATTCCGGTAGACGTCAAACATCCAGCTTTTCCTTCTCCCCTTGCGGGAGAAGGTGCCGAAGGCGGATGAGGGGAGCTTTGGATGTGGCTCTGGCTTTGCGCTGTGGCAATTGCCCTCGCTGGCACGCGAGCGCATGGAAGACCTGGGAACGCCGGCGTCCCCGCCGGCCGTACTTCAAGAGCCCACGAAGACGTCTGACCTCGACACCCAAAGTATCAGAACCGATTTTTGCGCGGCACTTGACTGCAAAAAGTGGGCAAATCCATGAATATGAAGACGTATTTGTGGGGAAACCTCAGGCTGAAGCCGGTTCCTACGAAGGCTTGTGCGTTTACCAGCATCACCGAACGGCGGTGACCGCCATCGACGCATGCATCGCACATCACAATATCCAAACGGTTCAACCCTTGCGCCTGGCTCGCGGATGCGCGGCGTCATAGACCTTGGCCAGATGCTGGAAATCCAGATGCGTGTAGATCTGCGTCGTGCCGATGTCGGCGTGGCCAAGCAGCTCCTGCACCGCGCGCAGGTTGCCGGAGGATTCAAGCAGGTGGCTGGCGCAGGAATGACGCAGCAGATGCGGATAGACACGCTGCCAGATGCCCTGGTCGCGGGCGCGTCGCTTGAGCCGCGTGCGCACGCCATTGGTGCTGAGCGCTCGCCCGTTGCGGCCACGCAGGATCAAATCGTCATCGCCACCGTGATCCTGCGTGCGCAATGCTTGCAGCGCGGACAAGGCCTGGCGGCCGACCGGCACGATGCGCGTCTTCGCGCCCTTGCCGGTGACCCGCAGCATGCCCTCGCTGACATCCAGATCACGCCAACGCAGGCTGACGATCTCAGCCACGCGCAGGCCGCTGGAATAAAGCAGTTCGAGCATCGCCCGATCGTGCACGGCTTCGGCATCGTCGAGGGGGAACTCGAGCAGGGCGGTCATCTCGTCGGCGTCGAGGACTTTGGGCAGCTTGCGCGGGATTTTCGGCGCGCGCACGCCAATGGCCGGATTGACCTTGACCTCGCCTTCGCGGGCCAGATAACGGAAGAAGCTGCGGCACGAGGAAAGGAACAAGCCGAGGCTGGCCGGGGCCAGGCCGGCGCGATGCTGCTCGGCCAGCAAGGCCTGCAGTTGCGCGCTGCGCAGTTCCTGCCAGCGCCCGATGCCGATGCGCTCGGCATGGGCGCGCAACTTGGCCAGGGCGCGCGCGTAGTTGTCGAGCGTGGATGCCGAATAGCGACGCTCGACGCGCAGATAGCCGAGATAGCCATCAATGGCGGCGGCGAGCGGTGCCACCATCTCAGGGCGTGTCGGTGTAGCGTCCGACCGCCGCCGACATGGCTTCGGCGATCAGGCGCAGGAACACGGTGCCCATGCCGGGATGGAAGCGGTTGGCATCGAGGCTGCCGATCGCCAGCATTCCGACCTCGCCGATGGCGAGCAGCACCGCTGATTGCACTTCGCTGGCGCGCTTGCCGAACAGGGCATCGAGCTTGTCCTGCTGCAGGCGACCGCAGAGCGGTTCGCCACGCTTGAGGAATTCGGCAAATGCCGGCATCGATTCAGGCCCGTCGGCCTCGACCAGCAGCCATTCCGCCGCCGGCAGATCCGGTTCGCTGCGAAACAGCACGACGCGCACCAGGTCGGTATGGAAATCCTCGGTCAGGCTGGCGACGACACGGGTCACCGTGTCGGCCAGGCTGTTCGCGCGCATCAGCGCCAGGGTCAGCGTGTGCACGCGCACCATCAGGGTTTCGTTTTCGTGGGCGATTTCAATGAGGTCATGCAAGCGTCGCGAGAACTCGTTGTTCTTGTCGCGCAGCACCTCGAGCTGGTAACTGGCCAGCGAGGCCGCCGGACCCTGTTCGCGCGGCAGGCGCAGGAGCATGGCGATGTCCGGAAACTCCCTGAGGAAATCCGAATGCCGACGCAGGTAGCTGGCCACCTCCATTGCGCTGAGGCCGTCCCTCACACTCAGATCACTCATGCCATACCCCTTCAAATACGAAAGTTGCGGGACCGGTCATCCACAAGGGATGACCCGGACCCTGCCATTGGATCAACAATGCACCGCCCGGCAGGCGGATTTCCACCTCGTCATCGACCTGCCTGCGCCGATGCATGACGGCCATCGCCGCACAGGCGCCGCTGCCACAGCCCAGGGTTTCGCCAACGCCGCGCTCCCACACGCGCAGGGCGATGGCCGAACGCGAAAGGATCTGCGCGAAGCCGACGTTGCAGCCTTGCGCAAATACCTCGGCATGCGCGAGTTGCGGGCCGAGCACGCCGACCTCGGCCTGATCGACGTCAGCGACGTCGATGACCGCATGCGGATTGCCCATCGACACCGCGCCAATCTCGATCGTGCGACCCGCCACATCGATGCGATAGCGATCGCACTCCGTGGTTGCCGCAAACGGCACGTCCGCCGGGGAGAAGCGCGGCTCACCCATGTCCACGCGCACGCGTGCATCGGCGAGCACTTCCACGCGCACCGGCCCAGAAGGACTCATCAGGCGCACCAGGCCCGCCTCCAGGCTGCCGTCGCGGGCCAGCCAGGCAGCCACGCAGCGCACGCCGTTGCCACATTGGCCCGAGGGCGAACCATCGCGGTTCCAGATGGCGTAGCGAAACACGCAATCGGCCGTTTCATCCTGCTCGATGGTCAGCAACTGGTCGAAGCCGACGCCAAGGTGTCGATCACCCATCTTGCGGATCTGCGCCGCATCCAGCGCGCACGCATGCTGGCGGCAATCAAGCACGACAAAATCATTGCCAATGCCATGCATCTTGCTGAACGCCAGGGCCATCGTCTGCGCGGCCTCAGCCTTGCGCGGCAGTCGCCGGCTTGTCCGCGGGCGTTGCCGCGGGCTTGACCAGGTCGCCCTTGTTGCCGCAGGCGGTGAGCAGGATCAGGGCGACAAGGACAGCCAGCGATCGGGACATGCGCAACATGCGTGGATCTCGTCAGTGCGGGAATGGCGACGAGTATAGCGCCGCTGGGCGCATCGTCCGCTGCACAATCCGCGTCGCCGGTCGCTGCAGAATCCGCAGCGAACCGGGTATGCTCGGGGCATGCCGCTGACACCGATCCTGATCGCCCTCTACGTGTTCGCCGGATTCTGCGCGCTGTTTGCCTTGATCAGCGCAGCCGGCGCACGCCGGCGCTGGCGGCAGCGGCACCGCTTCTCAGCTTGCCACCGCAGCTTGTGGACGATGGTATTTCTTCTGCTTGCGCTGCTCGGCGCATTCTCGGCCTCGGCCCTGATCGGCTACCGGCGACTGACCACGGAGACCCTGCTGGTCACCTTGCAGGCGCGCCAGCTGGGGCCGCAGCGCTACAACGTGCGCCTCGACTATCCCGACGGCACGCACCGCGATGTGCCAATTGCCGGCGATCAATGGCAGCTCGACGCGCGCGTGGTCAAGTGGCAGCCGCGCGCGGTCATGCTGGGTGCGCCGGTGCTGTACCGGCTCGATCGCATCGGCGGCCGCTATGCCGATGCCGCCCAGGAAAGCGAGCGGGCGCGCAGCGTGGTCGCGCTCGATGAAGGCAATCCGTTCGACCTGCTCGATCTCAAGCGCCGCTTTCCGCAATGGCTGCCGTGGATCGATGCCGACTATGGCAGTGCCGCGTTCCTGCCCCTGGTCGATGGTGGTGAATACAATGTCAGCCTGGCCCCGGCTGGCGGCCTCGTCGCGCGCCCGGCCAATGCCTTGACCGAACGGAAGTTGCGCGAGGCGGGTTGGTAAGGGCGTGACCCGCGGGCCGATGCCCGGCTAAGATTCATGCCTTGCCGCGCACGCTGCGGCGATCAGGGACAGGGAGCGCGGTGCGTGGCGGGCAAGACCAGCAAGGCAGACAAGCCTGGAATCTCCATCTGGCGCATCGTCAGCACGCTCTTTTTCCTGGTCGTCCTGATCGTCTGGTGCGTCTACCACGCCAACTTCGTCACCGGCCGCTCGCTGCAGTTGGCGTTTCCGGGCTGGGATGTCTCCTACAAGAGTTGCTGGCCGAATCCCTTTGGCGGCACCTGGGTCAGTGATGTCACCCTGATCCCGCTTGAGGACGACGAGGAGGAAGTCTTCCACTTCGAGCACCTCACCGTCGACGTGCCGATGATGCAGTACTACCGCAGCGGTTTCAGCCGCAAGAGGAATGCCCTGCTCAAGGCGATCAAGGACATCCGGCTCGAGTTCAGCGGCGGCCAGGGCGTCATGACGATCCCCTTCACCAGCGAGATGGTGGTGTTCGGCAATGCCAGCGCTGCGCCTTTCGAGGCTGACGGCTGCACCGAGGATGGCGCCTGGGTCAGCAGCGAACTGGCCGACATGGGCCTGACCACCGAAGGCACCGAACTGACCATGTCCTGGCATCGCACCGAGGATCGACTGATCCGCGAGCACTCGATCCACACGCCCGGCGCGGGCCGCGTCGACTATCGCGGCGAAGAACTGCTGCACGACAATTTTCCATTGTTCAGTCTTGTCGATAGCGGCCGCAGCGAGCTGGTGGCCAGCGAATGGCATGTCAAGGACGAGGGTTTCAGCAAGGCACGCAACGCCTACTGCGCAAGGAAGGATGGCATCACGCCGGGCGAATTCATCGATCGCCATCTGCAAACGGTGCAGCGCACCCTCGCCGCGCTCGGCCTCGAGCCGACGCCAGCCGCGCAGGCGGCATACCGGCGCCATGTCGAGACCGGTGCACCGCTCGATCTCGTCCTCAACTACTCGCCGGCTATCAGCGGCGAACGCTATTACGACCTGGATATCGGCCGCTGGATCGACTACATGCACGGTGGTTTCAACGTCGATGGCCGCACCGTGGGCATCGGCATGAAGGCGATCCCGGTGCGCCCGCTGCCCGACGATGACGAAGTCAGCTCGACATGGAAGCTGCTCGAATCCGAACGCGCTGCGAGTGCCCGCCTGGTGCAGTCGGCAGGTGACGAAGCAGCACCCGTGGCCGCGACACGCAACGCGCAAGCGCCGACCCTCGCGGTTGCCACGATTCCGCTCGATCCCGACGAGGAGTATCTGTTGGCCGATGCCGGCGAAGTCGTCGAGCGCCCGGCGGTGGTCGAGGATTACGCCAGGCTGTCCAGCGAAGTCGGCCAACGCTTCATGCTCTACACCAGGGGCAAGCCGGCCATGCGCGTGGAGATTGTCGGCATGGATGAAGGCGTGGTCCAGGTGCGCCGTTACCTGCGCAGCGGTTTCCTCGAACAAGGCATCACTCGCGCCGCCTTCGTGCGTGCCGAACGGACGCGCTGAGGCGCAGGCAACCGGTCAGGCACTTGTTCCCGCCAGCGCTGGCATTTGCAACCAGTGCAACATGCGGTGTCAAAGGACTTTCTCGTAACACAGCGCCGTCGCGCCGTCTTCGTAGAAGCCCGGGCGGCTGGCGAACTTTCGGTAGCCGCGGCGTTGGTACAGGCGTTGCGCGGCCGCGTTGTCGCTGCGCACTTCAAGGCGCAGGTGCGTGCAACCACGCTCACGGGCATCATTTTCGCAGGCATCGAGCAGGGTCTCACCGATGCCGCATCCCCTCAGTGCGGCAGCAACCGCCAGCGAGTAGAGCCGCGCCCGCGTACTGCCCTTGCGCAGGAACACCACGGCCGCCGCGCACAGCTGTGCATTGGCTTCGACGACGAGGATGCTGGCGCGGGTGCCGCGCAGATGATGCCGCCATTGCCGCGCACTGAGGCGATCGCTGGCGAAGCTCGCGTTCTCGAGATCGATCAAGGCAGCGAGGTCACCCGGCACGGCGCGGCGTACCTGCAGGGCGGCGGGTCTGTCGATGCCTTGGCCAGGCTGCGTCGGGATCTCCATCCACGAAGTCTAGCCTGTTGCCCCGGCGCGCAGATCGACATGGCAAGCGGCGGCTGGAACTGAATGCAGCACATCGGCGGCGGCGGCCGCAGCGCCTGTGACGCACGACGCTATGGCAAACTTCGCGTCTTGACGCCAGGCAAGGGTTCGCATCGCGGCAACGCGATCCGGAATGTCTCGACGGCGATCCTCCTGCCAACGGCCAGAGCCCATGAGTCGCCTCATCATCGTTGTCGAGAAAGCCTCCGATTGGGGCTCCTATTACCCTTCCGACAACGTCGTTTCCGCGCAGGATTACCTCAGGCAGTCGCTCAACGAGGATGACGAGCGCACCCAGGTCATCAATCTCTGCCGCAGCTACAAGTATCTCGGCACCGGTTACTACGTTTCCCTGCTCGCCGAAGCGCGGGGTCACAAGGTGATCCCCTCGGTACGCACGATCAACGACCTGCGCCGGCGCTCGCTGTACGGCCTGGACATCGAGGACCTGAGCAGCCGCCTCGGCAAGTTCCTGCCGGCCGGTGGCCGCGACACCACGGATTTCGGCATCCTCGTCTATTTCGGCGAAACCTCGTACCCGTCGCTGGAGGATCTGGCGCGCCAGGTCTTCGAGGCGTTTCCGAGCCCGATCCTGCGCATCGAATTCGAGCGCGACCGCGTCTGGCAGATCAGCGCGATCAAGCCGACCGGCCTGCACTCGCTGTCCGACGAGCAGGAGGACGCCTTTGCGCAGACCCTCGACCGCTTTTCGCGCAAGCTCTGGCGCAAGCCGCGCGCGCGGCGCAAGTACCGTTTCGACCTGGCCATGCTGGTCGATCCGAACGAGGCCATGCCGCCATCGAACAAGAAGGCGCTCAAGCATTTCATCGAGGCCGGCAGCGAACTCGGCATCGAAGTCGATCCGATCGGCCGCAACGACTACCAGCGCCTGGCCGAATACGACGGCCTGTTCATCCGCGAAACCACCGCGCTGGACAATCACACCTATCGCTTCGCCAATCGCGCCGAGAAGGAAGACATGGTCGTCGTCGACGATCCCGAGTCGATCCTCAAGTGCACCAACAAGATCTACATGCACGATCTCATGCTCTCGCGAAAGCTGCCGATCCCGCGCACCGAGATCCTCTACAAGGATGATGCGAAGAATCTCGACGAGAGTGCCGAACGCCTCGGCTTTCCGCTGGTGCTGAAGATTCCGGACGGCTCGTTCTCGCGCGGCATCGTCAAGGTTGAGAGCGCCGACAAGCTGAAGGCTGCCGCCGATGCGCTGTTCCAGCACACCGCCCTGGTGCTTGCGCAGGAGTTCATGTTCACCGAGTTCGACTGGCGCATCGGCGTGTTCAATCGCGAGCCGCTGTACGCCTGCAAGTACTACATGTCGCGTGGCCATTGGCAGATCTACAACCACGCCGCCAAGGGCACGACGAAATCCGGCGGGTTCGAAACCTTGCCGGTCCGCGAGGCACCGGCGGATGTGGTCAAGCTGGCGCTGAAGGCCACCGCCGCCATTGGCGACGGCCTGTACGGCGTCGATATCAAGAAGGACGGCGCCCGCCTGGCGATGATCGAGGTCAACGACAATCCCTCGATCGATGCCGGCGTCGAGGACGCCTACCTGGGTGCCGATCTCTACCGGCGCATCATGGCCGAGTTCCTGCGTCGCATGGAGCGCAAGCGACTCGGCACGCGCGGCTGAGCGCGGCGCCTTGCGCAACATCGTGGCCAGCAGGCTTTTGCAGTGCGCGCGTGCCAGCCAGAGCAGGTTGATCAGCGGTGCGCCAAGCAGCCAGAACGGCACGCTCATGCCGGCCATGTCGCCGCCGCGCAAGGCCGGGAACAACAGCATGGCGAGGAAACCGCCAACGGCCCAGGCGAGCAACCAGGCAGGCACCCGTGGTGCGGCGGCGCGGCCATGGCCGCAGCGCCGGGCGGAGACGGCAGAGAGGGTGAACGGGGCAAGCAGCATGGTGATTCTCCGATGGTTTTGGCGACCCTGCGCGGTAGCGGTCTCAGCAACTGAGAAGGCAGCGGCGAGGCCGCGCTTCCGGCAGCGCATGCGATACTCGCTCGGCCTTTGACGGAGTGCTGCGTGGAATCAAACGGCTTCATGCAATACGCCCTGATCCTGCTGCTGGCAGCGGTGATTGCCGTGCCGCTGGCCAAGCGTTCGCGGCTCGGTGCCGTGCTCGGTTATCTCGGCGCCGGTGCGCTGATCGGACCGTCGGTATTGAACCTGGTCGGCAACGCCGAGGAGATCGCGCACATCTCCGAGCTCGGCGTGATCCTCATGCTGTTCGTCATCGGACTCGAGTTGTCGCCACAGCGACTCTGGGTCATGCGTCGCCAGGTGTTCGGCTTCGGCAGCATCCAGATGCTGGCCAGCGCGCTGGCCATCGGTGCCGTCTGCATGGCCCTCGGGCTTGCCTGGAAAGTCTCCTTCGTCATTGGCCTCGCGCTGGCGCTGTCCTCGACCGCGATCGGTCTGCAGATCCTCACCGAGCGCAAGGAACTGCAAAGCCCGCATGGCCGCCTCGCCTTCGCCATCCTGCTGTTCCAGGATGTCGCCGCGATCCCGATCCTCGCCCTCGTGCCGCTGCTTGCCATCGCCCCGGCCAGCACCGGCACGACGCCCGATTTTCTCGGCTTCCTGCGCGTGGTGCTGACCATCGCCGTGGTCGTCATCGGCGGTCGCCTGCTGATGCGCCCGCTGTTTCGCATCGCCGCGCGCACGCAGATCCCCGAAGTGTTCACCGCAAGCACCTTGCTGGTCGTCCTCGGCACCGCCTGGTTTGTGCAGCTCGGTGGCATCTCGATGTCGCTGGGCGCCTTCCTCGCCGGCGTCCTCCTCGCCGATTCCGAATACCGCCACGAAATCGAAGCCCGCATCGATCCGTTCAAGGGACTCCTGCTTGGCCTGTTCTTCATCAGCGTCGGCATGAGCGCAAACATCCGCCTCGCCGTCGGCGAACCGCTGCTGATCGCCTCGATCCTGCTCGGCCTGCTGGCCATCAAGTGCCTGATCCTGCTCGCCATCGGTCGGCTGGCGCGGATCCGCGTTGACAGCTCGCTCATGCTCGCAGGCGTGCTTGCCCAGGGCGGCGAATTCGCCTTCGTGATCTTCAGCCTGGCCATGCAGAACAATCTGCTCGACCGCCACCTTCGCGACGTGTTGATTGTCGCCATAACCCTGTCGATGGCGCTGACGCCGGTGCTGATGGCCCTGTTCTCACGCCTTGTGCCAAAGGCAACAAGCACGGCGCCGGTTTACGACCCCATCGACGAGGAAGACATTCCCCGCGTCATCATCGTCGGCTTCGGCCGCTTCGGCCAGATCATCGCGCGCGTCCTGCGTGCCAACAAGATCCGCTTCACCGCGATCGAAAGTTCGATCGAGCAAGTCGAGGCATCGCGCCGCTTCGGTAACAAGATCTACTACGGCGATCCAACGCGCGGTGAGTTGCTGCGTGCAGCGCATGTGGACAAGGTGGAATTGTTGATTGTTGCCACAGACGATCCGGAAGCGAATATCCGCACCGTGCGCCTGGTGCGGCGCATGTACCCGGATCTCAAGGTCTATGCGCGCGCGCGCAATCGCCAGCATGCCTATCGGCTGATGGATCTTGGCGCGCATGTCGTGCGCGAAACCTTCCATTCCAGCCTGGTGCTGGCCGAGCAGGCGCTGACCGACCTCGGGCTGGGCGCGGAGCTCGCCGCGCAACGCGTCGCCCGCTTCCGCCAGTTCGATGAAAGGCTGCTCGCCGAGCAGCAACTGTTCTACGACGACGAGGCGGCGATCATGCAGAACGCACGCGAAGCGCAACGCGACCTCGATCGCCTGTTCGAGGCCGATATCGCCGCCGAAAAAAGCGCGGGTGGGCAATGAGCCCGCGTCGCGGTTTTGCCCTCGCCGAAACCGACTTGCGCAGCTTCGATCGCAGCGAGGCGGCGCATTGCCATGTGCAGAGACCCGATCGCTATCGCCTGCTCGAGGCGCTGCCGTCCGATGTCCCGCGCATCAGCCGTGGCAGCGGGGTTTCCTATGTCGGTGCGAGTTTTGCCAGCGACTGCGTGGTGCAGGATCTGGCGGCGTTCGACCGCCTCCTCGATTTCGACGGCGAACGCGGCTTGCTGAGCGTCGAGGCCGGCGCGCGCATCGGTGACGTGGCGCGCTTCGCCCTGGCCCAGGGCTGGTTGTTGCCGGTCGTCCCCGGCCATCCGCGCGCCAGCGTCGGCGGCTGCATCGCGGCCGATGTGCATGGCAAGAACCCGGCCCGGGATGGCACCTTCCGCGCCCATGTCGAGGCCATCGAGGTGTTCGATCCGCACAGCGGTTGGCTGCAGCTCGACCGCAATCGCAACGCCGAGCGCTTCCACGCCTGCTTCGCCGGTTTCGGCATTCCAGGCCTGATCAGCAAGGCAACCCTGCGCCTGGTTCCCGCACCGGGCGGCTATTCCCTGCGCGGCGTGGCGGTGGCCGGTCTCGTCGAAGCGCGCGAAGTGTTGCTTGCGCATGCCGGCGCGCCCTTGCTGTATGGCTGGCACGATGGCCGCGCCGGTCGATTCGGCCGCGGCGTGATCCGCTTTGGCCTCGAATCGAAGGAACCAGTTGCAACGCCGGCACGTCGCCCCGGCGATCTGCCGGCGAGCATCAAGCCGTGGCCGTTGTGCGCATGGAATCGCAGCGGCATCGCCGCGATGAACCGCCTGATCGCGCACCGACATGGTCCCGGGCAGATGCATGTCGCCGTCGAGGCGGCCATGTTCCCGCTGAATGACGCCCGCGCCTACTTCGCCGGCTTCGGTGCAGAAGGTTTCATGGAAGCGCAATGGCTGCTGCCGCATGCCAGTTATGCCGAGTTTGTCGCCAGCCTGGAAGGCGAAGTCGCGCGCCAGCGACCGCGCATCAGCCTGATTGCCAGCAAGTTGTTTGACGGCCAGGCCCACGGCCTCGGCTTCGATGGCAAGGGCATTGCCCTGGCCATCCAGCTGCCGCAACCAAAGGCCCGCGTGCAAGCCGCCTTCATCGCCGCCCTGACCGAATTGGCCCTGCTGCATGGCGGGCGGCCAAACCTGATCAAGGATTCCAGCCTGCAGGCCGAAGCCGCGCAACGCGGCATTGCCGATTTCGCCGCCTGTCGCGCGCGCCTGCGTGCCTTTGATCCACAGCAGCTGCACGCCTCGATGCTGACGCGGAGGCTGGGCCTGTGACCGCGATTGTCGTTGGCGCATCCAGCGGACTTGGCCGCGCATTGGCGCTGGAACTTGCCGGCAAGGGCAAGCCGTTGTTGTTGATCGCTTCCGATGCACGCGATCTCGATGCCATGGCCAGCGACCTGCGTCTGCGCTTCAAGGTCACGATCGCCACCCTGGCCATGGATCTGGCCGCCAGCGCCGATCCCGGCGCACGCATCCTCGCCAGCCTCGCCGATCTGCCGCCAGCTTCGATCTTGCTGCTGGCGGTCGGCATGTCGCGCAGCGACGATGACGGAACCCTCGGCGCGGTGGCCATCGGCCAGCTGCTGGCGATCAACCTGCATGCGCCGATCGCCATCACCCAGGCCTTGCTGCCTGCCCTGCTTGAATCACGCGGCACCATAGTCGGCATCGGCAGCATTGCCGGCACCCGCGGGCGCAGCCGCAACATCGTCTACGCCGCCGCCAAGCGTGGCCTTGAAACCTTCTTCCAGAGCTTGCGCCACCGTCATCTGCCATCGAGCCTGCGCGTGCAGTTTTATCGCCTCGGCTTCCTGCGCAGCAACCTGACCTTCGGCCTCAAGCTGCCGCTGCCAGTCGCCGAGCCGGCAGATGTCGCGCGCAAAGTCGTCGCGCACTTGCAGCGCGGCTCGTTTGCCCGCTACGAACCCCGCTGGTGGGGAATGATCGCGTTGCTCGTACGCAGCCTGCCGTGGTTCGCCTTCCGGCGCATGCGCGACTGAGCAAGCGGGCGCAGGGATGCCCCGGGAACGCCGGCGGGGACGTCGGCGTTCCCGAGTAACCTGCCTCAGAACCTGCCGGACTGGAAATCGCGTATTGCCTCGACAATCTGCTCCGGCGTGTTCATGACGAAGGGGCCGTGCTTGGCTACGGGTTCGGCGAGCGGCTTGCCGGCGACGAGGATCAGGCGTCCGCCAGCGCGCCCAGCACTGACCTGGACATGCTCGCCACGGTCGAGCACGGCAAGTTCGCCACGCGCCACGTCGCGCGACTGCGACGACGGGCCAATCATCACGGAACCATCATAGACATAGGCAAACGCGTTGTGATCCGCGGCCAGCGGAATGTCGATCGCCATCCCGGCGGCCAGGGACAGATCCAGATAAAGCGGATCGGTGGCGATGCCGTTGACCGGTCCGTGCACATCGCCAAAGCGCCCGGCAATCACGCGCAGCGAAATACCGGCTGCCGGCTCGACAAGCGGAATCGATTCGGCGGCAATGTCCTGATAGCGCGGTGCCGTCATCTTGTCGCGTGCCGGCAGGTTGACCCAGAGCTGGAAACCCCACATCAGGCCGTCTTCCTGTTCCGGCATCTCCGAATGCACGATGCCGCGCCCCGCCGTCATCCACTGCACGCTGCCGGGACCGAGCAAGCCCTGGTTGCCCTGGTTGTCGGCGTGGCGCATGCGCCCGGCGAGCATGTAGGTGACGGTTTCAAAGCCGCGATGCGGATGATCCGGAAATCCGGCCAGGTAATCGCCCGCGCGGTCGGAGCGGAACTCGTCAAGCATCAGGAACGGATCGAGCATGTCGAAATCGCGTTGCCCGATGATGCGATTGAGTTTCACGCCAGCACCATCGCTGACTGCCTGGCCACGGACAATGCGACGGACCGCACGCGATTGCCGGATCGGTGAATTTGCCATGGGGGATTCCTGATTCTGCGTTGCCACCAAGATGGAGCCGCCGCGTCGCGGCGACAAGCGCGATCCACTGAACGGGCTGCTTTGCGGAGGTGAACAATGCGCATCGGGCAAGTGCTGGAATTTATTCACTTTCCAGTGCAGAATCGGTTGTCCCGCTGCGTGGAATCAGGGAACAGACGTGAACGCAGGCCTCAATGCACACGATCAAACGCAATCCAGCGCCAGTTCGGTGTTGCGCTCGCTGGTGCTGTGCGACCTGGTCGATTCGACGGCCCTGGTCGAACGCCTCGGCGACCGCGAGGCCGCCGAACTGATCCGCAAGCACGATCGCCTCGCCCGCACTTTGGCCGATCGCCATGGCGGCCAGGAGATCGACAAGACCGATGGCTTCCTGATGATGTTCGAGCGCCCGCTCAACGCGGTCGCCTTTGCCCTCGACTACCAGCGCGGTTTGCGCCAGCTCAACGCGGCGGAGAAATCCACCCTCGCGGCGCGCGTCGGCATCCATGTCGGCGAAGTGGTGATCTGGGACAACAGCAGCGAGGACATTGCCAAGGGCGCCAAGCCGGTCGAAGTCGAGGGTCTGGTCAAGCCAGTCACCTCGCGGCTGATGAACCTGGCCCTGCCCGGGCAGATCCTGCTTTCCAACATCGCCTATGACGTCGCCCATCGCGCCCAGGGCGAGCTGGGCGAGGCGCTGGAGAAGGTGCGCTGGCGCACGCATGGCCGCTATCGTTTCCGTGGCGTGCCGGATCCGGTGGCGGTATTCGAGGTCGGCGAGGAAGGCCTGGCACCACTGAAGGCACCGCCGTGGTCAAGCAAGGCGCATCGCGAAGTGCCGTTCTGGCGGCGTCCGGCGACGGTGGTCATCGAAGCGCTGGTCGTGGTCGTCCTGATCACGGTGCCGCTGGTGATGTTCCTGCGCCCGGATCCGGCCATCGCCTTTGCCAACCGCGATTGGGTGGTCGTCGGCAGCCTGCACAACCTGACCGGCGAGACGGTGTTCGATGATGCGCTTGAAAGCGCCTTGCGCATCGGCTTGGAGCAATCCCGCTACGTCAACGTGATGCCGGATCTGAAGGTGCGCAACACCATCACGCGCATGCAGCGCGATCCGGATGCCACCGAAGTCGACCGCGCGGTCGGCTCGGAAGTGGCGATCCGCGACGGCGCGCGCGCCCTGATCCTGCCGACCATCGCCGAGATCGGCGGGCGCGTGCGCATCACCGCCGAAGTCATCGATCCGCAGACGCAGACCACGGTCTACTCGGAGACCGCCGACGGCATCGGCAAGGAATCCATCCTTTCCTCGCTCGATGCGATCAACAATCGCCTGCGCGTAAGGCTGGGCGAGGCGCTGGCGACCGTATCGGAAGAGTCGATGCCGCTGGAAAAGGCCGCGACAAGCAACCTGGACGCATTGAGAGCGTTCTCCCTGGCCTACAAAGCGCACGACCTCGACGACACCGCCCAGGCCAGGACGCTCTACTTGCACGCGATCGAACTCGATCCCGGCTTTGCACAAGCAAGAATCCAGTTGGGAACACTGTATCTGGACATGAACCATGCCAGAGATGCGGAGCAGCAATTCGAAACCGCCCTGCAATCCGGGGATCGTCTGACCCAAACCGACAAGATGCTCGCCGAAGCCTGGTTGGCGAGTGTGCGCTCACCCAGGGACGCCCTAGAAAAATGGAAGGCCCTCGCCAGCCTTGAACCCGACCTGTTTCCTGCGCAGGGTGCGTACGCATACAACCTGTGGATGCACGCCAACGATTTCGCGACGGCCATCGAAGCGGACAAGCGCAATGCCGTCGCGCAGAATCCCAACAATGGATCAGGCTACTACTTGCTGGGAACGCTCTACCTGGGCATGGAAGACTACGCGCAGGCGGAGCAGCAATTCGCCAAATCCAAGGCGGCCGGAACGCGATTCCAGGACAACCTCTATGCGGCGGTCTTTGTCGTCCAAGGCAAGTTCGACAAGGCGCTCGAACTGAAGCGCGCCGCGCCGGCACCTGCAACGTCCTCGGCGAAGTTGCAAGACCGTCTGTTTCAATTGAACTTGGCGCTCGCCCAAGGGCAATGGGGGAAGGTCCAGGACTCGCTCGCCGTCCCGGTTCCGAACAAGGCGGGGCTCGATGCTACCGACGCCGACACGCTCGCCGATGTGGTGACCGGAATGCAAGTTGCGCTGGCGCCCGCAACAGACCGCAAAGCGATACTCGACCGTGCGATCGAGCAGTTGCGCAAATCGACCACCACGGATGACATCCACGTACGCGCAGTCATGGACCAGCGCCTGCTGTTCCATGCTTGGCTTGCCGCGTACTACAAACAGACCGCCACGGCCACGCGGCTACTCGAACGACTGGGCAATTCGGCGCGTAGTGGTGAGTTCCCGGCGCTCACCAAGGGACTGACGCTCGTGGAAGCCATCCTCGACGCACGCAGGGGTGACATTGCGCAAGCGATCCAGAACCTGCAGGCCACCGTTGATGGTACCGAGTACTACGCAACCCATTTGGCACTGATGATCTTGCACGCCGAGAACAAGGATTTTGAAGCGGCCCGCCACGAAGCAGCATGGCTCGCCTCACATCGCGGCCGTGCCTACACGGAAGCCGCGACCAGCGATGCATTCGTGCCGTTCAATCTCTATCAGTCAACCTTGGCCAAGGCGCATCAGGCCGAATTTTCGTTGCAACTGGAAGAAAAGGCGGCGGCACGCAAGGCACTCGCCGAATTGCGTGCCGCCTGGCCACAACAGGACATGCCGCGCGCGCTGCTCGGCTGGATCACCCGTCTTGAACAGGATAGCCACGAGACTCCGCAGAAGTGATCAGCCCGGCATGGACATCTTCGGAGGCGTCATCTTGCCGGCTACAGCGAGGACTTCCGCATCCATTCTTTCCAGGGCGAGCCTGAACTGGTCCTTGTCTGCAAGTTGCGCGGGGCATAGGCATTTGGCGTTGAGTTCAGTGACCGTTTCCGCGGGCACACCCATTTCGACGAGTGCCTTGGCAGGCTTGGCTTCGAACAATGCGCGGAACGCGTCGTCGCTGGCAAGCCTGCGCACGAGTTCGGTCGCCTGCTTCTCGGTAAGCTCGGAATCCTTCATCTGGTTTTCCCCTTGGTTTGATCGAACAAGCCATCATGGCGTGTATCGATGCAGAGTTTTAGCAGAAATCATGCCAACAACAAGTCCCGACGTCGCCAGCCCGGGGCCGGTTGCGCACTGATGCCGGGAAGCCAGGAACCTGCGCGGCAGAAGCCGAGCGGACTCCCGGGTGGCGCACGCGACGTGTGCAGCGCACAATGCCTGAATGTGATTTCCGTAGTGGATCCTTCGAGCGCGTGACCGTTTCGACTTCCCCAGATACTGGTACCGAAATCGCCGCCAACTCCTTGCTGCGGACGTTGCTGCTTTGCGATCTGGTCGATTCGACTGCCCTCGTCGAGCGGCTCGGTGACCGCGAGGCCGCCGAACTGATCCGCAAGCACGATCGCCTCGCCCGTACTTTGGCCGATCGCCATGGCGGCCAGGAAATCGACAAGACCGACGGCTTCCTGATGATGTTCGAGCGCCCGATCCAGGCGGTCGCCTTCGCCCTCGATTACCAGCGTGGTTTGCGCCAGCTCAATGCGGCGGAGAAATCCACCCTCGCGGCACGCGTCGGCATCCATGTCGGCGATGTCGTGGTCTGGGACAACAACAGCGAGGACATTGCCAAGGGCGCCAAGCCGGTCGAAGTCGAAGGCCTGGTCAAGCCGGTCACCTCGCGGCTGATGAACCTGGCCCAGCCCGGGCAGATCCTGCTTTCCAATATCGCCTACGACCTCGCCCATCGCGCGCAAGGCGAACTCGCCGACTTTTTGCCAACCACGCGCTGGCGCACGCACGGCCGCTATCGTTTCCGTGGCGTGCCGGATCCGGTGGCGGTATTCGAGGTCGGCGAGGAAGGCCTGGCACCGCTGAAGGCGCCTCCGTGGTCAAGCAAGGCGCATCGCGAAGTGCCGTTCTGGCGGCGCCCGGCGACGGTGGTCATCGAGGCTCTTGTCGTGGTCGCCCTGATCACGATTCCATTGTTTATGTTCCTGCGCCCGGACCCGGCGATCGCCTTTGCCAACCGAGATTGGGTGGTGGTCGGCAGCCTGCACAACCTGACCGGCGAGACGGTGTTCGATGATGCGCTTGAAAGCGCCTTGCGCATCGGCCTAGAACAATCCCGCTACGTCAACGTGATGCCGGATCTGAAGGTGCGCGACACGATCACGCGCATGCAGCGCGATCCGGATGCCACCGAAGTCGACCGCGCGGTCGGCTCGGAAGTGGCGATCCGCGACGGCGCGCGCGCCCTGATCCTGCCGACCATCGCCGAGATCGGCGGGCGCGTGCGCATCACCGCTGAGGTCATCGATCCGCGGACGCAGACCACGGTCTACTCGGAGACCGCCGACGGCATCGGCAAGGAATCCATCCTGCCTTCGCTGGACAAGATCAACGAGCGCCTGCGTGTGCGCCTGGGCGAAGCGCTGGCGACGGTATCAAACGAATCGATGCCGCTGGAAAAGGTGACAACGGCAAATCTGGATGCCTTGAAGGCGTATTCGCTGGGCATCGGCAGCAACATGCGCGGCCAGTTCAGCGAGGCGCTGGCGCTTTACCAGCAGGCCCTGGCGATTGACCCCGGGCTGGCGTCGGCCACCTTGAAGATCGGCGTCATCCATGCCTCCGCCGGGCGCGGCGCAGAAGCCACGGCGGCTTTCCAGAAGGCGCTGGCGGAGCGCGACCGGCTTTCTCCCCGCGACGTGCTGTATGCGGAGGTGATGCTGTCCACGGTGGAGAGAAAGTCCGACGCACTGTCGCGCTGGGCGGCACTGGCCAAGACTTATCCGGATTTCTTCGCCGGTACCGGTGGCTATGCCTACGTCAGCTGGCGGGATGCCAATCGCTTCGACGCATCGGTGGTGGCCTTTGCCGAATCCTCGGCATCACTGCGCAATCCCTCGCGCTTGCCGGCATTGCACCTGCTCGGCATCCTGCAACTGGGCAACAACCGTTTCGACGAGTCCTTTGCCAGCTTCGAGCAGGCCGAAGCGACCGGTTTCGTGCGTACCGAAATCCATGCGGCAACATTCGCCGCACAGCGCAGGCATGCACAGGCCACGCAGACGCTGGCGCGCTCGGCAGACACGACCATCACCGAGAATCCAATCGTTGCGGCGAGTCAGGTGACCTTGCGCAGCGCCATCGCGCTGGATCGGGGTGATGGCAAGGAGGCCAGTCGCATCCTCATGGACGCCGCCGGCAAGGCTCCGCTGGACAATATCGTCGGCCAGGCGTTTGCCACCTCGGCAGACAGCCTCGGCCTGGAGGCGCGTGACCTCGACCGCAAGGCACGCCTGGACAGGATCGAGTCGGCCATCAAGCAGAGCGAAAAGGCGCTGAAGGACAGCTCATCGGCAGACCGCGACATGATCAACAGCCGGCTGCTTGTCCTCGCCTACCTCGCTGCCCGTATCGATGCACGGCCACTGGCCGGCACCGCGCTGGCCCTGGTCGGCCAGGTTGGCGGCCCGGCCTATTCGATCAGCCGCAAACTGCAGGTCATCGCCACCGCCGAACTCGATCGCGGTGCCGGCCATGCCGAACAGGCCATCACGCGGATCAAGGCATTGCTGGATGGCAGTGAACCGTATCTCGCCCATGTCGCCTTGATGAACGCCTATGCTGCTGCCGGGAATTCCGCGCTCGCCCTGGCGGAAGCGCGCTGGCTGAGCGAGCATCGCGGCCGCGCCTATGCCGAGTATTACCCGGCGCAGATCCTCACCGCCTACAACATCGAGCAAGCCAATCTTGCCTTGCTGCGCGGCGCCGAGCTGGCCATCGACAGCAAGGACAAGGCCAGCGCACGCGGCATGCTGGGCGAATTCCTCAAGGCATGGCCGGATGCCTCGCAGCAACCGGCCTGGCAGAAACGGATCGAGTCGCTGCAGCGAGCGCTGGCAGAAAGTCAGTCGCCGTAGTTCAGGCGCAGCATGGGAAACACCATGCAGGCATGGCCAAGCAAGGCATCCTGATCAAGCTTGGCATGGGCATCGGCAATGGCCGATTTCTCGGCAAGCTTTCCCGGTTTCAGACTGGCCGCATCGAGTGCGGAAACGGCAGCATCGGGCACGCCGATTTCCTTCAGGGCTGCAGCGGGACTTTTCTCGAAGCGGGCGCGGAAACCGTCATCGCTCGACAGCTTCTTCAGCAGGTTCAATTCGTGTTCTTTCGGCAGGCGTGCTCCGCTCATTGCAGTTTCCCCTTGGCAGAAAAGTTGATCAAAGGCGGCGCCTGGGCGGGTGCCGACGCATGCGCGCCGTGCCCGTCAATGCCGCGTTGGCGTAACCCGGAATGACGGCCGGTTGGCCGGGCCGTGCACTACACTAGCAGATCTCATTCCGCGGATTCCGCACATGCATATCCGACGCTGCGCCGTCGTCTTCATCGAACCCCGCGAGCGTCTGGATTTCGATTTGGGCCGCCTCGTCACCGGTGGCACGGGCGTCGAGATGGTGCGCGAATGGATCGCCCTGGCCGCCCACCTGGATGACGAGATTGCGCTGGATACAGCCGAGGTCACCGCCCTCGGCGCGCTGTCGCTGGAAGAATGGATCGACTTCGACGACGCTTGCCGCACGCTGCCGCGCGAGGTGCTGGAGCGCCTGCTCGACAAGGGCCTGCTGCTTGGCGATGGCGACGAAAACGCCGGCACGGGCGAACGCGACGAGCAGGTGCGCACCAGCCATTGGCGTGGACTGGCCGCCACCGTGCATCGGCATACGCGTTGGAGTGGCGTCGACACGCTGGAGGCCGAGCGTCGGTTCGGTGAGGAAACAGATCGGCCGTTTCTTGAGCGGCTGGGCGAGCCGGAGACACCGGTGCGCGAGCGCGTCGAGTCGAACCAGCGCATTGCCCTTGGCAAACCCACGGATAGCGCACTTGAGGCGCTGATCCGGCAGCGCGTCACCTGCCGCAACTGGGATGTTTCAAGGCCGCTTTCGGCGGAGGATTTTGCCAGCACGCTTTATCGCACGTTTGCCGCACGCGCGGTCAGCGACGAGCCGGGCATCACGGTGATGAAACGTGCCGTGCCTTCGGCCGGCGGCCTGCATCCGACCGAGGCCTATCTGCTGGTGCAGAACGTCGAGGGCGTGACGCCGGGGCTGTATCACTACCACCCGATCGATCACGCGCTGGAGCCGCTGGGCGACATCGCCGCGGAGGACAGCCAGGCGCTGGCCCTGCGCATCGTCGCCGGGCAACGTCATTTCATGAAGGCGCACGTGATCATCATCCTGGCCAGCAGGTTTCGGCGCACATTCTGGAAATATCGCAATCACGCCAAGGCCTATCGCGCCATCATTCTCGATGCCGGGCATCTGTCGCAGGCGCTGTATCTCGCCGCTGCCGAACGGGGTCTCGCCGCGTTCATCACCGCCGCCGTGAACGAGCGCGATATCGAGGAGATCTTCGGCCTCGATCCCATGCTCGAAGGCGTGCTCGCGGTCAGCGGATTCGGCTGGCGCGGCGAGCTGGTCGATGAGGTCGAGTTCGATCCGCTGGGCAGCGTCTGGCCGCGCTCAGACTGAAGGCCGGCACCAGCGCCCGGCTGGCTCAAGCGTGTGCGTCATGAGCGAGGTAATACTGCAACTGGGCGACGACGGCGAGGGCGGTCACTTCAGGGCCGTCGCCACCCAGGCGCAAGCCGGCCGGAGCATACAAACGCGGCTCCAGCTGGGTGGCGATGATGTCGCCGAGGCGGGTGAGGAAGGCGTCGCGGCGTTCGGGCGGGCCGAGCAGGCCGATGTAGCCGATGCCGGCCGTGGCCAGGTGGCGCAGATAGCCGAGATCGATCTCGAAATCGTTGCCGCCGATGATCGCCGCATCGAAATGGCGTTCGGCAAGCAGCTCCGGCAGGTCATCCGGAAGATGGCGGTGGAGCTGGTCGGCATCGCGGCTCGCCGCCTGGCCCAGGCTGCCCGCGCGCGCATCGACGATTTCCACATACCAGCCGAGCAGATGGACAAGGCGCACGATGGTCAGCGATTCCACGCCGCTGCCGAGCAGGGCAAGGCGTGGCGGTGGCGCGAAGGTCAGGCTGACATGTCGAACGAAATGGCGGGCGAAGGCGCAGGGGCTGCCGTGGTTGTCGAAGGCGAACATTTCCTGGCCGATGCGCGCTTCACCGGCGCCGAAGCTGACATTGCGTTCGCCGTCATCGCCCAGTTCCAGGCGCAGGCGCAACCAGGCGCTGCTGGTGCAGGCCTTGCCCAGGGCATCGCGCAGGGGCGCCGCGCGACTCGGCAGCGGCAAGAGCAGGATGTGCAGGATGCCGCCGCCGCGATCGGCTTCCATCGCGGTATGGCTGCTGTCCTGCCGCGAATCCAGCGTGACTGCGATGGCCTTGCCATTGGCCAGCACCGTGCGTGCCGCTTCATGCAGGCGTTGCTGCAGGGTACCGCCAGCGAGCGCGCCGGCGACATGGCCACTTTCGGCATACAAGCCCATCGCACCCTGTTTTCGTGATGCCGATCCGGAGGTTTCCACGAGCACGGCAAGGACGCCGTCGACGGATTGTGCGGCCAGCGCGAGGGCTGATTCGATCAGTCCGCGCATGCCGCCATAGGCCGAAACCGCGGCAACAGCGGATCGCAAGGGCAGCGCCGGGGAAAGGGAGGTCGCCATACAATTGCAAGTGTACGCACAAATGCCCGCTTGGCGCTGCTTGCGGGCGGCGATTTCGACGAAGGTACAATGCTTGGTGCTCGGCGCTTCAGGCGGGGTCGAAACGCCGGTACTGGATGGCTTCGGACAGGTGCACGGCGTCGATGTCGCGGCTCGCCGCCAGATCGGCAATGGTCCGCGCCACGCGCAGGATGCGGTGATAGGCGCGCGCCGAGAGGCCAAGGCGTTCCACCGCGCGGTCAAGCAGCTTGTGTTCGCTTTCTCCAAGCGCGCAATCCCGCTCGGTTTCGCGATTGCTGAGCCAGGCATTGGCCTTGCCGGATCGCGCCAGTTGCCGCTCGCGCGCCGCGCACACGCGCTCGCGCACCTGTGCCGAGCTTTCCCCCGCATGACTGGCGCGCAGTTCGGCATGATTGACCCGCGGCACCTCCAGCTTGAGATCGATGCGGTCGAGCAGCGGCCCGGAAATCCGCGACCGATAACGGGCAATTTGATCGGGCGTGCAGCGACAGCGTCCACCGGGATCGCCGGCATGGCCGCACGGGCAGGGATTCATCGCTGCGACAAGCTGGAAGCGCGCCGGGAAATCGGCCTGCCGTGCCGCGCGCGAAATGGTCAGGTGGCCCGATTCAATTGGCTCGCGCAAGACCTCGAGCACGCGCCGGTCGAATTCCGGCATTTAGCGGTGATGCATCATTACAGGGCAAATCTTGTCACGACGCGAATTTTTGCGGGTCGCGGAGAAGCTCTAGCTGCATATGGCCAGCAGATCAATGACTTAGCGTATGTTTGGTCTGCAAACCCCGAACAAATCCTACGTATGCCGTCCGGATTCGGTGCTACTCATGCTCGATATGCCTGGAACGCCCGTTCTCACCCTTGACCCTGTTGAAATTGGGGTCATTTCTTCGCAGCTGCATCTTCCTCATTGGTACGTTTCGCATGGCGGGATCGAACGTGTGTTCTCGACCTCTCCCAAGTCCGCAACGAGTCGGTAAAGCTGTCCCTAAACCTTGCTGGATTTGCCTCAGCCAGTGGCTTAGAGATTTTGGCTGACGGAAGCACTGGTTGGGTCTCGCTCGATTCACCTATCAGACTTCGAGAAGTCCGACCGTAGCATAAGCGCAACGATAGCATTGTGTTTTGGTCTTTAATCTGTTCTTCGGCTGACAGATTTCTCAGGTCCCGTCCACACACAATTGCGCTTCAACGCTATCGAAAGGTTGCTCGTCGACGAAGACTGCCTTCCCTAGAATCTAGCGTCCGTTTGGTTGCTCCGACGAAAGTGCGCCTCGTGTGACCTTTCCGAATCACTTTCGAGCATGAGAGCGAAGAGGCTTTCGTGATTTCATTTCGACTCCTTGCGCCTTAAAGATTGGCGCATTTCTCGAAAGAAATTCGTGCATAGAGCCTTTGAACTGGAGAGCTTCTCCAGGAAGTGCGATACCGAGTCCTTTGCTTATGGCCATCGCGTAAGAAACCTGACTCGCTGTGGGAAGCTGTAAATCTTCGTCCAGAAGCTCCCCAAGGGAGGAGACGAATCGATCTTCAAACCGCGCTACGCCGCTAGGACACAAACATCGCTGTAGCTGAATTCGCAGAGCGTGGCGAACGTCCCAGCTCACTGCGAATTCCCAAGATAAATCCAGTTCATCGTCGACTAGTCGAATAGACACAGCGCTCTCACTGCGTGATACATACATGTAGTCTATATATAAAGGCGTAGACCTAAAAGTAGCAGCTACTTACGGTCGCGTCATGGACAAAGTGACCCTACAAACTAAGTTGGGAGCGGCAATGCGAGAGCACCGCCAAGAATCTGGCTTCAGCCAGGATACTTTTGCCGACGCTATCGGCATGCACAGGGCCTACTACAGCGCCATCGAGCGAGGCGAGCGAAACGTCACCCTCTCGACATTGGCCCGCTTGGCGGGGGGGCTGAAGATGTCCCTCTCCCAACTCCTAGCTGATGCCTCGCTCTAGACACGTATTCTTAGCGAAAGTGAACGGCCCCGGATTTCGTGGAGGCTGTTTGACGTTGCCCCCGCAAAACGTATCCCTTGCTGGATGGTTTAATCCAAGCAAGCAGAACGAAAATGACAACGAAAACATCAAGAGCGCGGTACACGCTCGAGTTCAAGCAAGAGGCTGTGCGTCTTGTCGTAGGCGGCCAGAGCATCGCGGCGGCCGCACGCATGTTGGCTCTGGTGGACCAGACGCTGTTCAACTGGGTCAAGGCGCACCGAGAGGGCAAGCTCACAGCTGCGGACAAGACGGTCGTGAGCGCTGAGCAGATGGAGATCAGCCGGCTGCGAGCCGAGTTGGCACGGGTGAAGATGGAGCGTGACATCTTGGGAAAAGCGACGGCGTACTTCGCAAAGGAAGCGAAGTGAAGTACGCCTTTATGCACCGCCTCCGGCGTGTATGGCCGATCTCGGTGCAGTGCCGGGTATTGGGAGCCAGCGTCGCTGGTTTCCATTCGCACATCGTTCGTCGGTCCAGCGTGGCCCAGCGACCGCATCTGAGTGACGACGCGTTGCTGGTGCATATCAGAGCCATTCACGCCGAGTCTCACGGCGGCTACGGTTGGCCGCGCACCTGGAAGGAATTGCTGGCCAGAGGTCTGCGCGTGGGCAAGGAGCGGGTGCAAACGCTCATGCAACGGCACGGCATACGAGCGAAAGGCAAGAAGCGATGCAAGGTCACCACCGACAGCAATCACGACCTGCCAATCGCCCCCAACCTTCTCGCCCGGCAGTTCACCGTCAATGCGCCTGACACGGTCTGGGCGGGCGACATCACCTACATCGCTACCGACGAAGGCTGGCTGTTTCTGGCCGTGGTGATCGACCTGTTCAGCCGCCAGGTCATCGGCTGGAGCCTGCGTAAGGACATAACGCGAGACATTGTCATCGATGCACTGCGCATGGCGTGGTTCAAGCGCCACCCAAGCAAGCAGACTGGGCTGATCTTCCACAGCGACCGGGGAAGCCAATACGCCAGCAAGGACTTCCGCGACCTGCTCACCGAGTACGGCATCAGCGCTTCAATGAGCCGTCGCGGGAACTGTTGGGACAACGCCTGCTGCGAGTCGCTCTTCGGGTCGTTGAAGGTGGAGCGATTGAACGGACAGCGCTTCTCGACCCGTCGCCAAGCCAAAGACGAGATCGTCGCGTGGATACTGTGGTACAACCGATCACGACTGCATTCGACGCTGGCCTACATCAGCCCTCTGCAATTCGAAGATAACTGGCTGGCGAATCTAGCCCGACAAGCCAGCGCATAAGACCACCTAAGGGATACGAATTTCAGGGGCAAGGTCAGTCGCCGCGACTGAGTCGCGCGACATACGCCGAAACGTGAGCAGCCAGTGGGCCTTCAAGCAACCAGGCGCGAATCGTGGGGTGCAACGCAGGGATCTTGGTCATGACGGTCTCCAGTAGTGGAGTCGTCAGTGCTGCCCGACCAGCAAAATTATGTCCAGCGCAGCGCGACGTCAAACTTCGGATCGCAAGCGCTGACAAGGCCCGTCGGTCTACGCCACCTCAGAACTTCTCATAACTGGGGACTTCTCATAGTGGCCGGAAGCGGTCCTACGAATTCGCCTGATCAATCTGGTCGGCGAGTTGATCATGTTGCGTCGGTGCGCTGATCATTGTGTACCGGTGTACGCAAGTCGGCGTGCCAGACGCGTCGGATCTCTGGCACCAGCATGGCGTCGCGACGCACACGAGCGCAACGACGCGAAGGATCACGCTGGCAGGCAACATGACGACGATATCCCGACGGGGCGATCTGCAGAACTTTGCAGATCGGCTCGACCCCGAACGTATCGCGATGTGTGTCGATGAAGTCCCTCAGGACTTGAGTCGGCGGTCGAGCTCCGCTGGGCAAAAAACGCGCTGGCCAGCTTTAGGTTCTCATTGGCCCGACGCAATTCTTTGTTCTCGCGCTCCAGATCCTTGACGCGCTGTTTGTCCGCGGTGGTCATGCCATCGCGAGGGTCTGTCAACTTCAGGGCGCTGCACCCAGGTCAACAACATCTGTGGCACACAGCCGATCTTCGACGCAATCGATTCAACCGCAGCCCACAGCGAGGGATACTCGCCAAACTCTTTTTCTGCACCATGCGTACGGCCCGCTCACGCACTTCCGGGGAAAACACCTTCGACTTGTTCATGGCTCCATTCTCTCAAGAGCTGGAGCCTCCTCAATACCCGGGGCGGTTCAAAAGTGTCCGCCTAATCGGGGTAGAACCCGATCGGGGTCGAACCCGCATGGCCTTGCGGCCGAGGGCTTTTAAGTCAGGCTTCGGGGTTGTTGGATGGTGTTGATAGTTAATGATATCAGCGGTTTATGTGTTGCGCGGCATTGCTTATTGTTGGCTATTCGTGGGGTCAGTGTCCCTCAGGTGTCCCACGATGTAACCTAATCGTCATTAAACCCTTTTCCAATACAAACACCGGAAAGAACAAAGTGCAGACATCCAAAAACTCTAACTCATCGAGTGGCTGGGCCGATTGGCTTATCGCCGCCATCGCACTCCTCCTGATTGCCGCGATCGGCGGCACCTACTACAACAGCTTCGCCGACTATCCTGCAGGTGGGCCGCCCACTTGGGGGGAATTTGGTGACTACTTCGGTGGTGTGGCAAATCCGATTCTTGGGTTGGCAACTGTCATTCTTGTGGTTCTCACACTGCGTGCAACTCGAAAGGCGGCACTAGAGACGAGCATCGCGCTTGAGGAGCAACTAAAACAACTGAAAACTGATGCCCGCCTGAAAGATTTGCATCGCCGAATAGAAGGCGCTTACAACACATGGAATGACTTTGTTGAGAGTCGAACAATCGTCGGAAAGTTTGCATTCGAGACGTTCAATAATCCGATATTCGGCCAGCATAAACTGGCGGATATCATTTCAGAACAGAACTGCTTCGCCTACGCTATGACTTGGCAGGAAAACGGAATTTCTCCCACCCATAGGTCAGATCTTCTGGGCATCTTTTTCGACGGAATGACAGTCCTTCTGGAGTTGGCAGAGTATTGCGACGACTATGATCGAGTAACGAATGATCGAAAATTGACAGACTTCTATCGCCGCAGAGTAGAAAGAGCAATTCGATTAATGAAATATCTCAAACTGATTGACGTTAACGAAGCCACATTTGCGTCCCTCAATCCAGGATCTCTGAGGGTAGTTGTCCCAGATTCGCCTACGCCCGCTTCGCAATCTGCGCCTCCCTAATCTGAAATCGCGTCAACGCCCCAGCTAACGCTTCAGCACGATCCCTGAGCAATTGCATGCGTTTCCTAGCGAGAAGGGCGGAATGGATCAACCTCGCCCGCTGGCGTTGCTGCTCTGCGGTCATCGGCTGATCTAACGGCATCAGGTCACGGCAGATTACCCGGTCGGCATGAAGGGATTGCACGGCGGCGTGTGCGTTGGCGTTGACTTCGCGAATCGATGGCATAGTACTCTCCAGAATGAGGATGCCCGCGACGTCGGCTAAAGGACATTCCCCCAACCAAGAAGGACGTGAGCGCCAAGGACATCGCGGGCAGAGCTAGATTGCCTGGTCGCGCGTCTGGTCGATATGGGGGAACGTCGCGTCGTCGTGTAGGAAATTTCCTACGCTGAGCATGTCTGCGGACCGCGCACTAGCGGTATTGATCGTGACCTTTCGGATCAATCGATACAATAGATCCTTCACATATTCTTCCACGAAGTCAGGAGCTCGTCGTATGAAATCCAGTTCATTGGCTTGGCTGGTTGTAGCTATCCTGGCCATTGCAGTCTATTGCTGGATCAATCGTTACGAAATGTCGCCAATATCCGATACTGCTGATAGTAGTCCCGAGAGCGTGAGGCTAGATCGATGGACGGGCGAAATGTGTATGGTCGGTTTCTATTCAATGTTAGAAAAAGATCCTGAAGCTGCTATTTGCTGGCCGTAGCGACTTTTGCGCGCCAGTATGCGAGCCGCGAAATATTGGCTTAATCGATCCGGCTCTGGATAGATTTGCAGTCGGTCTTTGAGAGCAGCTCATGTGGAGTGTGCGTTTCTGGTTGCTATCACGCTGTCTGAATTACACGCCTCGCACAGCCAGCCCGCGCCATTGCAAGCCGGACGGGTCGAATAGTGCGTATTGCCAGCGAACTGACCACTCATTGCCATCACAACTGACCAAATCCGGCGGCTGAGCTGACCAGCGGTGCCAAGCAGTTGACCGTCAGACTGAAGGTCTCTTTCCGACCCAAAGCAGACCTTCTCGGCTTGGCTCAAAAGGGGTCATGACCCCGATTGACGCTTGACTCGTGAGCCACGCGCAATGGATGCCTTGGCAGGATGGTCTTGAATGTGGAGCTTGGAGTCAATCGAATCGGGAACGCTCCTCGTCGATTTCCTCTTGCTCGATGCGTCGATCCAGGTACTCGATCTCACTTTCGATCCACTGCGTGATTTCGACCTCGAAGCCGGCCGCCAGCCAGTGACGAAATTTGTCACGCTTTCGCTTCAGGTAAACACTCGTAGGACCGCTCCATCCTCCGGAGTGAAAAGTGGCGCTGATGCCATTTCGAACACCCTTGAACTGTCCGTATCTGTACAGCAATTCCCGAGTCAATTGCCCACCTGATTCATCGTCAAGTGTTCGAAGAGCGGCGTGAGCCATCATCACAGCCCTGGGCTCGGGCTCCTGTTCGATCCATGTAAGAATTTCCGAAAGCGGAAGATCCGCAATCGCCCCTCTAGGGGTGCCTTCATTGAAGGTATGCAGCCCACCCTTGAGCCAGCTCAGAATGTCACTCCGCCATTTGGGAAGAGTATCTTCGAAATGCTTCTTCACAAGAGTCCACGCGCCTTGCGGATCGGCTCGGACGAGTTCATCCGCCAATGGCTTTGCATCAGTGTCGTAGCTCAACTCGTACGTTTTCCCCATCTGGGTGAGCAAGACATCCAGAAACGGGAGTGCTCGACTCACGTCCCAATTGATCAATTTTAAGCAGATATTCTTCCAATGGTAGCCACGCATCACGTCCCGGCCATTCTCGCCAGGGACAGACTCCGAAACGATCCGAAATACGAAGTCCGAAGTGAAGGGCGAGGAGCCGTTGAACGGAATCGAGTCCAGCAGTTCGACCAGTAGAAACAGCGCCTCTTGAGTGTCGAATTCGTTCAGCAGGCAAAACAGGCGTCGGGCTCTTTCCGGGGGAACCGATTCGATGGCCTTGCCGTACCGGAGCATCCCGAAAAGCTGCGGGTCGGCCCATCGCTTTTGCAGTGCATCCAGGCACCGCTCGAACAGCTCATCGTCATAGGCTGAATAAAGGGCGATGGTGACCCCAAGCCACGCAGAGGTCTCCGCGTCCAGAAGGCTACGAACCGTGGAGAGATAGAGCGTAAGATCGCATATCAGTACGTCTGATAGGTACCCGAGCAGGCACGTCTGGTGCTTTGTCTCCAGAGTCACCTGGACGAGAACTGGCAGTAACGCTCGCGACGTATCGGCAGACGCCAGCTGCGATCCGAAATGCCATAGTGCAGGTGCATTTGATGCGGGAGCGAGGAGATGCCGAATCTGGTTCAGTGTCTCCGGATGCCGCGCGATGCGATGGGCTAAAGCCGTGACCAGTGTCTTGGCGCGGTTTTTGGGCTTCTCGGCGCTTTCACGGAAATCTTCATCCCACTCCTGCCAACTCACATCGATGACGTAGCGCCGGAATCTGCTTGCGAGATCTTGCTTTGTGTAGTGGCGTTCGAGATCCCGAAGGCGTTTTGCAATCTCGGGATGCTTGCCATCGTTTTTGTACTCTTGCCAATTCGAGAAGAAGCCATTCACCTTTTCCGGCAGCATGGCCTTGTCGTCGACTAGTACGTTCAGCAGCTGGAACGCCAACTCGGTACAGGGAGGAGTACAGATCTGCTGCTCCACAGCGTTCAGCAAGGTTTGGCAAACCTCGGTGCGCAGGACGGGCGGCCAGTCCTGCGTTTCATTGACCAGAGCTTGGAAATACGCGAACTGGGCCTGCCACCAGTCACCGTAAGTTGCAGGCATCCAGAGCTTGGCTCGCTCCCGAAGTCCTTGGTATTCCGGCCCAACCATGCGCATGCCCATGCCGCGACTATCGAGCGCAGAGTCCATGGCCCTGAGTGCGAGACGACGTTCCGCATCCCTGGGGGTGCGGAGAAGCTTCAGCATAGCTGGCAGTCGGGCTTGGGGCGATGCTTCCGTGACAGCGGCCTCGGGACCGATGCGAAACAGTCCCATCAAGGTACCCGTCGAGTTGTTGGAGTGATCGGAACATTCGTTGACCGCGAGCCGGGCAAGCAGATGGATAGCCCTCACAGTCAGGGGTGGCCAGACTGCAATCTTCTCCAGCGCCCAGACAAGGCTCTGCCGATTCTTCGTGAAGTCGAGTAGCTCCTGATCCGTCCATTGACCGATCGTAGCTTCAAGAAGCTTCAGCACGGCGGCCGGATTGGCCTCGGCGAGCGTAGAAAGAAATTGGGAACCCTTATCCGACGTCAGCGTAGTACGGTCGGCGAATATGCCGTCTGTCTTCAGGATGTCGTCGATGACATGGGCGGTTGCGGCATCTCCGGCAAACTTGAACATGCCCATGAACCAGGCGTGCAAGGATTCGGGCATGGCATTGAAGGTTTGTACGAAGTCGAACCCGCGCCCGTAGTGTCTCCAGAATTGCTTCCACAAATAGATGTGGAGCGCCTTGGGTACGAAGAAGAGTGTCCGGCTTCCCTGCAGCACCCTTCTGGCACGAAGATTCTGGATGATCTCTTGGAACCGCGCCCATCCAATGGTCGGATCCACCTCTCGAATCAGTTCGGCGATATACACCGCCTCGTAACCCACCGGAGACTCATAGCCGAATCGGCTGAACAAGGCTATGTGTTGGGTGACGCAATCAATCTGTCTTGCCGAGCTTTCATCGCGGCTTCCATAGCCGTGCAGGAACCTCGCCCAAATGGGTACCGTCGAGGGCGGTTTAAGTATGTCATCCGGGTTCGCGCGCAGGTTGTCGGCGACCGCCTGGGCTACTCGTGGAGAACCCTCGCAGATCGTGACCCATCGATCGAGTTCGTGTGATTCGCCGACTCGACTGGCAAGTATCTTTCTTATTGTTTCATCGGGCAGGCGGGGGACGGCAAATCGCTCAATGTCCTCGTCATGGGTTTCGTCCCTGGCGTGATCCAGTGACACGATCTTCAAGCTGCCGCAACGTGGCTTCAGGTGCCGCCATATGTCGGCCAGCTCAGACTCCGGAAGTTCGTCGATGACCAGCACGAGCGGCTTGTCACGATCCGATTTGAGCAGTTGGCGGAAAAGCTTCGTCTGCCCGAACTGTGAACCGTGCGGTATGTAAAGGACGGAAGGCGCGAGGATGGGATCTTTGACGGCCTCCAGCACGATGCGTGTCTTCCCGAGGCCCGGCTCTCCGAGAACACGAATGTGCTTGCTCTCACCTGCCAGCCCCGCACGAATTCGGTCGATAACGTGGGACTGCTCCGGGGATGCCTCGAAGGCGTTGGCCATGTGCACGTCACGCTGCCAGTCCGCGAGAACCCAAGCCTCCTGAATTGGGTCAGTCATCAACAGGGACGCCACTCCCGGATAGCATTCGGCAAATTCTGCGATCTGACTAGCGCCGAGAACCTCGACCTGTTCTTCGTCTATCTCGAATCCTGCGTCGACGAGGACTGCAGCAATCTGGTCCCGCGAATCGCTGCGCTGTTTCGGCGTCAGGTCATGGCCCGTGCAGAACAGCGTATAGCGCCCTTGCCGACGAAAAAGGCGATCCACCTCGGAATGCAGCTTCGCCTTGGTGTCCAGCAGCTCGCCGCGGATCGCACCTTTCGTCCAGGGTTTGAATGCTGTTCCAGACTTGATTTGAAACCCTGTGAGTCCCGACCAGAAAATGCAATCCGCTGGAACGATAAGTTCCGGTGGTGAATTGATTTCGGCATCAATGCCGCCGTCCGCCACGGTGAGACGATCGGAGATCGTCAGTGCTGCTGGACCTATCTTTGCGTAGCCGCACTCCGCTCGAAGAATCGCGCGCATGACGACTACGGCATGCTCAGGAGTGAGCGCGATGATCGAGGTGATTGGAACGTCCCAAAGAATGTTCACGCGAATGCAACCCAAGAGGATGTCGTATTGGATTGCTCGGACGCCTTGAGGGGCAATTCCATCGTAATCCGATTCTTAGTGGACTTCCTCACCGGGGAATTCTTCATAGTCACCTGAATGATTGGGTCAGAGTACACTTTTCGAGTGATCGCTTTTGGCCGAAAGCGGACCTGACGGGGTGAGCGCCAGCTCCCGAATTACGACGCCGCGGAGCGGGTGGTCAACTCAGCGAGGATTCGCATCATTGGTTACTTGGTTTGGCCACTCTTGGCGCGCATTCGTTCGGTACGTTTGCGCAAGGTCTGCGCCACCTGCGCCCCCGGCTGCACGGGGTCAAAGGTGCGCTGCCATACATCCAGTACTTCCAGGGCTTCGGGAAAACGTCGCGCCCGCTCCAGCAGCAGGCTCAGCCGGTCGATCGGAGCTGCCAAACGTCGGTGCGCGGACGCGCAGGCATCGGCTTGGGTAAAAACATAGATGCGCGCGATTGCCTCTTGCATCGCCACAATCGCTGATGGCGCGTCGCCGCTTTCCTCCAGCGCCAGCGCCGCCTGAACTTGGGCATCGACGGGTGCGGCAAGTGCTTCCAACTGCGCCCTGCGCGACCAGTCCGGGTCCGACTTTCGCACCTTGAGCACGACACCGACCGAGCGTTTGCCGAGGAGTTGCTGGAACCAGTTGGTGCCGCCGTGCACGGCGTGGATGGTGGCGCTGATGGGTTCGCCCCTGAGCACCGCATCGGCGTCGCGCGCATCCGAGGGCAAGAAGCCAATCTGTCCGGCGGGCGTAACCACTTTCACGGCCCACCGATCGTGCGGATTGAGCGGATCGGCTACCAGTTGCACCGGTGCGCCCACCTTCAGCGTGCGAATGATGTCCTGGCGCGAGCTACCGTCGTCGTTGGCGAAACTTTCGCCTCGCACGTCAACCAGAATTTCTATGGCCATGTCTTTCTCCGTGCCCGCTAATCTTCCGCTGGCGGGCGCAGCCGCGCCAGCACTGCGGGGCCAACGCATTGCAAGAGGGTGGCCTTGTCCAGTTCCGCCAGGGCATCGATATCGCGCACACCGACTTGGGCCAAGGCAAGCATCTGTCCGCGCGCGAGCGCGGCCGGCAAGCGGGTGAGCGGAAGCAGGGCGGCCGGCAATCCAAATTCAAGGCGCAGCAAGATTTCGTCGAGCCCGAGCAGGAACTCGGGTTGGTCGAGCAGCAAGTTGGCGATGATCCGGTGCGCCGAGCGCAGGTGGTAACGCGTGGCATCGGCGATACCGACGATGTTGCCGTATTCGATGCTGCCTTGGTATGGAGTGGTCGAGTAACGCTTTTCGATCGCCTCGACCGCGTCACCTTCGATCCAGTCATAGAGCATGGCGGCGCGCTTGCAACGCGCCCACAGGTCCGTGTTCTCGCGGCAAAAACGCTGCAGCGCACGCACGCGGGCGTGCCCGAAGCGCTGGCTCGCTTCCGCCACGCGCTTGCTTTCGCTCTGACCGCGCTTCATCAGCGGCGTGTAGATGCCGTCCATTTCATCGAGCACCTGCACCAAGGCCAGCAGGTGGAACGGCGGCGTGGATCCCACCTCGACCTGCTGCAACAATTCGACCAGCCGCAGGCTCGATTCGAGCGACAAGGACGACGCGCCGCAGGCGCGGCCCAGCAAGGTCAGGTGCACCAGCTCGCCTTCGCGCTCGGCCAAGCCGGTGGCCAACAGACGCGTGACTAGGCGCGCGATGTCCTGTCCCACCTGGGCAACCCATTGCGGGTTAGCGCGCGAGGCCGAGTAGCCGCCGAAGGTGTTCAGAAGCAGGCGCGGAATCTCGTCCTCGCGCACGCCGCGCACCTGGCTGAGCAAGCGCAAGGTCCACGTCGGCAAATCGCGGGGCTGGAAGGAGGATTGAACCTCAGCCGGCTGCCCCATCACATAGCGCTGGAACAGCTGCGCCCGCTCGATGGGCGTTTCGGCCAGGAGGATGGATTTTCCGATTTCGTTGAAACCTACGCGGCCGGCGCGGCCGGCCATGTTCTTGTATTCGGCGACGGTGAACGGCTGGATGGTCTCGCCGAAGAACTCGTGCTCCACCAGCACCACCGTAGAGGCGGGCGTGTTGATCCCCGCGGCCAGGGTCGTGGTCGAAACCAAGGCATGGATCCCGCCAGCGCGATCGCGGTAGCCGCGCTCGACGGCCTCACGCTCGGGACGCAGCAAGTTGGTGTTGTGGAATGCGGTGCCCCCGCGCAGGCAAGCGCGCAAGCCGAGCGATGCCCCGGGCAGGTCTTGGGTCGGCAGTGCGTCGAGCACGGCCGTGGCTGGCGGCAAGCCCAGCTCGTTGGCCAGGTACCGCGCACACCCTTGCGTGGGACCTCTCGCATTGCGAAACACCAGCAACTTCTCTCCGGCGCCGACCAACTTCTTGGCCAAGGGCACGATCACATCCTGCGAGCCGGGCTTGTCACCGCGCACCCGGATGGCTTGCGGCGGAAGTAAGGCTTCGATCTTGGTGGTGCCGTCGGTGTCCAGGAACTGGAACTGGCCTTGGCGATCGAGCACGCCTTCGACCAAAGGCACCGGCCGTTCGCGCGACAGCAGCAGGGGTAGGCCCAGCCACTGGTCGAACCCGTTGAGCTGGCCGAGCACGGCCGACAGGACCAGCAGCTGGGGTTCGACGCCGTGCTCGCGGGCGCGCAGCAACAGCGAGAAGATGAGCTCCACGTTGATGCCGCGCTGCGGATCGGTAATGAACTGGCCTTCGTCCACCACCACTACACCGAGCTGGTGCAGCAGGCGCCGTGATCCCAATGCCATGCTCAGGAACATCTCGTAGGTGAAGAAGGCCAGGTCGTAGCGCCCGGCCAGCACCGGGCCGACGCCGTCTGTGGCATCACCGCTGCAGCGCACGACGCGCAGGCCTGCTGCGGCGTAGCGCGCCGTGAACTCTTCGAACTTTTCGTTTACCAAGGCTTTGTAGGGCAGCAGGAACACCGCCTTCTGGCCGGCGGTCACCGCCCGCAGTGCCGCCAGTTCGCCCACCAGCGTCTTGCCCGAGCTCGTGGGCGCGATCACCAGCAATGAGCGGCCAGCGAGTACGCCGAACTCGTTCACCGCCCGCAGCTGCAGCGCGTTCAGTCCGTCGGGGAAGTCGCTCGTCCATTGCGCGACCACGTCGGGCGGGAAGCCGTGCGCCGCCAGCTCCGCGAACTGGCCGGACATCGTCTGGATGGCATGCAACGGAAACACGGCGGCGAAGTTGTCGCCGCGCACCAGGCGTGGAAATACCAGCCCGCCTTGGATCGAACCGAGAAAGGTTGGCGTCTGGGTGAGGCTCAGGCGCTCGGCCTCCACGCGGGTGATGCGGATGATCTCGCCCGCCAGTTCCGGAAAGCTCACCGTGGCGGCCTCTCCGCACGTCCACGCCTGCATGACCGCGTAGGTTAGTAGGCCGTGGCCTGTGCCCGGCTGCTCCCAAGCTTCTTCGTTAGGCGCGCACGCCGCCAGGAGGATGCGCCCTTCTCCCTGTATGCCAGTCAATGCGAACGCACTGCGCGGTGTCGCCTGCAACTCGAGCACGCGAGCAGGCGCCTGTCCGCTAAAGCAGCAGTCCAGAACGCACAGCACGGCCCGGGCCCGGCTCGCCTTGAACGCGTCGGCCAGGTCAGCCATCGCAATGCCAGTCGCCGTTAGGTTCGAAATCTCGGTGTCGAACGCCACCAGACGCCCATCGGGCGAGCCGTGGCCGGCGAAGGAAATCACCACCACGTCGTCGGCCGTGGCCGACTCCAGCGCCCCCAGCACGGATTGCTGGATTCGTTCGTGGGTGGCCGCTTCGTCGAGCAGCAGCGTCGGCGCCAACCCGTCGATGGTGTCGGAAAACAGCGCCCACAACGCCTGCGCATCGCGCCGCGCGCCGCCCAGCTCATTAATGGCGGGGTCCAAGTGCTTGCTCACCCCGACGAAAACCGCCTTGATCGCCACCGTACCTCCGATGCCTGTGGACCCGCGTAATCTTGTCCAGATGGCGGCGGGGGACGGCGCCTACAAGCCCAGCAGTCGAAGGATCAGCTGCTTCTTCGACTCGTAACCGTGCTCGAGGAAGTACTTATGGTCGCGAGACTGCGTGTCGTCAAACCGGCTTTCCTCCTTGCGCACGAATTCGCTCATCCAGCTGTCGTTTCCGTAGCGCTGTTCGTCGAGAGGGCGTAGCTGTGCCAGATGCTTGCCCGGTTCCAAGGCCGGCTGGTCGGTGCCGAACATCGACGTCCGCTTCTGGCCGAAAGCGGTCCGTCGACTCCCCTTGCTGACGAGCATCGCCAGTTCCACTGGCGGTGTTGGCCAGACTCGATGTCAGGAATCGGCAACGCCATGGCGATGATGGGCAGCTTGGTAGCCGGCCGTGGTCAGTTTCCTTGGCAGAGCTGGTCAGTTGCTGTGGCGAAGGTGGGTACTTCGCTGGCGTTTCGCAAATAGATCCATTCGGATCGGTGGTAGAACGTACCGAGCGCGCAGAGATAGCCGCGGATGCCGACCTGATGCAGCCCGGCGCAACCCTTGCCGCATTGGCCGCAGATAGCGGGCGGCCCGATCGCGCGTAACTGGCACTCGTGGAGTCTGGCTACGCGGTCCCAGGCTCGAGACTAGCTTCGAAATCATTGCCGACGGCGAGATCGTTCGCAGACCAATCAGTCGCCAAAGGACGAAATTCAGCAGTTTCTGTCCATCTGAAAGTCGCGGGTTCGATGGGTGCAATACTTCGGAGCCGTTCGCTTGTCAACTCACGAATATCAACTATATCGTTACAAGTTGCTCGTCCGACTAAGAAAATCTTGGTTGAGAATGTGACTTGGATTAGTCTCCATCTGTCCCCCATTGCCGCTGCAACTTCGAATTCGTGTCTTGAAACCAAGATGCGTGAAGCAGTCGCCGCTACTGCCGTCTTGACCTCGTATCCGTAGCGGAAGTGGTTGCTCTGAAGCTCAACATCATAGCCAAAGCGATCAGAAACTAACGCAACATGTCGCGGATTGCAGCCTTTCGAACGAAACGCGGACATTACGGCCAACTCCCCGGCATCTCCTAGCATCTTGCGGCGAAGAGCGTCATCTTCGCCGTAGTGTTGGCGATATACGGAAGTTATGATTGGTTCAAGGTCGTCGCCGAGCCAAGAAATTGCTTCAAGATCCTGTTTTGGAATGAACTCTATGGCGAGCTTCCCGTCAGCCACCACGGCCCGAAGCCAATCAGGAGGTCGCCGGCCCAAGAGCAAGTGCGCAATCCCCTTAAACGTCGTGAGATCGGCCACCGAATCCAAACGCGCTAGGTCGCGACCGGTCACTATTTTATGCTTTGCGCGGGCTAATTTCGTATCGAGAAGCAAATAGGCTGTACCAAGGAGATCCAACGATGCCGCCATATGCGTTGGCTTTTCCGACGCTGCGGCAACCCACTCGGTTAAGTTCGCGCAATTTCGAACTCGAGCGCTATAGGCAAGAAGGAAGGCGGCGTGGCACCGGCCTCTACTCGGCAGATCGCGCATTGGTATCCGCTAGGTGAGCGACGACAGCCTGATAGTCGTCATCGAATGCTGGCGCGCCATCTAAGCCTTCGTCCGAAGAGGGAAGTGCAATCTGGACCAAGTCCGGATCGTCCATCAGTCTCGATAGTGCTGTGACTTTCTCAACCAGACGCCCGTCTACAGAGTCGTCGATAGTCCCAGCACTTAGGAGCAGAGTAAAACGAGTAAGAATGTTGTCGGCGAGGCCCAACCGATGAATGCGATCTTGGCTCTGCAGGAAATGTCCAGCGTTGAAAGTTCGGTCTAGATATACAGCGTGGTGGCACCAATGGTGCAAGCTTACGCCTTCTCCACATGCCGCCGGGTTCGCCAAAAGGACCGTGCAGGCCGGATCATGCCGAAAGCGGTCGAACTCACGTTCGCGGGTGACGACGTCCACCGCGGCGAGTTCATCAGACGGCACACCACCATGCACGATTGCGGGCTCGAACTCTGCCAAACGACGGTCCAGGGATTTGAGGTTTCGAACAAAACTCGACCAGACGAGGATCTTCTCGTTGCGAGACGCTGCATCCGCTACAATTTTTGAGATACGTTGATATTTCCAGGGTTCTTCAAAACTACTGTAGCGTGCCAAAAGATCAACGAGTCTTTCGCCGCCGTGAAGCTCTAGCGGCGGATGGACAAGCGCTGGGTCATCGCCATCGTCAGAACCTGCCGTCAACAGCATTGGATTCGTTGCCGCTTCAAGTAGATACATCACAATGCGGCCCAATCTCTGCATCTGATGACGACCTCGGTCAGGCAAGATGAAGCTGGACCGATACTGCCCTAGTAGGGCGTCGTAGATTGCGGCTTGGATGGGCGGCATCGGTTCCCGAATTACCTCAAAACGGGTTTCAGGGAGACGTAGTTCGGCTTTGGCTGTGCGGACGAAATAGCGGCGGACAGCCGCATTCGTATCGATCAAGACCGATTCATCGCGGCCTAGCTTCTCAAAGTACGTTGCATCGGGAAGGATTTGGCGATCCTGGCCTGGATATAAAAAGCTGACTAATGCGACAAGATCGAATGCGCCCTGTGGCGCCGGGGTGCCGGTAAGCACGTCGCGGCGTCGCGCTGCATAAGCGAGGTCCAAGACGGCACGACCATGAACACCAGCTGCGCCGCGTTTGATCCGGTGGGCCTCGTCCAACACAAGCTGAGTCGGTTCTTTAGCAACGAACTCTCTGACAGCGTCATAATCGTTCGCGGCTCGATGGTAATTGGAGAGCAAAACCTCCGTATTCTTGGGAATAACCGTCGCGGTTCCGGCATGGATGATTAGTTTCGGGGGTACGTGGAAGCATTCAACGAGATCTTCCTTCCACGCACCGAACGCGGCAATCGGGCCGATTACAGCGAGGCGACTCACGATGCCTCGCGCCCGAAGGATCGCGTATCCCGCCAAAGACACTGTTGTCTTGCCTGCACCTGGAACTGAAAAATCAGCACCATGAGGAAGGCTCACTAGACGGTAGAGATTTCTAATCTGGAAATCTCGCAGAGTTCGCTTGAACCCCGCCTGCGCCAACTCAATTTCTAATGCTTCCAGCGCTTCGAGGTCCGGGTTGCCGGCATCAACAACCGCTTCGCGAGACCTCCTGTCCGCAGCCATCGATCGCAAGTGTCCAGAAAGCGTCGGACCTAGCGCAATGCGCTCTCCGAATACAGTTCGAAGCTCTCGCAGAACGCTAAGTTCAGCAAGGAAGACATCAGCGTGAACCACCGTTCTCGATGGCGAGCCAGACTCGATTCCGCGGGCCAGAGCCTCCTGGAGGCGAGCCCAAGCACCAAGATTTCCGTCGTCGGTGCGTTCGACTATGACTGTCGGTCGACCTTGGCGGTAAAGTTCGACCGAAATCATCAGAGGGTCTCAATATGCGCGAGCGCTGCCTTCACCTCGTACAACCGCGTCTTGAAAATCTCTTCATCCCAGTCGTAGTGTGAACGCGCCTTGGCTAAGGACGTACCGACACGGATTAACTCATCACGCGCGGATGTAAGTCGAACGATCGGGACTACGACAGCTTGCGCATCCTTGCTGTCCTCATTGGCCTCGTTAGCCGCTGCGTTCACAGCGTTCTTGACAGATGCCAAGAGATTGTCGATCGGCACTTCGCCGCCCCCTGGAAGGGGGACGATTTCATCAGGCTTACGCTGAGCCAAAAAGGAAAGGACGGACGTCAGGTCTGCATTTTCGTTGTCAGCAGTACCACGGTCATCACCGAGAACATCTTCGATCAAATCGTCCGTCGCATTGGCTTCTGTGGAATTGACGACCGTGAGTAGCGATGTCAGCGTCGGGTCGCTAGCGAATTCTGCGCGAACAAACGAACTCGCATCTTTTCGCCGTAAGTGCCGTAGGTCGCGGTAGTTGACACCCGCCAGCGTGCCCAGAAAGTACACGCTGCGAACCGAGGCAGCTTCCGCCGGGGATTTGTCCTTGACGTGTTTGGAGAGTTCTTCAAACGCGGATTCGTTCGCAACAAAATCCGCGTGGTACCGAGTGCTGTTCGACATCGCGACCAGTTGATGGAGCTGCTGCAGTTTTTCATACTGCACCCTGACCTCCGAGGGTTTGAGGCGCATTCGCGAAGCAACCCGATCCCAATCCTTGTTTGATGATTCGAAGATCTCCTCGATGAGGAGCGCCTCGTTGACCCAGGAATAGTCTTCACGATAGTCCTTCGCGACCTGCAATTCGGTTTCTAGATCGATCAGTTCATCCGTCGTCGCATCGGACGGCAATACATACGCTCGCACATATCGTGCAGAAGGTAGGCCCTCCCCGAGCCACAAGTTCCGTAGGCCTGCAGATCGCCTGTTCCCATTGATCAAAACACCTTCCGCCGTGACGACTGCGGGTTCTTGTTGACCTCGTTCGCGAAGATCCTGCTTTAGTTCCTCAAATCCCTCTTGCTCGGAGAGAATTTTGAGTTGGGCAGCCTGAGCGGCTTGGCCCATCGGGTCACCGTTAAAAAGGTCGCCAACACCACTCGTCATGATTACCCGCATCTGCTCGGCACGTGTGCGGTGATTGAGTGTTGAAAAACAAACCCATTCAACTGGCAAATTGACGACCGGCAATTCCTTTTCCGGGCGCATCCATTGTGGCAAGAGTTGGAGTTTCGCACCCGCAACACGTGTTGCGAGAAAGTCGGCTCGTTCCTGATCAATTACGGGATTCAACGTGAGTCACTCCTGTATGTCGTGGTCGACCCTGCTCCATACCTGGATGATATGGTGGTCCGAGTTCCTCTCGTTCCCTTCAGAAATCCAACATGGCCGGTGTAAAGCGGCACCTCTTCTTCGCCAACGCCGAAAGCCGACAGCAATAACCTAGGAAATTTTCGGATGCGGGAACCATCCCAATTCCAGTCGTTGCCGTCCGCTCTCTCGGGCATGACCCATACACAGGGTGGAGGTACCATCCGTTCGTTTATCGCAATTGCGCGTCCCATCTTTGGGCACGGTCGCAACGCAGTACCGCAGGTAGCGTTGTGAAAGATCACACCATCAACCGCATCAATGTATTCTTTGGAAAAGAAGCGGTTCCGAAGCCGGTTCACGCCTTTGGCGACATGCTCGCCTGGTTCATACTGGAGGCTATCGCAAAGCCACCACAAGTAGGTCTCTTCAGCCCAGTCGGGCGCAGACCATGCCACGCTACTATGCCTGCCGTCGGGGCATCCCTTCTGAATGATCGCGACACTACCCAAGCCTTTGACGTAAAGACGGTAGACCGTGTCGTCCCCGTATTGCGGCACCTCAAACCGGGTGATCGCGCCGACATCAGCCATGTGGCGAAACACGTCCGCTAGGAACACCCGACGATCGGAATTGCTTGCAGCAGCGCTCCCGCGGATACGCTGGATTGCTGCCGGTAATGCGAGCGCAAAGTCTTGCGGTGTGAGTCCTCGACTCTTGAGGTATGCGACGTCTGATGCGAGAGATTTAACCGCAGTCGCCACGAGATCGATAATCTCATCAGGTGGAGCTCCTGGATGTCGGCATGGCGCGGCTGTTTCACCTGGCATTAGAAATTCCCCGTGTTGATTTAAGACTCACTGAACGAATGTCCTTCCAAGTTCAACGACCCAAAGGGTGCTTTGACCAGCGAATCAGAACGGCAGACGAAGTCTGAGAGCAGTTTCTTCGAGAATTAGACACGCCGAATACCCGACATCTCCGACACTTTTTGGATGGTGCCCGCGCGCCGAATTGTAGTTTTTCTCATCAACTCAGGCCCAGTTTGCCGTAGCTCGAAATCGACATGGTTCAACTCTGCATCGTTGCCGTTGAAACAGCGATGGAAGGCAGAAAGCAGCTCAACACTCTCGATCGGTTGCGATGAGACGGTAGGGGTTCCGATCGACGGCAGTGTGCTGGGAAACAGGTAGATACACGCGGGCGGAACTTGGAAAGGCCCGATTTCTGTGTGGCGGTCCTTGTTGGGACTACCGATCACCTTGGGACATGGGCGGCCAATGGTAGCGCAGGCCATAGCCCATACGATCACGCCATCGACGCGCTGATTTCGAGAGATCATCTCAGCACTTAGACGGGTGTGAATCCCGGACCATACATTCCGCCTGGGATCGGCTCCAAGATTGGTGCAGATGCTCCAGATTACGAATTCGTCGGCATTAGCCGGCCGCTCGAATATGTTGGTGTTGTTGCCGTCGAGGCAACCTTTCAGGTCGATAACGGCGGTGCGACCACTTAGCAAGCGCACTAAATAATCGTTGCGTTTCGAATCTCCCGTCGGGTCCCATCCTGCGATAAATTTCTCATCCTCCATGTAATTGAGGACATGTTGTACGAACTCACGCTTGGCACCCATTGATGCGGAGAACTGCCCTCGCACGCGCTCAACGGCGCCGCGGAAAAGACCTGAATTGTAGAAGTCGCGTTCGTTCAACCCGTGATTGCCTAGCCGATGCGCCTGGGTCTTGAGGACCTCGGCGAACAACTCGATTTGCGCTCGCAGATCGCTATCCTGCTCGCAGGGTATGGCGCTCATGCAGCAACCCGCTCGACCGCATTCGCCATGTCCAACAAGGGCTCCAAGAGGTAGTGGGCAATATGGCGGACCACCGGAACCGCCACGCCGTCGCCGGTAAGGTGATAGGCCTCATTGTAATTGCGAGGCAGCTTGTAGCCTTCGTCCAAGCCCATTAGGCGTGCAGTTTCGCGAGCAGAGATCAGACGCGATCGAATTTTGGTGCCGTCAATGACGACAATCACTTGCCGGCTCGATCCCCCAGATGGCGTGCGAAGGCATCCCGAAATGTCATCGAAACGAACCTCCGCACGTTGAACCTTCAAGCCCTTCTCGTTAAGCCGCGTGCGCTTATAGACGCCACCTACAACACGATGCCCTGCGCGCTTGGCAGCGTTCACCTTGGCAAGATTTAGCGGTGACATCATGGCCAACAGTTGCTGAGTTTCCGCTGGCGTATGCCAAGAAACGCTCGTCGGGTTCTCCTCAATCATGTTGGCGAATGTGGTGTTGCGTCGGCTAGGTGTGGGTACGTTCCACCACAACATCATTTCCTGCAGCCCGGCAGGCAACCGGTCTACGGCGCTTTGAAGTCCTCGCGTATGGAAAGGCTCAATTGGACCGGGCGCAATCAGCACTGGATCCACTTTCACGTCGGCATGAATACCGATCACAAAAAGTCGCGGCCGAGATTGCGGTAGGAAGAGCGCTGCATTTATAACCACTGCGCCGCAACGATAGCCTGCATCTGCAAACGTTTGACAAATTGCTTGAAAGTCCTTGCCGCCGTGGGACGTCAAGGTGCCGCACACGTTCTCGAGTGCAATCAATTTGGGGGCGCGATTGTCTGCGATCAGCCCCCTAATTATATCCCAGAAGGGATAGTAGGTACCCGAGCGTTCGCCACGAAGGCCTGCACCGCCACCGGCGAGCGACAGGTCCTGACAGGGAAATGAACCCCACACCAAATCGGCGGTGCCTGGTAGATCAGCGGCTGTGAGTTGCTTGACATCGCCAACTCTCAACTCACCATTCGTCCCCCAATTCGCTTGGTATGTCAGGCCCTTCTTGTGATCGAAGTCGTTGGCGAAGACACATTCCCATTCAGCTCCAAGCCCTGCGCGCGCCATGCCTCCACCAGCGAAAAATTCATAGAACTTAGCCATTGGCGACTTCTCTTTCGAGTCGACTATTCGCGACTCCCTCGCGTGTAAGCTTCTCAGCGATTGCTTCAGTGATCCAAGTGTTGCGTGAAACACTACCGGGACGAACGGTGCGTGCCGTATCGAGCGCCGCAAACGTTTCGGCCGAAAGCCGCAGATTAATGCGATCAAAGTCTCGAACGTTGCCAGATTTTAAATTCATGGTGCCATTGTGGTGCCACTATCGGGCGCTGTCGACACTTCTTGAACGGCATGAGTGTAGGAAATTTCCTGCACAAGTTGTGCGATTTCGACCACCGAGGCACTGGCACCCTACACATGAACTTCGATACTGGTTGTCAATCGAGTTTTACGCATGAAATTCCCTTCGCCGGGACAAGCAATTCCGGTCTACGCCAAAAAACTGTTACTCGCTTCTATTTGAGCGAGCGGTCAAAAGGTCTCCTTTCAGTGCCCTTGCTAGATCTACTAGACGACCGGCGACCAAGTGCGGATCATCACCAATGCTAAGTCGTTGCATCTCGCATTCCAGGCTACCAAGAAAGCTATCTACCGTCAGCCCGACCGTCACCAAGTCAAAAATCTTCTTGAAACCCGCCACCTCATCGAACGCCAAATCGATATACGCGTCCAATGACTCCGGGCGCGTTCCAGTCCACTCAGATACTTTCGTTTTCAGCTCTTCCCCGCTGAGCAGCATGCTGCGAAAGGCCTCTGGGTTGGCAACGCGGTGCTGTTCGATCAGCGCAACGAAAAGCTTTGTAATGAAGCGATGGCGAAACATGTGCGGACATGCTTTCTCAGCAATTCCAGCTTCCTTAGCGAGGAATCGAATCTCTTGCGTGATTGAGGTCGCCTTCAATGGTTCGCCAGATACCTCGCTCACCAGAAGTAGGCCGTGATCAGGCTTGCCGGCTTTCCTGCGACGGATGACAGCTCGACGATGGACCTCGACATACTGAAGTAAAAATGCAACGTCGGATCGTGATATCGGAACGTAGCGATACGGCGTGCAACCCCGCCTCGTCTTCAGCGTAGGGATACAAAGCATCGGTCTTTCCATTCTGCTTGCCTCCAAAATGGATTTGACTGATATTTCCGCGATCTCGCCACGTCGACCACCTGTTATCTCTAAAAGCTTCAAAATCACATGACGGCGCAGCCTAATATGCGGTGATTTGGAGAGTGCATAAACTGCACTGCGCAACTCGACAATTTTCTTTGTCGAAATAGGCGAACGTGTACCCAGCGCGCCAGGACTAGGTAAGGCTGCGTGATCCCAAAACCGAACCGTCTTAGTTCTGCCTTGACCACCTTTCCCCACAGACACTTGAAACTCTTTAAGCTGAGCACGTATACGACCCTCAGGGCCGACCAGAAAGTTATCGCCTTGATACTGAGAAACGGAGAACAAATATTGTAGGCACGTCCGACCAATCGCGATCACTCGATTGGCTCCGCGTTTTGGCCGATCTGGATGGGTGTGATGTCTCTCTGCGAGAAGCTCACCGATCAATTCGGTAAATTGGGAATCAGAAAGATCCAGTGGGTCGATCTTCCGTACCCAGCAATACCTGAGCAAATGGGAAAGACTGGCAACTGCAACGGAAAGAGAACCACCGCGGTTACGACGAGAGAGGTTTCGTTCAAAGAGGTCACGGATGAAGGAGTTCCCGGAGTGGCACCAACTCCCATCTGGCCAAATTACAAGCGGCAAGTTATTCGCGGGACGTGTGTGGACTCCTCCGAAGACATCAACGAACGTCGGTGCCAGATAGTCTTCGCGCGAGAGAACATGGAGCTGACTATCGATTGTGCGCATTCTTGTGCGCTCCAGGTAAATAGCTGACATTGCTCGCTGGAATGGGCTTAAGTCGCAGAGAAAATGACGCATCGAGCTCCCGCTGCTCTTTTAGGCAACGGGTCTGCGTTGCTGTGTCTGCTGCCTGCGCGTAAGTTCGAGCCTGCAAGCAACGTAGATCATAGGCACGCTGAAGAATGAACAGATCTTGTAGAAGCAATACGCGCTCGTGTTCTATCTCCTTTACCTTCGCCTGAAGATCGGCTTTGCTGCCTTGCTTTGTTCGATCCTGACGCACCTTTGCGGAGAGGCTGCACCGGCGAGCGTTCTTTCTGAGAGCATCCAAGATGTCATAGCTCCCAAAGCAACGTTCGGCAACACGTTTTTGATGATTCAGACTCATCGGCGTAATACCTAGCGTTGCTTCCGAATACTTTGCGAGCGCCCCTTGCGATCGAAGTGCGGCTCCGAGGCTCACGTTGTCGGCATACGACTCTGGACCATCACCTACGCTTCGGAGAAGATGAGATAGAGCCTCTACACTTTTCGCGTCGGCCTGTAGGCGATTGGCTATTTTTTCAGAACGATCTGACATAGATCACCTGGGTTTGAGGACCACTGCGATTCGATGACGGCGGCCTCCGTCGAGGAATTGCGGTTCAACGATAAGTCGACCACTCTCTATCAAGTCCTCAACGTAGGACTGAAGCGTAACCTCTTCAATGATTGAGAAGTCGGTGGTTCCGAAATGCTCAGCCAACTCAGCACCAAGGAGTTCCGCTTCGACCGTGGCATGTTTTACGGCGTAGACAGTCCATTCCGCTGAGACGGAACGAAGCGTGGCTCCCGGAGTGAACTCCGTGATGTAGTGCCAAAGGTGCTCCGCGTCGGTATGGCCCAAGAACCAACGCAACGTATCCAGTCCGCCGAAACCACCGCCCCAAAAAAAGAGCATCGAGAAGAAGCGACGGAGTTGATGATGTCGAATGTAGTGCCTGCACCCTTCACTATCGAGATCGGTTTCTGCCCAATCACAAAATAAGTCTAGAGTAGAGTTGTAGGCACTGGAACAAGCCGCTCGCTCGCACAGAGCGCCACTGCCAAACTGCCTAGGTGGAGCAAATATAAATGTTAGGGATGAGATTGCTCCGATGGAAAGTAGGCCGGACTGGAGCCTCTCTAATTGCTCAATGAACCGCACGGCAACAGGCGGAATGGGTCGTGCTTCCAACTCTCTAAAATCAGCGAAACCAGATTTTCTGTTTCGAAACACTAGTCTCGTACGTGTACCGTCCAGACAGTCTCCTGCGACTAGGTCCTGAAGCTCACCATTCCGGCGCGCTGTGAGAGTTCCGATTGCGAGTCTTATGGCGCCGTAAAGAACAACGAGTGCCTCATGCAGCCCCGGACTATTCCGAAGGCGAGAAAAGTATTCCGTTTCGGATAGTAACTTCGGGCCGTTTCCCCATCCGGAGTTGAGCGGCTGAATTGTTGGCGCTCGTTGAAAACTGACCATCTCTGCTCGTTGAAAATTGACCAGGGATGGAAGCCGAGGGAAGGCTCCTTCGGCTTGGTCGGAGTGTAACTCCGAGCGTTGGGTCAATGGGATCAGAAGG